>PJEL010000657.1_pt1 | contig 40320 bp, 33 predicted proteins | sample 1853271 | NCBI WGS metagenome assembly PJEL01 (sample SAMN08108733, study PRJNA415343) | Invertebrate metagenome, whole genome shotgun sequencing project. | host: Globobulimina | place: Sweden: Gullmar Fjord | collected 2015-08
TATTTACCGGCTCCCCGGTAAATACGTTGGACAAAATATCGACGGGTTATCGTTTAGTGACGCCTGATGGTATTGTGTATGCGCAAAAAGTTGTACTGGCAACTAATGGCTATACCCCAAAAGGCTTTCATGCGTTAGTCAGTAATCGCACCTTACCTGTACTTTCTCAAATTATTGTTACTGATCCTTTGTCAGAGCAACAGCTCGCTGCATGTAATTTTTTAACGTCTAATGTTGTCATGGATACCAGAGCACTCAAATATTATTACCGTAAACTGCCTGACAATCGTATTTTATTTGGTGGTCGTGGCGCTATTACTGGAAAATCAGCAGATGATCCTTACTATGCTCAGCGGCTATTAGCTGTGCTCAAAACAAGTTTCCCGGCCTTGGCAAACCTTCAATATCAATATGCTTGGTCAGGCTGGATTTGCATGTCGTTAGACGATATCCCACATATTCATCACAATCAGGAACAAGACATCTTTTATGCGATGGGTTATTGCGGAGCAGGAGTTTCATTCTCAGCTCAGGCTGGAAAGCGACTCGCCGAAAAAGTGGCCGAAAAGCCAATGCAGGATTTGCCTATTTTTAGTAAGCATTTACCCAAATTTCCTATGGCACCATTGAGAAGAGTCGGACAATGGGGCTATTTTCAATATGGGAAAATCAAAGATCAATATTTCTAATAGTAAGTTAAATAATTGCTGAACAATAAAAACGCCGGAATGACTCCGGCGTTTTATTGATCAGCAGTTATTAAAGGGGATGCTAATTAAGCGTCAACTGTTTAACCATCGATGTAACAATCCCTGCCGGAGAAGTCACTTCTACGGTTAAGGTACCAATTTCAGGGTCTCCACCTAATGGATTGGTGATAATAAAAGATAAGTTTTGAGATGTTGCGCTAGTATTGCCGACGGTCAGTGACGTAATACCATCGAGTTGACCGACACTAGCGGTAACGTTAATTGATGTCCCTTCAGGCATAGATTGTAGGGCCGTATCTGAGACAGACAATGTTAAACCTAGTGCACTATTGTCGGCAATGTTTGGCAAGTCAACATTGGTTCCTGTGCGATTATCAAAATAAAGCGTATCGGTAGCGCTATTGGTTAATCTAAAGAAAGAACTGGAACTTGACATGATCATCACCAGCGCTTTTCTCACGTGAATTTTGTTAGCATCTTCAGCAGCACACAAAGCACCTTCACATTGTGGGCCATTAAATAACCCATCAGCTGAGCTAAATGCACCATCATTATTAAAATCAATAAACCTCTCACCTGATGAATACGCGCCATCTTCATTATCATCTCGCCATGCTTCACTCATATCAACAAAGCCAGATGATTTAGGTGATATACGAGTAAAGCCAGACGAGACACAAACAGGATCATCATCTGCGATACAGGCATCATTGATTGCGGTACCATCTTCATCATCAAAAATATTGTTACCGTTAGATTCGAAAAAGGTTTCATGGCCCGAGGCTGTGGCTAAAATGGTCACTCTATGATTGCTTGGTTTAGGGTTAGAGCTTGTCCAAGTGACGCTGCATGCACCATTTAATGTTACACAACTGCCACCAATACTTCCGCCTTCGGTGGTGAAATTCACTGTTGTGCCATCGGGTACTGGGTTATTAAAATTATCAGCAAGTTGAGCTGTAATTTGAGTTGTTATACCGTTAATGTTGAAAGCTTCAGGATTAAGCAAGGACGTTGAGATGGTCATAGAGCTTTGCTCTGGAAGTCCTGTGTTAATTGACAACAAATCAGACTGGGTTTGTACGTTAATCTCTTTGGCATCGACGGTCATCGCCGATTTTGCCGTAACCCTGACGGCTGTCGGCACGGTACCTGCGTTGACTTTAGTGGTAACGATACCTTGACTATTGGTCAGGCCGCTGGCTGGAGCTAACACTATGCCACCGACATTTGTATCTAAAGTAAAATCTACAGGTTGTTGAGCAAGAGGGTTGCCTAGGGCACTTTTCACTAAAAAGGTAAGTGTAGAGTTCTCCTGTTTACCTTGACCACCAGTTCCCTTAAGCACTATTGCCGTTGGCTCTGCAGAAATAAACTCTATTGAACCTAGCTCTTCGCCAGTAATTGAAATGGTTGCTGTTGCAGTATTTGTGATGCCATTAGTGGTCACCGATGCGATAATCACATCGTCAGTCCCGCTAACGCCAGCACAACTAATATCTTCAAAGGTGGATTCAGCTTTACCTTTTATTGTATTAACTGTCGCGTCAATGGATGCTTGTCCGCTGACTGCGCAGTTTGAAGTGAAAGCAACTGGTGTTGGTTCATTAATTTGATCACCGTTTGCGTCAACTAGGTCAACTCTTAAACCTAACGTACCGCCAGCGCTAATTGTGTTGTCAGCTACAGAAAGTTTTATCTTTCCTTCAATGAAATCATTACCATCAAAATAGCCAATGCGTATTTCTTCGTCCACTATGATGGCATCGGCAGCAATAATTTCGTAAATCAAACGATTAGATACCGAGCCTGTATTTTCACTGGTTGTAGCCCAAAAATTACCCACACCTAGTGTTTCACTGCCTAACAGGACAACACTCGCCTGACCTTGTGCGTTAGTTAATGCAGAATCGGCGATAAGTGAACCTTTGTCTGCCGTAAAGGTGACTACTTCATTAGTGATAGGATTGTTATTGCTATCGAGTAAGGTTGTGGTCACTTGTACTTGTTGATCGGACCTGAATCGATTAACGAGTTCACCGTCTAATCGCATTTCTGTATTCACTGTCGATGGGACTGCCGCAGATGAGCGCAAAAATTCATAGTCAATAGAGGCGCTCTCATCTTCAGATGTTGCAAAAACCGTCCCAGCTCCTGCTGATTGCAAAGGGTTTGATAAAGTCACTCTGGCTTCACCAGATGAATCACTTAACTTACTATCTAACGAAAGTTCACCAAGCTCGGCTGTGAAAGTGACTGCTTTACCGGAAATTGGAGAGTTATTTTCATCATAAACTTTTGCTACTAGGGTAATAATATCATTTGAGTCAAAGCTTTGTTGTTCAACGCCTTGAGCATTTTGAAGGCTGATTGTTATAGAACTTACGGCAGTATTTGGTGTCGTTGGTGAATCATTATCACCAGAACTTCCATTACATGCACTCAGCAAAAACATCCCAACAATCATTATTGTTGCGTAGAGCTTATTCATAAATTATTACCTTAGCGGATGAGATTTTTATTATCTAAGCCAAGAATAAAAGTCTGAGGCGTAAAAGTCCATGAATAAGCTATTGTTTTTGGTTGGCTATGTCACAAAGTTAAAGCCAACTATACGAGTCTGTTTTGTCTTTCACCTGTGACAAAGGCCTTGATGTTGTCACCAATAATTTGAATTAGCCGTTGTTGAGCCTGTTGGCTTGCCCAAGCAATATGGGCAGTGACTTGGAGATTAGGTAAATGTTGCATGATGAGCGGGTGATCTGCAGGAGGCGGCTCTTGCTCTAATACATCAAGTATTGCATAGGCTATCTGTTGTTGTGAGAGTGCATATTTTAATGCCGTAGAATCAATAATCGCACCTCTAGCTGTGTTGATTAATACCGCAGTTTCTTTCATTTGCTTGAGGGCCTCTGCATCGATAAGGTTTTTAGTGTGCTGGTCCAAAGGACAGTGCAATGAAATAATATCAGCGTTAGAGATAATATCTTCAAAAGCGACTCTTCCACTTCTAATTTTCTCCGCATTTTTATGTTCACTAATAAGGACATTCATCTCAAAGGCTTTTGCTATGTTAATTACTTTCTCTGCGATATGCCCGTAACCAATAATACCAAGAGTTTTTCCTGCTAATTCATTAATTGGGTTGCCGAATACGCAAAAAGTATCACTGTCTTGCCAAAGGCCGCGTTCAGTATTGTTATTGTGATCATCTATATGTTGAAAGTAATGTAATAACTGAGAGAAAATATATTGGGCAACCGAATTTCCTGCGTATCCAGCGGCATTAGTCACCGCAAGACCTAGACGCTTAGCGGCTAATAAATCGATATTATTTATCCCAGTCGCGGCCACACAGATCAGTTTTAGATCGGGTAACGCCATTAACGTGGCTTCATTAAGTTCGACTTTGTTTGTGATAACAATGTCATAATCAAGGCATCTTGGTATTACTTGTTCTGCCGCGGTCAGTTGATGTGTCGACAGGTGCTCAACATTTTGGGAAATAGCCGTAAAGTCGAGACTATCGCTAAAGGTTTGTTGATCTAAAAATACAGCTTTCATAAAAAGGTCATCAGTTTGTTATGTGCAAAAGGCAATAAGAGTGGAATATCAAATGGGTGATAGCTTAGCTTTTCCGCTGATGTTGAACAACTATTGAGACAAGATGTGCTAAACACGGGACCAGTGGCTTTGATCTCAGCTATAGACACAGGGTTAAATATTACTTACATTCTATCGTTAGCGATCAGAAATATTACATTTTGTACGCAAAATATTAACAAGCTACTGGCAAACGACATAGCAGTAATTGATTTGCTAGTTCCAACATCAAAACAAAAAATAAAATGCTCTAGAGACCTATAACTATGAACAAATCTAAATTGTTTACCGCTATGCTGATGTCAGGAATGCTTTATGCCTGTAATTCAGAAGTACCAACAGCCAAAGCACCAACAGAGTCCGTCGCAGAAGAGCAAACAGCAGAAAGTGACGTTTCCTCGATGCCCACCGAGACCTTAAGCGCAGAAGTCGAAGCGGCTAAAAATTTAATATTAGCTGAGTGGACAGGCCCTTATCAAGGCGTTCCTGCTTTCGACAAAGTCTCATTGCTTGGTCTTAAGCCGGCACTTGAAGAAGCAATGTTGATGAACTTAAAAGAAGTAGAGACTATTGCTAATAATCCAGAAGCGCCAACCTTTGAAAACACTATTGTAGAAATGGAACGAGCGGGTAAAGTGTTAGGCCGTGTGTTCAGATACTACGGCATTTGGAGTGCTAATCGTTCGACACCTGAATTTCGCGATATTCAGCGAGAAATGGCGCCTAAGCTTTCTGCTTTTTTCTCAAAAATCAATCAAAACGAAGCCTTATTTAAACGTGTTTCAGCGGTACGCAGCAGTGAAGAAGTAAAAAGCTTACGTGCTGATCAGCAACGTTTAGTTCAATTAACTTATGATGGTTTCGCGCGTAACGGTGCTACGTTATCTGGTGATAAGAAAAAGCGTTATGCGGAAATCAACCAACGCTTAGCAGAACTTCATACCAAGTTCTCTAATAACGTATTGGCTGATGAAGAAAACTACGTGCTCTATTTAACCAAAGAGCAATTAGGTGGTTTACCTGAGTCTGTTGTTCAAGCAGCAGCATCTGCAGCAACAGAGCGTGATAAAGAAGGTCAATACGCTATTACTAATACGCGTTCTTCGATGGACCCATTCTTGACCTACTCTACTGAACGAGAACTACGCCAAAAAGTATGGGAAACCTACTATAACCGTGGTGATAATGGTGATGAGTTCGATAATAATGAATTGATCAAAGAAATTCTTACCCTGCGCCATGAACGTGTTGGCTTGTTAGGTTATGACAACTATGCGTCTTGGCGTTTAGAAGATCGCATGGCTAAAAAACCAGAAAATGCGATTAAGTTAATGGAATCAGTATGGCCAGCAGCGATTGCTCGTGTTGATGAAGAAGTTGCTGACATGCTAGCGATTGGCAAAAAAGAAGACGGTATTAAAGAAATCAAAGCGTGGGATTACCGCTACTATGCTGAAAAAGTACGTAAAGCCAAATATGACTTAGATTCTGACGAAGTTAAGCAATACCTGCAACTTGATAAATTACGCGAAGCAATGTTTTATGTCGCAGGGCGTTTGTTCAACTTTGATTTTGCACCAGTAGCTGAAGGTTCAGTACCTGTTTTTCATGAAGATGTGAAAGTATGGGAAGTGACGGACAAAACATCTGGCGAGCACATTGGTTTATGGTATTTAGACCCATTTGCACGCAAAGGTAAACGTTCAGGTGCATGGGCAACAACGTATCGCAGTTATACCACCATTGACGGTAAAACCAATGTTTTAAGCTCAAACAACTCAAACTTTAGTAAAGGCCAAGACGGTCAGCCAACATTAATTTCGTGGGATGATGCAGAAACCTACTTCCATGAGTTTGGCCATGCTTTGCATTTCTTGTCGTCGAAAGTAGATTATCCTACGCTAAACGGCGGTGTGCGTGACTACACTGAATTTCAATCACAACTGTTAGAGCGCTGGTTAACCACCGACGAAGTGATTGATACGTACCTTGTTCATTATAAAACAGGTAAGCCGATGCCTGCTGAATTGGTACAAAAAGTGAAGAATGCTGCCACCTTTAATGAAGGTTTCAAAACGACTGAATATTTAGCCTCAGCAATTATTGATATGAAACTACATACAATAAACCCTGAAGGATTAGATCCTGATGCGTTTGAACGTGATGAGCTGAACAAGCTTAATATGCCTTCATCAATTGTGATGCGTCACCGTACACCACACTTTGGTCATGTATTCAGTGGCGAAGGTTACTCAGCAGCATACTATGGTTATATGTGGGCAGAAGTATTAACTTCTGATGCCGCTGAAGCGTTTGAAGAGGCAGAAGGTGGCTACTACGATAAAGAAGTTGCGGCTAAGTTGGTCGAGCACCTGTTCAGCGTGAGAAATGCCGTTGATCCTGCTGAAGCTTATCGTGCTTTCCGTGGCCGTGATGCAGTTGTTGATGCCTTAATGCGTGACCGTGGTTTCCCAGTAAAAACTGAGAAGTAATTTAAAAGTCACTTTGATAAAAAGCCCGAAGCTTTCATGAGTTTTGGGCTTTTTAATTTGTGGACCTATTGGATTAAAAGAACAATAAGGGAGAGTAATGAATATCTCTTACAGAAAGGGTTGCTAAAAGCTGCATACATTTGCTACAAATATGTACAGGATAAACAAAGACAAGCTGTGTCAAACAGACCCTAATATACGAATGGAACTTGTATGCAATATTTTGCCCAAATGGATGTTCAATCCGACGTTGAAATCGACTTTTCTTATCTACAAGCAACTTTATTGAGGCTTGGTTTTTGCTTGATAGTAAAAACGACATAGCAAGAGACTTGGCCTACCAATTAACAATTGTAATCTTATAAACGCGAACATGAACAATAATAGGACTCGCTCGATGTTTTCCAATACCTCTGTAACACTTGATAGCTTGCCATCGATTGACGAAGTCATCTTTAATCCACTTGATCGAAACGCTAAATGGGAAGCCTTGCTTAGTACTTTTATCTTTTTTCTGCCTCTTTCTGTTGGTGGGTGTTTATTTCTTTGGTACGTACTTGATGTTCCTAAGCATATTGTAATCAGTGTTATTTCGTTAGCTGCTGTAGCGAATATTGTTGTGTTTTTTTATATAGGAATGTTGGTAAATAAAACGGGTATTGCGTTACGTGAACATGATTTTTTATTACGTAAAGGTATCATCTGGCAAAAAACCATCATCGTGCCTTTTAATCGTATTCAACATATTGAAACCCACCGTAATCCTTTTGAACGTAAATTGGCTTTGGCGAGTTTGAAGCTTTTTACTGCTGGCGGTCGAGGGGCAGATTTACAAATTCATGGCCTAAATGTTGAACGAGCTAGCAAAATCAGACAGTTCATTTTGAAAAAAGAGCAAGGTAACAGCCATGAATGACGCTGTGCTAAGTAATAATGAGGTACAGCAATGGCAAAAGCTGTCGCCTCTGGCCTTAGTTTATTTTGTACTGCATTTTGTGGTCAGATTTATTAAAGACGGCTTACTTAATTTAGCACCAGTAATGGTGATTTTTGTTACCCAAGTAGAGAATAAGTTATTTTGGGGCAGTATTGGACTTGCTTTATTTATTCTTGGTTTAGTTGTTTACTCGGTGTTTTACTACCTTAATTTTCGATTTAAGGTAACTGATCATGAAGTGATATTGCGTAAAGGTGTCATGAAAAAAGAGCGTGTAACACTTAATTTTGCCAAAATTCAAAACGTAAATATTTCAGTGCCATTTTATTTTCAGCCCTTTAATTTAGTTAATTGTACCTTTGATGCAGCAGGCTCTTCAGATCAGGAAGTTGGTTTGCCAGGAATTGTTAGCTCAATAGGGCATCGAATGCGCGAGACTATTTTTGCTTATAAACAACAATCTGGCTCTGATGATGAACTGGTGATGACCAGTCCTACAATTGATGAGCCGACATTCAGTTTAAGAAATACTGAAGTCGCCAAATTTGGTTTAATGTCGTCAATGATGTTTCTAGTTTTAGCCGCTTTTGCTCCGTTTTCCAAACACATCATTGAATTTAGCCAAGCCCGCTTTGTTGAACCTTTAGCTACTATTTTAACGCCTTTTATTGGAAATCTTGATCATGCATTGATAGTGGCTGTTTTAATTGTTGTATTTACTATAATAACTCTTTTTATTGGAGCATCGGTCTTTGGTGCGGTATTACGTTTCTACAATTATCAGTTATTTGTTGAAGGTTCAAAAGTTAAACGCGTATCAGGACTGCTTGAGCGCCATCAAATGTCAGTTAGTACTGCAAAAATTCAAGCGATAGAAGTCAAACAGAATTGGGTTGGTATGCTACTACGTCGCGTTATTGTAACCTGTAAACAAATTGAAAATAGCCAAAACCCTAGCGCTAAAAAAGGACAGAGCTTGATTATTCCTGTGCTAGAACGAGCGTATTTAGAGCCGCTATTGACCTTGTGTGGGCAAGCTTGCCAACCTAGTTCAGTACCGCTTGTAAGCATTCATAGCAAATACCTACGTAAAAACTTTGTCTTATTTAGTTTATTGCCGGTTCTTACCATTACGCTATTGATCTTTATGGTTAACAAACAAGTCTTTTGGCCACACACAATGTTTGTATTAGGTGTCGGGGGCCTGCTCTGTTTTATGCGTTATAAACGCTATGGGTTTTATACAGATGGTGAGCAAGTGTTTTTGCGTTCAGGTTTTATTGGCCATACCGTGACAATATTTTCAATTGATAAAATACAACAAGTTCAAAAAACACAAACACCGATGATGAAAAAGGCGGGTCTTAGTTCGTTAACCATTCAGCTTGCCAGTGGTCGATTAGAAATACCTTATTTGCCCAATGATTTGGTAACAGAATTTATGGATTTGGCGCTTTATCAAGCCGAGAATAAACCGTCTGATGCGCTTTAATGAAAACCTTGCAATGTAAGCCCTTATTTAATAAATGTCTTCATCTAAGCTATAAATTTAAATAACGATCATGCTTACTTACAAAGCATATAAAAAAGTGACGTATTGAGATGTACAGGTGATTTGACTGGTAAGTCAATTAACGGGGCAGCTCTGTGACATGTTCTATTTCTTCGATGGCTTCCGTAATATCGTCTAACTTGCCTAGTAACACGGCTTGCGCATCTTTTAATCCTTGATTATAAAAATATACACCAATATTCTCGCCAATAAAGTCGAGTAGAAATTCAGCGTCAAATGCGCCTAAATCTTGATGTAGTTCATCAGTGAAATACTGTTGTAGTTTATCGGTTAAGAATTGCTTTTGTTCTGGTGAGAAAGGTATATTTTTCATGTCGTTTAGTATTTAAGAAATCGCAGACTCATTTTAATTTAATTTATTGGCAACTGTTAAATCAAACCCATTAAAACCCAATTAAGATCATTTGGTTATAAATACACTGACTATAGAGCTTAAAAGTTTTAATTATATATTAGAAGTTTTTATTATATGGTGTAGAATAGCCGCCTTTCAATTGCCTTACGCTTAGTTTGTATTCACCTTAAAGAAGAAGTGTTTTATGTTGACGTTAAATGATATCCAGCCTCAGAAAAACGAAATCTACTTAGATAATAACGCCACTACTCCTGTGCTTCCACAAGCAGCGGAAGCAGCCATGCATACCATGCAGCTTTGCTACGGCAACCCAAGCAGTAGTCATATTACTGGCTTGAAGGCGAAATATATTCTAGAGACTACTCGAAGTTTAGTTCGTAAGGTGATTGGAGCGGCTTCTGGCGATATTACTTTTACGAGTGGTGCGACCGAAGGGATTCAAACGGCAATAATTTCAGCGCTGCATTCAGCAAGAGAAAACGGTATAACCCAAGAAAAACCTGTTCTGTTATATGGTGCGACAGAACATAAAGCAGTGCCTGAAACGCTCAAGCATTGGAATAACATGCTCAACATTGGCGCAGAAGTTGTCGCTATTCCCGTTGATGAAAATGGTATTTTGGATATCGATTTTGTTCGCGAAAATGTTGCAGATGCTTTGATTATTTGTACTATGGCAGCAAATAATGAAACGGGTGTCTTTCAAGATTTAGCTTTGTTGGAGTCGGTTATTCGTGCCGGTAATCAAGAGGTGCTGTGGATGGTCGATTGCGTTCAAGCACTCGGGAAAATAAGCCTTAATATTTCAAATACAACGATAGATTACGCGCCTTTTAGTGGTCATAAACTATATGCACCCAAAGGTATCGGTGTTTTATATGTTCGTGAAAACGCACCGTTCACCCCTTTTATTGCAGGTGGTGGGCAGGAGAGTGGTCACCGTTCTGGCACAGAAAATTTACCCGGCATTGCAGCATTGCAAGCGGTATTAATGTTGCTCGATAACGAAGATGATGACACCTTTAAAAGCGCTGAAACGTTATTAAACTACCGTACGCAACTTAAAGACACGCTCGTCGAGGTTTTTCCTGACATTATCTTTAATCATGACTTTAAGTACTCATTGCCGACAACCCTTAATTTTTCCGTTGTTGGCTTGTCGAGCAAAGAAATTATGGACTTATTTGATGCCGCTAGAATCCGAGTAAGCTCAGGTTCTGCATGTTCATCGAAAGTGACCGGCAGTTTTGTGCTTGATGCCATGGGTAAGCCAAAATGGCAAAGTGAGTCGGCTATTAGGATGTCTTTTGGCCCTGCAACAACACAGTTAGAAATTGATCAGGCCTGTAAAGCGATAAAACAAGCAGTAAAAGCGCTTCATCACAGTTGTTTGATGCTTTCTGATACTCAAGACAACAGTGAATTTGGTGTTGATGGTCTTCAGCAGTGGGTTTACGATCAGCAATGTACTTGGTGCTTTGTTGATAAAGCGGCTAAAGAATGTCTGGTTATTGATTTAGTGCCTGAGCTCGTTAATAAGTTTGAAAAACTGGTTAAATGCCAAGGCTATACCGTTAAAGCGGTATTAGATTCACACCGTCATCCAGAACAAGTCTTGACACCTGATATGGTGCGAGAGCTAATTCCAGAGCATGTTGAAAGTGGTCAGTTTGATTATCTAGGTTGGCCTGAAACTAGTGACCTTGTCATTCTGGCGACAGGTCAACAAGTTCCAACAATTTCAGTGGGTAGTAAAACCATTGCCAAGCTACCTATTCCTGGCCACACTCAAAACAGCGTTGCTTACTTATTGGCGCCAGCAACAAAGGGTTCGTTGAATCCAGATAGCGTTGATTTTGTTTTTGTCGGCGACTCTATTCAAATTGGAGGTTTGGGCAGAACTGATAAAGAAGATAGCAACGTACAAATGATGTATCACTCATTAAAGGCGTTAGCTAGTTCGATTACTGATAGCACCTTAATATGTCCTAGTCATGATTATCAGTCACTGTTTAGTACCAATTTAGTTATGGAAAAACGAACAAATCCATTACTTGATGGGGTATTGGCTGGTACTTTATCGGTCGACGAATTCGCTGAGAAAAAAGCAGAAATCGACAAACAGTTACCTGAATCTGATACACCGAATTATTGCGGACAAATTTCCTTTTCTGATGATCAAATAGGTGATTTAGCACCCAATGAATTAGGCTCATTTATGACGCTGCATCCTAACGCGACAGTTGTTGATGTTCGAGAAGTTCATGAATATGAAGCACACCCTGATGCCTATGTTGCAGGAAAGCAGTTGGTTAATGTGCCGTTATCACAACTGACTGAGTTTGTTCATCATTACAAACATGGTAATGATGAACATGAGTTTATTTGTATTTGTCGCAGTGGTAATCGCAGTGATGCGGCGGCTAAAGTGCTTAAGCGCAATGGCTTCGCCAAGGTATATCATGTGCCAGGAGGTTTTGCTCTATTAAGTTAAGTTCGAGCGATATCTTTATGGTAAAGCAACAATGCCTGTTCTTTTAGCAAGGGAAAGGCAATGTTCGTTGTGACAGAAGAGGTTTTAGCTCAACAAACTGTTGAATACTGAGTAGGCAATAACTAGCATGATAGTGCCTACTAATGCGTCAATAATCCGCTGAACTTTTGGGGCACCTAACCAAGGGGCTAATTTTGCGGCTCCAAAGGCTAGGCTGTAAAACCATAGTATCGACGCAATCATAGTCCCCAGAGCAAAGGCCAGTTTTTCATTACCATCAAATGTTCCCCCAACACTGCCCAAAATCATTACAGTATCTAAATAAACATGAGGATTAAGCAAAGTGACTGCAAATGTCGTCCCTATAATTTTTTTTCTGTTATTCGACGCTGCTGCATGTGTTGCAACTTGGTATTTGTTTAGCCAGACGTTCTTAAAAGATAGTCCCGCATAGACGCTAAGAAAAAGCACGCCTCCCCATCCTATCGTTAGCATTAGCAATTGATGGCTTGCAATAAGTTTACCGCCACCAAATATGCCTAAACCAATCAATAGTACATCACAAATCATACATATTGTTGCTGCCAAAAAATGGTGATTTCGTTTTATGCCCTGACTTAATACATATGAATTTTGAGCGCCGATTGGAATGATCATTCCTGCACCAATGATAATTCCTTGAAATAAAGCTGAAACTGTCATGATCTGCCTTTAGAAACGGTAAATTTGATGAGCATTAAGATAGCAATTCATCTAATATAAATATAATTAATGATTTTTATAACTCATAAGTTTATTTAATGATGTATGGGTTGTTGGAGCATGGATGAGTAAATTAGACTATAAATTACTGCAGGCGTTAAGTGCAGTTATCGCAGAACAAAGTTTTGAACGAGCCGCTGGTGTGCTGTGTATTACTCAATCTGCGGTATCTCAACGAATTAAGTTATTGGAACAGCAATTTGCACAACCTATTTTGATTCGCAGTCAGCCGATTGTAGCTACATCCATAGGAAAACAGTTACTTCGGCACTATTATCAAGTTGTACAGCTTGAAGCTGATTTACTGCCAGAGGTACTTCCTGATCAACCAGAAACACCGACCACTCTGCATATCGCGACTAATGCGGATAGTTTAGCCACTTGGTTAATTCCTGCTATTGCGCCTTTAATAAAAAAACACCTCGTCGAGGTTAATATGCTTATTGAAGATGAATTGCGCACCGTAGAACGATTGAAGGATGGGCAATCTTTTGGAGCAATATCGGTGCACAATGCCCCTATAAAAGGTTGTCAGCTAACCGAGCTGGGAAATTTGAATTATATTCTAGTGGCGGCGCCCGATTTCATTGAGCGATATTTTTCTGCAGGGCTCAATGAACAGTCGTTAAAATATGCGCCGGGAGTCGCTTTTGATCACAAAGACAATATGCATATTCGCTTTATTCAAGAGCATTTTGGTTTAGCCGAAGGAGATTACCCATTGCATACGGTGCGTTCATCTGAAGCTTTTGTAAACATGGCAAAGCACAGTGCTGCGTATTGTTTAATACCTGAGCTTCAAATTGAAAATGAACTTCTCTTGGGCGATTTAGTTAATATTCTGCCGCAGCAAAAAATTGTCGAAACACTCTATTGGCATCATTGGATTTTGCTAAAAGGTGTTTACAAAGCGGTTTCAGATGCCATTATATTCCATGGTCAGCAAGTTTTAGGTGTCAAATAGATGCGAGAGCTATGGCAAAAGCTTTGGGATACAGATTGTCAATTCTGCCTAAAATCACGACGTGTCATTATTTGGCTTATACTCATGTTATTAGCCGACTATTATTGGTTTCACCTACTTTTTTAAAGGAGTACTGCTATGAGCTTGAAGTGGACAGATTCATTAGAGATTGCCTTAGATTTAATTGAAGAGCATCCTGACGTAGATCCGTTGCAATTACACTTTCCCGAATTGATGAAGTGGGTGTTGGCGTTAGAACGTTTTGACGATGATCCTGCACATTGTGGAGAGCGGGTGTTAGAGGCTATTCAGCTGGCATGGATATCGGAAGCTGATTGAATAAGTAACTCTTTGTCGGGCTTGGGTTTAGAGCAATCTATGTTTGCTGCCAACTGGTTGGCTTTTTAAAGCGAGCATCTTCAACTATACTTCGCGTCAACTACTTGTTAAACAGTCAAATGTGCCGATTTAACAACTTCTTACATAGAAAGTATTATGACAGACAAACAAAAAAGACCCCTTTATATACCTTATGCAGGCCCAAGCCTAATTGAAGCACCGTTATTAAACAAAGGCAGTGCGTTTACCAAAGAAGAACGTATTTCCTTTAACTTAACCGGGTTATTGCCTCCTCGCTATGAAACGATAGAAGAGCAAGTTGACCGATGTTATCGTCAATATAGTAGTTTTAGAACCGACTTAAATAAGCATATTTATTTACGTGCTATTCAAGACAAAAATGAAACGCTCTACTATAAGTTAGTCCAAGAGCACCTCGAAGAAATGATGCCGATTATTTATACCCCAACCGTCGGTGATGCTTGTGAACAATTTTCAGATATTTACCGTAGTTCGCGAGGGTTATTTATTTCTTATGAAGACAGAGATCAGCTTGATGACATCTTGCGCAATGCCACTAAGAACAAAGTTAAAATCATCGTTGTTACCGATGGCGAGCGTATTCTTGGTTTAGGCGATCAAGGTATTGGTGGTATGGGCATTCCTGTTGGTAAGCTTTCGTTGTACACCGCTTGTGGTGGTATCAGCCCGGCTTATTGTTTACCAGTGATGCTTGATGTCGGTACCAACAATGAAAAGTTATTAAATGACCCTATGTATATGGGGGCACGTCACAAACGTATTGGGCAGGCGGAATACGACGAGTTTCTCGATATGTTTATCCAGGCAACCAAACGACGCTGGCCACATGTCATGCTGCAATTTGAAGATTTTGCCCAACCCAATGCAATGCCTTTACTTAACCGTTATCGCGATGAAATTTGTTGTTTCAATGATGATATTCAAGGAACGGCATCTGTTACCGTTGGTACTTTGCTTGCCGCATGTCGAACTAAAGGCGTCAAATTATCAGATCAAAAAGTTACTTTTGTTGGAGCCGGTTCAGCTGGTTGCGGTATAGCTGAGCAAATTATCACTCAAATGAGCAGCGAAGGGATCTCGCCGGAGCAAGCGCGCAGTCAAATCTTCATGGTCGATCGTTTTGGCTTGTTGACTAAAGGTATGGCAGGACTGAGAGACTTCCAAGAAGCGCTGACTCAACAAGTAGATAGCCTAAGTTCATGGTCAATTGAATGTGACTATGCCTCCTTGCTTGAAGTGATGAATAATGCCAAGCCTGATATTTTGATCGGTGTATCAGGTCAGACAGGTTTATTCACAGAAGCCGTTATCAAGGCTATGCATAGTCACTGCGCTAGACCGATTATCTTTCCGCTAAGTAATCCCTCTCGACAAGTTGAAGCAACACCAGAGCAAGTGATTACGTGGACAGAGGGACAAGCGATTATTGCAACGGGTAGTCCGTTTGCACCGGTTGAGTTTCAAGGTAAGTTATTCCCTGTTGCTCAATGTAACAATAGTTATATTTTTCCAGGCTTAGGTCTCGGGGTGATCTCGGCAAATATTAATCGAATTACCGATGAAATGTTATTGGTGGCAAGTGAGATGCTAGCGTCGGAATCACCTATCGCAAATACTGGTAAAGGGGAATTGTTACCGCCGCTGACATCAATTGCAGAACTCAGTAAAAAAATAGCGTTTTCGGTTGCCAAAGTGGCTTATAAACAAGGACTGGCTTTAGAAATACCTGATGAACAATTAACTGAAAAAATAGATCGTAATTTCTGGCAAGCAAGTTATCGTCAATACAAGCGCATAAGTACCTAAGTCGCTTGATCAGAGTGAGTCTGTCACTTTAATTGAAAAAGCCAACGTTGAGTTGGCTTTTTTATTGTTCTCACCAATAAAAATATTTACCATAAAGCAAGTAAATTGCTTATGTGTATTGGTATTGCATACTTTTTCTGGGTAGAATACGGGTCATCATTTTTGTATGTTTTATTTTGATTTTTGAACAAAGACGCTTTGCATTCGGCGATAAATTTATTATCCCGTCGGGAGCATTCCCAAAAAGAGCTCATTCAAAAGCTCCTTGTAAGAGAGTTCCACCAAGATGATCTCGCTGAGGTTATCGAACATCTGTTGGCAAAAAATTATCTAAGCGACGAGCGATACGCTGAAAGTGTCATTCGCAATCGTGTAAGCCGCGGTTATGGTTGGCGCTTTATTAAAAGCGAACTGAACCAAAAAGGTGTGAATAGTTCGATCATATCAGCAGCATTGCAAGAGCAAGATATTGATTGGTATCTGCAAGCAGAATTAGCTTATGCGAAGAAGTTTGGCGAGCGAATCATTAATGATCAAAAAGATAAAGCAAAAAGAATTCGATTTTTACAATATCGTGGCTTTTCTCATGATGAGATTAACGCGGCATTGTCGACAAATTAACTTAGATTAAGTGGATTTTTACCATGATTAAGACCAGTGCTGAGATACGTCAGGCTTTTCTCAACTACTTTGCTTCAAAGCAACATCAAATTGTACCAAGCAGCTCATTAATTCCGAGCAATGATGCAACTTTATTATTTACCAACGCAGGTATGGTACCGTTTAAAGATGTTTTTCTGGGAGCAGAGAAAAGACCATATACGCGAGCGACTTCATCGCAGCGCTGTGTTCGTGCCGGTGGTAAACACAATGACTTAGAAAACGTCGGTTATACCGCTCGTCACCATACCTTCTTTGAAATGCTAGGTAACTTTAGTTTTGGTGATTACTTCAAAGAAGATGCTATCCGTTTCGGTTGGGAATTTTTAACTGACATTCTTAAGCTACCAAAAGATAAGCTGTTGGTTACTGTGTATGACACTGACCAAGAAGCTTATGATTTTTGGGCTAACGAAATTGGCGTGCCAGCAGAAAAAATTATCCGTATTGGTGACACAGCCGGTGGCAAAAAGTATGAGTCAGACAACTTCTGGTCCATGGGTGACACTGGCCCCTGTGGACCCTGTTCTGAAATTTTCTACGATCACGGCGAACATATTTGGGGCGGCCCTCCAGGCTCTCCAGAAGAAGACGGCGATCGTTTCATTGAAATTTGGAATTTAGTCTTCATGCAGTTTAATCGTCATGCAGACGGAACCATGGAAGAGCTACCTAAGCCTTCGGTTGATACTGGCATGGGCCTTGAGCGTATCGCAGCAATTATGCAAGGCGTACACAGCAACTATGAAATTGATATTTTTCAAGGCTTGATTAACGATGCTGCTCGTTTGCTCGCGTGCAATGACATTGAAAATAAATCGCTACGGGTCATTGCTGATCATATTCGCTCATGTAGCTTTATGATTGTCGATGGTGTTATGCCATCCTCAGAAGGTCGTGGTTATGTATTACGTCGTATTATTCGTCGTGCTATTCGTCACGGGCATAAGCTAGAAGCTAAAGGCCATTTCTTCCACAAGTTGGTTACTTCGCTAGTGGCGCAAATGGGAGATGCTTACCCTGAGCTAAAAGAACAACAAGCCATCGTTGAAAAGCTACTTCGTATTGAAGAAGAGCAATTTGGTCGTACCCTCGATCGAGGGATGAACTTACTTGAAGAAATTCTGGATGACCTTGAGGGAGATACTATCTCTGGTGATGACGTATTCAAGTTATACGATACCTATGGTTTCCCAGCAGATCTAACCGCCGATATTGCTCGTGAACGTCAATTGAAAATTGACCACAATGGATTTGATGTTGCGATGGGTATGCAGCGAGAACGTGCTCAAAAGGGTAGCCAGTTTGGCACCGACTACAACGAACAATTGAAATCAGATAAATCTACCGACTTTAAAGGTTACACCAGCAACTCTTTCTCAAGTACTGTGGTTGAACTGTTTAATGAGTCGGGCAATGTTGAACAACTCGTCAAAGGTCAACGAGGCGTTATTATTTTAGATAAAACTCCCTTTTATGCAGAATCAGGTGGTCAAGTTGGTGACACTGGTTTGATTCATCTCGATGACGGAATTTTTGAAGTCGAAGATACAGTCAAAGTGGGTAATGCTTATGCTCATCATGGTGTCGCGCGTATTACCATTGGGTTAAATCGCCGAGTTAAAGCTGAGATTGATGTAGGTCGACGTGAAAAAATAGTCAATAATCATTCAGCTACTCATATCTTGCACGCCGCCTTGAGAAAAGTCTTAGGCGATCATGTCACGCAAAAAGGCTCTTTGGTTGACCCTGACAAGCTTAGATTTGATTTTTCACATTTCGAAGCGGTGACAGCGAGTGAATTAGCTGAAGTAGAGAAAATGGTTAATGATCAAATTCGTCAAAACGTAGAGCGTGAAACGGCTTTAATGCAAATTGATGAGGCAAAAGCTAAAGGTGCCATGGCATTATTTGGTGAGAAATACGACGATGAAGTTCGCGTTGTCACCTTAGGTGATTTTTCTACCGAACTTTGTGGCGGTGTTCACGTCGAACGAACCGGTGATATTGGCCTATTCAAAATAGTGTCAGAGTCAGGTATTGCTGCTGGCGTGCGACGCATTGAAGCGGTCACCGCAGAAGGTGCACTAGCATTTATAGATGACCAAGCGCATAAATTAGCGTCTATCGCGTCGCTAGTTAAATCTGATGTCGCTAATGCAGAGTCTAAAGTTGAGCAAATGATTGGCCGTAGTAAGCAATTGGAAAAAGAAATAGCTCAGCTTAAGCAGCAGCTAGCAGCCCAAGCAGGCGCAGATATAGTGAGCCAAGCAATAGATATCAATGGCGTGAAAACCTTGATCGCTAACTTAGATGGTGTTGAGGCTAAGTCGTTGCGGGGTATGGTTGATGAGCTGAAAGTGAAAATGGGCTCAGGTATTATCATGTTAGCCACCGCATCAGAAGATAAAGTCAGTTTAATTGCGGGTGTTACTAAAGACTTGGTTGGCCAGGTTAAAGCTGGTGAACTGGTCAATATGGTGGCGCAGCAAGTCGGTGGTAAAGGTGGTGGTCGTCCAGATATGGCACAAGCTGGCGGTAGTCAGCCTGAAAACGTGCCAGCAGCTCTAGAGACAGTGCAACCTTGGTTAGCTGAAAAACTTAGTTAAGTTTGCAACATTTTTAATGGCTATTATCGTCCAGAAATATGGGGGAACCTCAGTAGGTTCCCTTTCTCGTATTGAAGCGGTTGCAGAACATGTGATTACAACGGTTCGACAAGGCCATCAAGTTATTGTTGTGCTGTCAGCAATGTCAGGTGAAACCAATCGCTTAGTTGCGCTAGCAAAGCAATTAGATAGTCAGCCATCGACACGAGAACTTGATATGTTGATGGCGTCAGGTGAGCAGGTCAGTATTGCTTTGTTATCGATAGCGTTGATCCAACGAGGCTTCTCTGCCGTATCTTTATTAGCACACCAAGTAGGTATTAAAACCAACAATGACTTTGGTCGCGCAAAAATCGCAGCAATTGACACTTCTCGGTTTCATCAAAGTTTTGAACAAGGGCAAATTGTCGTTGTTGCTGGCTTTCAAGGAGTGGACGATGAAGGCAATATTACTACATTAGGACGTGGAGGGTCGGACACCTCAGCGGTGGCAATGGCAGCTGCAGTTGGTGCCAGTGAATGTCAGATATATACCGATGTTGATGGCATTTATACGGCGGACCCAAGACAGGTCAAACAGGCAAAAAAAATTCCAGCTATCTCATTTGAAGAAACGTTAACCATGGCGAGTTTAGGAGCCAAAGTATTACAGAATAGAGCGGTTGAGTATGGGCTTAGGCATAATACCCCGATTAGAGTGTTAAGTAGTTTTAGTAAAGGAAATGGCACCTTAGTGACACATAAAGATACACTAATTGCCGAACTTAATAATCAATCACCCGTCACAGGTATAGCGCATCATGCTTTTGATAGTTTAGTGGCTATCACCGGTATAAAGTCTGAGATGGTTGTTGCGAACATATTTGTTGAGCTTGGTGAGGCTGGTATTGAAATAGAAATGTTGAATAAATCTTATCAATCGAGTGGTCTTATCAACATACAATTTGTGATAAATCGTCAAGATGAGCATAAATTAACATTATCGTTACATAAATTGCGAAAAAAGTACTGTTTTAGTGGTGTTCAAAGTAACCCTAAAGTTGCTAAAATATCAGCAATTGGTGTAGGAATAAAAGCCTATTCTGGCATAGTCGGTGAACTATTGTCAGCATTGGCACGAGAAGATATTCCTGTGTTATTGATCTCTACCTCAGAGCTAAGTATTTCTGTGGTAATAGATGAATCTAAACTGGAAACGGCAATCTCCCGCTTGCATAACGTTTTTAACTTGGATTCAAAATATAAGTAATTAATTTTGCTAACTTTATATTTTTATTTATGAAGTTTTCAAAATATAGACTAACTTTATGTGTAACTAGCTTAAAAATTAGTGGATCTCAATTCTGAATCAAAAAGGAACAGAAGAATGTTGATATTAACACGCCGTGTAGGTGAAACTCTTATGATCGGTGATGACGTCACCGTTACCGTATTGGGCGTAAAAGGAAATCAAGTACGTATTGGTGTCAATGCACCGAAAGAAGTATCTGTGCACCGTGAAGAAATCTACATGCGTATACAGGCCGAAAAGGGCGACTCAGATCCGTCTGGCAACCAGTTCTAAAAAATAAGCCAGCTTTGCTGGCTTTTTTCTTTCTCTCCTTTTATTACCATGAATGGGTTCGCTATAAATTATACCAATCGACATAAATATCTGATTATTTAATTACGCAGAATGTATTAATTTCGATACTAAAACCGTAACTTTACCCGCTTAGAATAAGATTAGGCTTTTGGCTCTAATTGGTCTATAATCGCGCCAAAATTTTTACACCAAATTTAATTTAATTATTTAAGAGGGCTTATCATGGCTATCGAACGTACGTTTTCTATTGTAAAACCAGACGCAGTTGCAAAAAATGTAATTGGTCAAATCTACAACCGTTTTGAAACTGCAGGTTTAAAAATCATTGCTTCAAAAATGGTGCACTTATCAAAAGAACAAGCGGAAGGTTTCTATGCTGAGCACAGCGAACGTCCTTTCTTTGGTGCTTTAGTTGAATTCATGACTTCAGGCCCAGTAATGGTTCAAGCATTAGAAGGCGAAAACGCTGTTCTTAAAAATCGTGAAATCATGGGTGCTACTAACCCTGCTGAAGCGTTAGCAGGTACTTTACGTGCTGACTACGCAGATTCAATTGACGAAAACGCAGTTCACGGTTCAGATGCTGTAGAATCAGCAGCACGTGAAATCGCTTATTTCTTCACTGACGAAGAAATTTGCCCACGTACTCGTTAATAAACAATTAATGACTGTAAAACGCCGCTTATTAGCGGCGTTTTTTTTGATAAAAATTAATATTTAACTCTCTTTAAACTATGTTAATTTAGTCGTAACATCAATATATTGTTTAAACCATGTTAACGCAAAAAACACTTATTCAATTATTGCTTTTGAGTTGTATTACGCTAACGCTTATTGCTTTTCCAGCATGGACAGCACCGCAAGAGCAAGATCCAGAGACAGAGTTAGAAACTGCTACCAATGCTTTATCGTTGGATGATATTGAGCAATTGGAGTTGAGATTACTGACTGACCCGCCAATAATTGATGGTGAACTGTCCGATGAGTTTTGGTCATTTGCTACCAAAACCAAAATCAATTTAGAAATGTACCCAAGCCGGTTTGCAAAAGCAGTCATCGATACTGATGTACTTATTGCGATGACTGACTCTCACGTTTACCTTGCTTTTATAGCCTATGACCAAGACATATCGAAAATTCGCAGCGCTCCAAGAGATCATGATGGAGTAAAAAAAGACGACTACGTCTCGGTAATATTTGATGCATCAGGAAATCTAAGTAAAAAATATGAATTTCGGGTTAACCCCCACGGGTCAAAATCTGATGTGCTTCAAAATACCGTCAGTGATCGCTATATTTACGATTGGGATACAACATGGGACGCGAGCGCTAAAATAAATAAAAACAATTGGATAGTAGAAATGGCTATCCCATTAGATTCACTGAAAGAGCCTCTGGCGACTGAAGGGGAACGAAATAAATGGGTAATGATTTTAAAAAGAAATTACCCAAGAAAGATAGATCGCAGTTTAGGAGCTGTCTTCATTGTAGAGCCTTCTGCTTTAAGAAATATAGAAATGGTAGCCAATTCTAAAGAGCCAAAAAATGAGAGCTTTTTAAGTAAAGGAATGAACTTATCTGCTCACCCTTATGCCATTTACCATTTAAATGAAGAGCGAGATTACGGCCAAGCATTCGAGCAAATAGATGAAACATCAAAATTTGATGTCGGGGCAGATTTTATCTTAACTCTAAACAATGCCACGACTATGTCGGTTACCGTTAATCCTAACTTTACGGATGTCGAAGCTGATATTGCTCGTGACAGTATTAACAATACTTTTAATATATTTCAGCCAGAAAAACGTCGGTTTTTTCAAGAAGGGATGGAATTATATTCAACCTTGATGCCACTGGTATACACAAGAAATATTATTGCTCCCGAAGTCGGCGCCAGCATATCACATCAAGCAAAAAAGTATTCGTTTGGCAGTTTCTGGTCTGATGATGAACAAACTACACTACTGGCACCTGATAACTTAGGCTCTAAAGAGATCTCTTTTTCTTCACGCCAAAGTAAATCAATGGCCGCTAGAATGGTTCGAGCTGAGAAGGGTTCAGCTTGGGGACTCATGGCTACACATCGTTTTTCCGGAAACTATAACAACTCGGTAGTCGCCGCTGATGGTTTAGTTAACCTCGGTATTGATGACAAGTTGCGCTACCAAATTGCCGCTTCTAAAACTCAATACATAGATGACTTTGCCGAGGATCTATGCGAAGAGGATGGGTGTTTAGACAATGATGATCAAGACGAATGTGAACTAGGTTACTGTGATACCAATAGTTATGTGCAACGTGTCAACCATGATGATTCAATCGAAGGTTATGCGATTCAGATTAAATACAAACACACTGGGCCAAAATCCCTTTATTGGGCGAATTACTTTAACGTCAGTCGAGATTTTAGGGCCGACTTAGGTTTTATGAAAAAAGTGGATTACCAGTTATATAATTTAGCCTACGGTCGCAATTGGTATTTTGAAGCATTGTCAGGGGATGGCGGCAAGTCGCGTGGGCGAGTTTACTTAGTTGCTACTCAAGTCGAATCTCAAGATAATGAAAAAATAGAAACTGGCTATGAAATATGGGGAGAGTTTAGAGGTTCCTACCAATCGGTCATACGACCAGGGTATAGAATCAAAGAGCGTGCGGTTAATCGAATAGACCAAGACAGCTTAATGTTAAAAGGGAATGCACCAAAGTTTGATGAAAGCTACTTTCAGTGGTTCTTTGAAACGTCACCTTATCCAAATTGGACATTCCACCTTGACGGCAGAGTGGGTGAAATTGCCGATGCTGATAATCTAGTACTCGGTGACATGAAGGAGTTTAAGCCAAGAATAAGCTATCAATTAGGGCAATTTAAACTTGATTTAAGGTATACAGAACGGCGTTACGCATATGAAAGTAAAGAGCTTTATCAAGAAAACTTTACCACTGTTGGGGTCAATTGGCGCCCTAATGATACGCGGCAAGTGAGACTGTTAGTCAAATATGATAAAACCACTCGAGATATTGCAAGATGGCGGGGAGAAGAGTTAGCTAATGAAGAGGAGTTTGATATTGAATTAACACATACGCGCTACCTTTCTAAGAATCTTAGTTTTATCTCAGGGATAAAATTTACCCGCGAAAGCGATAGCGAAATAAACGATACCTATACGACAGATCGCCAGTTTTACTTGCGAGTCAACTATCAAATGGATTTTTCCGGCAACGATTAGCAGTCTTACTTTGGCATTTGTAGGGTCTGTTCAATTTTCCCAGTTAGTAATTGTGCTAATCGATTGTAACCTTACATTGCCTATTGAGCGCAAAAAGCGTACAATCTGCGCCCCTTAAAATTTGTTGTTTAGGTTATTGGGTGTCCAATGAGCGATGTTACCGAAGTTAAAGCTTCACCAAAAGTTAATCTACTAAACTTTGATCATCAAATGATGCGAGAATATTTTGCTTCTATAGGAGAGAAACCGTTTCGTGCCGATCAAATCATGAAGTGGATATATCACTTTGGTTATGATGACTTTGAGCAGATGACCAACCTTAACAAAAAGTTGCGTGAAAAGCTGGCACGTAATTGTGTTATTTCTGCGCCTGATATTTCGCAAAAGCAAGTGTCCAATGACGGTACCATTAAGTACGCATTGAAACTTGAAGGCGGTCAAGAAGTTGAAACTGTTTGGATCCCTGAAAATGGACGAGCGACTTTATGTGTATCATCACAAGTCGGCTGTGCGTTAGAGTGTACTTTCTGCTCAACGGCACAACAAGGGTTTAACCGAAACTTGTCAGTCGGTGAAATTATCGGACAAGTTTGGCGTGTCGCTAATGATATCGGTGCAACTCGAATTGCGGGTACTCGCCCGATTACTAATATCGTAATGATGGGCATGGGTGAACCTCTGCTTAACATGAAGAATCTGATCCCAGCTTTAGATACCATGCTTAATGACTTAGGCTACGGTTTGTCTAAGCGCCGTGTCACTGTAAGTACGTCAGGAGTTGTTCCAGCACTTGATATGCTAAAAGAGAAAATTGATTGCGCATTGGCTATTTCAATTCATGCACCGAACAATGAATTGCGTGATGAATTAGTACCAATCAACAAAAAATATCCACTTGAAGACTTTTTGGCTGCGGCTGGTCGTTATATTGAAGGCTCAAAAGCTAACAAACAAGCAACTATTGAGTATGTCATGCTAGATCATGTCAACGATAGTACCGAACAAGCTCACGAGTTGGCACGCGCACTGAAAGATTTACCAAGCAAAATTAATTTAATTCCATTTAACCCATACCCAGGCTCTCCTTATAAAAGATCGAGCAACTCTCGCATCGATCGATTTGATAAAGTACTGCAAACATATGGTTTAACTGTTATAACTCGTCGTACTCGAGGTGATGATATTGATGCTGCTTGTGGACAGTTAGCAGGTGATGTTTTAGACAGAACTAAGCGTACTTCGGTAGCCTCTGAAAAAAAACAGGTGAAAGACAAGTCAATTTCAGTAAAAATGGTTGGATAATTGCGACTTATTTCAATTGGTATTACTCACTGTTTCACATAAAATAATAATTTGCGTCGCAACCACTGGACAATGTTTTGCAATAAAAGAACATTGTCCTCGATGAATACAATAGATAAGTGACATCAAAATATTATGGAAAGAATGCTCAAGGCTATCGTCGTATTGTCAGCAATGGTCTCGCTGTCAGCCTGTGTTACCCAAAATTATGAAGAAAATGAAAAGCCTGTGGTTGAAAATGATTCTTCGAACAGTGAAATAGCACTGACTCGAATATCATTAGGATTAGGCTATCTGAAAATGGGTAATACGACTCAAGCTAAATATAATTTGGAAAAAGCTAAGAGTTTTGCCCCTAATTCAGTTGAGGTTTATACCGCATTCGCTCACTATTATGAAACCGTTGGCGAAGATGAACAAACGATTCAATCCTATGAGAAAGCACTTTCAATAAAACCTGATGATGCGAATACGCTGAATAACTATGGTGTTTATTTATGCCGTAAAGAGCGTTTAGATGATGCAGAAAAACAGTTCTTACGTGCCATCAATGTTCCTACTTATCTTCGTGTCTCTGAAAGTTACGAAAACCTAGCCTTCTGTCAATTAGGGGCTTTGAATTTTGAAAAAGCCGAAGTATACCTAGATAAAGCAATAGATCACAGTCCTTCTAATAGCTCTGCCTTATATCAAATGATGCGCTTACAATACGCGATTGGTGAATACAAAACAGCCAAGCTATATAGCAAGCGATATGAAAAAGCGGCTCGACGTTTTAATGCTGAATTTTTAGCGCTCGCATACAAAATATATACTAAGTTAGGTGAAACCAAAATTGCATCTAACTATGGAAATATGTTGGTTAAAATGCACCCTCAATCATGGTACGCCAAACAGTTTATTTTAAATAGTTTGGAATCTATTGATGTTGACGATTTAGCGGAAAAATATCGGATCTTAGTACAGAGTCGAAATCCAAATACGAAAAACAAAAAAGTCGTTGTTTTATCGCCAAGTAAAAAAGCACCTATTTTATTGTCTCGAAACAAACCCACTCAGCAGGTCACACGCAGAAGTCCTCGACCAAGTAGTCAGTCTTCAGATAATTTAGCTCGTCCAAAAATTAACGTGACCCAGAAAAGCAGTCAATCAGCACCTAAAAACACTGTCGTTATGAATCAAGCTTCTGAGGCGACAATAACCGCTGCAGTACCGAAGAAACAAGGTAAACGTACTGTAGTATTAAAGGCTCCTAAAAGGGCAAATGCAACTGATTCGTCAACTAAAGCTGTAGTTGCATCAAAGGAAATGACGGTAGATGAACAGTTAAAAGCGCTGGAAACGATAACACAGGAAACGGCTCAGCTTGAACGTCAATCTACAGATGATTTGATGGACAGGATCACTGAGAGTTCTGCACAAGTAGATGACGAACTCGATCAAGAAGCGTTGACCGAAACCAGTACCGGAGATGATTCGATTGATGCGATTTTGGCCGAAGCTGAAGCGTTGCTTGATGAGGGTGAGTTAGAGGAAAACCTGATAGTTGAGCAGCAACAAAAGGCCGAACCGACTGGCTATACTGAGCAAGAAGCTTCAACTAGATTAGTTGAAACTGAAACTGAAACTGAAACTGAGATGCTAGTCACCAATCTAAAAACTAGCGAATCCGAAGATAATAGCTTTGTTGAAACGCCTCCCAGTGAAACGAGAGATTTACCCGCAGCACAAGTAGTCGTCAATAACACCGATATTTTAAATGAAACGCTAGCTGATTTAACTCAGGAGCATGTCATATTGGAAGATGAAGATGAGAACTTATCTAACTCAGAGCAACCAGATAGCAATGTGCAGCCGGTATCAATACAGAAACAAGTAGAATCACCAGATTCATCAGAAGTGGTTTATTACTCTTTAGATGAACTACCAAAGCATACCATTGTAGAAAACGAAAACTTATTTACCGTATCAAAACGCTATAATATTCATTTACATGCATTACGGCAGTGGAATAACCTAGATGATAAGAGTTTATTACGAATTGGTGATACTCTCTACCTAGCTGATCCAAGTTTAATCGTTGTAGGAAATAACCAATAGACGCTAATGAGTGAAGTAACCCCAACTGAATTATCAGAAGACATTGAAGTAGTTGGCCCTGGCCAAATGCTTGGCGATGCCCGTAAAAAGCTAAAGTTATCGATTGAACAAGTGGCAGATAAATTAAATTTCCGCATTTGTCAGGTCAAAGATCTTGAAGCCGATGTGTTTGATAAAAGCATACCTGAAACCTTTACGCGTGGCTATCTGCTCAATTACGCTAAGTTAGTCGGCGTATCCGCCGTCGATGTAATTGCTAGTTATGAGGCCTTAGGTGTTGCTAAAAAGCAAGGCGCAGAAATGCAAAGCTTTTCTAAAATAACAGAAAAAGAAGCACAGCATTCTCGTTTAATGTGGATCAGTTATCTTATTATTATTGGGTTAGTAACTTTGTCGGTTGTTTATTATTTTCAAGATGCCCAAAATCAACAAAATACACCAGCACAGTTATTTAAGCCTGCACCTGAGGTAACAAGTGCTGATGGTCTTTCTGCGCAAGAGACAGAGAGTACGTTAATTGAAACAACAAGCGAAAAGCTACCAGTAGAACGATTAACTGAAAATACTAGTGATGTTACCCTCAGCGCTGAAAGTGACTTACAAACTACTGATGATTCTGCAAGTAACGCAGATATTGTTCCAGAACCTGTGCCAGAAACCCTTGCTGACGCTGACCAAGTTACTACTGAAGATATAGCAGCTTCGCTAATCGCTAAAGCAATATTTACTTTTGCAGGCGATTGCTGGGTCAATATTCACGACAGTACCGGCGAGAGAATTGCTTACGGCATTAAAAAATCAGGTTATGTTATGGAGCTAACTGGTCAACTACCTTTTGAAGTGACTATAGGAAAGCCAGAGTTAGTGTCGATCACTTTAAATGGCAAAGCCGTTGATTTGAGTAAATATAATAGCGGTAATATTGCCAAATTCACCTTACCCGAAACACCAGAATCCTAATTGAAATAATATGTTTAAAGAATCTCCAATTATCCGTCGCAAATCACGTCAAATAATGGTGGGCAATGTCCCTGTTGGCGGTGATGCACCAATCACAGTTCAGTCGATGACCAATACTCTAACTACAGATGTCGCTGCTACCGTCGCTCAAATTAAAGCGTTAGAAGCCGTGGGGGCGGATATTGTAAGAGTCAGTGTGCCAACAATGGATGCTGCTGAAGCGTTCAGAGAAATAAAAAAACAAGTGCAAGTACCATTAGTGACTGATATTCACTTTGATTATCGAATTGCGTTAAAAGTTGCAGAGTACGGTGCCGACTGTTTGCGCATTAATCCAGGTAATATCGGTAATGAAGAACGCATCAAGGCTGTTGTTGCATCGGCTCGTGATAAAAACATTCCCATTCGTATTGGGGTTAATGGCGGTTCATTAGAAAAAGATTTACAAGAGAAATACGGTGAACCGACCCCTGAAGCATTGCTTGAATCGGCCATGCGCCATGTCGATATTCTCGATCGATTAAACTTTCATGATTTTAAAGTTAGCGTTAAAGCGTCAGATGTATTTTTAGCGGTTGGTGCTTATCGTTTATTAGCGGCTCAAATTGATAATCCATTGCATTTAGGTATTACTGAAGCTGGCGGGTTTCGTTCAGGCTCAGTAAAATCTGCGATTGGTTTAGGTATGTTGCTATCTGAAGGCATTGGTGACACCTTGCGTGTTTCTTTGGCCGCAGATCCGGTTGAAGAAATTAAAGTCGGCTTTGATATTCTTAAATCATTAAAAATTCGCAGCCGTGGCATTAACTTTATTGCGTGTCCAAGTTGTTCACGACAAGAGTTTGATGTGATTGGTACGGTTAACGCACTAGAACAACGTTTAGAAGATATAGTGACCCCTATGGATGTTTCTATTATTGGCTGTATTGTTAACGGCCCAGGTGAGGCAACTGTTTCAGATTTAGGCCTTACTGGTAGCAGTAAAAAAAGTGGTTATTACCTCGATGGTATTCGTCAAAAAGAACGTTTTGACAACAACAATTTAGTTGAGCAACTCGAACAAAGAATTCGAGCAAAAGCGCAAATGATGGACGAAAAACATCAAATTGATGTAAAAGAAGTGGAATAATCTTCCCATCGGCACTTGCAGAGTTTACGTTTTATCCAATTCTGCCTATAATGCGCCGTTAAAATTTATCACAAGAGAGCGGTTTAAGTGAGTAAAGCAATACAGGCAATTAGAGGCATGAACGATTGCCTTCCTTCTGAAACAAATGTCTGGCAAATGGTCGAAGCAGTCCTTCGACGTGTGGCTAGCAACTATGGTTTTGCAGAAATACGTATGCCTATCGTTGAATCAACGGCTTTATTCAAGCGCTCTATTGGTGAAGTGACCGATATTGTCGAAAAGGAAATGTACACCTTTGAAGACAGAAATGGCGATAGCCTCACGCTTCGTCCTGAAGGTACAGCGAGTTGTGTGCGTGCCGGTAATCAACATGGTCTGCTTTATAACCAAGAGCAACGTCTTTGGTATATGGGCCCAATGTTTCGCCATGAACGCCCACAGAAAGGGCGTTATCGCCAATTCCATCAGTTCGGTATTGAAGCGTTTGGTATTGCTAGTGCTGATATTGATGCTGAAGTCATCATGCTCAGTGCAAGACTATGGAAAGAGTTAGGTATTGCAGAATATGTTACCTTGGAATTAAACTCATTAGGCTCTAATGATGAACGTAGCGCTTATCGAGATGCGTTGGTCGCTTTTCTGCTAGAGCGTCAAGACCAATTAGATGAAGACAGCAAGCGTAGAATGCATAGCAATCCGCTACGCGTTTTAGATAGCAAAAATCCAGAAGTTCAAGCTGCGTTAACTGACGCGCCTAAACTGAGTGACTATTTTGGCGAAGAAACACAGCAGCATTTCGACGACCTTTGCCGCCGTTTAGACAATGCGGGTATTAAATACCAGTTAAACGATCGTCTGGTACGTGGTCTTGATTATTATAATCGCACCGTTTTTGAATGGGTGACCTCAAGCTTAGGCGCTCAAGGCACTGTTTGTGCGGGCGGTCGTTATGATGGCCTAGTTGAACAATTGGGTGGTAAAGGTACGCCTGGTTTTGGTTTTGCCTTAGGTATTGAACGATTAGTGCTTATGTTAGTCGAACTGGACAAGGTAACTAATGTTCGCCCGCCAGTTGATGCTTATGTGATTATGTTGGGTGACGATGTAACACTGCAGGGAAACGCCTTAGCTGAGCAATGGCGTGATCAAATACCTGATATCCGCCTGCAATGTCACTGCGGTGGCGGTAATATGAAAAAACAAATGAAGCGTGCTGACAAATCTGGCGCGCAGGTTGCCCTTATTTTAGGGGAAGACGAACTGGCCAATAATACAGTTACCGTAAAATATTTACGTGGTCAGCATGAACAACAAAGTTTGCCAATCGAAGATGTCGCGAACTTATTATCTAATTTAGTGTAAGGGTTAATTGTGGAAGTTTATCAAACAGAAGAACAACAAGTTGAAGCAATCAAAGGCTTTTGGAAGGAAAATGGTACCGCTATCCTTGGTGGTCTTGCAATTGGTTTAGCCGGTTTTGTTGGTTTTAACTATTACCAAGAATCAAAATTAAGCACAGAATTAGCAGCAGCAGATGCATATCAGCAAGTGCTGGAATCTGGGCAGGGTGATAGTGCTGTTTTTAAAGCCGAAGGTGAGAAATTCATTGCTGCTAATAGCGAATCAAGTTTTGCATCGTTGACGGCATTTGCTTTGGCAAAAGAAGCCGCTAATGAAAAAGATTGGACTGCAGTTGCAGGCTACTTAACTACAGCATTAGAAAAAGCACCCACTGAAGAAATTAAAGCATTGGCAACTATTCGCTTAGCTCGAGTGCAAATTGAGCTCAATGAGCTTGATAAAGCACTTGCAACGCTTGCTGCAGCATTACCTGCTGCTTTTGGTGTTACTGTGGATGAAATTAAAGGTGATATCTACGTTAAGCAAGATAAGAAAGATTTAGCACGCAATGCTTATCAGGCAGCTGTCGACGCAGGTGGATTAGCGACGAGTCCTAATTTACAAATGAAATTAGACGATTTAGCGGTCGCAGTAAATTTACCGAACTAATGAGGCAGAGTGTGCAGAAACTACAACAATTAAAGCATCACGGAAAGCTTGCATTAGCCGTTTTATTAAGTTCAATGCTATTCGCCTGTTCATCAACGGATGATGACGAAGATGAAAGTATTAAAGTTGCTGAATTAGTCGATATTCAAGAGCGTTTTGAACCTAAGGTTATTTGGGAACGCACTGTTGGCGATGGTGTTGGTGACTACTTTTCCCGTATTAGACCATTTATCGCGTATGGAAAAGTATTTTCAGCAAGCCGTGAAGGGGAAATCGTTGCTGCTGATATCGCGACTGGCAATACTGTCTGGCAGGTCGATGTTAGTGATCTTAACAATGAAAGAGGCTTTTTCGACGCGAAGAAACCAGCCTTAGTTTCGGGTGGACCAATTGCCGGTATTAACAAAGTTTTTGTTGGTACTGAAAATGGTGAAGTATATGCATTGAATGCCGAAACAGGGGCGTTGGATTGGACCGGAAAAGTTAAGGGTGAAATTATAACTAGGCCTGCTTTTGATGCGGGTATTTTAGTGGTTAATTCTGCCTCAGGTGAATTAAAAGCCTTTAATGCGTCAAATGGTGAAGTTGTTTGGCGAGTAGAACAAGATGTTCCACCACTGACATTACGTGGCATCAGCGCCCCAACTATTGCAGGTGGTGGTGTTATTGTCGGTAACTCTTCTGGTGACTTAACGGTTTATATGCTTGAAAAAGGCCAACAAGGCTGGTTAGCCCCGTTGGGTGAAGCGACAGGTTCGACAGAGTTAGAGCGTATTGTCGATATTGACTCTAGTCCTATCGTTTACGGTGATAAAGTGTATGCGATATCGTCACGCGGTAATTTAGCCGCAGTTGATATTCGTAATGGTCGTACCCTTTGGAAACGTCAATACTCGTCATATCGCCAAATTTCAATTGATAGCAATACCATTTATTGACCAATACTAAGGGTCACGTCTATGCCGTTGATCGTATTAATGGCTTAGAAAAGTGGAGTAACTTAGAGTTAACTAATCGCGGTGTTACAGGCCCCGCGGTGATAGACGACTTTATTGTTGTCGGTGATTTTGAAGGTTATCTTCATTGGATCTCTCAAGAAACTGGTGAAATAGTCGCTCGTCATCACGTCGATAGCAGTGGCATTTTCGCTACACCATCTGTAGATGAACAAATAATTTATGTTCAATCTCGTGATGGTGATTTAGAGGCGATCCAAACACCTTAATCAAATAAATTAAGTTGTTCAGCGTTTAACTAGGTCTAAAAAGCTCTGCTTTTTGAACTATACTTAAGCGGATTATATTTTAAAACGGCCCCTACACAATAGTGATAGGGGCCGTTGTTTGTTTTATGTTTATGAGGTAATCATGCTTCCAGTTGTTGCACTCGTTGGTCGTCCCAACGTTGGTAAATCAACATTATTTAATCGCTTAACTCGCAGTAGGGATGCACTTGTTGCTGACTACCCTGGGCTCACTCGTGATCGTCAATACGGTCAAGCTGAGGTAGAAGAGCATCCGTTTATCGTTATTGATACAGGTGGTATACACGGTGACGAAGAGGGCATTGATGCCTTGATGGCAGAACAATCTTTGGCCGCGATAGATGAAGCTGATGCGGTTTTGTTTTTGGTTGATGCACGTGCAGGGTTAACATCTGCAGATCTGTCGATAGCAGAATACTTAAGAAAACAAGACAAAAAAGTGTTTCTTGCCGCCAATAAAATTGATGGTATCGACGCTGACTCAGCCGTTGCTGAATTTTATCAGTTAGCACTTGGCGATGTTTATCAAATCGCAGCAGCTCATGGCCGAGGAGTTACGCAATTATTAACACTGGCATTGACTCCTCATATCGAAGCTTTGGGTCAAGAAAAAAGTAACGACGAAGTTAATGACGAGTTTGAATCAGACGAATTTGAGTTCGATGAAAGTAGCAGTGACGCCCCTAAAGAAGGGGATAAAATTAAGCTAGCTATCATAGGTAAACCTAATGTTGGTAAGTCAACACTTACTAACCGCATTCTCGGTGAAGAAAGGGTTGTTGTTTATGATATGCCGGGCACGACTCGTGATAGTGTGTATATTCCGATGGAACGTAATGATCGTGAATATACCTTGATTGATACCGCGGGTATTCGTCGACGTAAAAACGTCACTGACGTAGTGGAAAAATTTTCTGTAATCAAAACGCTGCGAGCGATTGAAGACTCAAATGTCTGCCTATTGATTATCGATGCAAGAGAAGGGATCACCGATCAAGATTTAAGCTTACTGGGCTTTATTTTAGAATCAGGACGTTCGCTCGTATTAGCAGTAAATAAATGGGACGGTATTGACCAAGATATTAAAGATCGTATCCATAAGGAACTTGATCGCCGTTTAGGTTTTATCGACTTTGCTCGTATCCACTTTATTTCAGCATTGCACGGCACTGGTGTTGGTCACTTATTTGAGTCTGTAGAAGAAGCTTTTGATTCTGCTACTAAGCGTATTTCTACTTCCATGGTCACCAAAGTGCTAGACATGGCAATTTTTGACCATCAACCGCCTATGCATAATGGTCGCCGAATTAAACTTAAATACGCCCATGCAGGTGGTTATAACCCGCCATTGATCGTCATTCATGGTAACCAAGTTAAACAGTTACCTCCGTCTTATAAACGTTATCTGATGAATTACTATCGTAAATCGTTAAAGATCATGGGAACACCTATCCGAATCGAGTTTAAAGAGACGTCTAACCCGTTCTCTGGCAAGAAAAAGCTCAGCTTTACTGAGCAGAAAAAACTAGCCCGCTTAACACAAGGGTATAAAAAAGACTCTTAACCTGCACATAGCAACGGCTTGAACTTCATAGTCGTTGCTTTTCTCTTTTTATTTGTCTAATGTAAAAGTCTTAATTAACAGATGGTTAAATAGTTATGTCGGGTCCTATAAAAGTTGATGTTATTGATCGACTAAGCCGTAACCTAGGTTTACTGCAAGCAGGCGCTTCTGTAACCATCGATGTTGCAACCCCAGCAGGCAAACGATCAAAATTTCGTACGACTTTTATCGGTTACCTTCCTAAGCATTACGTGCTAATTCAATTCCCTGATTCGCAAAAGCTTGGTGGCTTTAGTCAGTATCTCACTCAAGGTAATAATGTGACCGTTAGAGGCCTTATTGAAGGACATGAAGGGGCGGTAGTGGCTTTTGTCAGTCCTATTTTGCAGACCTTACATATTCCGTCACGTATTATGGTTTTAGAGTTTCCAAAAGAAGTCAGCTTGCAAACACTTCGCACGAACATCAGAATTGAATCCGATATTAACGCTAAAGTTAAAATTAGCGATGACTATTGGCAAGCGTCGATTATGGATTTGTCTGTTAATGGCTGCCAAGTCTTTTTGAAAAGTGGCGATAGCTTGTTATTAACTAAAGAGCAAGCTGTTGAACTTGTGGTTGAGGATTTTCAAGATCTCGCTAACTTGAAAATAGCGGCAACCGTCTGTAATACCAAAAGTCTGATTGATGGGATGTCTATTGGCATCATGTTTAATGACGATCAGACCACCCAAGAGCAAATCAATAAACTACTATTGCATACTGTAACGGGCGGCGAGTAGAGCTTGTTAGATGACTTTAGTGTTTATGGTGCCATCGCTGACTTGAATTGAGATCAGCTCTTGTGACTTTACTTGAGCGACTTTTTTAATAATTTTACCTTCACTATCTCTAGCAACACTATAGCCACGAGCAATAGTAGCGAGCGGGCTGACTAATTGCAGTTGCTCGATCAAATGAACGAACTGGCTTTCCTGTTGACTATGTTTACGCACAACCGCTTGATTTAAACGCATGGTTAATTGCGCAACTTTATCGAGTTGAAACTGAATTTTGTCTTGTGGTGATAAATGTGATAAAGCGATCGCTAGGTTGGTTGGCTGTATTTTTTTATCTGCCATTAAACGAGAGCTTGCCTTAATTAGCCTAACGTTTAACTCGTCAGCTTTTTGAGCTTGCACTTGCAGCTTTTGTTCAGGGTGACCGCGTTGCAATTGCATTGCGGCATATTCAAGTTGCCGCTTATAGTCCGCTAAGTGTCTTTGCATTGCTTGTTGAATGCGTTGCTTAGTGACAATGAACTTTTCCACTATTTCACTTTGGTCGCGAGATACTAGCTCTGCTGCTGCTGAAGGTGTTGGGGCTCTAAGGTCAGCAACATAGTCGGCAAGGGTTGTATCAATTTCGTGGCCGACAGCGCTTATAACGGGGATACTACTCTGATAAATGGCTCTTACGACCTCTTCTTCATTGAAGCTCCATAAGTCTTCCAGAGAGCCGCCACCGCGCCCAACAATAAGGATGTCACATTCTTGACGAAGGTTTGCTTTCTCAATCGCTAGCCGAATGTCACTTTTGGCAACTTCCCCTTGAACCACACTCGGGTAAATAATTACGTTGATACTCGGGTTTCGTCGTTGCATCACCGATAAAATATCTTTTACCGCAGCTCCTGTTGGAGAAGTCACGATACCAACGGTTTTTATCGTTTCTGGGATACTTTTTTTAGTCGATAGGTTGAATAGACCTTCGGCACTAAGTGCTTGCTTTAATGCATCATATTGTTGACGCAACAGCCCCTCACCCGCATCTTCCATTTGCTCTAGTATTAACTGGAAATCGCCGCGCGGCTCATATAGTGACACTCTTGCTCGAACTAATACTTGTTGACCGTTTGATGGCTTTATCCTGACTCGGCTGTTATTTCCTTTAAACATTGCACATTTGACTTGTGACTTGCTGTCTTTGAGAGATAAGTACCAATGTCCGGAATTCGCCGCAATAAAGTTAGATATTTCGCCGCATAACCACACAGTGTTAAGTTCGCTTTCTAAAATGAATCGAACCTTTTTGGTAAGTTCACTGACTTTTAGTATGTGTTGATGTGGCGTCATTGTGATTTAATTGAACTCTTCTCGTATTTGTTAGGCATTATATCGATATTGCGACAATTTGATTGTAAATTTTAAGGTTTTATAAATATTATCACGATAAAGTGAAATTAAAGTTTACCTAGGTAGACAAAACGGTTAAAATTCTGCCGCAATATTTCCTCCTGAAATTCAACCTTTGTGAGATGTTGCGATGCTACGAATTGCTCAAGAAGCTTTAACCTTTGATGATGTTTTACTGGTACCTGCCCATTCTACGGTACTTCCTCATACTGCTAATTTAACGACTAAATTAACACGTAAGATTAACCTAAATGTGCCTATGGTTTCGGCATCAATGGATACTGTTACAGAAGCAGAACTTGCTATCACTTTGGCTCAAGAAGGTGGTATCGGTTTTATTCACAAAAACATGACCATTGAAGAGCAAGCCCGCAATGTCTCCCAAGTAAAAAAATATGAAAGCGGTATTGTTACTGAACCAGTTACTGTTACCCCTGAAGCGTCGATTAAAGATGTGATCATCTTAGCGAAAGAGCTTGGTTTCTCGGGTTTTCCTGTTATCGATAAAGCACAAAATCTAGTCGGTATTATCACTGGCCGTGATTTGCGCTTCGAGACCGATTTATATAAACCGGTATCTGCCTTAATGACTAAAAAAGACGATTTAGTGACGGTTAAAGAAGGGGCAGAGCGTGAAGAAATCCTTCATTTAATGCATGAGCATCGTATCGAAAAGATTTTGATGATTGATGACGAGTTCAAATTGACCGGCATGATCACAGTTAAAGATTACAAAAAAGCTGAACGTAAGCCTCATGCTTGTAAAGATGAGCGTGGACGTTTGCGTGTTGGTGCGGCTGTTGGCGTAGGTGCTGGCACAGATGAACGTATCGATGCGCTTGTCGCAGCAGGCGTTGATGTATTGTTGATTGATACTTCTCATGGTCATTCTCAAGGTGTCATTGATCGTGTTAAAGAGACTCGTCAAAAATATCCAGATCTACAAATTGTTGCAGGTAATGTTGCAACAGGTGCTGGCGCTAAAGCGTTAGCGGATGCGGGTGTTGATGCAGTTAAAGTCGGTATTGGTCCAGGCTCTATTTGTACAACACGTATTGTAACCGGTGTCGGTGTGCCTCAGTTAACCGCTATTTCAAATGCAGTAGATGCTTTAAAAGGAACAGGTATCCCGGTCATTGCTGATGGCGGCATTCGCTTCTCAGGTGACATTGCTAAAGCATTGGTTGCTGGAGCGCATTGTGTCATGGTCGGTAGCATGCTTGCTGGTACCGAAGAAGCGCCTGGTGAAGTAGAGCTATTCCAAGGTCGTTACTATAAGTCATACCGCGGTATGGGCTCTTTAGGTGCTATGGATCAAAAAGAAGGGTCAAGCGACCGCTACTTCCAAAAAACTGATGGAGAAGCTGACAAGTTAGTACCAGAAGGCATTGAAGGCCGAGTCGCTTATAAAGGACCAGTATCAGCGATTATTCACCAGCAAATGGGTGGCTTACGTTCATCAATGGGCTTAACGGGTAGCTCAGATATCGAAGAAATGAGAACCAAGCCAGAGTTTATGAAAATTACGGCGGCAGGTATGGGTGAGTCTCACGTCCATGATGTCACTATTACTAAAGAAGCGCCTAACTATAGAATGGGTTAAGCCCTTCGGTTGATTAGAAAAATACTTTTACAGGCTGGTTTTCTAGTATTAGTTAACCAGCCTGTTACTTTTAAATTGTTTATAGGGTTTGATAATGACCAAAGATATCCATGATTCACGAATTCTTATTTTAGATTTCGGTTCGCAATACACGCAATTAATCGCACGTCGAGTACGTGAAATCGGTGTTTACTGTGAACTTTGGGCTTGGGATGTAACTGAAGAGCAAATTAAAGAATTTAACCCATCAGGGATAATTCTTGCGGGTGGTCCTGAAAGTGTTACTGAAAAGGACTCGCCACGTGCGCCAGAGTATGTCTTTAACGCTGGAGTACCGGTATTTGGTATTTGTTACGGCATGCAGACCATGGCTGAACAATTAGGTGGCTCGGTACAAAGTTCTGAACACAAAGAATTTGGTTACGCTGCTGTTGAAGTTATCTCACCCTCTGATTTATTCAAAAATATTGAAGATAAAATTGGCTCTAATGGTAATGCATTGTTAGATGTGTGGATGAGCCATGGTGATAAAGTGTCAACGATCCCAGAAGGATTTTCGACTGTCGCGCAAACACCAAGTTGTACTTATGCAGCAATGGCGAACGAAGAGAAAAATTTCTATGGTGTACAATTTCACCCTGAAGTGACTCATACCAAGCAAGGTACTCGTATTTTAGAGCACTTTGTTATTGATATTTGTCAGTGTGAGAAACTTTGGACTTCAGCTTCTATTATCGAAGATGCTATCGCTAAAATGAAAGCGCAAATTGGCGACGACGAAGTTATTCTTGGCTTATCAGGTGGTGTTGATTCTTCAGTTGTTGCTATGCTTTTACACCGTGCTATTGGTGATAGGCTAACGTGTGTATTTGTTGACAACGGTTTGTTGCGCTTAAATGAAGGCGAGCAAGTCATGGACATGTTTGGTGATCATTTTGGGCTTAATATTTTACATATCAATGCGGAAGATCGTTTCCTCGATCGTTTAGCGGGTGTTGATGAACCAGAAGCAAAACGTAAAATCATTGGTAATGTATTTGTTGAAGTTTTTGATGAAGAATCGAAAAAGCTTAAAAATGCCAAGTGGCTAGCGCAAGGCACCATTTATCCAGATGTTATCGAATCTGCGGCTTCTAAAACAGGCAAGGCACATGTCATTAAATCACACCATAATGTTGGTGGCCTGCCTGATGATATGGAACTTGGTTTAGTTGAGCCATTACGTGAATTATTTAAAGATGAAGTACGTAAGATTGGCTTAGAGTTAGGTTTACCATACGACATGCTTTACCGTCATCCATTCCCAGGGCCAGGTTTAGGTGTTCGCGTGCTAGGGGAAGTTAAGAAAGAGTATTGTGAATTACTTCGTCGTGCTGATGCTATCTTCATTGAAGAACTACATAAAGCGGATCTTTATCATAAAACTAGCCAAGCCTTTACTGTCTTTCTTCCTGTCCGTTCAGTAGGTGTGATGGGTGATGGACGCAAATATGATTGGGTTGTTAGTTTAAGAGCGGTAGAGACTATCGACTTTATGACGGCACATTGGGCGCACTTGCCATATGAGTTCTTAGGTTTAGTTTCAAACCGTATTATTAATGAAATCGATGGTATTTCACGAGTGGTCTATGATATTTCAGGCAAACCACCAGCAACAATTGAGTGGGAATAATCGATAACCTAGTTTGAACGTTCAAAACAAAAAAGCCTTATCTATTAAGATAAGGCTTTTATAAATTCATGAAACTGCTCGTGAAAGCTTTCAGTGGAATTCCAGTTTCTCACTCAATCTAAAGAATTATGTGCGATTACTCGTAAGAACGTTCTAACCACAAAATTTGCATTTTTAAATCTTCAATTTCTTTTTGAGCATCAATAAGTTGTTGTTCAATAGCTTCGTTATCAGTTTTGTTGTCTTCGTTCATTCTTGCAAACCCTTGTTCGTTACTATGTGCCATAATCCACCTCTTTAAGATGTACTTACTCTTGTATTATTACATAGTGGGTTACGAAAGTAATTAGTGCGTTGTAAATTTGTACGTATTTAGAGTATTTC
>PJEL010000658.1_pt1 | contig 40302 bp, 36 predicted proteins | sample 1853271 | NCBI WGS metagenome assembly PJEL01 (sample SAMN08108733, study PRJNA415343) | Invertebrate metagenome, whole genome shotgun sequencing project. | host: Globobulimina | place: Sweden: Gullmar Fjord | collected 2015-08
GATCTGTTACGAGTATAGTTGGTTTACCGTTTCTTCTTTTGTCAGTGGTAATAGCTTCAGGGAGTCCATATGTAAAGAAAAATGTGAGAAAAAGTGAGAGGAGTTATGGTGAGAAGGTTATTGATATTATGAAGAAGAAGTTTGAGAAGATTAGTGGTGAGAAGGTTATTGATATTATGAAGAAAAAGTTTGAGAAGATTAGTGGTGGTGCTTATATTGATAGTTTTATTTCTTCAGTGCTGGTTGCTTTTATTCTTATGCCTAACTCGTGTACGCATGATATTTCAAATATTTTGCAGTTGACTTTTTTTTTCGCAACATTTTTAATGTCTTTTATTTTAAAATTGGTGGGATATATTCTTGTTATGTTGCTTTTTGATCTAGATTTAGAACCTAATTATTCCATGTATTATGAAGATTCTCGGTATTTATCAGTGCTTCTTATCTTTTTTTCTTCCCTTGTTGTTTTTTCTATAAACCTATGTGTTGTGGATGTAGTAGCGCGGGTACTGAATTTAAAAGAATCATCTACATATAAAGTTGCATATGAAGTTCTTGTGCCTGAAGACTGTAGAAATGAAGCCAAGAAGTGGCGGGGGAGGTTATCTATTAAAGATGAAAGTTTGTAAATTGAAATTTGATAAGGTATAGCAATTTTGTCGTACCCTGCTTTTTTTCTATCCAAATAGATAATAATTATTCGGCAACAATTCGAGCTAACTGTCCTTGGTGGAATTATAATTGGAAATAGTAGCAATACAAAGAAAATGTATAAAGTTATCAGGCAATTTAACCGATATAATTATTAACCTATTCACCAATTTATTTTGTACCATTGGAGGTCTATTTTCTCTTTTACCAAACTGATAATAGCCTTTAAAAATTTAAATAAAAAGAGAAGTTATTGCGAATACAAATATTTTTAAAAAATTCATTATTTTTTCAATCTTCAGCCTCTATAGAAAATAAGTTTCGATAATCTTTTAGTAGTAGCTATTTGTTATCCAGTAATGATTAATAGGTATCGAATTTTATTAGACTATTAATATCTTTTGAGCTTTATAATTGACTTTTCGGCTATAGGGGGATCTGCTTTATCTGTCTCAAAAACAAATTTTATTCGAAGGCTTAATCCAGAAATTTATAACTTTTTTAGTCAACTATCTTTACTACAGCCATAAAGGAGAAGCAAGCAACAATTATGAGATCTAAATAATTCCTTAGACTACAATTGAATGATAGCTTTTTTATAGAAAATATTTATTATATTGATTGAGTAAATTTCTATGTCTGTTCATCGATCCATTTCGAATATAATTTGGTTACCGTTCTTTCTTCTATCAGTGTTAATAGCATCTGAAAATTTAAGTATTGGTAATAGTATCAGTGTGGGAGATAAGAAAAGAATTCTGGATAGAATTAAAAAGGTTGATCCCATAAATATAATTTGTTCAGTATTATATGCTTCTATATATATATTTGAATTCTCGAAAGTGTGTTCCTTTTATTCAAATATTTCGAAACTGACTTTTTTTTTATTGGTATTTTTTACATCTTATCTTGTAGGATTTGCAATGAGAGTTTTTATCATCTTATTATTTGATTTCATATATACCCCTTTTCTTTCAATGTCTTATGAATATTCATATCTATTATATTTGAATATTGCCATAAGTTTCTATATTGTTGGTTTGATAATTAGTATCATTATACCTGAGATGGTAATAAAGTTAGGATTAATTCGTACTAAAAAATGTATCGGTTGCAGGAAATTAAAAAAAAGGACTAATAAACGCAAACGCTACAAACTTCAAAAATCACATCATAAAATTGGCTGTAGAAAATTGAAAAAAAGGACTAATAAACGCTATTAAAAATATTATTATACGGTTATTATTTTTCCTTATCTTATAAATAATTAAACCTTATAAGGAGTTTAATTATTATTTTTGTAGTATTTGATAAGTCCTATATTTAACAAGAGTATCGGTAATTTTTTTACTTTATAATAATATTTTCACCTCTGAGGAGAGATATCCTGGTACCTTTTACGGACTTCAAATCAATTTGTAGAAAATAGCATCTTCAGGCGACTATTTTCTCACCATATACATAAAAAAAATGTATATTTAACTAGTTAATTCACATATGTTTATCCGATCTATTCTAATCATAAGATTTATATTTTTTCTTTTGTCCGCAGTAATGGCATCTGGAGATTTAAAGACAAAGAATGAAAAAAAATATCACAAAAGTGTAGGAAAAGAGAAATGTTGTCTTGAAGTGATAAACTTTTTGGAAGAAATTAAACCATTCTTTCATTACGTTGGTATTTTTTTTTCGGTGCCTTTTACTCTTTTGTCTATAATTGAGTATATATCTGATCCTTTGTGTTGTCGATCCTGTATTTTTAATTCAAATATTTCAGCATTGGGTTACTTTTTGTCCATGTTTTTTGTATCCTACCTTTTAGCATTCTTGGGAGCTATTTTTTTCGTGATATTTATCTGGAATTTTAATCACTTTTTTTTTACATATTGTAAGATTTTAATTCCATGTGATATTTTAGTTCCATGTTTTTTTCCTATTGATATGTCGATTTTATGTATATTTTCTAGTATTGTTTATACTACCACACAGACTATTGTGAAAGATAAGTTTTTACTGGATTTTTTTAAAATGGTAAATAGTGGATACTTAAAAAACTGTAACCCAGTGATATAGTTCGACCTATATAATTTTATAATTATAGAATATTCATAGTTTTAGATCAACTATGCTTAAACAGCTTTGTTCCTTTTTATAGATAATAGTAACTATCAAAAATTATCCTTATAAAAAAAATAGCCCCATTCTCCCCTCCCCCTTTTTTCTTATAAAAGATTGCGAACATTTGATTAGATTAGGGCAGTATATTTTTTACTGTCGTAGTACAAGTGGTGGAATAGGAAGACACGCTATCTTGAGGGGGTAGTGCTTGAATAAGGCGTGAGAGTTCAAGTCTCTCCTTGTGCACAATACAAAATTTAATGGCGGAATCTTTAAAAAAATCTCTTTTTAAGATTTCTACCATTAAAGAAGTCTATTTTTTATAGTAAACTTGATTTATGAAAAATAAAATTTTCCTACTCTCTAACGAAGTAATTCAACAAATTTCAGCAGGTGAAATAATTCAAAATCCAGCATCTGTCGTAAAAGAATTATTGGAGAATTCCTTAGACGCAGGAGCTAGTGAAATCAAGATTAAAATAGAAAAAGCAGGCAAAGAATCCATACACATCATCGACAATGGAGAAGGCATGAATCATACAGATGCCCAAAAATGTTTTCAACGACATAGCACATCTAAAATAAAAAAAGCAGAAGACCTCTTTCAGCTACATAGCCTTGGGTTCCGAGGAGAAGCATTACACTCCATAGCTACAGTATCTCAAGTCCAACTAATCACATGCAGAGAAGATAATTCATTAGGAAGTTGCATTACAATATCAGGAGGAAAAATAGAAAAATGTAATACTGTAAAAGCTCAAAAAGGTACACAAATTCGAGTAAACCATCTTTTTTACAATACCCCAGGACGTCTAAAATTTTTAAGAAAAGATAACTACGAACAACATAAACTATTTTATGAATGCCAAAAAATAGCTTTGCTTCGTCCAGACATTGCCTTTTCCTTTTCTAGTAACCGAAAAAAAATAACATTAAAACCAACAACTCTCGCCAAACGAACAGTAGACCTTTTAGGACCTGCCCTGGAAGATAAACTATTACCCTGTTCCTTAGTAAAAGGAAAGTATAAGATAGAAGGTTACATTGGAACAGCTCATCATGGAGGAGGGCAACGACACGGCTTCTTATTTGTTAATAATCGTTGTATTCACTCAACATATCTTTACTATGCTATTCGCCGTCCTTTCGTTCATCTTTTAGAAGATGGACAACATCCATTTTACTTACTATTTTTGACCGTTCCCACTACAGAACTGGACATTAACATTCATCCGATGAAATCAGAAGTAGCGTTTGAACATGAAAAAAAAGTTTTTCGATATCTAGAAGAAGCAGTAGAAAAAAGTCTACACCAGTGTCATTTTAGCTTTCCTAAAAAATCTAGCAGATTATCTGAAGTCCAACAACCCAGCTACGAAAAGAGTGAACCATCAGTGAAAAAAACCAGCTTCTGGGAAAAAAATATAATAGAAATAGAAAGCAGTTCCGATCAACTCCAGGAAGATCTTGAAGAAGAGGTACGGGGATTTTCTTTGAAAGATGCTTATATTTTTTCTGAAGTTAAATCTGGATTGCTTATCATAGATCAAAAAGCTGCATATGAGAGAATTCTCTTTGAAACATTTGCCGAAAGATGGAAAAAAAGTGAAGGAAAATCCAAACAGTTACTATTCCCGATAGAAACTGCTTTAACTTTGGAACATTTTGACCTATTCCTAACCAATTGTCACATCTTTAGACAATTAGGCTTTAATTTTAACTTAGAAAAGCCTCCTTACGTAAAAATTATAGCTATTCCATTGGAAATTAAATCCAATTACGTCCTGTCTATTTTTACAGACTTATTGAGCAGTTGCAATAATTGTAAAGTAAAAATAGAAACCATACACCCATGGATCAAACAGCTAGTCAAAAAAATAGCAACATATAAAGTTAAAGAAAGTATGACCATAAAAGAGATTAAAATTCTGGTTAGAAGGCTTTCCCATTCTCCCAATGCTACTCCATCAGGAAAACTAATTTGGCGTATTCTCTCCCTAGAAAAAATAGCAGAGATAATGACTTAATAGCGTTAAGCAAAAGGATAATTTTTCAAAAACTGAGAGATAATAAAAAAAAAGATGAAAAATCAGTAAATTTATTCTAATACATAGAACGTATGTTTTTTGATAAGACTATTTCTCCTTTTTTAAAAGAAATATTAAGCGGTTCTCAAATAGACAATTATGTAAATCATATATGTCAACAGATAGAAGATAAAAAGCATTTGAATTGTTTTGTTAGAACCTATCCCGATTACATTAAAGAACAACTACAACAGCTCATAATTGCGTTAAGGGAAAAAAAAAAGAAACCTTTAGCAGGCTTGCTAGTTGGTATTAAAGATCTTTTTAGTTTAAAAAATTATCCATTGCAGGCATCCAGTAATATATTGCAAGGCTTCATTGCACAATTTACAGCAACCTGCATTTGTCTATTACAAGAAGCGGGAGCCGTTATAATAGGTCATAACAATTGTGATGAATTTGGGATGGGTTCATCTAATGAATTCAGTTTATACGGAGCTGTTCAACATCCTACCCATCCTGGATATACATCAGGAGGATCATCGGGAGGCGGAGCATCTGCAGTAGCAGCCAACCTTTGTGATGTTGCTCTTGGAAGTGATACAGGAGGATCTGTACGTTTACCTGCTGCTTTTTGCGGTATTTTTGGTTTACGTCCTACTTATGGTGCGATATCTCGATATGGAATGATAGCCCATGCCTCAAGTTTTGATACAGTTGGTATTTTTGCACGAGAAATAGATAGCTTAGCAATGACTTTCGCACATATGGCAAAAGAAGATATATCAGATAATACTTCCTTGCCATTTTCTTCATCTTCTTTCTGGAAAAATTACAAAGGAGATCTCCAAAAATCGTGCAAAATAGCATTTTTATCAGAAGACATATGGGGAGAGAAAGTAGAAGAAAAAATAGGAAAAGCTGTCCGAGACTTAAAAGAGAGATTTATATCTCAAGGGTTCTCCGTGGAAGAGATTGACATTCCATTATTTGACAAAATGTTACCCACTTACTATACTTTAACTGCAGCTGAAGCAAGTTCCAATCTTGCACGATATGATGGAATAAGATATGATCGAAAGTTATTATCTGAAAAAGCAGAGGGTTCATATAAGAAAATACGTACTTGTGGATTTGGAAAAGAAGTTCAACGACGTATAATCATGGGAACTCATATATTAACTAATTATTCATTGTACGAAAAAGCAGATAAAGTGCGAAGGAAGATTAGAAGTTTTTTTATAGAAGAATTATTTAAAAAAAGAAAAATTGATTTTATTTTTTCACCAGTGGTTGCCAAGACCGCACATCTATTAAATCAAGTTGATATTGATCCATTACAGAATTTTATGAATGATTTTTTTTTGGTTCCTGCATCCATTGCTGGAATTCCTGCTTTATCCTTTCCATATGGGAAAGATGATGAAGAAAAACCAATAGGTATACAAATAATGGGAAGACCTCTCGAAGAGTCGAAAATGTTGTTTTTTGTAAAAAAATGTTGCAATAGGAAAAGATAATCTTTTACTATTTTTCAGATTATTAAATGGAAAGAGGAATATTGGCTATGTTTCTCTCCAAAAAAATTTTGACTGACAGGGAAAAAAGTTTATCAAGTATCCACAATAATGCTATATTTAGTATATCCTGGTAGTTTTTCTTAAAAAATGTTGCGTTTGTTTTTTTTCTTTTTTTTATATTTTCCTCTCATCTTTTCCAAGTTTGAAGCTAGAGTAAGATCCAATATCTTGTATTACAGTAAAGAAGGGGCTAGAATATCTTTTAAAGGGAAAGATAGCGGAAATAGAAGAAAAAAAAAATTCAATCTATCAAAAACTGAACCTAGTTTATATATTGTAAACTTGGGTGGTAATGCAAATAATATAGAAGTCCTTTTTAATCCTTGCAGTAGTTATGTAGAAAAAAGAGAAAGAATAGGCCTAGAAAACAATAAAGAAGCAGATAATGTCTATTTTCTGTTGAGATGGTATGAATTTTTTTCTCATAAAGAAAAACATGGTAATGTAATAAATTTTTATCGCTCAAGCGATGAAAATATACCTAAAAATAGTCATATCGTTATTTTTGGACGAGAAGAAAAAGTAGATAAAGATGCGTTATTTTTTTGGACGTATGCTAAAAGTAGTGAAATAAAGAAAACAAAACAAAAAATTGAAGAAAAAAATAACAACAATTTGGTAATATGCAAATTGAAGGAAGAATTAAAAAAAGAATATAAAGCTTTTTATGAAATATTGGAAGAGGTCTATCCAAAAAAAATATTGGAAGAGATAAGGGATGGTTCTTTTGCTATATGGGCAAAAATGTGGGGAGATAGCAAATCTTTTTTTGAAAAAGGAATAAAATTAATAAATGAATGTACAAATTTTTCAAATGTAGAAGTAGGATATAAACTTATAGTAGATGAAAAAGATAAATTTTTTAACAGTAAAAAAATTTATGAGAATGCTATTGAGTATATTTGTTCTTCTTATGATTTTCATAATTTTCGCCCACTAAATCAGAAAAAAGACCTTAATGCTCCAATTCTCGATTTATGGAAAGAAAAAGTATCTTCTTCTCTTTTTAGTTATTATGATTGTCGTGAAAAAGGACAAAAAGAAGATGAACAAAAAGAAAATGAACAAAAAGAAAATGAACAAAGAGAAGAAGTTCGTGGCTATGTAAATGGAATTATTAGTAGCCTCATAGAATCTGGTAGTAAAGAACAAAGTACGAAGATTATTAATGATACAATAATTAATAATCTTAAGTATTTTGAGAACCTTGAGGCTCTTAATAACTTGTCCTCTATGAATTTTATCGATATTCTTAATATTAAAAATGATAGCGTAGATAATAAATGTGTTGAGACTTTAAAAAAAAAAATTATACTCAGAATATTTTCAGAAGAGTGGAAAGCACTTTACGAAAAATGGGGAGATAACGCAGATATTAAAGAAAAAGAAGATGAACTACTGAAATATTCATATAGAAATCAGGAGAAAGAGTTACCTTCTTTAGAAGAATTTTCTGCCCTTTTTACAGAAATAGGTTCGAAAAAAGAAAAGCTAGAAAATGAAGAAAATATTCATAAAGGCTATTCTAGTTGGAAAAGATTTAACTCATATTTTGATCCTAAACTAATTGGTAGCATTCTTAGAGGCAATACATTTTATGGAAGATTAAGTTATTTCTCCACATTTTATGATCTGTTGAACAAAGAGCATGATAAAAAGTTTAAAACTTATGATCTCAAAATTTATAAATTCTTAGAAGATAATTTTAAGAGAATACAATCTTGTTATTTTCATCATAAGGAAATTCTACAAGAAGGCCACGGGTACAAGATTAATGACCACATTAAAGAGATAAGTAAGATATATGATGCTTATCGTTATATTCTTTTAAAAAAAAGAAAGGAAAACCAGGACATAGAAACATATAGAAAGTATATCTCTTTTTTATTATATCCCTATCGAAAACGTTTAGAATTTATTTTTAATAGAAATAGTATCGTAGAAATTGAAAGAGCTTATAGGTATTTTTTTTTATCAAGATGCCTTCATTCTGAGAAAAATCTTTTCCTACCAAGATATTTTCATTTTGGGAAACAAAAAAAAATATCTCTTGATCTAGAGGATATATCAAAACGTGCATCTAAAAAAATTATTGAACTGAACTTTAAGAGAGATGCTCAGATAATCGGAAAAAATTTAGATAGTAGAATAAATAATTTATTAAAACATGCTAAGGATGGAAAGAATCGCTTCTTAAATTTTGAGAATAAAGGTAGTGATAATAGCAAAAAAATCAGTAGATTACATGAGAAAATTAATGGGTTCATTGTTAATATTATTAATAACAATAATAAAGAAGGAGGAGGTACAAATAACAATGTAGCAAAATTAGACACTGCTATATGTGATACTATCTCATATATATCTAGTCAAGGATTTAAAAATGTTGAAAAATTATTTGTTGAGTATGAAAAAAATATAAAGGGAAAATATAAAAATGTGGCTAATTCAATAAAAATTAACACTATTTATGATTATAATTATAAAATATGCCAAAAGAAAAAAAATAGAAAAGGAAGAAAACCAATCTTTCTAAAGCCTGGAGATGATATTATAGCTAAACTTTTTGGAGAAGAATATAAATCTATTTCTTTACAAATGGAATCGACTGTTAGAGATAATTATAAAAAAAGTAAAAGAAGAGATAATAATAATACTGACGTAAATAGTAATAGTACAGAAGATTGGGAGGAATCATTGTCTAAAATTCTTTTATCAAAAGAATTTTTATTTGTAGTCGTCTTATTTGTATTATATATAATCGTGAAAAGATTTTTTACCACTAAGTCTCATAGAATTTCTTTGAAAACAAATAAAAAATTAAAAACTTCTTCAAAAAAAGTAGCTAAAAAAAGTAAGAGAAGAAAATATATCAAAAATAGGTTATCAAAAATAAAACTACCAAAAAGAAAATTATCAAAAAAATCACTTCATAAAGAGAATAAATATAGGCATAATCGTAAAAGAAATATTAGAAGAAAAAAAAAAATTAGGAGAAGGAAAGTAGATTTATAAAAAAAACTTTTTTATAACGTATATTAGCTGTCTAAAAATAAAAAAAATTATCTCTTCCGTCTTCTCATTGAAATTATGTTAATTAATGCTAATATTATTTATCGTGAAAAATTATACTTGCGGTAGTAATATTGTTTATTATTATATTTATATTCTTAGAAAGATGGCATTATAGAAAGAACAGCTATATCACTTAGGAAGTATTAAATATTTTTTTATTTTAATATTTTACATATTATTGTTATTATTATTGTTGTTTTAAAGAATAGTCCAGATAAAAGAATTTGACTATTAACGGATCCCATTAGTAGTATTATTTATAGTATTATTTTGCATAAGATTCTTAGTAATTTTGATCGTAATTTTTCGATTATTATTTTTGTAAAAATTTCATTTTTTGTACATATTTCTCGTACTCAATTGCATATTTATCCCAATTTTTTTCTAAACCTATTTTTTTCTCATAATTTTCATTACAATACGTATGATCAAGTAACTATTACAATATTTCATAGCAAATAATTAAAGTATTTAAATGTTAAAAAAATTAAACCGTTACTTTTGTAGAGATCTATTTTTCACCTGCCTCCCTTAAAATTGTTATAAACATTTATTTTTTACAATTGATATAATAGAAAGATTAAATTAGGAATAAACAGTTTTTTTAAAAGGAAAAAAAGTAATTTCTGCTCATTTAGAAAAATCTTTCTAATATTTGATAGGAACAACAACAATAACAAAAAAGGTAGATTTACTTTGTTCAGTCTTTTTGGAATAATAGAAGGATAATTATATAAAATGGATACTATTTATATACTATATCTAATAAAAAGTAAAGCCTTCACTCCACTCAAATAAATTATTATTCTATCAGCTGAAAAAAAAAATCTAAAATAGAAGTTCTGCTGTGAAGGAAAAACTAAGGGTGAATTTAAGGGATTGCGTAAGTGTAAAATATGGGTTGTAGGAGATAAAACACAAAATGGTAGCGAAAGTGGTACTTCATTTAAACAGGCTATATATTTTAAAGAAGTAGGATTTAATGTTCGTGATACTATGATATATCATAAAAATAATCCTATGCCTCAAACAGGTAAGAGATATCATCAACATTTTGAGTATATATTCGCTTTTTCAAAAGGAACACCGAAAACATTTAACCCAATAACAAAGCTAACAAAATATCAAGGGCTTGCGAACATGAAAAACAGGGGAAAAGAGGGGACTCTTAATTATGAAAAAGTTGAAAGAACAAAAAAAAAGTGGGTAATGTTTTCTTTTATTCTATTGGTGGAGGTATTTCTACTAAAGATAAAGTTGCATATAAACACCCTGCAATATTTCCTGAAAAGTTAGTATTAGACCAAATAAATATTTGGACAAATAAGAATGGATATTATTTATGACTCATTTATTGGAAGTGGAACAATAGCTAAAATAGCCCACTTATTAAAAAGAAATTGGATTGGTTCTGAAATATCAAAGGATTATTGTAATATTGCTAATATTAGATTAAAAAAATATCTTATGGATGCACAACAATTAAGTTCACAAACAGCTGTAAATGGTTTCAAAAACGAAGATGATATTGTTAGAAAATTTAATAACTGGGAAAAAATATAAAGATGCTCAAAAATGGCTTACTTTTATGAAGTATAATCTTTCAGAAATTGAATATGTTAAAGCAGTAAAAATATCAGGACACAAAACAGATGTTCAAGTTCAAATCTAAGTATTACAATAAAATTGAAAGAAGCTATTGAGGTTGAAAATATACAGGTAAAATTAGTAAGTAATAAAAAGGGCTTTAACCAAATAGATAAAAGATGGACTGATAAGTATAAAGAGCTTTGGGGAATGCCTGATAATATAGTAAATATTATTAAAAGATATTGTGGAGAAATAGCCCCCAATATTCTATATCCAAAAGATAAAAGAAGGATTAATATGAATGAATTTTCAAAAGAAGAACAAAAAGAATTAATTAATTGGATTGGAGACAACAAAACATTAATAGTCTCTGATATGCTAAAAGGTAGAGGTAAATTTTCTGCTGAATGGATGCTTGTTACTCAAAAGATGGAAAAAAATGCAAAATGGATTATTAAGCCTATAAATTTTGTTATGAACTATTATAGTAATGGAGATATAATTATAACAAAACGTGGTGTTGTTCATATAGGAAGAATTACCATGCAAAGAAAAGGTGGCGATGGCGGTAGATCAACTGCTAATATGTTACATATTTAAAATTGATCCTACTGAATTATTCGATTTAGTGTAGACAAGTGTATGGTTACCAATGTTAATTTTTCCATATATAAACCAAAATAGCAACAGCAGTAGCAACATTAAGTGAGTTTACTTCTTTATTTATTGGGATCAGTTTAACTTGCTGTTGACAGATGTCAAGTAGTTTTTGAGAAAGACCTCTTGTCTCTTGACCTATCAGCATAAACCCATGTTTAGGCAGTTTCATGCTATTTATATTCTTTCCAGATAATGACGTTCCAATAATAGGTAGCGGACTGGATTTAAGAAGATTAATTAATGACATTTCCCAATATCCAATACGTAAAAATGAACCCATACTTCCCCGTATAACTTTAGAATTATGCCAGGACACGCCATTTTGTTCTACCACAACCCCATCTAAATTAAACCAATCGGCTACTCGCAGTATTGCACCTAAATTGCCAGGGTTAGAAATTTTTTCTAACATTAGAAAAGAACCTGTTTTCCAGTTTGGTTTAGGAAATAAAAAAATACGAACCAATGCCAAAATAGTATGATTGGTGGATAGGCTTCCAATTGTAGATAATTTGGAAGGATAAATATTGTAACAAGGAAAATCTGACGGCTTTAGATAAGTAGACCAATAGTCGGGAGTTCCAACAAGAAAGACTATATACTTTCTCTTATCACTAAGGAGAAGTTCTGTAACATTTGTGTGACCCTCTACCAAAAATAATTTTTGACTAATCCTCTCTTTCTTCTTTCGTAATGCTCGTATTAACTTTTGTTTAGAGTTAGGGAGGTACATATTATTCTTGTAAACAGATACAAGCAAAACGAAGGGGGAAGAGCTGTTCCATTGCCTGCTCTCTTATGGTATCACATGAAAATTTTTGAAGTTTATTGTAATAATTAACATAATGATTCAAAGATTTTCCATACTTAGCCTGCTCAAAATCTGTAAACAACCTCCCTTGTGCTGAGCTTAGGCGATATAAAATACGACCCATCCAATATCTTTGTGTATTTTCATACAAGGCAGATGAAATCTTTTTTTCCCTCAACTGTCGAAAAATATCATTAACTAGTTCTATTACCTCTTTCTCTCTTCCTTTCTTTACATCACCACTTATTTTCCAAAAGGAAAATTTTTGTAAAAAAATAAATCTAGAGTAAATATTGTATGTATATCCTTTCTCTTCTCGAATTTTTTGCATAATGAGAGAACCAAAATAACCGCCTAAAACTAGATTTAAGAAGAGAAGCTCAGGAACTTTATCTATTCTATGTAAGGGAGGTAAAACTTTCCCCCAGATCATAGCTGATTGTCGTGAACGTTCATGAGTTAAAAAAAAGGGGGTTTCAAATGTTTGAGAAGGAATAGTATACAGAGGAGGACTACTAGCCGTCCTTTCTAATGGATTAAAGGTGTCTATTGTTTTTTTTACCATATCTTGGTTAATACCGCCTGTCATGGCTACAGATAAGTCTCTCCCACGACATTTATAAAAAAAACGAGCAATATCCTCTACCCTTGTTTGTTTTATCGTAGTCTCGTCTAGTTTCCATCCATAGGGATGATTGCCAAAAATTTTCTCAAGGACTAACTCTTGGGCACAAAAATAGGCTTTAGCACGATTTAGTTTTAAGCTTTGTATAATTTTTTTTTTCGCTTTTTTTACTACTTTCATAGGCCAACGTGGAAAAAAAATCATCTCTCGAATCAGCGATAAAATTTTCAAATAATGGATAGCTAACACGTTAACATATAAAAAGAAAAAATCTTTTCCAATATATAGCTCAATCTCTACTCCATATTTATCTAAAATAGTTGCAATCTCCTTATCGTTCTTATACTCAGTCCCTTTATTAAAAAGCTCTCTTAATAGAAATGCTATAGATTGAGAGGGAGAATACAAAATTCCTCCCTGCCAGCGTAAAAGTAGTGTTGCAATATTGTCCCCCTCCACTGCTTCCCAAGAAATAGGCGCCCCATTTGATAAAAAAGAACGGGAAGGAGATGGAAAAGAAATTTTTTCGGGAAAAGAAACTTTAGGTATTGTTATATTTGGTATATTAGTTAGTGTATTAAAATTGTATAAAGCTTCGCCTGTTGGACTCGAACCAACGACCTTCTGGTTAACAGCCAGATGCTATACCAACTAAGCTAAGGCGAATAACTAATCTAGAATTTAACTTCTTTTGTTCTATCTTTCAAAAATATATAAAACACTTATTCCAATATTATATACTACGTATAAAAAGGAGTAACTATATATTACTTTGGACATATTTTTATATCTGATAATATCTTGGATAATATCTTGACAGTATCTTCAAAAGATACGTTCATTCTAATGACTTTTTCATATTTACTTGTTTCTTTCTTTTCTAAATTTTTACTATATGGTAGATGTTTTATGTAATATTCCATAAATGACTCATCGGGGTAATTGCTTTTGGTTATAGATAATTTTTATATTAGAGTTTAACTTCCACTTTCTACTATAATTGAATCTATATTTCTCAAATAACCATATTCAAAAACATGGTTATATAAGCATTTAAAGGAAATAACAGCATTAATATATTGAGATCATATGTAGTGTAAAAAGGTTCAACTTTATAAAAACTTTATCATACTGAGAATAAAAAGAGACCGTCATAAGACTTTTATTAAATGGCTTTCTATCTTATTTTGTTTACAAATTTATTCGTTCTATTATTCAAGCTTGTAGAGAATAACTGAAAGAATATTACTTTCATAAAAATCTTTAACTTTAATAGACTGACCTGACACTGTTTATAACTAAATGGAGAAATAGCATATTGCATTTAGAAAAACGGGCTATATTATTCCATCTTATTTTTTCCAGGTACGTTCTACAAGAATCATTATCAAGATAATTTTTTCATTATATCTCAAAATACTATTCATTTCTACTATTTTGATTTATTTGCAAATGTACAAAAATTTTATACAAAGTAATATATAATCATCTAAAAATAGTTACGAAATATACCATGTATTAAACTCTGTATTTATAATATCAGTTTTTATAAATCTAGCCACCTTTAATGTTAAAATCTTCAAAATAAGAATTTCCAATGTAAATATTTTCAATGTTAGTTTTTTTGAGATTTGTATTCACAAATTTTTCTAAATTTAGATTCTTCAAAGGTTACATTATAAAATTTTGATCCCAAAAAGTCTTTTCCTTTAAAATTCTTACATTTAATAAAATTACTTTTTTTAGTTATTGTAAGGTCTGAAAGAGGGGATGAGTATTCTACATTTTCTACAGTTATTTCTTTGTTCTCATTGTTAGTATTTTTAAAAAGTTTATTATTGTAGCTTCATAATTAGTTATCAATGCTCTAGCTGTTGAGCAAACTAATAATAATTTTTTTATTTTATCCATAAAATTTATATCTGTTATAAGGTTTAATCTATTACAAATTCTATTATCCTTAATGAAGTTTCTGGGTCTTGAATTCGCAATTACTATTAAGAATTATAAAACATAAATTTGCTGTCTTGATGTGATAGAATTTTATGTGTAGTCTACAATAATAAATGATAAAATATGCTTTATTATTCTTTTTATTGTTTTGTTGAGCTTCATTGATATGTATAGTGATCAATGATAATAGAAGTAATGGGGGGGGATATTTTTAAATCATTATTTCTCCCCCATATGGATATAGTCTCTTTTACTTTTCGTTTAAAATCTTCAAAGAGAATTACCCCTTTTTTTTTAGGATTTATGCTGTGTTCTTCTACAAAGCTTTTTTTTACTATTGTATTATTAAGGTTTATATTATTAATGTTAGTATCTTGTAGCTTGGAAATTCTATTTCCTAAAAGGTGAAAATTTCCCACCCTTATCGGAAACACGCCAATGCTACCGATAAGGATAGCTCCCATAAGGCTATCACCAAATCGAACCCCTCTAAAAGAGATATCTTGAATACAAGTTCCTTTAAACTTAATCGAACTAAAATCCATACCAACAACTTTACAATCCGTAAGACAGCTATTTTTGAATTCAGTATACTTACCAAATTCTACACCTGAAATTAAAGTATTTGTAAATGAACTACTACTTCCAAATGTAACCTTTCTAAAGCTGGTACGTAAAATTCTCTTCGAAATACCAAAGTAATTACTATCTTTATCACCTATATCATCCTTATCATAATTAATAGGTCTGGCCATCGTTCCTACGATATTAATATCTTCAAAAGAAGCAGTTCTAAGATCAACATTATTAAACTCTGTATCTACAATTTCATTCACGCGAAGATTTTCGAAAATATAACCTTTAAACCTACTACCTTTAAGATTAGTATCTGTAAACTTTGCATTTATAAGTGTAATTCCAATAAAAAAAGAATCTTCAAGATCAACCTTACTAAACTCTATATTTCTAATATAACTATAATATCTATCTTCAGTTGATTTAAACTTGACTCCTTTAAGGTTAGTTTCTATAAATTTAACAGCTATAATATTTTTGTTTTTAATACTTCCACACTTGATATTTGTTAATATAGCATCCTTAAGGTCAGAATTTTTAAACTCAACGAAGTTTAGTCTGAGATAATCGAAAGTAGCACTCACAAATTTAATATTGTAAAACTTTGTTCTTTCAATGTCAGTCTTTTCAAATATAGAATCTTCCAGGTCACACATGTTGAACTCTGTATCTATAATACCAACGTTTTTCATCTCAATGCCTTGGCACTTAAAATCCTCAAAGTGAGAATTTTCAATGCTAATAACTTTAAATTTAAGATCTTTGCATTTATTTCCTTTAAATTTAATATTTTTAAAATGACTATTGTATCTGAAGCCTTCAAAAGTAACTTCTATAAGGTTAGAACCGATGATGTTTGTATTTGAAATCATATCTCGATAAAATGTAACAGATTCAATATTAGTATTTAGTAAGGTCATACACATAATGTCACTTTTTATAAACACAGAATCCTCAATGGTAGAATATTTAAAGTGAGAATCTTCAATACTATTATTTGTAAAGGTAGTCTCTTTAAATATTGTATTTACAAACTTTCCCCAAAAAATCTCGCCTCCTTTAAATTCGGTTTTTTCAATATAACACTTGTAAAAAGTTGTATTAGAAAATGTAATATTGTTAAGCTTCAGACAACTAAAAGTTGTATTTATAAAAGTATCATTACTAAGAATAGAATTATCAATTGTAGAATTTTTAAATTCAGAATTTTCAATATTAGTACATTCAAAAATAATATCTTTGAAGTTTGTATCTATAAACTTTATCTTATAAATTTCAGATCCAAATTTAACTTCTTCAAAGTTACAATTTTTAAAGGTTTTATTACAAAGTGCTAATTTCGAAAAGTCGCTACCTTTAAAGCTTCTATTTTCAATAACACTAGCTTTTTCAATTATTGCAATGTCTGAAAGAGGGGATGAATTTTCTATTTTTTCTACAGTTATTTCTTTATTCTCATTGTTAGTATTTTTAAAAAGTTTATTATCTGTGGCTTCATAATTAGTTATCAATGCTCTAGCTATTGAGCAAGCTAATAATAATTTTTTTATTTTATCCATAAAATTTATATCTGTTATAAGGTTAATCTATTACAAATTCTATTATCTTTCAACGAAGCTTCTAAGTCTTCAGTTTACAAATAGTATTAAGAGTTAATAAAAGTATTCAATCCTAAATTTGCTACTTTGAAATGATAGAACTTTAAATGTAATGTATAATAATAAAAGATAAAATATGATTTTTTCTTTTTCTTATAAACTCTCTATTTTCCTTCTTTTTTCACTATTTTATCGAGTTTTGTTGAATACACTACTATAATGATTAATGATAATAGAAGTAACAGAGGAATGAATTTCTAAACTATTCCTTCTCCCCCAAATATCTATAACCTCTTCTAATTTTCGTTTAAAATCTTCCAAGAGAATTACCCCTTTTTTTTTAGGATTTATGCTGTGTTCTTCTATAAAGCTTTTTTTTACTATTGCATTATTAAGGTTTACATTGTTAAAGTCGGTATCCTCACGTAAAACCCCTTTCACTCGAAGAGATTCTCTGTATATTAATTCGTCTTCAGTGCTTCCAAATCCCGACGGAATTAGTTTAATTCCGTCTAAAAGAAAAGAATCTACAAGGCTATCACCAAAATAAGCTACCATAAATCTAACTTTTTCAAAGGAAGCTTCCTTGAATTCAACTGGTCTAAGGTCTACATCTTTAAACTCACAAATTTTAAAATTAGCACCTTCAAACTTAGTTTTGTTAAACATCTTAGTATTTTTTGACTTTGACCCATGAAAACTAATTCTCTCAAAATAAGAATATCTAAGGTTAACCTTCCTAAACTCTGTCCTAAAAACTCCTCCTATGCAAAAAATACCACTAATACCACCTTCAAACATACTACCTTCGAGATTAGTCTTAATGAATTTTGTATCCATAATATTAATGGCTTTAAAAGAAGAACCTCCAAGGTTAACATGACTAAATTCCGCAAGCTCAATGCTACTATAAGGACTCCTGCTTTTAGACATAATCTCTTTTGCATACTTAAAACCTTCGCCATAAAAAATATTAAGGTCAATATCCTTAAACTCAACATATTCAAGCTTACAATCTTCGATTTTAGTTTCTATAATTTTAAAATTTTCAAACTCAGCAATTCTAAAATTAACATTGATAAATTTTGTCCCTAAAGTAGCAACATATTCAAACTTACTCTTTTCAAGATTACCACTTTTAAACTCTGTCTCTACAAATATTAGTTTTTCTAAATGTAGCACCTTTAAGGTTAAAGTTTTCAAAATGAGAATTTCCAATATAAATATCTTCAAAATTAGTTTTTTTAAGATTTGTATTTATAAACTTTGTCCTATAAATTCTACATCTTTCAAATTTAACTTTTTTAAAGTTACAATTTTTAAAGATTTTATCGCAAAATACTAGTTTCGAAAAGATGCTCCCTTTAAAGTTTCTACCTTCAATAATACTAGAGTTTTTAATTATTGTAAGGTCTGAAAGAGGGGATGAATGTTCTATTTTTTCTACAGTTATTTCTTTGTTCTCATTGTCTGTATTTTTAAAAAGTTTACTATCTATGGCTTCATAATTAGTTATCAATGCTCTAGCTATTGAGCAAGCTAATAATAATTTTTTTATTTTATCCATAAAATTTATATCTGTTATAAGGTTAATCTATTACAAATTATATTATCTTTCAACGAATCTTCTGAGTCTTCAGTTTACAAATAGTATTAAGAGTTAATTTACGTGGGTAACATCTTTTCTGTTTGAGATAACTGTCCCCATTTTACAAATAGCAATCATAATTTAAACTTTAACCTTTTTTTAATTTTGAGAAACTATAAAGCTCTTTTTACTATCTTTTTTATCTAAGACAGCATTTATTTTGCCAATTAAAGCTTTTTTCTCTTCTTTTTCATTTTTCCACCAGCTTGCAGACCAAATTCTGTGATAGTCAATTTTTAACCTTCGCAAAATTCTCTCCTTGTGGAAATCCAATAGGTAGCTTTCATTATTGGCTTTAACATTGGAGCCAACACAATCAATAGCAAAAATCTTTCCCTCCGAATTACTCAATAAAAGATTGATCTGAATACCTCCTAAAAACTGATTTAATGACAACTTTATATGAGATAACTCTTTCTTAATGCTTTCTCCAACAAAATTAACAAACCTGCATTTTTCTTTTTCTGAACTACTTTCAACAAAACCAGTATTATCCTGATAGAGTTTCAACGTTTCCAGGATAGACGCTTTCATTGTTAAATTCCTATCGGAAACTGCTCTTGCATATGCCAAATAAGCAAAAAAAACAGCTTTTCTGTTATTCCTTCCTTCTTGCTTCAAGTACTCTTTGTATTTACTATAAACATCAGATGGAACCGAAGAACAAAGATATATCTTATTTCTCGCCCTTGTGATAATTACATTAAGAAGCTTATATCCCTTTTCATAACTATTTATTGGTCCAAATCTATAAAGAAACTTACCCTCTTCGTTTTTCCCATATGTCGTTGAAAGAATTATTATATCTCTCTCGTCCCCCTGTATGTTCTCAAGATTTTTGACAAAAAATCCTTTTTTTTCCAGCTCATCCATCTTCTTTGTGAAAGAAGGAAAATCTTTATCGAAATATAATTCAGCAATCCTGTTCTCAATATAGTTTTTCTGACTAATATTAAATGTTGCTACTCCTACTGAAGGATAAGAACCATCAGACGATTTCTTTATTTCATTACGAAGAATCTCTATCACTTTGTCAGCTTCTTTTTTATTCTTATTTTCAATGCAATTTCCTGCAACTTCAAAAAATTCAATACATTTATAATCCACGGCAGTAGGCAATATTTCTAATCTACCATTATAAAAAGCTTGATTGGAAAATTCTATCAAGTCTTGATGTCTAGAACGATAATGAAAATCCAAATGATTTTTTACAAATTTTGACTCTATTGCAAAATCTAATAAGGACTCACATGAACTTAATATATCATCCAATTTTATCTCATCTTTTTCAAAATCTTCAGTTTCTTCTTCTAATTTTTTTCCAAAATAATTGGATGGGGGCATCTGATGCTCGTCCCCTGCTATGACTAGCTGTTTCCCTTTCAACAGAGCAGGAAAGCTATCCTCAATCCTCAATTGACTGGATTCATCAAAAAGAACAATATCGAAATAGCCAATACTCCCTTGAAACAGATTGCTGGCAACATCTGGAGTAGTAAGAATTATAGGAAAAATTGAAGTAAAAAGCTCCTCATCCTCTTTGATAATTTGCCTCAAACTATGTCTATTAAATCTATTGCTCTTCCTTTTATTGTATAGGTTGGCTAGGGTTAATCCTCTATCATTATCATTTTCAAATCTGCGTTTGGCCTTATTACACTCTATAGACCAATAACTCTCGATATCCTCCCGTTGAAATTTCTCATATTCTTTCAAACTCTCTCTGAGTTTCTCAGATTGACTATGATCAAAAGGAATCCTTATTGATTCATTTCTTTTCAATAGCTTTTCATAAAACTTAAAAGAGATCAAAGATTCCCAATCCGAACTATCTTTCAAAGAATCTATAACCTGTCGATCAGTTTTCTCGAGATTATTGTAAAAAGTATACCACTCATATTCTTTAAAAAATAATCTATCCCTATGGTTAAAATAATCATTACATTTATATATTATATCTCTAATTCTTTTAATCGATTCAGTGCAAAAAGATAAATTACCGCTGAAGTTATAATAGTTCTTTTTCAAAGCTTCATAAACTTTCTGAAAATCTCTTCTTGCTTGAAAATATTTTCTAAAACGTACAGAAGATATAGACAATAATATATTGGAAAAAAAACCTCCAAGCTTCTTTTTTACCCAAAATATTGGTCTTGAAAAAATCTCAAATATTTTACATGTTATACCAGAGTTTTTATTACATAAATCTCTATTTTTTTCCATAAATGAAATAACTGATTCCTCTTTATCTACTATTATATTCTCGTATTCTTTAAAATCTTCCTTTATTTTATCCCTAAGCTTGAAAGATTCAGTCCCATCAAAAACTTCTTTTTTCAAAAAAAAATAATCTCTATACTTCTGGTAGTTTCTCCAAATTTTCTCCCCTTCCTTTACTTTTTTTTTAATAATATGAAAATACTCTTCTGTGATTTCTTTAAATTGAATTTTTATCTCATTATTTATCCCTTTTTCAGACAATAATTTTCTCAATTTCAAAAAAAGAGCCACCAAATCATTCCACTTTAAAAAACCAACTATATTTTTATCAAGCTTTGCAAAAGAACTATTTATTTCTATAATTAGCTTAGATGCTTCGGTTATCTTCTCTTTAAAAGTAGTCTTGATTTTGTTTCTTTTGAAAACATCTGCTCTACCAGCTTTCTTCTTATCACATCTTGCCCTTACTTTATCTACTATCTTTCTTCTGTCTTTGGATGCATCTCGTATCAGTATGGCATAGTCAAAAAGCCCTTTTTTTTCTAAAATTTCTTGCAATACTTCCAATGCACTTCTTTTCTCACAGACTACAATCGTTTTTCTCTTATTCTGAACTGCATTAATCAAAATAGTAGCCAAACCTTGACTCTTCCCAGTACCTGGTGGCCCTTGAATATATATATTCCTGTGGCTTTTGAGAGAATTCAAAGCAAATTGCAGAAAAGGATCCGTATCCAGAGGCGTAATACTATTAAAATTCGTACGATTAAAAGAAGAAATATCAATATTACTACCAAAAAGCGACTTATAATCTTTTATTATACTCTGTTTGGAAACTTTAAAAATAGAAAATAAACCAGAATTGTAAAATTTTATTGTACCCCTCGAATTTAATGACGAATTGTAGTAATCCTTATCTTTCATTTTTTCAAGAGAAGAAAAATCAACTTCAAACTTTAACTCTTTTTTAGAAATTTTATTACAAAACTCCCTACATATCTCATTTATTTTATCTTTATCAACTAACTCATTAGCTGAATTCTCCGCAGAAAAATCCTCTAAATTTATCCCTAAATCTATCTGAAAATGGTTAATTAAAAGTTCATTAATATAAATAGGATCGTCCTCAGACCGCTCAATAGTCCAACTATGTACTGCATCCTTGTTTCTAGCAATACGTAATGACCAAATAATTAAAGGTGCACATGTTAACTTCCCGTCTTTACTATCCTTTTTTGTTATGATTGGATAGCCAAAACCAAAGCTGTTCACCCCTTTATCTGCTTTTATAGATTGTACCTCATTTACAAGATTCTGGAAAGATTTTCTATCTTTTTCTAATTTTTTATACTCCTTTTCCTCTATCCTTTCATTAATCCAACTACACTTGTATTTTAATGGTAGCTGTGTAGTAAGTTGCTCAATAAAATTTTGAGATAACCGATCATCCACAATATCAAGCTTGGTAATATCAAATTTATAAGAAGATTTTCCTGGTACACAATTTAAATGGACAGTCCGCTTATTTCCTACTTTTAATCGGTTCTGCCACAATTTTAACAATTCTTTAGCTATTTTCACTTCTATAAAAACTTATAAATATACCAATGTTTGCAATACTTTATTTCAAATAGAAACCAGCACTATCGTCACTACCAGCACTCAAAATTAAAAAAATTTTATAACATTTGCGGTCTGAACGGGACTCGAACCCGTGATTCCTGCGTGACAGGCAGACGTCCTAACCTCTAAACTACCAAACCATATAAAAAATCAATCTACAAAGCCAAAATTAGCAAAAAAATCTCTATTTCTCTCTTTATACTTTTCTGTACGCACCCTTTGTCTCTCCTCCTTCCAATCTGTAATCTTAGCCGCATGCCCAGAATATAAAACTTCGGGGACTCCCTGATCTCCAACCATCGCAGGACGAGTATAAACTGGAGCTCCAATCTTCTGTTGCTGAAAAGAATCGGAAGCTGCTGACATAGCATTAGAAAGAACCGAAGGCAATAAACGCACAATACCATCTACTAAGATAGCAGCCGGTAACTCCCCCCCAGTAACAACATAACTCCCTATACTTATCTCTTTTGTAATACAGGCTGTTCGAACGCGTTCATCAACGCCTTTGTAACGACCACAAAGAATGATAATATTTTTATTCAATGCCAACTTATTTAACATACCCTGATGTAACATTTCACCTTCTGGAGACATATAAATAACTTCATCATATACTCTTTTTTCCTTCAGCCTATTTATACAATTGATAATAGGTGGAGCCATCAATACCATCCCCCCACCCCCTCCATAAGGAGGAGAATCAATCTGTCTCGCATTAATTGCATCATCTCGCAAATCATGGATAGCTATAGAAAGACAGCCTTTCTCCTGACCTCGCTTCACAATGGAATGCGAGAACAGCTCCTTAAGTAGAGCAGGAAGACAGCTAATAATATCAATGTGCATAATCAATATGTAGCGGAGAAGGGACTTGAACCCTCGACCTACGGGTTATGAGTCCGTTGCTACCAACCAACTGAGCTACTCCGCCGCAAAGAACCAGAATAAGTTTAACCCATTTTTAATAAAAAAAATTTTTCTATTGATTCATAAAACTATCTAAAACTATTAAAGGGGAACCTTTAGACCTACTATTTTTGTTACTCCTTATTAACTTTTGTAGATATTCTAATATGAAAAAACAGTTAATGTTGCATGGATTACAAAAAATTCAAGAGGCAATAGAAAAGAATATTCCAATTGCCAAAATTTGGGTTGATCAAACTAAAAAATTTCCTAAAAATATTTTTTCACTTTGGAAAAAAATGGCTATTCCATATGTCAAAGTTCCCGCAATTACCTTAAGGAAAATGGGAAACGTTCATAATAGGGGTATTATTGCTTGGGTTTCTCCTGTTTCTTTTTCTAATGTTGAGGAGGTCGTTTCTTCTACTTTTGAGAATGGGAACTATCCGTTACTAGCTCTGCTGGATCGTATTACTGATGTTGGTAATGTGGGTAATATTATTAGAAGTGGTTTGGCCGCTGGAGTGAATGCTCTGGTTATTCCGACAAAAGGATGTTGCTCCATACATAATCAACTGTTGAAAAGTTCTTCTGGTGGTATGCTCTATCTCCCTATTTGTCCTGTTAATTGTTTGAAAGAAACTATTTTATTACTAAAAAAAATGGGTATTAAAATTATTGCATGTTCAGAAAAAGGAAAAACATCGATTTTTGAGAATTGCTGTAAAGGAGCTACTGCTTTTATTTTAGGCAATGAACATGATGGGGTTCATCCAAGCCTCATACAGCTTTCTGACCAAGTCTGCTCCATTCCAACTTCTCCCAAAATGTCTTCTATCAACGTTGCATCAGCAGCAACTCTCTTTTTCTTCAAATGGAAAGAGGTAAATGATACCCCGTCAATAAAAAAATTAAAATTTAGAAATATCAATTCTAAATTTTAATTTTTTTATCCTATATCAGATATTGATAACTTTATTATTTATATTATCTGACCGGTGTGTATTGTTTTTATCTACAGATGAAAGTTATAGCACGATTTATAGTAGAAAACCGTAATTATTAATAATGATTTTTAATATTTTTACAAAATTTTTAAACTTTTTCTTAGGTGATACAAATAAAAGAACGCTTAAAAAACTTGAAAAATGGGCTATTGAAGTTCAAAAAAAAGAAAAAGAAATAAGAGGAATAACTGACCAAGAGCTACGCGAAAAAGGAATAACTTTAAAAAAAAAGGTCAGGGAGACTATAGCTCCACAAATAGAAAAAAAACGAACTCTTCAAAATCATTTATCTACTACCAATAATTTGCAAAAAGTTGTCCTTCTCCAAAAAGAAATTAGTAAGGAAGAAAAATTATTACAAAAAAATTTGGAAGAAATATTACATGCTATTTTACCAGAAGCCTTCGCCATTATTATAAATCTTACACGTCGTTTTACTGAAAATAAAAAATTGGTTGTAAAAGCAGAAGATTATGACCATATATTGAGTGAAACTTATGAAAACATTACAATAAAAGAAGGTTTTGCTCACTGGGAAAATAATCAATCTTGGAAGATTATCCCCTTTTTTGTACAGATATTGGGTTCTGTTGCATTACACAAAAAAATGATTGTGGAAATGGCCACAGGAGAAGGAAAAACAATAGTAGCAACACTAACTACATTCCTACATGCACTGGCTGGAGAAGGAGTACACATTGTTACCGTCAATAGCTATTTGGCAAAACGAGATGCCAAAGAAAATGGTTGGATTTTTCAATTTTTTGGACTTTCTGTGGATTGTATTAACTGCTATAGTCCACGAACCCAAGAACGACGTAGGGCCTACGTTGCTGATATCACTTATGGAACAGCTAAAGAATTTGGATTTGACTATTTGCGAGATAATATAATTGATGATAATAATAAAACAGTACAAAGAAAATTACATTCTGCACTCATTGATGAAATTGATTTCGTCCTCATTGACCAGGCTGATACACCGCTGATTATTGCAGAAGATTCTGTCTTTAGTAATAAGAAAATCTTTAAAAAATTTAATTCTTTTGTCAAGCAGTTATACCAACAACAAAAATCATTAATGAAAAACTACCTAGACATAGTAAAAAAAGATCCCGAAAATTCTGAAGCTGGAAAATGGCTATTTTCTGTCTACAAAGGACTATCTACCTATGAGCCTTTTATTGCTCTTCTGAGCCAACCTGGTATTAGAAAATTATTAGGAAATACTGAAAATTACTATTTGGAAGAGAATAAACGACGAATGCCAGAAATAGATAAAAATCTCTATTTTACTATGGAGAGTAAATCAAACAATACAGAATTGACAGACAAAGGTATTGAATATTTAGGTAAAATTATTGGTGACCCAGACTTTTTTATATTGGAAGACCTCTCATCAGTTATTGCAAATATAGAAAATAATCCTAAATACTCTATCGAACAAAAAGTAGAAAAACGTAAAGAAATAGAATCTAAATATTTTAAAAAAAATAACTATATCCATGCTACACTTCAATTATTAAAAGCATATGTTTTCTATAAGAAAGATAAAGATTATGCTATAATCAATAATCAAATTATTTTGATTAGCGAGGCTACTGGACGTTTTCAAAAAACATCGCGTCTATCTGATGGGATGCATCAAGCTATAGAAGCAAAAGAAAATGTTCCTATACAAAATTCAACCCAAATATGTGCCAGCATTACCCTGCAAAACTATTTCCGAATGTATCAATATTTTACTGGAATGAGTGGTTCGCTTCCCATGTTTGAATTTAAGAAGTATGGTCGAGAGATGGTAGTTATTCCAACAAATAAACCGCTTATACGTAAAGATTATGGTGATATTCTATATAAAACATATAGAGAAAAAATGGAAGGAATCCGTCTTTTTACAAAAAAATTAAGCAAAAGAGGACATCCTGTTTTATTGGTTACAGCATCAGTGGAAGATTCGGAAAATCTATATTCTTATTTCAATACACACGGGTTGAAAATATACCCCAAACAGGTTCTAAATGCTAAAAATCACAGCTTTGAAGCAGATATTATTCAAAGAGCTGGCGTATCAGGCAATATAACGATAGCCACTAATATGGCAGGACGAGGAACAGATATTAAAATTGATAATGATACAAGGGAGGTAGGAGGACTCGTAGTTATTTTATGTAGTAGAAATAAAAGCCAACGTATAGATAAACAGATTAAAGGTAGAACAGGTCGCCAAGGAGATCCTGGAATCTGTTGTGCTTTTACTTCCCTAGAAGAAGAACCATTAGTCAATTATCAACATTCTATAGTAGGGAAGATGATGGAAAAAACCTTTGAAAAAGAAGGAGAATTCCTGCAAGAGAAAAATGTAACCAGAGTACTAGATAATATACAAATTTCAGAAGAACATGATAATTACAATCATCGTAAAAGATCTTTAGAATATGATGATGTAATCAATAGACAGAGAGATATTGTATACAAAAAAAGAAAAGATGCTATGACTCATAGCAATATTGATTATGAATATAAATCTATGATTTGGTCTATTTTAACCCATTCTCTGCAACTCCATCGTGTAGCAGAAAATAGCCAAGCAGCTATTATGGACTGTTTTAATGTTTTCGGATTTCGTATTGATTTAGAAAAAAAACAGTTTCTACAAGAAGAGTTAGAAGATACTGCTTCTTCACTTTTTGTCTCATTGGAAAAACATTACCAAAAACGGAAAGAATTTCTAATGGAGAATTTCAAATATTATGCAACTATTTGGAAAGATGCAAAATATATAAATTTTATGGGAACAATTCAGTATCAAAAAAATTTCTTTACTATTTTTTCCCAACAAAATCTCGATGAAGAAATAAAAAATGAAAAAATTTGCAGTTTATTTCAAAGAAAGATTCTTTTGCAATCTATAGATGGTAATTGGAAAAAACATCTATTGCATATGGAAGAACTACAAAATAATGTTCAAAATAGTTCTTATGAACAAAATGATCCTCTCCTTATTTATAAGAAAGAAGCATTTCCTCTCTTTCAAAATCTTATCAAATCTATTTATAAAAAGATTTTGTCATCTTTTTTTCATGGCAATTTGATCCAATTTGAAAAAGATAGAGTGAAAAGTTTTAATGTTTTTATGGAAAAAAATCTACCTAAAGCAGTTGAAGATAATAATAATCTAGAGCATCCAACTTCCAAGCCGAAAAGAAATGAGAAGATTACAGTTCGCTATTCTAATGGTAATATTAAAAAAGATGTTAAATATAAGCATATTGAAGATGATTTGATGGAGGGTAAATGTGAAATAATATAGAATTTGCCTTTTGTATAACTTTTTTTCTACTCTTGTATAAATTATTCTATAATGATCTGCGGAGATTGTAGCTCAGTGGTTAGAGTGTTGGTTTGTGGTTCCAAAAGTCGCAAGTTCGATCCTTGCCAGTCTCCCCATTGGTTTTTTTTATAATTTTCCAATTATGGTAAAGATATTAGAAATAGAAAATGATCTTCTTCTATATAAAGATGATGATAGAGCTCAAAAATTAAAAAACTATTTTCAAGCTGACTCAGGAGAGTATGCGGAGGGAGATGTTTTCATCGGAGTATTAGTCCCATTTATCCGTAAGATTGCTAAGAAATATGAGAAACTCTCATGGGATTTGTTGCAACAACTACTTTTTTCTAATGTCCATGAGGAACGCTTCTTAGCTCTTCTTATTTTGATAAAAAGATTCAAAACAGAGCAAGAGGCTGTTTTTAATTTTTACAAAAAAAATATAAATAATGTAAATCACTGGGACTTAGTTGATCTTTCTGCACCTCCAATTTTAGGAGCTTTTCTATACGATAAACCTAAAGACCTTATTTTTAGACTAGCAAAATCTCCCAGCGTATGGCATCGTCGTATTGCTATGATCTCCACACATTATAATATTAAAAAAGGATCTAGTCAAACTTCTATAAAAGTTGCATCATTACTACGAGCAGAGACTGTTCCTATTATACAAAGATCTGTAGGCTGGATGTTACGAGAAACAGCAAAGATAGATTTAGATGAAGTAAGGAGATTTCTAGATAAATATGGGAGAAAATTATCACCATTAATTGTGCGTTGCACTCTTGAATCTTTCCCTATAGAACTTCACAAAGAATATACTCGCCTACTAAAAAGAAGAAGAAAAGATTACAAAAGGAAAGTTTTCTAAACAGATTTTCTCTATATTCTATCGATAAGTGGATGTAGCTTTTATTATTAACCGTAAACTCAAATTTCAGGAAAATCGGCAATTATTGTACTCACTTCCCCTTTATATCAAAAAATATAAATTCTCTAAAATGTTTACCAAATATGTTGCTATATCTCAAATACTTCTAGAGATATTAGCTAATTCTCTTTATACTGAATAAATTTTGATAAAAATCTGCTATTTCTCATTTTAGCAATATCTTATATTGTGATGATGTACTCTCCATTATTAGTACAGCGCAGACATAAACAGTCATTCTTTGTTAGCTCCTTCAACTAGCGAAAGGCAAGGTAATAGTAGTAGTCATATACTAAAAGGTGTAGTTTAGTACATATAGATGTGTTTTAATAAAAAAAGAAAGAAGGATTAAAGTTTGTGAAAATATAATGGAGGAAAGAAGCGAATCAGGTCAGTATAAGCCAATTCGAAAAAATTTTAGAACAGTGCAAGAAATTGAAAATGATAAAAACTTTAGTGAGTACGAAAAAGCGATTGAGAGAATGGAAAGAAAAGGAAGGTTGAATGGTTGGTAAATGGTTGATGCTGATCATTTGACTGAAAGACAAAAAAATTATATGAGGAGCATTTGGTATATCTTTATTCATGGAACATTTTTGCATATGGATTTCGGTTAAAAGAGGGTCGTTATGTATATGTTTGTGTTAAGATACAAAAAGGAGAAAAAAGTAGAGAAAGATCGAAAAAATCTAATTAAAACTAAAGTAAAAAAAAGCAATTCTATATTTAGCTATATCAGCCTTTATTCTTATCTTCCAATATTGGAACAGATAAAACACTTTAGGTTACTCTGTTTGGGGGCAAAAATAAATCAGATAGCAAGGTATATAATGTATGGATTGTGTCCTCTAGGAATGATAGTATTAATAGGTATATCATTTATACTGTTTCTTATTTAAATACAAAAAGCATGTTTATAACATTTAAGTAGAACAAATTTATTACTAGATAATTAGGTACTACGTCAGTCCCATTTTTTCTAGTGGAGCAACTGAAAAGTATATGTAAGCATAATCAGTCTTTTATTTTTTAAGGCAATAGGGTTATTTATGAAGATAATAAAATATATATTAATATCCAGGACAATATATATAGCATATTCAGCATTAGCTACTATATGTATATATGTAGAGATCAAAAAGATATTAAAAAGTTAAAAAACAATATAATTAATAAAATAGAATAAAAATATATAAATTGATAGATACGATGTTTAGATATATAATATGTTTGTTTTTGTTTGCTGTTAATTGTGAAGCTTCCTGGCTCGGTTCAACTAAAGATACAAATAAGACTATTATAAATACAATAAATGAGAATGGGGCTTGTATAAAAAATGCGTGTCTTGATATAGCAGAAAATAAAAAAGATATAAATAAAAATCTCCATTTTTTAGGGGTCTTGGACGGCAGAACAAGAGGTCTTGTTGATAATAAAACTGAAATAGAAAGAGAAATATCAGAGGTAAAAACACAAGGATCATACCTTAAAAAGCGCTTAAAAAAAGCAGAGGAAAAAATTAAAACTTTATCAAAAAGCACTATTGCACTATTGAGAACGAAAAAATTATTACTAAGCTTAAGGGAGAAATGGATTATAAATTTAGCGAAAACAGTCTCTTAACAAGCTTGACGAACGCATTAAGAAACTTGAGGATAATGTAAATTTTTTAACAAATATAGCATACATTTGCTTCGGAATATTAAGCATTATTGTAGGGGTAGTTAGTTTTCTTAGTGATTTTTTTGGAGGGATTTCTGATTTTTTAGATGTTAAAGAAAAATATGAAAAATACAAAAAACAAAATTAAATATATTTAATATAGCGTGTATTGGCATTATTTAAATAAATATTTTAAATAAATATATAACCTGTCTGTTTTTGCTTATTACTAGTTATTGGGGGACAGCAAAAAAATATTTAAGGGGATGATGTTTGAGCAGGCAAAAAATTTGAGCAGGCAAAATTAGGTAGATATAAGAGAAGAACGATTAATAGAACAATACTTTCCTGAACGACCATATTTACGTGAAATTTTTAAAAGAAAAGTAAAAGATATAAAAAACTATGACGAGCTTCTTATCGGGGAAGGGTAAGAAAATTTTTGTAAAGTTTAGGTTTTTATGGTTCTACTTCTAGAATGGGTGAATTACATGCACAAAAGAGTGTTTGGGTTTGACGCAAATGTGAAACCAGATTTTTTCCAGAACAGATAAGAAGAAAAAGATTTATAGGAATGTTAAAATATTGTATAAAGAAAATTCTTGAGAATCCTAGTATTTTAAAAGAAATTAATGTAATAAAAAGTAAAATAATAGAAAACCTTTTGGAAAGAACTTTTCCGTTAGAATACAATGAACAGTTGTGTTATAGAGAATCAGTAGCTTTTTAAAAAACTTGAAATAGAAAAAGAAATATTAGAGGCACAGGTGTTATATCTTGAAAAGTAGCTTAAAAATGTAGAAAAAACAATTGTAATATTACTAATAAGTACTGTTGAAAATAAAGAGGTTATTGTTAAATTTGAAAAACAAAGCCATGAACACATAGAAAGCATTAAAACTATAAGAGAAGGTTGTAATGAAAACAAGAAAAACATTATTAAAACTGAAATTCAAACTTTTAATGCCTTTAAACAAATGTTAAACGGTATTAAAGATATTCTATATAAAGATTTTTCTTTAAATGACTCCATTAATCTTCTTGATATGGTAAATGATAATATTATAAATAATAATAATCTGGATAACAACAACTTAGATAGCAATAATTTAAATAGTAATAGTAATAATATTAAGTAACGGTACTTTAAACGTTAATAATGGTATAAATCATTATAACAACAACGACAATAATAGCAATGACAATGTACAAATGTATGAAGTACTATAGATATATAACTTGTCTATTTTTGTTTATTTTTAATAATGAAACTTCCTGGCTCCGTGACTCAACTAAGGATACGAATACAAATAAAACTGTAATAAATACAACATATATAAATGAAAATCTCCATTTTTTGGGGTCTTGGACTGCAAAAAAAGAAGCTTTGTTGATATTAAAAAAACTATTACTAGGTTTAAAGAAGTGGACAGAGAATATTATCCATCTTAATAAAAACTACATTAATGAGCTTGAAAGTAAGATAGATATTTTAATAACAAATCGCTTTAATAAGCTTGAAAACGAACGTATTAAGAATTTAAGGATAATATAAATTTTTTAATAAATATTGCATACATTTGCTTCGGAATATTAAGTGTTATTGTAGGGTTAATTTGTGTTTTTAGTGATTTTTTTGGAGGGATTGTTAGCTTTCTAGATATTAAAAACATATATGAAGAATAGCAAAAACAAAATTAAATTTGAATTAATATGTTTATATATAGCATGTCTAAATATGTAGTGTATTTAACTTTGTTTACTTTTAACTATAGCTCTAGTTGACTATACGGAGGAGTAAAAAACAAAACAGAACCAAAAGAGGAACAAGTTAATGCAAATAAAGAAGAGCAAAATATTCTCTCTTCTTCCGCGAAAAGAAATAGCGAAAGGAAGGGCAAAAGGGTGAAGTTTTTGGAAGTTATGGATATGGTAAATAAAGACCGAAAAATGAATACAGAGAGAATTATTATAAATGAAAAAAATTATAGATAGTTTGCAAAAAACTGTTATAGGAAATGCTAAAGCATGTATGAAAGATTGGGGGAAAATTATAAGAAATACAAAAGAAATACAAAAGAAATACAAAAGAAATAAAGAGACTTGGAAAAACAATGTATAAATCATCTATTTATAAAAAGGAAGAAATACAAGAACTAATTACAGATTATGTTATGTCACAAATACCTAGCTGTTTCATCGCTTGCCTGTTACTAACTGGAAATTCAAACTCTTCTGGAAATCCTTGCAACTTTTTACTTTGTTCTGGCATCAATCTATTTACAACTCCATCCACTAAATAAGCATCTCAATTTCTTCTATCATCAATGGTAGAACCTCTTCCACCACCGCATTAAATCCTATTTCTCTACTGCATTCTCCTCCCCAAACATGACTCATGTTGTATTTTATAAGGTAGTGGATCTGGAAACTTAAAATCTTTAGCATCAATATCATCTCTAAACCCAACCATGAATGCCCTTGGTCTCAATTGTGACAAACCATAATCAGATGCTTTAACTCTTTTAAAATAGAATGAATAACCAAGTTTGTTCTCAAGAACATTACTAATAATTTTGAATGTATTTCCGTTATCATGAGAGACAAGACCTCGCACATTTTCAAGAAAAAATACTTTCGGCTTTTTTTGCTTCAAGAATCTCTGTAACATTAAAAAACAGATTACCTCTTTCGGAACTATGTTGGTCATTGAACCCACACTCGTATTAAGCTTGACTGAATGGTTGACTGGGAAACCCAGCAGATAAAATATCAAAATCTGGAATCTTACACGCTGAAATATTCCTTATATCTGAATTGAATAATTTGTTGTTATTCCTAAAAAGATTTGGCTATATCTTTTTGAAATTGTGTTCATAGGTAGTTCGAGTATACTTATCTATTTCTGACGCAAAGACTCATTTACCACCTAATTGGTGCAACGCAATATGGAACCCTCCAATATCAGCAAACAAATCAATAAACTTAAACTTTTTCTTTGACATTTATTTTCTTTTAGAAAACCGAAGTTAATTTATATTAATCAAATAAATCTACATAAACCATTTTTGTAACAGTATTTCACTCCCATCAAATATCGTATTTTTTATAATAGAAAAATAGTTCTTACAATAATAACAGCTATTTTTTTCTAAAACTACTCTCATATTCATTAATCCTATTACTGTCACAAAAAAGATTTTTTTTACCATTTATCAAAAATATAAATTTTAAAAAATTATATCACTTTTCCTATGTACTAAGAAATTGAACCAAATCCATCAGATTTTTGAACTTCTCGATATTGAATATATATGAACCCGTTTATTATTCTACAAATATTAAGTTTTTTTTAGGAAAAATAGATATACTGGCTATGAATACAAAAGAAAAAAATTTAAGTACTCTCTCCAATTATTTATACCATATCTTAAAAAGGTAATTCATCTTTTTTCTCTTTTGTAGAATCCTTCTCTGTTATATTTCCTTCTCCAGATTCAAAGTCAAAAGAACTATTATCTATATTTTCTGTTGCCATATTATTTTCTTTTCTGAAATTTGTCAAAATAATATCACGTGCAGAAATTTCTGTATATACACGTATATCTCCCAATTCTTGATAAGTATGACGTATCAACCTACCCACAATACCAACCTGATTTCCTTTCCTTAAAAACCGTTTTACTACATCAGTTTTATTCCCTCTCGTACTAATACGAACCCATATAGTCTGTTTTTCCCATTCTTCCATCTGATTTTTATGCCAATCATTAATCGCTATAGAGAAAGTAGCTTTTTCACTATCCTGGTAGCTCTTGTGCTCAGGATCCGCCCCAAGATTTCCCAATAGCGATACTGTATTTAAGGAAGAGGCTCTTTTATACTGTTCAAGCTGTTCTCCTGGAATTGTATCCTCTTTAACTGATAAAACGAAATCGTATGCAGTGACACTAATCATAGGATAACTCATCCCATTTTTATTTGCAAACCGTTTAGACAATTTCCCTACTATGCTAATATGTTGATCTCTCTTTACTAACTGTGATACCAGCTCTGCAATTCTACCTCTACAAATAATGGTAATATCAGCATCTGTCGTTTTCCATATTTCTCCTTCCCTAAGCCAATTGGGAAAAGATAAAAGAAAAGTAACTTGATGTTGACCTTCCAAAGAGATAGATTCTATATCACTATTCACTCTACCCGCTAACGTTATATTATTCATGCTTGCCATATCATGTATAATATAGTTAATTTTTAAAGTTCTATTAAACACACTACAATGTTTTTTGTCTCTGCTACATATTTTTTAGCTCATGTTAATAGTGAAATACTAAATTATACGAACTATCATCTCTTATTTTTCTATAAATAAAGCAAAAAATAAAAAATAAATATATATTTATTTTATCGGTAAGTATTTTTTTACAATATGGGTGTGTAGCTTAGTCCGGTTTTAAAGCGCTATACTGATAATGTAGAGATCCGCAGTTCGAATCTGCGCATACCCACCTTATATTTTCTACTATGTCTTGGAAACTTGAAATGTATGCTAACTTTTTGAAAAATGAAATCCCTTGGCCTGTAACAAAACAGCAACTTATAGAATGGGCCGAAAGGGAGTTGCCAGAGATTCTTGATTATGTATTGGTTATCCCTGATGGAAAATACAAAGAACTTAAGGAAATCTGGCCAGATTTAGCATTGGAAGATATTGAAAATGGAGAAGATGAAGGGGAGGAAATCTATGAAATACCCACAGATTTTCCAGAATAATGGAAGAGCTATTATGAATACTATTAATAGTGATGGTCGTCTCTACTTAATTAATAAGCCTTTTGGTTGGTCTTCTTTTAAAGTGATTAGATATCTTCGAGCTGTTTTAAAAGAAAGAAAGGTAGGACATGCTGGAAGTTTGGATCCAATGGCTACTGGTTTACTCTTAGTAGCTACAGGAAAAAAAACTAAAACCTTGTCTCATTACTGCAATTTGACAAAGTATTACCAAGGTTCTTTTATTCTTGGGAAGACTACACAGTCTTACGATGCTGAAACAGCTATTGAAAATATATCTGAGGTGAAGATTCTAAAAAGGAAAGAGATACAAGAAATGGCAGATAGTTTCGTTGGATATATAAATCAAGTGCCACCTATTTACTCCGCTATAAAGGTTGGTGGAGTTCCTGCATATAAATATGCACGTCGAGGGAAAAAAATTAAATTGACCGCTCGAAAAGTTAAAATAGAAAAATTCTATATTAGCAAAGTAGTGTTACACAGGGTTTCTTTCGAAGTAATATGTAGTAAAGGAACTTACATTAGAAGTTTAGTTCATGATTTGGGACAAAAAATGAAGATGGGAGCACATTTAACTGCTCTAGTGAGAACGCAAATTGGTTCTTACAAGCTATCCAATGCATTCTCTCTAATCCCAATGAAACTTCTTCCATACAGTAATGGATAGAGATTGTAAATTGATTACAGTATGGTTACCGTATAAAATAGATAAGCTTTTTTATCTATGGCAGGCTTCTGATTCCTTTCCAACTGTTCCTCAGCTTGGAGAAGCAGTTTGGGTCGCTTTTCGTAAGAAAAAAGATATTGGACTGGTTGTAGCTGTAAAAATAAAAACGGTTCTTTCTCCTTCTCTCATCCTTTCTCCTCTATTACAAAAAGCAAGCAAGAAGCCCTGGCTCCTTCCAGACCAAATAGTTAGAATACAAAAAATAACAGCTAGATATAATCTACCTCCTGGGCTTTTTGCTAAATCTATATTTCCTCATAAAAAATATTTCCGTCCTTCTAAACCTATTACAGACTCTCTCTCTGATGACCTACCATCTCCTTTATCTCTTTCTGTCAGAAGTAAAAAAACTCTTATTTTTTCTCCCCCCAAAAGCTCTTTCTCTGCAATTACAGGAAAAGAAGCTCTCATAAAACGTTTAAAAGAAATTAAATCAGATTCAACCAGATCTCCTCATCTTTTTATTTTTACGCATTCATACGGACTGAAAGCTGCTTATTCCTTTATAAAAAAAGAAAAAATAAAAATACCTGTTTATTCCTATACAGCCAAGACCTCTTCTATAAAAAAACAAGAAATATGGAAAACTGTTGGAGAATTTAAAAAAAAAATTATTCTGGGACTACAAAAAGCAATATGGCTTCCTTTTCTCCATCTTGCTTCAATATCTATCTTTCAAGAAAATGAGGCTAACTATTTAATAAAGCCTACACCTTTTACATACTCCATTAGATATAGTATATTTTTGCTTTCTCAAGAGTTCTGCCAATCTTATTTTTTTGATTCATTGCCAAGTTTTTTCACCTATCTGTTAATTCGGAAAAACCATTGCTTTTTTGATAAAGAATCCTCGTTTCATTCCAATGGATGCCAGCTCCATATTAGCCCTTTACTTCCACAAACAATAAGAAAATACCTATCCAATAAATGCCATTTGGACAAAAAGATATTACTACTTTTTCCTGCTTTTTTTTCTTTATCTGTTGCTTTCTCTCCTCTTTCAAATAAAATTATTCATTGTACAGTATGTAAATTACCTGTCCTCCATTCTTTCCAAAAAAAAGGCTGGTTTTGTGCTATTTGTACTGGAACATTACAGAACAATGATAAACTGGAAAAAAAAAAAATCTCACTTTCAGATTATCTATCCTATTTTCCTTCAATAAAACCCGACTATATTTTTCCATCTGACCTCGATAAGAATAGTAGAATTCAACAGCTTTCTAAAAAATCTACCGCCATTGTTGTGGGCGATATATTACATTTCCGTTGGCTGTCTCACCAATTAAATAGCATCTTTGACGCTTGCTATATTTTTTTTCCACAAAACTGGATGAACTTAAATAATCCTTACGCTTATGAAACATTTTTTCAACAGATTCATCGTCTTACCCAGCTCAAAAAAGATAATAAATATATGGAACTTCATCTGGTGACTCCCTGGAAGACAAAATGGCTACAAAGAATACAAAAGGAAGTTCAGGATAAACAACCTATGAAATATTATGCAAAATGGTTAGACGAACGAAAAAAATATAATTATCCTCCTTATAGCCATTTATGGGAAATGCACTGTCGTCATTCCACAGATTCTAGATTAGAAAAATACTGGAAAATATTGGAAAGAGAGATTGAAATATGGGGAGTAGATTATATGGGACCACAAAAATGTAGAGGGACTGTTAAAGAACCGTATGCTTTCAAGATATGGTTTAAATTTTCAAAAAAAAATTACGAAATAAAGGAAAAAATAATAATTTGGATAAAAAAAAAAACTATACCCGTTACAGTTTTTTTTAAAAGAATAGGTTGGTAATTCATTATTCCAATTGTTTCTATAATTCATAGAGTCGCTATAATGACCAATAAATTTAGTATTTCCCAAGGAAATGAGTAAGAAAGATTCTGTCTATCCAAAAAGATAAGAAGATATAGTATAGGAGTGTCAAATAATGCCCAAATAATTTTTATCGGATACTCTATACATGCTAAAAAATACCAGGTTTTCCAATTCCAATTGATCGGTATATAGCAGAAAAAACTGAATAAATGAACAAGACAGCTGAAAGCTATTGTGTCTACTGCTTGACTCAATATTGTGGCTATATTGTTTCTGAGCCAAAGTTTCTTTCCTCTGGTTTTTTTCTTGATCCAATGAAATAAAAAAAGATCCAACTCTTGTCCTATAAGATATGCAATCCAAGAAGATATGCTAAAAAGAAAAATAGGAGCAAAAAATTGTCGATAAAATAGAACAGAGGGAATACTAGAAAGCGGAGAAGGAATAAGATAAGAAAGACTATTAAAAATAATAGCCAACAACATAGTAATAAAACCACGATAAACTATCTCTTGGCTAGCTTTTTTACCCCACCGCTCTCCAACAAAATCAGTTATTAAAAAAGTTATTGGATAGACAAATATTGCTTTTGTAATAAAATAACTGCCGATTTCTATCCATTGTGTAGTTAAATATTGTGTAGACAAAAGTACAAAACTGAAACTATGATTAATAAAAGGAATATCAGATTTTCTGACATAGGGAGAAAGTCTGTTCAACCAATATCCTATTTGAGATCCAATTAATAAAGTAAGAAAAAAGGTTTCTTTTATTTTGCCTTGATGCAGGATAAAAATGAAGATTATTGTTAATATGGAAGGTTGAAGAGCTGATAAATTCGGATATTTTTTTAATTTGAAAGACCATTTTATAGCAATGGGTAAAAATAAAACTGTATGCCAATAATGTAATAGTCTGTACTCATCCTGTAACGGTATTAATAGTTTATACCATTGTTGCAAAATGATATTAATAGCCGTTTCGCTTCCACGATAATGAAGTAATCCAACGAAGATAACTGGATAGATTAATAGTTGTAATATCCAGCCAGTAGATATGAAAAAATCATCTTGAGAAGCGAACCAGCTGAACCATATGCCTAATAGAAGAGGAGATAGGGAAAAAGACCAGCCAATTTCTTTACTTACCATTAAAAAGGAACTCCAAAGGAGGACAGTACTAGATTGCTCCTTCATGACAGACAACAAATTGCCTTTAAATTTTCTCATTTTACTACATATAAAATTGGTAATAATATTATTTTTATTATTAGTAATATTTTTCTATTTTTTCTTAATTTTTTCATCTGTTTTCATTTCTTTTTTCCTTAACTTCTTAAATCTCTTGGCATTAATAGTCAATATGGCTATATATTATATTCCGTAATTAATATTTTGAATTTATAAAATCTGGCTTGATTCTATTTTTCTAACAACCACTATTATTCTCGCTTACCTTCATAATTCTTTTAAGAGGCTAATAGTTCATACATATTTTTTTTCTTCTTCCTCTTTCTTTTTTTATTCTCAACATTCTCACTTCCCAATCATCAAACCCTACATTTGAACTAATTCGTAATCCCAAAGAAAGAAAAGAAAAAGATAGAAAAAAGAAAAATTTACTCTTTGTGAAATAATCAAAATCAATAATCAGATTAAACAACGAAAGCATAACAATTATAAATATACTAAAAGCAACATATAATTATATGCATTAAAAACGATATCATTTTCAGGATAATAAAGCAAATCAATGATTATCACCAATTGCCATAATTTCAATTAGTGAATATAAAAAAATTACATTGAGATAGAACGGGTTAAATAATATACAACGATAAACTTGTTGTATGCCATATCTTGGTATCTCGAATTCGTAGAATTTGCCTTAATTATATTTTTCTAACAACTACTATTATTATTGTTTATATATCTTTTGAACTGATTTTTTCCATGCTTTCTCAATCAATATCTAAAAACAACAACCATAATAATACCTCTAGCAACTCTTCCCGTTTTATAAATTAAAAGAACATAAATATTAATATCCGATTCCATTTTGGATAAACCCAGCTATAAACACAAATTTTATAAACGAACTCTGTTAACAGTTTTTCTCTTTTATAATAACCTCTTTTTTTTCACTTTTTCAATGAGAATGAAATTATTTTGTTCTTCTACCAAGCAGATTAATATTTTTCTTTCTTAAACAGTTGCTGGTACCTGATATCATAGAAAATACTCCAGGTTCAAGTTGTTCCATTTCTCCATTATTATCAGCGTTAACATTATTTTTATTATCTTCATTGGCTACTTTTTTCAAACTGGTTTTTTCTCTCGT
>PJEL010000659.1_pt1 | contig 40255 bp, 34 predicted proteins | sample 1853271 | NCBI WGS metagenome assembly PJEL01 (sample SAMN08108733, study PRJNA415343) | Invertebrate metagenome, whole genome shotgun sequencing project. | host: Globobulimina | place: Sweden: Gullmar Fjord | collected 2015-08
TCGGACTCCATTGTTGACACAAGTGATCAACAGCAGTGCTTGTAAGCAGGATAAGTTTAAAGTGATTATCTATTATCAGCAGTAAATATTTTTCTATTATACATATCATGTATAAAGATATCAAATTCAGAAGATAGTATGCTAGGTTTCGTTGGACAACTCTGTGCTTTGAAACAAAAGGCATCGCCGCAGGTGGGAGAGCAGGCGGGCCCGCCTTTGAGAAAACGGCAGAAAAAATCCTAGGTAAAAAATTGACCACACGTCTTGTATATCCATGCGTCCACTTTCAATGCTACATTGTTGTTAATTAAGGTATTAGATTGAAACTACATCACGATGTCGAACGTGACGATGAGGTATGACCTTGAAAAGGCTTTACATGATTATTATGCTTCTGGAAGGCCATTGCATGTGGTCCCAATGGATCTCTCTATTGATGCGCACATGAACTGTATGATTTGATTTTAAATGTGCTTGATTCTGTAGGTTGTATGACGCGGCATTGCAGCCGACTGTGGCAATGCGCCAAAACAAAGTTGGCAAAAGTCGCACTGCGACAGTTCCTTTGGCCCATGGAAGCCGTAGATGTGGTGGAATTTCTTCATTATTGAGAACACATGGTTCTCAGCAGATGGGCGCACGTACTGGGGGCAGTCGAACTGGTGTGGTCACATTTGCGTCGAGGGATTTCTATCAAATTCTTGGAGTGGATAGAAATGCAGATAAGAAAACAATCAAATCGGCATACCGTCAGCTTGCAAGAAAATTTCACCCTGATGTCAATAAAGAAGCAGATGCAGAGGCGAAATTCAAGGATATCTCGGCTGCATATGAGGTGCTTGCTGATGAAGAGAAAAAGTCGATTTATGATCGTTTTGGAGAGGATGGTTTGAAGGGAGGAGGTATGGGGGCTGGCTTTGGTGGCATGGGATCTGACTTTCAGAGTCCTATGGATATTTTTGAGAGCTTCTTCGGCGGCAGTATGGGTGGAATGGGAGGAATGGGAGGAATGGGTGGAATGGGTGGTGGTGCCCGTGCCAGGAACAGACCAGTCCAGGGAGATGATAGACGACATGATATTAAACTTGACTTTTCTGATGCCGTATTTGGATGCCAAAAAGAAGTTGAAGTTTCTCGATTGGAGAAGTGCGGTACATGCGATGGCTCTGGTGTGAAAGCAGGAACAACACCAAGTAGATGTGCAACATGTGAGGGTCAAGGACAGGTGGTCCAAGCTGTACGAACACCTTTGGGAATTTTCCAGCAGGTATCCACCTGCCCAGCTTGTGGTGGTGTTGGAGAGACATCTACTCCATGTGGAACATGCAGTGGAGATGGCAGAGTTCGTGGAACAAAAAAGATATCATTACGAGTCCCACCTGGAGTAGATGAGGGTAGCAGATTACGTGTAAGGGGAGAAGGTGATGCTGGTAAGAAAGGTGGGCCTCCTGGAGACTTGTATGTTTTCATCACTGTCAAGCCACACCCAGAGCTTCGCAGAGAAGGTACCACAATCCATTCAGACAAGGAGATTTCTTATATTGACGCCATCTTGGGAACAACTGTGCAAGTGACCACAGTTGATGGAGTAGTCGACCTTAAAGTTCCCGCAGGAACCCAACCAGGTACTACTTTAGTCATGTCAAAGCGAGGCGTGCCCAAATTAGGAGCTTCAAGTGCCAGAGGTGACCATCTTGTTCATGTCAAAGTGAAAATCCCAAAGAGTATCAGTGCCGAGGAAAAAGAGCTCATAGAAAAACTGAAAGGAATGTACAAAGATAAAGATGGTGAACATAAAAAGAAGGGTTGGTTTTCATAAACAATTATTTTATTTCAGATTCATTTAGATTTCTAGAAAAATCGTTTGAATGTTTTCATTTCATCACAGCCACTCTCCAGCGACAGTGCTGTGGCCTTCTCTACCATCGAAGTTATATTCTTCACACGATCTTCTGTGACAGGATGTGTCCTCAAAAATGACGGAATAGCTACACCCGCCTTTTTCTCCTCCAGGCCGAGTTTTCTGAACACAGATGCTGCTGCTAATGGATCATAGCATGCTCTGGCAGCAAGTTGCACACCAATTGTATCAGCCTCAGATTCTGCCTGGCGAGAATTAGGCAGAAAAAAGAGAGCCTGCAGTGGGCCTGAAAATAATGGAATACCAAAACCTAGGTATGCTATCATACGAATCAACTCAATGATGGATCCCTGTGTCATTCTTTCTGCAGCATGACGAGCAAGAATATGTGCAACCTCATGAGCAAGCACAGCTGCAAGTTCATCTTCAGACGACACCATGTTAAGCAAGCCACTATAGACGACTACTTTTCCTCCTGGAACTACGAATGCGTTTACCTCTGGCGATCGTATCACAGCAAATTCCCATTTCATCCCTTTCATCTGTTCTGTAAAACCTCCACCATAATTATCACTTGCCACCAGAGCTATCCTCTTCCCTACTCTCTCCACCATTCGAGATGCCGGGTGGTTGGCTTGCAAGAGGTTTCCTTTCATTTTTGCTTCGTTCAGAATCTGTCGGAACGTCTGCTCCCCCAGCATTTTCTCGGTTTCCACGTCTACCAAGACAGAGTGGTGCCTGTGTGTGTATGGGATCTCTTGCCTGCTAGAGATATACACAGCCACTGCACCGGCTCCTGTGATCAGCAATATACGTTGATTCCTTGGATTATGTACCCAGTATTCAAACCGTGATCGCCTCTCCTGAGACCCGAAGCGTGTGTAACCTTGCCTCCTAGCCCAGTAAGAACGATACCCTGTAAGCTCCCATCCCTTCCTGGCCACGCTGAATCCAGTGGACCCATTAAATAAAGATGCATCATGTTTAATATGACGAGTAAACCCCAAAACTCTCTCCGCATGGCCAGAAGCGTATTCAGCCAAACTCCCTCTCAGTTGTTTACCCAAGGTTTTGAGTAGACAATCCCTCATCCCTTCAACGAGAGCCTAACAAATTCGTCTTGAAGGCTAAAGAGTTTTTAAAACATTAATACAGTATTGACATGGTATATATCCTGAAATTTGGTAACAAAGAGGACCTCCTCCTGACAAGAAGGATATATGGGGGAGTGCATGCAGACCTTGAATGCAACTGATCAGTTTTGCAAAGTTCTCATCAATTGATGCATAGAGCGTCATTCCATTGCACAATGGTCATCCATGTATTCTCACATCAGATTCGGATACTGTAAGGTGTTACAAACTTGTGGACAAGGCCTCGATTTATATATATCTATGGAGGAGAATTCGAACGGTGGATGACTTGCAATTGCAGGTACATTTGATCTGCAACTGAACTCAGCCAAATCATGGCTGTGAATGTCCGGCTTGGATGGATCGAAATAATGTTTAAAAAGATATGGAAATTGAGCAAAATGTGATCTTTAGGGATGGCAGGGATACGACAACCCTTCCGGAGCCTTTAGACGCAGACTCAGTTTCTTGTTGGCACTGTAGAGAAGGGACACGGTGTCATACCTTTCTCCATAAGACGTCTCGATCCATTGTTCTATGTCTAATTTTAGCTGTAACAGGTTGTTCTTCCTCGATTTTGACTGTGCTATCTCGTGGAGATGGTGATACGTACAGTTACAACAGTGCGACTGTGCCCTTTGTGTCAGAGCTACTCAAACTTACTGTTTGTTCTGTGATTGCTCTGGTGCAATACAGAAAGGATCCCACATCGATATCTTCTGTGAGAGAGACTTGGGGGAAATACGCTGTCATTGGACTTTTGTATGCGATTCAGAATAACTTGGCATTTGTTGCTCTGTTGTATATTGATCCTGGTACCATGGAAGTGCTTGGGCAAGTAAAGATTCCTCTGACTGCATTTATGTTTGCAAGGGTCTTTGCTAAGACATACGAAAAAATCCAAATAGCTGGTCTTGCTCTCATTACGGGTGGTGCTATGCTGTCAAGGGCAGAGCTTGTAGAATGCTTCTGGTCAGGGGAAGATGATGAAAGTGTCTGCAAATCTGCAGCAATTGGAATATCTGTTCTTGCCATCATGTGCTGCATATCTACTTTTGCTGGAATTGCAAATGAATATTTACTGAAAAGTGAGAGGAATGGATCCCTATTCTGGCAAAATGTGCAGCTGTATGCAGCCACACTGTTTTTTGATCTCATCTCTGCACTTGTCAGAATTGACAGGAAGGAAAAGACTCTGCACTCATTTTTTGAAGGATATACTTGGATGACGTGGGCGTTGATCGTGAACCTCGCAGTAGTTGGTATTTCCGTTAGTATAACCTTGAAATACGCCGATAATGTTGTACATGCTATTGCCACTGCATTAGCCATGGTGTTATCCATGATCTTTACTGTACTCATGACTGCATATGTCTTGAATGTCCACGCCGTAGTAGGCATACTATTTGTTTTACTTGGAGTTTTATTGTATTTTCAAGCGTTTGGAGGCCCCAGACAAGAATCTATCTGACCGTAGGAACTATAAAATTGACAAATTCCCTTGTAATCAGGTTGGCAATCTGTAGAATTCTCTAGACAATATTGTCATTACTGGCCAACACCCTGACGTGTACCTATGACTGATGTACCCGAGTATACAACACGGCGATATTTTCACAGTCCTATCATAGATATGATACAATTAAAAAAAATACGTAGCATTGAACAGGCCATCCTTCAAAGACAATGTCGGCAAATACAAGAAGCAACGGTAGTTCAGCGTAAAGTGGGATTTCTGGCAGATTTTGGTGGTCGCTGATGTAAAGAGAGATACTTTATGTTACAATAGCGAGTTACTATCCTAAATCTCTACGTTTGTACCTGTTGGATTCCAAATTACTGTTGAACGATTCGTGCCATGTTGGGAAGGAACGGCACTGGAAAGGTGTATAACGCCCCATATCCGGGGAGAGGTATTCCATCGATGAAATTTTTTATATTTGTACCTATTTTCCTGGCCATATTTGCCTTCTCACTGTATATCAGCGAAAGAGCGTCAGGTGCTCCATATTCTGCACATACTGGTCTACTCGAGTACGTGGCAATGTCCTTGTGTATGCTTGTCTTTCTGGGTTATTTATCATAGCAATACTATCTTGCAGTGAAGCTGAATTCATCAAAGAAATCGATGGAAACCCAAAGTTAGAGTTTCCTCAGAAATCAACATTAGGTAGGAAAGGTGGGACACAGGTAAAAAGAATCAGAGGCAATGTTCTTTCTGGCTTTGATAACAATGTAAAGTGGGCTTTAGAGCCCCCCAACAGTGCAAATAAGACAAAAATAGCCTTTATTACGACAACATCGGAGCATCCTGATAAAATTATTCTCTGGATGGAGTATCATAGAGCAATAGGAGTCTCTCTCTTTTATTTATTTACTGAAGGAGTTGCGTCATCAAACGAATCCATGGAGATTTTATCCAAAGAACCAGGTGTTTCTATTGTTCCTAGAGATGACAATTTAACTGCTATACAGTCAACAAGTAGGGCTTGGCGTGAAAACTGGCTCGCTGCATTTTTCAACAAGCCATGCAATCATGAGCTCTTTGTCAAGCAGAGTTTGAACATGGAAATTGGCATCGTGTTTGGAATTGAGGATGAGGCTGACTGGATCCTTCATATTGACACCGATGAGCTCATTTATCCGGCGGGTAGCCTCTCATATTCCTTGACTGAAATCCTCGATACTGTGCCAGATGATGTAGATTTGTTCATCTTCCCAAATTATGAGTCGCTTGCTCAGACAACGGACGTCAGTGATCCATTCTTAGAAGTTACATTATTCAAGAAGAATTATGCACACGTAAACAGCAAAGAATATTTTTCTAAATATGGTGTTGTTCAAAGAGGAAATCCAAACTATTTCACAACATATGGGAATGGAAAAAGTGCAGCCAGGGTGGTCAATGGTCTACGACCTAACGGAGCTCATCGGTGGTATAATTATTTCAAAACCCCCAAGGAATGGTCTTCACGCTCGGCAGCTGTCCTTCACTACACCTACAACCGTTTTGCAGATCTTAAGTCTAGGAGGGATAGGTGTGACTGTGCCCCTACCAAAGAGGATGCGAAAAAATGTTTCATTCTCGACTTTGATAGAATTGCATTCATGGAAGCGTCTCTAAAAAATGATGAAGAGTTGATGCAGTTTTTCAAGGATAGACTGGTTTGGGATAATGCTGAAACAGTCACCAAGCTCGTGAATATTGGCCTCTTTGGAAGGATCTATGAGCCGCAACTGTTATTAAGAGGAATCAAAGAGGCTCTCAGGCAAAAGAAGAGCAGTACTGAATCCCAATTATAGTGTTTTCATTCGATATTTAATCTACTTGCTTAACAATGTTGTTACAAGACTGTAATAGATAGCAATAGTGATTGACTAGTGTCAATGTTCAAGAGAGAGATATCATGCAGTTGTCATGTTGATCACAAGTTGCCAAATTCTTGTCCCAGTGTGAGTGCCAACGAGCCATCCATGATTTACTATCTGCGAATCCATATTCTTCTACAAGATTGGCAACCATCTCGCTATCCTCCAAGACCAAATCTATTGCACTTTGATACACATCCCTTTTCATCTGCCAGCCATCAGGGTTGACACTGTCCTTTCTAGAATTTCTTGATAAGAATTCAGCGTCCTCACCTTGTGGCAACGAAGGATCTATTCCAATAAACTTTTTTATTTTTGCTAGTTCTTTCTGCTGCGTGGCATCATCAACCAATGCCTCATACTGTCCAATATAAACCTGTCCTTTTGGGAAGGATTCCAGCCAGCCCATGAGGGGAGTTGAGTAATTTGAAGAGAAACTCTTTTGCCCAGAAATTTGCGAGCTGCTTAGTAAGCAATGGCCCAAATCCATGCCGTGCTTCTTAAGGCAACCACCTGGCCCAACATTCTTAATCATCATATTCTTGTCTAGGATATGTACGAGCATTGATGACGCTCTTGATATTGGTTCTCTGAGCAGCAATATGACCTTTAACCAAGGCATTTCTCTGATGAGTTGTGGGGCAAGCTTTCGTCCCGCCCTCGAGTAGTGAGTACTTGCCTCATAGTTTGCTACCTGACCATCATATGCTGAATATCTATGGACCCTTAAAATGCGCTGGATGTAATCTCTCGTGTCTTCTGGGTCACAATTTTCAATTTCATATCCACATGTCTCTGAAAAAAACTCTGGCTCCTTTTCCCAAGGCCTAGCTATGCTAGGGTGTCTAACAAGATGATAATGTAGGGATGTAGTGGCTGATTTCTGAAACCCAACAATCATAAAATGAGGGAAATTGAACGTCGCTTTTCCTGCAGGTTTTTCATGAGCTATACGCAAACATTCAAATGTGTCACATCCCCTAACAGCTTCTACTCGATCTAAAGACCTTCTTGCCCTAACCGCCGTCTTGTCAATGGGTGCGGCATCTGTCATTTCATCCCCATGACGAATACCCATCATTGCAGCCAATGCCGCTTCTCTCTCTACAGTCTGTTCTTCATCTGCTTTTGAAATAGATAATACAACTTGATCACTATCAGCAGCATGTCGTACACGCTTTAGAGCATCCTGGATCAACATTCCCTGATTCATTAATGTAAAGACTTCCTCATAGGTGTCTGCTTTTGCTGTGCTTTGACTATCGGAGATAGTTGTCGTTGGCCTAATAAAAGACGTGAGAACTCCACTAAGCTTTCTTCGATTAGATGGGGTCTCGGTTGGAGGATCGACACGCCTGCACAAAGGTAAAACAAGTCACACCACTTTCCAACTTCCACAAGTAAACACACCCACGCACCTCACTGCCTCATAGAAGACCAAGATCCCCACTGTTACTAAAATAGATAATTTATAAAGATTTAAACTGCACAAAATAAGCATTGTTGACATCGAGTGAGACCGAGACTATTGACACGTCTTCCTGAGATCGGTGGTTGTCAAGCACACCTGGTCAGAGACGTACCTTGTCATGACCGCAATATCACATATATAATACCATATGTAAAGTTTCCACCTTTGATCCCTAAATCAAGTATAGAGACAAGACAGAGGCATCGTCTAAAGAGCAGTTGAGACTGTAGGTCTCGCCCTTAATACAGAATCAATACGAGTCACAGCAGCAATATATGTATTATAAATCTGAAATTTATGTAATTATTTCCTTTTGCTTTCATTATTTAACACGTATGGCTATGTGAGGATCCTCGGAGCATCCCTGTTGGAGATTGCCCAGGAGGTGGCACCTCCTGCCGCCCGGTGCCACTTTGGTGGTCACCCACCTGATGACCAGTTAGGTACCAATTCCAGAAGATCTCGGCACATGTACAAGCTTACAAGAAAAATATATCACGATAGTTGAATAGTACAGTCATTGTTTGGATCACACGATGCCAAATTCTGATCCCAAACATCAGTCCATCTCTTGAGGAATGCCTTTCTATCTTTGAGTTTCCCATGCACTTCCAGCAGATCTAACAAGGACTCGACATCGGGTTCGACTAGTTTGATGAGCTTCTTGTATTTATCTTTTTTCATCTTCCAACCTTCTGGCTGGATCCTAAAGCGTCTATCATTGATCACTGTCAGCCCTGCCTTTGGCAGGTTGGGATCTAGACCAATGTGCTTCTTCACGTCTTTCATGACGATTGCCTCAGTTTTTGAATCGGTAAGCTCTTCATATTGAACGACATGTATTTGGTCCGCCGGCCAATGTGTAAACCAGGAGGACAGAGCATCATAATACGTGACGCTTCCATCCCTGAGTCCTCTAATTTGCGATCTGGCATGAAGGCAGTAGCCAAGATCTTTTTCAGCAAGGCAGCCCTCGTCGTAAACATCTTTCATATGTATGAGCATGGAAGCTGCCCTTGAAATAGGCTCTCTCACATTGATCACGAGTTTCACCCAAGGCACAAGTTTATGCAAAGCCGGGGCCATCTTTTCTCCTCTGCGTACAACATGAGTGCTAGACTCAAACGTGGCTTTGGTTCCTTTGGATGCCACGAACTCGTCCAATTTTAGTGTTTCTTTGATGTATTTTTCACTATCTTCTTTGGAACAGTCCTTTGGAGGATTATCTTTGCAATCTTTAGTGAAAAACTCAGGCTCCTTGTGAGCTGGCCTCAATGCATCATCATGCTTTCCCAAATGCCTGCATTCACATTATACACGCAGTAAATACTCATACAAACGATTCAGAGATGAAATCATACATCGCGTACACATGAAGAGACGTCGTTGCAGCCTTTTGGAAGCCAATTATGAGGAAATGAGGAAAGTTAAACTTGGCATTCTCCTTGGGCAACTCATGAGCGCTTTTGATGCAAACCATATCTGTACACGACTGTAAAGCACTAAGGAATGACTTTTCAGTGGCTTTTTTAGTGACGTTCTTGGTCTGCGTGTCTCCTTCCTCATCCTCCCCTGCATAATCTTCCTCATCCTTCTCTGCCATCTCCTCTTTTTTACTCGTTTCCTTCACATCTTCAGCCTTTTCTCTATCAAGCAAGCCCTTTTCTCCAGGCTTTATGTCCTTGTAGTCATCATAATCAATGTCCTCATCATCTCCAATCTCTAACTCCTCCTCTTCTCCATCATTCCCTCCGCTCCAAGCCGTAATATACGACAAGGCTGTACCTTTAGAATCTATAATTGCTTTGCGTAATTCTGTCCTGTCCAAGGAGATCAGAATGGGTCCTAACACCAATATTGACACCAGAGCTCCCCCTAGTATGAGAGCCCAACTACACAAACACGGAAACACTTTATCGTCATTTGAATCACACAGAATCACTCTTTTGCACCTATAAAATATGGATTTAAATACACGTACGGCATAGATCTTCTACTGTATCCCATTGCCAAGGTTCTCGACGTTGAACAACCGAAACGATCACAATCTATGCTACCACACACGTGAGTGCTTTCAAATATCCATTCATCTATGCACTATCTATTTCTAATATTTTCTATTTCTTTATAAGGAATTCGATGCGATTTCTTCTGTTTTGAGTGATGTTGAACATCATGGCAAGACTTGCCCAACATATATCTTGTATGGCAACTATCATAGTTGCCCCAATGATTGGAAAAGCGTGATGGTTCTTCTTTCATTCGCCAGTATGTAAAGGGTGAGACGTTGGGATGAACGTACAGGTTACTTGGATGTAGAGTTACATGGTTCAAAGTATTACAATCTGGGATGGTATACGCTCACCTCATTGACAGGAGAGACAAGAGAGGCACAAGATGCCACCATCTTTGTACAGCCTCGTCCAGGAGGTCACGTGGCCCAACCATTGTCAAAAGATTCTTGATCAAATTTCCTTCCCGCAGTTTGGGTCGCAGGTGAAAGCTTCCTCATCAGACTTATGCAAGAACAGCTTGCACTTTGAGTTCACGACAGCCTCAATCAACTCACAGTCTGTAATGCCTGGACAGGCCTCTCTGCATGCTTCAAGAACATTTGTTTCGTCACACAGATACTCAACGGTTTTGGGGAAGCAATGTTCCTTCACTTCTCCTTCCTTGCCCCCGAGGAACTTGGCGGACGTCACTGCCACAAGGCAAAGGAACGTGAACAGCACAAGAGCGAATCCCTTCATTGTATAAATGTTTGCTTTGTTTCTGACTAGATGAATCAATTATTTTTACGTATGTACCACATCTTTGACGTCGAAGCAAAGTATAAAATTCGAAAGAGGATCACATGCGATGCGTCCGAGAAAGATGCCGAGACATTGCGTCGGCTGGTCCAAGAAATACATGGGACATATCATTCATGTACTGCATGAGGTTTCATGCAATCGGGCGTGACGATGGCGCACCAGGTTGAAGAACGTCTCACGTGTACTAACCAATCACGATGTTTTGTAAAAGTATGGCTGTGCAGTAATATCAACGTTTGTCTCTACATTCCTCAAGTTTCAGTGAGGAACCTGATCCCACTTTTTGTGTGCATCAGACATGCGTATCTGTTTGGTAGATTTTAAAGAGTGATTTACTACAATACAATAAAATACTATGAAAGTACCAGTATGCACATATCACTGTCATCACACGTATCAAAGGTCTTCTGCCATTGATCTTCCCAGCGACGTTCCCATCCTTTTCTATCTGCAACCAATGATTTCATGGCTAGTAAATCCAGTGTCTTTTGCATATCTTCCCGCGCTATGGACACTAATTCCTCATACTCTGCCTTTGGTACTGGCCAACCTTCAGGGTTGATCTTGAAACGACGGGCATTCCGTATCTCTAAACTGTTTTCTTTTGGCCATGATGGATCAAGGCCAAGATATTGCTTCACCCGAAGGAGCTCTTCTTTCTCTTCATCTTCGTCTACCAACTGCTCGTATTGTACAACAAGCATCTGTGTCGATGGCCAGGTATGAATCCAAGGATAAAGCGCCTCGTGATATGATGAAGGACCGCCATCATATGGATTTTTAATCTGAGAACTCTTCAACAGACAACTCCCCATTGTTTTATGTCTACTCAAGCACCCCAAACCATTTCTATCCTCATTATGAATCAACATGGAGGCTGCACGAGAGATTGGTTCTCGTAAAGATACGATAAGCTTTATCCATGGTAGCATGTTTAAGAGCCTTGGAGCCAGAATATCTCCAGCTCGTACTATGTGTGTGCTCCCCTCAAAGCTGCCCTTTGTTCCATTCCAGTCCAAATAAATCCAAGACCGCAATGTGTGATGAAGATATTTTACTGTTGCATTTCGACTGCATTGCTCAGGTATACGAGATTTGCATGCATTCACAAAGAATTCGGGCTCCTTGAGTGATGATGCTAATGTCTCATTGTGTCTTGCCAAATATGAGTACAATGATGTCGTCGCAGCCTTTTGGAATCCCATGATTATGAAATGCGGATGGTTGAACTTGGCCACTCCTCGGGGTAACAAATGAGCTTTCTTCAGGCATTCTAACGAATCGCATTCTGCAAGTGCGTCTAGAAATGGACTCGAAGCTCTTGGATTTGGAGGACCCGGGGGCCTGTACAATTCAGAAGGAAGTTCCTCATGTCCAGATACTTTCGGCTCCTCAGGGTAAACTTCCTCACGCAATTCTCTCTCAATACTATTCTCTCTAATTATATCGCGTTCACGCTGTTGCTGCTCTTGTTCATTTATATGTGGAACCTTGGTAGCATAGATGAAAAGCAGTGTGAGAACTGCCCCAAGGGCCGCAGAGAACACGTTGGACGCGCATCGACTACAGTGCCGAATGAGGGTTCAAAAGATTGATAATTTATGTAATAGTATATATCAAGATTCCATTTGGCATGCGTACCTCGACGGTTGGCGATGTTTCCTCCCAACTCCCATGTCTTCTGTTTGTTCAACAGTTTCTCCCGCAACGTTGATGATTTGCCATATCCATCAAATTCTTACAGTTGGATTGAATTTATAATATTAAATAGTAGATGTATTATTTTGTATGTATCAATGGGAATATCCACCTTCCACCTTTTGCCTGGTAAGGACCATGTGAAATAGCCATATCACATCCCAGAGATTCAAGTTGTTTGATAGCATGCATCAATGTACCAAACCATACTAGACATCTCATATCTCCATAATTCCAATCAGAGGACTCATAAAGATCATTCTTTACTTCCAGATAGCGCTCTTGAATATCTTCTCTGGCCGAGGTGAGTGCTTCTAAATCTTGCTCAAGTGCTTGTACATCAGTCACATGAATCTTCTTCCGAATAAGAATGTAGGAGATTCTCCTATGAACAGCGTCAGCCTTCACCAGACATGCATCTGCTTTTTCCAACATCCCTGCCAAGAATAGTTCACTTGTTATGCTGCCACGAGATCGAAGAAAGTTGCATTTTAAAGTTTTGATTGAAATGTTAACATATGCACCAATTCCTGTGAGGCTGTGAAATATGAGTTCAAGAGATTCAGGCAGTGGTATCAACGTGAGCCTGATAAAAAACATAAAATGCTTATCAAAGGCTTTAGTTTCAACTTCTGTATACAGTCTAGAAATGATGGATAGCCTCTTTCCAACTGCACTGGTTATGTAATGGACCATGCCCCTGTGATGCTCTGCCTTGGCTTTAAGACCTATATAGGGATACTCTGGATTCAAATGTTCTTTCTCTTCTTCTTCTTCTGCTTCTTGGCTTTTCAACATTGTAGCACCTTTTATATAACATTCACGCATTGCTGACATATATGCTGACAACAAGGAAGCCTCCAGTTCAAATGCTATCTGGCTACTAAAGACTGGAAAAACAAGATTGCTGATCACAAAAGCGTACACTGCTCCTAAAGTAGTACTTACAACCTTTCCCACAAAAATACTGACAGATCCAGCAGCACAACAGACTCCTGTATACTGGCATGTAGCTACACCAGCCCATGTGTACAAGACTAAAAATAGAGAATATCGAAAATCAAAGCTAATTGGCGAAAAAATACCGAAAAACCCATTGACAAGAATAGCCATAAAAAGCAAATAGTAAGGATTTTGCGCAAGGGTCCCGTTCAGCATTGTGGCATACCTACATGACATGATTCTCTGTAATTAACCACCAAGCAACATGTCACATGAATAGTCTAACATACCCTAAACTACCACCCAAGGCGATTAAACTTACACGTAAAATAGCCTTGATTGCAGAAGAATCTACCGTATCCTGCGCACAAATGGCGAATGCTAAGACAAAATAATAGGGCTGCCATTGTGAAAACCAATTGCGTATACTTTGTGCATTCTCAGCATAATTATCCGACCCAGCATAGCAATACCAGCCGATAAGAATTACGCTCACAAGGGCCAGATTATATCCCAGAAAGAGTTTGAGATACAAATGGCGTCGATGTGCTTTACTTAGAGAATTGAGAGGATCCTCTCTGTCATGGCTGTCCAAAGTGTCTGGCACTTTTCCAGTCAATCTGTGATACATCTTTCTGGCGTGAGAAAGAATGTCAAGAATCGACTCCCATTGTGACATCCACAGCCGATACCCTGTTCCCAAGGAGAAATCATTCACCAGAGAAGAAGTATATGGACTTCTTGATGGTACTGTCATGATCGCCACTGCCTGGTGTAGTAGATTTTGATCCCCCTTTGTAGCTACAGGTGGCGATACATGGTCATGCAATCCATACAAATCTGAAGAAGATATCTCTAATGCTTTAGCAATTGCAATTTCAATCCCTATGCATTCATCCATGAGATGCTCAATCAGGGTAAGAAGTGAGATTGCAAACCCGCGAACATCATCCTTATTTGAATGAGCAGGGTCTAAAATCTTTTCTAAACCAGATAGCGTGCTCTGTTTTAGCGATCCCGAAGAGTTTTGGATTGTCTCAGAAACATCCTTCATCGCATCATTCCAAAATTCGAGCGAATGTGGACGCCATGAAATGCCATCACCATAACAAACAGCCCCCAATGGCATGTGCTTCAATGGAAATGCCATGCCTTCAATGACAGCAGCCAGCAACGCAAGAGATTTTGTTGCTCTTTCTAAGATTTTCCCTTCTGCAGAGAGGAGTTCTGCACCCTTGTCAATCACGTTTTGGATAACTGGTAATGTCATTGTGTCAAGAGAAGACAATGTTTGCGTGAGGACCTGAAATTTGGCTATAGCTTCGCCGTACTTGGTACGATCAGCCCCAGGTTGACTGCAGAATTGCCACAAAGCAGGCTCAAAAGAACACAACGAGCATTCAGCCTGAGCACCCAAGGACATTCGCATGACCTGATCTGCAGATTTCACATGCTGTGCCATATCCTTCCAGGTTACATAGGCATCATGCCTAGATTCTTTCGCCAGATCTAGTGCAATATTGATCCCACTTGCATATGATGTAAAAGCTCGAGCAATTTCAGTGCACATCTCTGCCAGCTGCTCCCTCAAGCTGTCATGAGAGGATTTCACATAGACTAGTGTAGATCCAAGTATCATTCCCAGCAAGACTAGCAAATGCGCTTTGATCAAAGGACTGTATGACTGGGTCCAAAATCGATCTTGTCCAAGCGTTGGCATAAGTGCCATGCCATATATCGTCACCACCGACATTAGAATTTGGCAGATGTTTGTAAAGATTGCATACAGACCTGTTGTATTCACTCTGGTGTACATGAGAACAGCATCAAGCACCACATGAAGCACCATTAAAAGAATCCAGAATGCAGATGAGAGCGAGGGATTCTCTCCAGGTGGAATAGCAGCCAGCCCTTGATATGGCACATCACTACCTCGTGCCAGCCATGCAAGGCTTGTTATTGTAAACCCAAGCAACCCACCTGTCAAGACGACAGATATCCACACTAGACCACCGAAAATACGACCACCGGTGGTTCTATCTACAGAAAACGCCTGACTGGATACGCCATAAAACAAGATTGCCGCACATGCTCCAGTAAATGAAATCCACCGAATGACTACAAAAAGCATAGGGACAGCAACTCCAACAGCATTTTGTGTCGCCCATTTTGTGCTCTCTGAATACACGAAAACCCTTTGCAATATCATGATATGACACAATTTTTTGTTAGTTTGAAGAACAATAGAAAACGTATTCCAGGCTTTTTGTCCATTTGTGCCCCGAATCGAAACAAGTTGTTTCAAAATTAAAATCAAACGACCTGTCCAGCACTGGATAGAATCATGGGCAATTTGAATTATGCAATATTAAATACTATAAAAATACTTGAACATGTTCTAAAAGAAACTACAGGTTGTTGTCATTCACCTCTGCTTGTATCTGCAGAGAAACCTTGATGGCCCAGCTATCAGTCAGGAATGGTTATATAACACCATTACATGAGCATGCCATAGTTCTGGGATACTCTTGAGCTCTGTTGGATTGATGAACCAGAGTGTGTCTAGAGCACCTTGTGTATTCTCTTGTATATACATCTCAACCTCATCTGGAGAGAGATCCTGATTCGACCATAACAGACAATGTTCGACTCCAGGGTCCAGATTATATGGGAAATCATTCTTTCTAAAGAGAACAACCCTTGCTGATTCGAGAACTTTGGATTTAACGTGGATGTACTTGCCATCTGTATGATATATATAATCAATGGATGCATGTGTCATCTATTGCAATGGTAAAACCATGCAAGGGACGTACCTCTCCCCTTGACCCTTTGACACTCAAAGATGTTGATCATGACATAATCAAGAATGGATGCATATTCTTTCAATATAATGTCTTTTTTGAAGGCATGATATCGATGGAAACACTCGGATGATCGACCTAGGGTCGACATGGCCTCTAAACTGCCGTCTTCCTGGACAATGTGCTTCAGGCGTGCCCATGATATTTTGGAGGGACAGAGTCCAATCATGAATAAAAATGAATATATTATATCATGTTTACATAGGTTTCTACCTGCTTAGAGAAATCGTGCAACGATTTTTCTCATTATCACATGTCTTCATGTTCTCATCCCAATGTTGTTGCCATATTTGTTTCCAGGTTTCTGTGTCGTCAATCAAATCGTGATCATATAATAACTCAACCAGTGATTCGACATCAGGCTTTACTATATCAACAAGTTCCTCATACTGACTTCTCTGCAGCTGCCATCCTTCTGGGTTGATTCTGAATCTTCGAGAGTTTGCCAACCCCAAACCTCCCTTGGGCTCATCTGTGCTAACATCTAAAAACTTTCTCACCTTTGTAAGTTCTGAAGCTTCCCGTTCATCATCCGTCAATGCCTCATACTGAATAACATGAATCTGTTCCTTGGGGAATGATTCAATCCACGGTTTGATGGCTTCAGTGTACGTAATGGGATGATAGCGTTTTGTAGGCATTTCTGTAATCTGAGAGTGGTGCAACAGACAGTGCCCCATGGGGGCCTTCATCAAGCAACCGACACCATTAACATCCTTGTTATGAATCATCATAGATGCAGCTCTGGAAATGGGCTCACGGAACTGTACGATAATTTTGAGCCACGGCATGAGTTTTGCCATCCTTGGAGCAAGGTTGTGCCCTGCTCTTACAATGTGGGTACTCGCCTCAAACATTGCCATTTCCCCTTTCGAATCAATATAATCCTGTAAATGGAGAGTCTTGGTGATATATGCCGTCGTATTGGCCCTTGAACACTTTTCTGGGGGCTTTTCATGGCAGTCATATGGGAAGAAGTTTGGTTCCTTCACCCTAGGTTTGCTAATGTGAGAATGCTTTTCCAAATACCTGCACATGATACATTGTATGTCATACAGTGTGAGAGACATATTTCTATCCTATAGTATACACATACTTTTTCAGCGATGTTGTTGCTGCTTTCTGGAATCCAATAATCATGAAGTGTGGGAAATTGAACATTTTTGAGCTTCGTGGATACTTTTTGTGTGCCTCTTGGATGCAAATCAAGTCTCTGCAGTCCTCCAAGACTCTTAAAAACTTTTCTCCAGAATCATCGCCATCTTTGGCAGGCTCATACTCGTCATCGTCCTTTGACTCTGTAGCCGTGCCCATCTCCTCCTCATATTCGTATTCATCCTCTGATGATGACTTTGGAGGAGTGCGATCTTTTTCATCCCCTTCTTCTGAATCTTCATATTCATCGTCCACCAGTGTCTTCGAAGAAGTGTGGTCTTTTTCATCCCCTTCTTCTACATCTTCATAGTCATCGTCCACCAATGGCTTTGAGGGAGTGTGATCTTTTTCATCCCCTTCTTCTGCATCTTCATAGTCATCGTCCACCAATGGCTTTGAAGGAGTGTGGTCTTTTTCATCCCCTTCTTCTGCATCTTCATAGTCATCGTACTCTGCTGACTCCAGGCGCTTGTCATCTACGTCCTTTGGACTATCCTCCTCTTCCTCATAATCACCTTGATCGTTTTCAATGTATTCCTCTTCCTCCTTTTCTTTTTGGGGTGCTCCTTTTTGTTCATTTGCTTCCTTGTCATCCTCCTCTTTCACCTCTTCTTCCTCCTCCTCCTTCTCGGATGGGGTGGGTTCTTTGTCATCGTCCTTCTCCATTGTTGATTCATCTGAATCTTCCTCCTTGGTCTCTGTTATTTGGCCCTCCTCTTCAGTCTCCTCTTCGACAACAAGTGCCTCCTCCTCCTTTTCAGGAGCACCTACTTTGTCCTCTCTAATCTCTTTCTGTTCAGTAATCTCATACCCTTTCACTCTCTGCTCGAGTGCCCCTTCAGTGTAGGCTGGACTATTCGGGCCGTTGAAGGAGGAAAGTTCAAGAACTCGTCTGTACGTCACATGTCATGTGTGGTCAAAAGAAAGCATCTTTTAAATCTTATCATTCATACACGTACTCAGAAAAGGATTTTCCATAGATAAAAATGATCCCTCCGCATAACAGAACAACGAGAGCAGGTAAAATACCTGAGAACTTCCCCCTACACGCAAGAAATGCTTCTTATTAGGATCCTCATTCGATAATTGATTTTCATAATAGCATCATACCTAGGTTTTTTCGTTGATTTGAGCACCATTGTATCCCCTCGTGTTGGAGCCGTCCAGAAAGCGCTGCTCGCGAAGATCTGTTGATCGGGTCTCGAGCGAGTTTGATGAAGCGTTCCAATTCCTTACACAAAGTAGATGATATATAAATTATTTATATATCAAATCTTAAATCAATGAATGAATCCAGGGCAAGTGAATCATAAGGATGTTGGCGTCGCTAACGGCAACTACCTTTATGTCAATGCCACCACTGGTGGCCCAGGGATCATATATGTGGACATGAAATCCACTTACGCAGTCACATCCCTGATAGCTGCGTCCCCCACATCCGTACATGCTGCTTTAGCAGCTACCTTGGCCTGTTCTATTATTTCTATCGTACCGTAACTCTTCAGGGTATCCCTGATCTGAGGACTTCTTGATGCTATATTCCTGATACCCATGCATCCTTGGCGAAGACATTTGCCTATGTTGCCGTCTTTAGCAGAATCTTTTCGATCCATCACTACCTTCATGCATGCTACAATGAGTTGCGCGCTGCCATGCTCAACTAGAGCCTCGGAGGCATCCGGATTTCTGAGGCACATGGCAGAAACAGAGCCCAAGGTGTGCTCAACCACTCTAGAGTCCGAAAACAAGTCATCCAGATACATTTGAAGAATGCGCGACACAATTTCACAGAATTCTGTCCTATCTATAGCGTTCTTGACCGTATCACTGGACAGTAATTGTCGAAATAGTGACATTGCTGATACAGTTAGATCTGGCTTGTCATTTGATAACTCTTCCAGGCTATGCCTTATTACCAAAAGTAATACTTCCAAGATCCCCTGATCAACCATATCTTTGCAAATTTCATCATTAGCGGCTAGCAATCTGATACTTTTACATACCTGACATGCGATTCTGACATCCTCTCTATTCTGTTGCATCTGTTCATCCTTCCAGAGAAGGTGCAATAACTCAACTAGAGAGCTCCCTACCCCTTCTCTAGCCAATGCTCTAGCATTGGCAAATGCACTACATGACACGTTTTATTGATCAATCAAATGCGACAACAATTTCCAGTACTGGTAAGGGGTGACAATTCATACCTGGAACTTGGCTGAGTCAAGTCATCAGCTGATGCAAGTGGAATAATCACAGCAGCAGTTGATTCGATCGCTAAACCTACGTCATTACTTTCTTTCGCAATCTCCAAAACTTTTAAAATATATCTTTGAGGATTCTTAGACATGATCAATGCTTTTCCAGCCTCATCACTTGCTGCTAGTGAACCAGCAACGCTTAGAGCTGCACATTTGACATGCACACTAGAATGATCAAACGGAATGGCATCGCTATATTTTCCAGATCGAAATTGCTCCTTGAGATCTTGAGAGAGGAGCAAAATTTTCGAATACATGAGCAAAAACTGGGTTAGAGTTGTGTGGTCATCCTGAAGAACCTCAACTCCTGTATCAAAGCAGCTGATTGTCTCTGATGCCAGTAGCACGGCCACTGTATCACTGTCTGCTACATCTGTAGATACAATATCTTTGAGTGAGCGGATACAATCTTCTAAACATTGTGAATCTCGCTGAGAAATGGACTCCTTGATTTGACTTGAGAGTTTGTAGACTGTCTGGGTATGAAGCCCTACACCCGTAAAAATACCACTCAAATCAACTCCCTGACTCTTGAATTCTTCTTTAGCACTCTCAATAGCCTCTTTAATCTACATTATACACACGTCAGATGAAATAACACTCGGTAACTCTTCATTCAAGGGAAGGCCAGCAAAGCTGCAAAAGATCCATACCTCCATGTCAAATTCTTCAATATTCTCTTGAACAGCTTCATCAAATGTCTGTTGACTAATCCTCTTACGTTCCAGAGCAGCCCCGAATGTGTTGAGCTGCGCCTGAGAAAACATTTTTGAATCCGACCCTCAACTAACGGATAAACAAACCAGACGGTATCGACTCTGTGTGGATATTCAATCAAGTAAAAGTAATAGAATAAAATTATATGAACATTAATTCATTGATTTGGATGTGTAAATCTCTGTTGTTCAAAATAGTCAACCAAAGTCTTTTGTTTGTTGGGACCCATATATACATAATATAGGGGTGACAAAGATACCTGATACGTTCGAGTATTTGCTTTGGTACACTTCTTCTTATCTACAAATCACACTGCAACCGTTGTACATGCTGCTTATTTATCTCTGATACGCAACCTGTATGACCCTGTCTCCAAAGGGTCTGATGGCACTACAATAGCAAAGTATCGATGCCTTTGACTGAGTCTGACATGTACTTTACTTCCCTGCCTCTTGGATCCGCAACCGTCATTATTCGCTAGGCAGATACAATCTTTCATATCTTCACTGCAATCTAATATGACCATTATAGAATCCCATGCACCCCCTGGCTGGATGCATGTGTCCAGGGTTAATGTGCCACGCATGTCCTGAGCTGGCTCTATCACAAAGATATGCTTAGGAATCAGAGTATCGCCCAGATACGATTTGAAATCGTACCGAGGATATCTACTCCGTGGGCAACGCATGATCATATCTTCCGGGATCTCCAGAACACTAGCGACATGATCATCCGGCATGCTAATGACTGTCGATTTCACAGGTAGTTTTGATGCATTCAACATTCTGGCATGCAAGAACACATAGTTATCGACTAATGGATTGTTTTGGTCTATTTGGCCATACGATTGTGCTCTTTTCAAAGATTCGTACACATTCAGGAACCTAGAGTCGTACACGAGGCCATCTAATAAAGGAGACTGGGTGGAGGATTCGAGAAGGATTGGGATTAGGCTGTCCAGAGATGCCATGTCAGGTCGCAACGAGGACATCAAACCTAGGGTTGCTGCAACCAAGGGTGTCGCAAAAGAAGTCCCTGATCTCTTTGAATATGTATTATTAGCCCATGTTGAAACAATATCTACTCCTGGAGCGGCAATATGCACAGACCTGGGCCCAAAGTTTGAGAATTTGGCCAATTCCCCAATCTGATCTGTTGCAGCGACTGACAGTACACTTGATAGATTATATGACGCAGGATACATTGGCGTAGGACCATCATTGTCAAGGCCCTCATTACCCGCAGCAGCCACAAAGATGGCTCCATACTCACTTGAAAAATACTCCATTGCATCTTTCAGCGCAATAGAGTTGCTATAGGTACCCCAGCTGTTGGACATGATTTTTGCATCATGATCAACACACCACCGCATACATTCAATTGCATCGGATAGATATCCATGACCATCTTCTCCAAGGAATCTACATGAATATACATGAGCATTCCACATCAAGCCCACCACCCCTTTTCCATTATCTGGCTTTGCTGCCACAATACCAGCACACATTGTCCCATGCCCATGTATGTCCACTGTTGTTTGCTCGCGAGTTATGGCATCATATGCCTGAATATCGACGTTTCCAATAAGATCCTCGTGATATATATCAATTCCAGAGTCAATAATACATATACGAGCCTCAGAGTCCCCTCGTGAAATGCTCCACGATTCTACTGCCTCTATGGCAGGCAAATGCCATGACTGGGAAAAGAATGGATCATTCACAATGGGATCACCCATACCAACACCACCCAGCGAATGGGCCAAATAATCCGGCTCTATATATTCAAATGCTGCATTACACACCAGATGATTGTGATTCTATGTAATGATTAAACGACGGGCATGGGCAGACGTACAGGGTTCCAAACCTAGTGATTGGATCGTAGCATGCGCATCCCTATCAAGCACCATCACAGGCATTCCCGTATACAGTACTCCCGAGGAGTTTTTCCCGGCGATTCGCGCGTGTACTTGGTGCTGACCTGGGAGAAGACGAGCTAGCATCCTCTCTGGGTGCCTACCAAATGATGTATCATCATCCTGTCCTTTTGCATACCAATGGAAACAGACCATCCATATATATAGAATCCCAATCATCACGATGCTTCTATATCTATTACATGTATTTTCTATCTGGAACCCATACGCATACCGAAACCCTTCAATATGCCCAATGAAGACTGTTGGTCAACAATTGTTGAAATTAAAAAAAAAAACACAACTGGGATGGTATCGAATTACTTTGGTCAAAATTCAAAAATGGTGGTCACAACAACCGAATTCAAATGTTCTTAGGAACCACAGTCACGCACGGAACACAGGCATTACATTTTCATTGTTCAGATATTTTATTTGAACATTTCATTTGTTTCTATTCAATCGTGAGAGATGGTACGTTGCTCTGTTCTAGAGTTGGTCTGTTGCACATATGCTCTTGTTGTTGTGTGACCTACAACATACTTGTTCCTCTTCCCCACCCTGATCGCCATGGCGTATTGAGTATCATTTTCAGTTCATTATCATCTCTTTACTATCCTATATATTGCAGTTTGTCATCAAACGAGACGGGCGTCAAGAGCCTGTGCACTTTGACAAGATCACAGCTCGTATCACCAAACTCTCCTATGGACTCAATCCAGACTTTTGCGATCCTGTACGTTGATTTTTTATTTATGATTTGAGGAGCCGTGCTGTAAATTGTGGTGAAAGCATACCACGGGCCCAATTTCAAAAGTCGTTGTTCCTGAGCCACACTGCCTACCAACCACTGGTGTTTTGCGCAGGTTCTAGTATCCCAGAAGGTTACTGCAGGTGTTTATAAAGGAGTAACAACAACTGAGCTTGATGAGTTGGCTGCTGAGACCGCTGCTTCCCTGACGGCTACCCACCCTGACTATGCTCAGCTTGCGGCTCGTATTGCTGTGTCAAATTTGCACAAGAATACGCTGAAATCATTCTCCGAGACAGTGAGGATCATGGTCAACCATATTAATCCAAAGAATGGACAGCCTGCTCCACTGATTGCAACAGATGTTGCTGCAATTGTCGAAGAGCATGCATCAAGGCTTGACTCTGAGATTGTGTATGACCGCGACTTTGACTACGACTACTTTGGTTTCAAGACCCTCGAACGATCTTACTTGTTGAGAGTCAATGGTCGCGTTGTCGAGAGACCACAACACATGTTGATGAGGGTTGCTGTCGGCATCCACAAGGAAAATATTGATGCTGCGGTTGAGACATACCACCTCCTGTCTCAGAGATGGTTCACACATGCTTCTCCAACCCTTTTCAATGCTGGAACTCCTCGTCCACAGCTCTCATCTTGCTTTTTGATCTGCATGAAGAATGACAGCATTGAAGGAATTTATGACACGTTGAAAGAATGTGCTTGCATCTCAAAGAGTGCTGGTGGTATTGGATTGTCCATGCACAACATCAGAGCAACTGGATCCTATATCCGCGGTACAAACGGAACCTCAAACGGTATCGTTCCAATGTTGAGAGTTTTCAACGATACCGCAAGGTATGTTGACCAAGGAGGTGGTAAGAGAAAGGGTGCCTTTGCTATGTACTTGGAACCATGGCATGCTGATATCTTTGACTGGCTTGAGTTGAGAAAGAATCACGGTAAGGAAGAGGCAAGAGCAAGAGACTTGTTCTACGGGCTTTGGATTCCAGATCTTTTCATGCAAAGGGTTGAGGCTGGGGGAGAATGGTCTTTGTTCTGCCCCAATGAAGCACCAGGACTTGCTGATTGTTGGGGAGAGGAATTTGAAGAGTTGTACCTGAGGTACGAAAAAGAGGGTCGTTCAAGAAAAACAATCAAAGCTCAACAACTTTGGTTTGCCATTCTTGAAGCTCAGGTGGAGACAGGAAACCCATACATGCTCTACAAGGATTCTGCAAACAGGAAATCCAACCAGCAAAACCTTGGAACAATTAAATCCAGTAACCTATGCACTGAAATTATCGAGTACACGAGTCCTGATGAAACTGCTGTGTGCAACCTGGCATCTATTGCATTACCAAGATTTGTCAAGGAAAAATCCCCAAGTGGGCGTGAGGGCAGAAAGCTGGTGGGATCTCTCGATGCTGAAAACAGGTATTTCGACTTTGAAAAATTGGCCGAAGTTACCTCTGTTGTTACTCGGAACCTGAACAAAATCATTGATGTCAACTATTATCCAGTGGAGACTGCAAGAAGGTCAAATATTAGACACCGTCCTATTGGTTTGGGAGTTCAGGGATTGGCTGATGCCTTCATTTTGCTTGGTCTTCCTTTTGACTCTCCAGAGGCTGCTCAAATGAATAAGGATATATTCGAGACAATCTACTACGCTTCTCTGAAGACTTCTTGCGAGATTGCACAGACTGATGGTCCATATGAGTCGTATGAGGGATCTCCAGTCTCAAAGGGAATTCTGCAGCCAGATATGTGGGGTGTTGAGCCTTCTTCTAGATGGAACTGGAGTGAACTTCGTGCAAATATTTCTTCTCACGGAGTAAGAAACTCATTACTTGTGGCACCAATGCCCACAGCATCAACCTCTCAGATTCTCGGAAATAACGAGTGTTTTGAACCATATACCTCCAACATTTACGTCAGGCGTGTTCTCTCTGGTGAGTTCACCGTTGTGAACCAGCATCTTCTCAGTGATTTGACTTCAATGGGTCTCTGGGACGCATCGGTTAAGAACGAGATGGTGGCAGCAAATGGTTCTGTCCTGGAGCTCGACATTCCAGACAACCTCAAGGAACTCTACAAGACAGTGTGGGAGATCAAACAACGTGTCCTTGTAGACATGTCAGCTGATAGAGGTGCTTATATTGATCAGTCACAGTCATTCAATGTGCACATGTCTGATCCAAATTTTGGAAAGCTGACATCGTTGCATTTCCATGCCTGGAAGAAGGGACTCAAGACTGGAATGTACTACTTGAGAACACGAGCTGCTGCTGATGCTATCAAGTTCACAGTGGATCAGCAAGCACTCCAGAAAAAGAAGAGTGACAGAGAGATCTTGCGTTCATCTTCCACAGCATCACAAGCAAAGGAGAACAAAGGATTAGTCAAGCCAAAGAAGACTGCTGCTGAATTGGATTCAGAGGCAGAGAGGGAGAGACAGCTTGCTGCCATGGTATGCAGCATAGAAAACAAGGATGCTTGCATGATGTGCTCCGGATGATGTGTTGCAAACTGTTTTGCGTGCATGTATCATACTACATTGTATGTGTCAAATTAATTGAATGTAAAAGAAAAGTAATGTATTTCATCGATTCATCTTTGCATGCATTTCTGTGAGAGGTATATATTGCACGATTTTACTAGATGATGCATCCTCTTGAGGTTTCCCTGATTTATACAAGTTTCCTCGTGGTGATGTCGCCCCTCCGTCTATCGAAGCGACGCTTACAGGGTGATATCCCATCCTCAGCAAAATTTCTGTCGTCTTCTTGACAGCATAAACGACTGTGAGTACAAGAGATACAAGCATTGTCCAACCAATGATGATCCACACAGCAATATTTTCAGACGGCTCTTCTATATCATCATACAAGACAGGCTCCTCAATGACAATATCGTCCGGAGGATTGAATTCTTCCTCTGGTGAATCAGAACTACTGCCCCTGGGAGATCCATCATCAGGTTCACAGTCTCCATCGGCAAAAGCCTCAATGGCAGCATTTCTTCCAAGTTGTGAGAAATGAGAGCATGGGGGTCGATGTTTGAGCCCAAGCTCTTTACAGGACGCCTTGCCAAATCCAACCCTGTTTCTTGCAACATCATATTGAACAAGGACGTTACGAAATGTAATTCCTCCGAGAAGAATTCCCGAGTCACCATTATCGAAAATTCCAAGGCAGTATTTGCCAGAATCAAAGGTATGTACAAACAAATACTGCAAGGGGCTCAGGTCCAACGTGACATTGCCTTTAAAGATGAACTTTGCGAGAGGAAACACTCTTTCAAGTCCTTCTAAATCCTCATGCGAGCTTGCTCCTCCAAAACATATGTCAGCATAGTCTGGATCTGGTCCTGGAACGGAGAACAAACCTCTTGCAATGGCATATGAGGACACAGAATCTGCAAAAGCACGAAATGCTTTTGATGGGAGATATGAAAATGTCGTCCCAGAATCCAAGACGGTCGAATACCCAGTAGTAAATATCGAAGGTTCTAGCCCTAATTCTATTCCATTCACATGGATTGCTTTCATATCCAATGTGTAGTAGTTTTCATTCGTTGGAGATTCCACCATCTGAGTATATCCCAGACTCACATTCCTCAGGGCAGGTGATTGTCCAAGTATCAGGGCACCTTCACCTTCGACAAGACCAAAACATAGCGAGAATTGATTGTCGATTACCTTTTTATTTACTAGCTGCTGCACCAAGGAATCCTCTGATTTTCCAAGGCCGAGTAAACCATCTGCCTGTTGCTTGAATATCTCGCCTGTTTCACGTGTTTCACAGCCAAATCTCACTGGGATTCCAGCCTTGCCATCATGAATACTCAGCACATCTTCCATCAAAATTCCACTACTAGAACTCTGTTCTGCATATGACCTGGTGTACATGCATTCTTCTCTGCTTGAACAGGCACACAGAGGAGATCCACACTGGCAATCGGCAGAGTGACAAGAAATTGATACACACGTTGAGCTTGCAGCTGGATCAAATGCAGACATTTGATGATTTGGGCCACAGCCTTGTCCACATGTGGAGCATGGCACGTATGTCATGGTGCTCCCAGTATCCACTATCACTGAAAACTTCTTTGCAGGTGTTCCCAGGTACAGGGCAGTGTAAAAATATCCCAAGTCTTTCACAGTCCCGTGTAAAGGAAATGTTGCGTTTCTTTTCATGTCCCTAGCCATCAGGTGTCGTCCACTGTATTTTGCTCGTCCTTTCTGTCCCATACCAAGAGGAAGCACCAGGTGACGTCCCAAAACTCCTTCTCCATTGGCCCCCTTTGCATTACCGAGACACTTCAGCAGGTACAGGAAAACAAATACAGTGATTCGTGTAATCGACATCATGGAAATGGGTAAAGCGATCGAGAAATTCGTGGGGTCTACAGCTAAAGCCAAACACCAAGAAGACAATCGTTGACGAGAGTCAACGATTCTACTGCAGAGACTAGCGCCTACTCTACAAAACTCTATCTACTAGTATATACTAAGAAAGACACCACACGTCTCTCCAGCTGTCTGTTGCAGATACAAGAATCTGACAGACAATAGGAGAAGATCTCATGGCTCGCTTTCTCTCTTGTACATCAGATATCAACCAAAAAGTCTAGAAAGTAGGGTAAATAATATATTTAATAATCGAGATTGATGTTAACCCAACCAGAATGCGTATTAACAAACCTATCTTGCCACAACTGAAAACTGACAGATTTTTTTTTGTTATCGTACGATGTATCGTACGACACTCGAGACGGTCTGTTTGCATGCATTGTGATATCATTCACGATGCGCATGCATTTTTACTATTTTCAAATATGATTGAAAATCGCATGACTCTACAAACCTGAACAGAGGCAGGTAGGGTACTGTATCATATGTACAAGCTCTTCTGAAGGTTTTCTACAGGCCTTTACCCTATATTATAAACATATTATGGTATATACGAGTCAGAGGCATACTCTCTAAACTCATACCATGACGAACATTCTGTCATTCTAGTCTGAGATTGGATTCAGTGGTAGAAGGTTTCTCGAGTGGGTTCAGTGAAAGGGGACATACCATGCTGTTGCAACGAGTGAGGTTTCATAGGATGGTCTCATGCTGGAGCCAGTGGCGTTGGTACTCATTAACTGGCGGACGTGAAGGTGCATCACAAACGATATTCGCACCATGCACTGTTGGGAACCTGTCGGCTGAACGGTCATGGGATATGACCTCATATCCGCAATCTGCAGTCTGTGTGATTCGAATCAGTGGCCCAGATGCATTGCCAGTGCTCCGGGATGTGACACGGGATGCCAGAACGTTCCGTCCGAATAGTATGTATATAAGATCGTTATACCGTCCTTCCTCTGCATCTGATCCGACTACATTGATCGATCATAATGCCATGGTTGTCTATTTCCAAGGGCCTCGTAGTTTCACTGGAGAGGATGTTGTAGAACTGCATGTCCATGGTGGAAGGGCTATATTGCGGGATATTATGGATAGTTTAATGGAATTTGGAAGTCATCTACGTCCAGCAGAGCCTGGTGAATTCACCAAGAGGGCTTTCCTGAATGGTAAAATGGACTTGACACAGGTTGAAGGGTTGTCAGATGTGCTCTCCTCTCAGACCAAAGCCCAGAAAGACATGGCCCTTGCACAGGTTATGGGAATGGGAAGAGATATTTTGAATCGTTGGAGAAAGACACTGGTATCATGCATTGCTTCTGTAGAGGCAGTGATTGATTTCGGAGAGGATGATATAGAGCCTGAGGATGTGCAAAGGGTGCTCTTGGATTCTCAACGGCATGCTGAACATTTGCAACGCGAAATCCAAAGCCACATAGATGCAGCACCTAAAAGTGAAATTGTTAAGGAAGGGGTTCGCGTGGTATTGGTTGGTCCTCCAAATGTGGGCAAGAGTAGTCTCCTGAATACCATGGTTGGGAGATCTGCTGCCATTGTATCTCCTAGGGCTGGGACAACCAGGGACATTGTAGAAGCCACGCTAGATATCGGAGGTCACAAGGTTATCATTCAAGATGGTGCTGGTATCAGAAGCTCTGAAGAATTGGAGGAGGCAGAAGGCATCACTCGGATTTTAGCAGCTGCAGAAAAGGCTCACATTCTCCTGGTGGTTTCTGCAGTTGATCAACCCAATGCGCCGTTAGACGAAAAGCTGACCCACATCATTAACCATGCACCACGTGTCTTGTACGTGAGTAACAAGGATGATTTAATTCAAGGTAATCTCACTTTGAGGGAAGACTGGATTCGGATATCTTGTCATTCTGGAAAGGGCGTGAATACCCTCATCAATGCACTCAAACAGCATCTACTAGAAACAACGCGACCGTCATCCATAGGAGAAACAATACCTCCTGTCCTGTATCGTGCGAGGCACCTTCACCATATGAGAAATGCTGTCAGAGCATTGCAGAGATTCCATGAAACAGCTGCCCTCGAGCTCGCTGCTGAAGAACTCAGGATAGCAGTGACAGAGTTGGGATATGTTACAGGCATAGTAGACATAGAAGATATCTTAGATTCCATATTCAATGAGTTCTGTATTGGTAAATGATTATACATGAATAGATTGCATGCATGCATCCAAATTTGGAGAGACTTCACTTGGTGAGATCACTGCTGATGATTCATCAGTAATGGTTGTCCGAAGCTTGGTGAGACATATTCAAGTCAACACCTACATTTTTAATGCCACAATATAATTATATATATTTGAAACTTCGGTTGGCTCAATATGATTCGTTCAGTATCAAGAACACCAGTCTCTCTTCCGACTGTCAGATGTCCTCGGAGAGGATCTCTGTTCGCACCATCTGGACATAATGTACGTTGATTATTGATTGATCTTGGATCTAGAGAATCGTATATGATCAAAATATACACTATCACGTCGATATCACGCCGTTTCGTCTTGCCGTCGATCGCGTGTGTCATCCACTCGCACACGACATCACGACAATTCGGCGAAACAGGGAAATGGATGTGTTGGAATGTCTCATATTAATGTTAACTTTTTCATGGCGTAGGGGGTTCACTCGACAGATCGTGTCTTGAGAAAAGCAACCGGTTCTGTGCAGTGCAAGGCCACAAACGAACCAATTGCAACAAATGTATCAGAGCTGATAGGAAATACCCCGATGGTGTATCTCAATAGAGTAACAGAGGGCAATGTGGCTACTGTCGTTGCAAAAATGGAGACAATGGGACCTTGCAACTCTGTCAAGGACAGAATTGGGTATGCCATGATTACAGATGCAGAGGAGCAAGGCAAGATAACTCCTGGTAAAACCACTCTTGTTGAGCCTACCTCTGGAAATACAGGTATTGCGCTTGCATTTATAGCTGCTGCAAAAGGATACAAACTCATTCTGACAATGCCAGCAAGTATGTCTATTGAGAGACGAGTCCTATTCAGAGCTTTTGGAGCTGATATTGTCCTGACCAACCCGGCAAAAGGAATGAATGGTGCGATTGCAAAGGCGAAAGAGATCGCAGACTCTATTCCAAACTCCTATATTTTGCAGCAGTTTGAAAACCCTGCAAATCCAAAGATCCATTACAGGACCACTGGACCTGAAATCTGGGATGCAACTGATGGCAAGGTTGACATTCTTGTGGCCGGTGTTGGTACAGGTGGTACCATCTCTGGATCAGGAAAATACTTGAAGGAGAAGAATCCAAATATCAAGGTGATTGCTGTTGAGCCAGCAGAGAGTCCAGTGATTAGTGGAGGAAGCCCTGGACCTCATAAGATCCAAGGCATTGGTGCAGGATTCATACCAAAGAACCTCGACGTGTCCGTCCTGGATGAGACAATTCAAGTAAACAGTGATGATGCAGTTGACATGGCTCGTCGATTGGCGACCGAGGAAGGATTGTTGGTCGGGATTTCCTCTGGAGCTGCTGTAGTTGCTGCCAACCAAGTTGCCAAGCGCCCAGAAAATGAGGGGAAAATCATCACTGTTGTCCTTCCATCCTTTGGAGAGAGATATCTCTCGTCTGTATTATTCCAATCAATCAGAGATGAGGCTTCCAATATGTCATTTGAAGTGTAAAAGACTATGAATGTATATAGAACATTCTAGTTGAATGTTGAATTGAATTTCAATCTATACACCATGTTGTATAGAGATCACTTGGAGGATTGACCATTCAAAGGAAGTTGAGTGGGAAGACCACGGTATTGAGTGAATAAATACGTTTATCTTTGCTACCTTTGGTATAAAATTTAATTCGTGATCAATGTGTCGGTAACCCTTTGAATACCAGTGCAATCAAAGTCTTTTTCAAATGTCTGAAAGCAGCTACGTTTCTGTACGTGGGTTAACATAACATCCGTTGTTTGCTCCTGGGTTTTTTTATTTTGATATACATATATATAGTTACGTTTTCTCGATGAGGTAACGATGGGTAACGCCGAACCATGGTACTTTCTATTTGGTGTAGGAAGAGCTCACAGTGGTGTGGCTACTTTTGATTGCTGTCGTTGTAGCAGCCTACCTCATACATAGCTATAGAATCACATTACTTCCCCCTAGCAGCAGTTCCTTACTTTTGGGGGTGTTCTTTGGGATCATTAGCAGGGCTTTTGGTTTGACTCACACGCTGCGTTTTTCTCCAGCAGCATTCTTTTATGCATTGCTGCCTCCCATTGTATTTGCAGCTGGGTTCACGTTGAGAAAACGATCATTCTTTGACAATATAGGGGCTATTTTGACATATGCTGTATTGGGAACATTTATCTCGGCCATTACATTTGGTCTAGGGACATACATCTTGGTCCTGTTGCATATTGTCAGCCCTCATAATTTGGGATCTGCCCCTTTTGCAGAATGCTTCATGTATGGTGCTGCCATTTCATCTATCGACCCCGTAGCGACTCTTGCGGTGCTGGCACAGAGTGATACACCTCCAATTCTGTACAACTTGGTGTTTGGCGAGTCTGTTCTGAATGATGCAGTTGCTATTGTTCTGTTCAGATCTATTGAGACTTCTTCGGGATCCTCCTTCGGGATTGGTACTATTCCTGCTATATTGTTTCAATTTTGTTTCTTGCTTGTGGGCTCGTTGATTGTAGGAACTGGAGTGGCCCTTGCATGTGCATTTTTGCTCAAGCAATTTGAAGAGTACTACTCAAATCCTGCAAAATGGGGTCATTCTGGGCATGGTGCTGCTACTGGCTTGACACTATCCGATACACATGATGAAAATAAAAACGTATCTTCCATTGATCCAACAATTTATGAAATTGCGATACTTGTCATGGGATCATACCTGGCATATCTTGTGGCTGAAGTGGTTGGTATGAGTGGCATTGTTGCTCTCTTCTTCACTGGCATTTGTCACTCCCATTACTCGTATTACAACGTCTCTAAAGAAGCTCAAGTTGCAGTTCATCGTCTTTTCGAAGTAGGGGCATTCTTGTGTGAGCTCTTCGTATTTGCATATTTGGGGCTTCAGGTGGCAACCATGAATCACTCATTTGATTTTGGTCTCTTCTTTAGTGGTATTCCTCTCGCGATAGCCTCTCGAGCAGCGATGATTATTCCTTGCACTAGATTGGTCAACCATTATCGTAAAAATAAGCTTCCAAAGAATATGATGAGGATGTTGTGGGCAGTTGGTCTCAGAGGGGCAGTTGCATATGGACTGGTGGTCAACATGCCCTCTGGAAAGGAAAAAGAAGACGGCCAAGAAGGGCTGGGAATCCCAGCCATTGAGACAGCAACACTCCTTATCGCGGTGACATCGTCTCTTGTGCTAGGATCGGCGACAGGGCCCTTGTTGCGATATTTGGATCTAGAGGGTAGGAATGATTCAGAAATTTACAAAAGAGGGTGGGAAGATATGTATGGCAGTGACGCAGACGGACAACAATATAACGAACAGATGTATGATACTAGTCCGTCAACAATACACGTCAAATTCAAAGAATTTGATGCTTCAATATTGAAACCAATATTCGGTGGAAGAACAGAATCAAGAGATCATCAAGAGGTAGATGTGCTCCTGGATTAGTACATTCATAAATACGCGAATAAATAATGTATTTTTTCACAACGTTGAAATAAAATCGTATAGTTATACTCTCTTTGCCTCGAGAAGTCTAGAAAAGTAGAATGAAGTTGCAGTCATTTCTCTTTTAACAACCTCAAATCCACACTTTTTCAGGGTAGCTTCCACGTCAGCCTCGGCGTGCAAGTAGGCACGAGTGGCTTTCGATGGCCCAGGGAATAACTCTCCAATTCTTTTCAACAAAGCATACTGGAGTATGTATGGAGCAAATGAGATGATCAGACGCTCATCTGCCAAACTTGCCAAATGGGCAATCATATCATCAACCTTGTCTTGTGGATAATGAATCATCACATCCAAGCATGCAACGGTATTGTATTTTCCAGTGCATGATTCTAAGTCCTTTGCTTCGAATACAGGAGCTACTTTTGGAGCTTTGGCGCCATTCTGAGCCACAGCCAAGTTGTACCTCTGCTCTGCTTCTGATGCCATGGCAGAGGAGATATCAGAAGCGCTCACAGCAGCTCCACGAAGAGCAAGAGGGATGGACAAGCTTCCAGTACCACATCCTGCATCGCACACAGTTACATTTTCGACGCCCCCTTCCTCATCTACCCATTTCAATACTTTTTCAACTGTCTGTGCATGTCCCTGGCGAATGTCAAGTTGAACCTTGTTCACATCATCAGTCTCTCCATAGATTTTCTTCCAGCGGTCATATCCTGCAGTGTTGAAGTATTTCTTTACGGCTTCCAATTCATCTCCGCCAGTTTCTTTCATCTGCTCTGCTCTCCTCTTTTCTGGATCAGCAGCAATCAAAACTGCAGAGAGTGCGGCAGTCGCTGCGGCACCTCCCACAGCCAAAGCTACATCGCTACCCTCTGCCAAGGCAGAATATATTTCCATGGTTGGAATGCTGCTATATACCTTGGTCATTCTGCGCCGATTAGATCCAATCGAGCTTGGTCTGGTTCTCCTCTGTTCGTAGTGGGAAACGCTTGGTGCTGCCACCACAGAAGACGATATCATTGTCACCGGCATGTGTACACAATCGTATCAAATTAAATTACAATTTTTCTAGATACTGTTATAGCGCCAGGGTCGGCAGAACTGAGTAGACATTGTGTTTGTACAGGCAGACATATCTGGATAAGGATTCAATTTCTGAAAAATGTTATCGTGACGATGTGTCCCGGATCGATCCGGCACATGTCGGATGAAGCATCATTAGAAAACCATCCTGATGCATTCTGATACATTCTGATTTAACAGAAATTTGTGGATTCTTCTTCAGTTGATAGAAAATACCAGTCATTATATGGGGGCTCAATATGCTGGCATGCATGCATATGAATTCTTAATTTGTTGATTTGCCCTGCAAAGACGTTTTCAATAGTGATTTGGAATGATTATCTCTTCATGCTCAGACGCTAGTTGGTATTTCAGGCATTGACCGAGAGACTCTTGGATATGCTATAATGTCTCGGGGGTTCATCTTGGGACAGACTCTCCACACCCGAAGAGGAATGGGTGCACAGAGCTCCAACATGGTTTTGGCAGCAGGAGGGGCACCTGGAATTCAAGAAACCCGTCTTGTCGGGATTCGTGTGCGCCCACGAGGATGCGTAATACAAACTCATCATAAAATCTTACACGTTCAAGGAAGACAGGGGACACGACATAGCCGAGGGCATCTGTGCAAAGTATCATCCAATTCTCCAGAGGAGCGTAATGGTCTTGAAGCCCCCACGCCAGATGACTCCATTGACATCAAACCTTCTCAGAAATCCCGGAAAGTTTTTCAGGTAGCTCTAGCTACCGTTATGGTCGTAATGTCTGCAATTGTGAACAGAATCCTGTATAAAATGGCACTAATCCCACTGGAGAATTATGTGTTTTTCCTTGCCCAATTCCAGACGTTTAGTTATGTCTTTGTGTACGCAGCAGTACTGTGGGTACAGCATAAAAGGAATGTATTAGATTCAAAGGCATGGGAAATTCCAGTCAAGTTTAGGAATATCTTCATAGGTATTGGATTTGTAGAAGCAATCTCTTCACTCCTGAGCTTCATTGGAGCAGCAAAGCTCCCTGGTGTGATGGTACCCCTTTTATCACAGACAATTCTTCTTTGGCAAGTAGTGCTTATTTATACAATATTGCGTAAATCGATGTCTTTCTTGCAGCTTTGTGGAGTTTTTGCAGTCGTTGGAGGTGTGGCTCTTGCAGCATGGCCTGGGGGTATTCAGGCATCTGTGCCATCTTTGTGGTCCAATGTCGATCCAAAGTTTGCGATTTTATACGTGTTTTCGTGCTTATTCCCTGCTTTAGATACACTTCTAAAGGATAGATTGTTTAGAAAGGGAAAAGAAATGCAAGAAGGTAGAGATGTTGATCTCTTTGTTGTCAATACATTTGGTTCTGCATCACAGGCGTTTTTCGTATTCTTGCTCCTACCGTTCGTGACATCTGCTCGAGGAATACCGTTGCATAACCTTGGTGATCATTTGTCAATGGGATGGGAATGTTTCAGAGGCCTGACGCCAGCATGCGGGAGCAACTGTTCAGGTGCCCCATTCCTTCCAGTCATGTATGTACTGGTCAACCTGATATTTAATATTTCAGCACTAAATCTTATAGGAAAAGCAGGAAACATAGCGTTGAGCCTAGTCATGAGTGGTATTGTACCACTGACAATGTGGGCATTCACTTTGCCTCTTCCATTCCTAGGAGCTCCACCACAGTTAGGAATCAACTTTGTCTTTGGTACCACCTTGCTCACCTGTGGTTTGCTCATATACAATAGCCCACTATGGCTCCCAAAGCTCAGACAACTTTGGTACAATAATGTTACATAAAATAATATGACAAAAGTATCGAGACAATGGAGGCACACATAATTTGGATTATATTGACAATATCATTTGTAAGCCATGGAACACTGTCTTGATAGACAGCTCCTAATACACTCTCTCCATAGTTTGCAATGAATGATGCTGAAATGACAAATACAAGTCCTTTAACTGTGATCATACCAGTGAGAACTGCACAAAAGCCCAGGAAAAAACTCGCTAATATTCCTGCAAGTGTTCCCTCCAGGCTCACAGCGCCTTCCGTTCCTCTTGGAACTCTTTCAAATGTGGTGGCAAGGTAGGTTGTTTTACCGTAAGCTTTTCCTATTTCACTAGACACGGTATCTGAGAGTTTACTGCAAAAACTTGCGACGAAACCGGTCTGCAACAGCGACATGGGAATATCAGACTGTGTCAGTGCTATCCCAGCACATACCATGCCAGCAACCCCAGAGCCCAACACACTTCCAATACCTCGACGCCCTCCCATGGCTTCCGCAGTTCCTTCTCGTATCTTCACATCCATTTTAAGCTTTGTGACCCAACTTCCTAAAAGGAAATAAAGGCAAACAAGGGAGTATCCGTACAATCCAAATGCAGAGAAGGTTAAGAAGCCCAAAACCCAAGAACTCACATATCCATCCAATGCCAATCCTTTCAGCAGTACTTTATTTCCAAGAATGTATACAATCGTATTCATCAAAAATCCTATGAGTATCCCAGGATGACGTGCAGTCAACTGGGACATTATTACAGCAGCAGAAGTAGAGGATGCAGAAGCAGCATCACCCAACAACATTACATGAGAGGCTCGACAAATCGTTCCAGGCCCTCTTCCTGACCGATTCCAACACTCACAAGCAGGACGTATACGTTCGTGATACTGATGTGTTTGATCCAACACATACTGACGGGTTGCAGGTTTTCGAGATTGTATCAGAGAAGGTCCAAATGTTTGTGTACTAGGCAAAACGAGGGACGAGTGCGTCCATCTAGTATACATTTTGGGTTCTGTGCAAGTACGCGATACTGGGGTAATTTATCATTAAATTACATGTATATATATTGTTGAAATATCTAACACATACATTTCCTGGACGTAGAGAACAATATTTCAAATCAGAATCTGGACTTTAAAAAGTTGTTTTTTGTAGCAGTTGGCACCGATCTTATATCATTTCTTATATCGAAGGTGCATTCTGAAAAAGTAATAGACGTATTTTATGAATCTAGGAATGAAAGGGTACCGGGATGGCTGCTCTTCGACGCTCTGCTTCTTCCAAAAAGCCAGACACTTGGCTTCCCTCTGAAACAGTTGTTTTACAGGTGGCCATTGTTGTGCGAATCGCTCTGGTTCTCTTTGGACAATGGCAGGATACGAGAGCTGACGTTGCTTACACCGACATCGATTATATGGTGTACTCGGATGCTGCTCGGTCTATCTGTGACGGTGGGTCTCCATATGCTCGAGCTACCTACAGATATACTCCATTGTTGGCCTGGTTGTTGGTGCCCAATTGTGTCTTTCCAGAATACGGGAAACTGTTATTTTCTGCATATGATATCATAGCAGCTATGTATGTTTTTGTTCGTGCGTGATGATTGAGGGCATCTGGTACATGATACTACTTTTTGGTCTTTTGTTTTGCAGGATTATGCTTCATATTTTATCGCACAAGGGTGTGGTCCAATCTTCAGACCAAGGGAGAAGTCTACGGGTATTTGCTGTGAGCGTTTGGCTTTTCAGTCCTTTTACGGCAACAATATCTACAAGAGGCAATGGAGAAGCTCTTGTTGTGTGTATGTTGATGGGTTTGGTGTACATGCTGGAAACTGACAAGACAGTTGTCGCTGCAATCTTGTACGGGATTGCTGTTCATTGGCGAATTTTTCCCATCATCTATGCACCAACCATTCTTCGATACATGTCTTCTTTGAAGCAACGTAAACATTCGCCGTCGAGTTTGTTCAGGCAGTATGTGTCAGTCAACGGGGTTATCTTTGGTCTTGTGTCTGGATTTATCTTTTTTGCTCTTGGTGCCCTTATGCATGCCATGTATGGAATGGAATTTTTAGAAGAGACGTATGTCTATCATTTATCCAGGATCGATCCCCGACACAACTTCTCGCCCTACTTTTACCCGGCCTATTTGATGGCGGGCAAACCTACAGGAAGCATGTCAGGTCCAAGTTCGTATCTCGGTGACACTGGATCCCTCTTTGGTATACTGGGTATTGTTGTACAATTCTGTATCGCTCATACGATTGCCCCCAGGGATCTTTCCATGGCATTCATGTTACAGTCCATGGCATTTGTTACGTTCAATAAAGTATCTACTGCCCAGTATTTTGTCTGGTATCTGTGCTGGATATCCATAACACTGCCCAACATTGTGTCTGACAGACAAGCCAAGAGTATGCTGCGCCGGGTGAGCATAGTGTGGCCACTCGCCCTATGTCATTGGCTAGCATGGGCATATATGTTGGAGTTTCAAGGCCAACCTGTACATTTATTCGTCTGGTTGGCTGGACTGTTGTTTTTCTTCACAAATTGCTGGTGTATTGTCAGTCTCTCTCGAAATTGTTTACAATGATTGGATGTAGAATATATTTATGCGGTTATTCAAAGGCTCTTTAAGGCATCTCTAACAGCTGCAATGGTCTGGTCAATGTCCTCCTCAGTGTGAGTGAGGGAGGTGAATCCAGCCTCAAACTGGGAAGGAGCAAAGTAGACTCCTCTCTCGAGCATGGCCCTGTGGAATCTTCCAAACTTCTCGGTGTCAGATTTGGTGGCTTCCTCGAAGCAGGTCACTGGACCCTCACAGAAGAAGAATCCGTACATTCCAGAGATGGAAGATCCGCACATGGCATGTCCAGTCTCCTTTCCAGCCTCCAAAATTCCATTGATAAGCCTCTTGGTGATCTTGTCAAGGTGCTCGTAGGCTCCTGGGCGTCCCAAAATCTCCAAAGTCTTAATTCCTGCAACCATGGCAAGAGGGTTTCCGGACAAGGTTCCAGCCTGGTACATTGGACCGGCTGGGGCAACCATCTCCATGATGTCCCTGCGTCCACCATAGGCTCCGACTGGGAGACCACCACCAATCACCTTACCCATGGTTGTCAAATCTGGGGTAACTCCAAAGTGCTCCTGTGCACATCCCTTGGCAATACGGAAACCGGTCATAACCTCATCAAAGCACAACAATGCTCCGTACTCGGCGCAGAGCTCCTTAAGTCCGACCAGGAATTCCTTTGTTGGTGGGATGAATCCAGAGTTTCCAACGACTGGCTCCAAGATCAATCCAGCGACTTCTCCCTTGTTGGCCTCGAAGATTGCTCTGACAGAGTCCAAGTTGTTGTACTGTGCGGTCAAAGTAGCAGCAGCAGTGGTCTGTGGAACTCCTGGGGAGTCAGAAAGTCCCAAGGTCAACACACCAGATCCGGCAGCAACCAAGAACTGGTCAGCATGTCCGTGATAGCACCCTGTGAATTTGATAATCTTCTCACGCTTTGTGTATGCTCTCATCAGACGAACCACGGAAAGACAAGCCTCAGTTCCAGAGTTTACGAAACGAACCATCTCGACAGATGGAACCCTATCAATCACCATCTTGGCAAGAACATTCTCCAACTCGCATGGAGCTCCAAAGGAGGTTCCCTTTTCCAACTGTTCCTTCAACGCGGCAACAACTTCATCATCAGCGTGTCCAACAATTGCTGGACCCCATGATCCGACGTAATCGATGTACTTGTTACCGTCAACATCCCAGCAATAGGCTCCCTTGACCTTGTCAAATACGATTGGATTTCCACCGACAGACTTGAAGGCACGGACAGGGGAGTTTACACCTCCTGGCAAGAGATCCTTGGCCTCGGTAATGATCTACATAGAATTAATGTGTATGAGTATTAACCATTGACACAAACAGGGAATGGTCGTGCACCGTGAGTTCCAAAGACGCCACAGGATCCCCACAAGATACCAACCAGATATCATGATCACAATGCGAATACCAGACAATGCGTCATCCCAAACAAAACATACCTCCTCAGAACGCTTTGTGTTGAATGCAGTAGAGACTGAAGCCTGAACAGTGACAGCACGGCGTGCCTGTCTCTTGTTCTTCAGTGATGCTGCGCAAGGGACAGCAGTCCCCAAGAACATTCTAGATGATACAGTCTGCATGTTGATGATTTTCAGTAAAACAACTACGTATAATTACAATGTGCCGTTCCACGACTGCGTTCTCGTGCTATATACGGATGCCGCGTAGGTATCTATCCGCGTCTTATCCTTTCCAGGAGTTTTTTTTTTTCTTCGTTAGTCTGCAGACTACCAGCTGGTTACAATGGAAGACTGAGATCTTATCTTCAAGAAATCACCCCTAAAGAATCTATC
>PJEL010000660.1_pt1 | contig 40247 bp, 44 predicted proteins | sample 1853271 | NCBI WGS metagenome assembly PJEL01 (sample SAMN08108733, study PRJNA415343) | Invertebrate metagenome, whole genome shotgun sequencing project. | host: Globobulimina | place: Sweden: Gullmar Fjord | collected 2015-08
GAACGCCTAATATACGCGAAGCCCATACAGCAATGTCTCAATCTGAACGCGAGCATTTTAGGATTAGCATTTTTGATTCGCTCATGGATCGCATGGGCACAAAATCCGAAACCGCTAACCTAGTGCAGGACTTTAGAAAACCAAAAATCCGCGAAGCAATGAGCATTGCTTTTGATGACCCGCAACTGTTCAGGGAATTTACCGACAGTATGGGCGATGAGACCCGCATGTTCGCCACTATGAACAAAGCTTTACAAGGGTCACCTACTGCGTCGCGCCAGGCGTTTCAAGACTTAGGCGTTGACGCCAGCTTAATAGCGGGTGATTATTTATACGGCTCAGGTGGCCCCGCAGGACTAGCGGCAGCGGGTGCCAGGCGTGGATTGACACCCCTGGCGCAGCGATTATCAGCGCCAGGCCGGGCACGCCAGGCGAGCGCTATGGGTGACGTGTTACTCAGCGCTAATCCAGAACAACAATTGCAACAGCTAGTACGGCCACCCCGACCACCGACGCAGCTAGGCAGCGCACTGCCTGCCGCAGGGTTACCAGCGACAGAGCAGATTTTAGAGATGTTGAACGGGGGCAATCGTTAGTCCACGCGTAATACGTGCAGCCGTTATCACCATAATAACCGCCCTCAAAAATGGCAAAGCCAACTACGGCACCTGAGACAAACGGCAAACCATACGTCAAACACGCCCACGCCAGGGTGATCATGATAGTAATTAATAAGGCAGATCTAAATAATGTTAGCATTAGGTTCTCTACTTAATCAGGTGCGACCCGCAGACGCACTGGTCAACAATGTATTTACAGCAACGTTAAATACTGAGATTATGCTAATAGTGGTCACTAATACAAGTGGCGCGGCGGCATCTTTTAATTTTTTTCACGACAATGACGGCGTTGTGTTTGATGCAACTACCGCCCTGTATTGGAACGTGCCCGCGCCTATTGACGGGCCTGTACTGTTTCAAGCACAGGCCGAAGGTAGCGGCATTCAACTAAACAAAGGCGCTAGTATTGCAGTACAGAGCACTGTTGCCAGCGCGTTAACTTTTAGCATATATGGCGCTACTGAGCAGACAGCTCAGCGCGTAAGGGGTTAGACATGGCTGAAATTTCAGATTGGGACGTAGCGGCAGGTAATAACAACGACGCCCCGCCGAACGGTTTTCCTGAGAACATGATACCTAGTGCGTTAAACGATGGCATTAGGGAAAATATGGCGGTGCTAGCACGGTACGATCAAACGACACGGGGCGGGCTTATCACTGCGGGGGCTGCTGAGGCTTTTACGTTGGTAATACCGCAGACAATATCATCGTATTTTGTCGGCCTTATGTGCGCGTTTACTGCAAACCGTGACAACACCACGGCCACCATGACGTTAAACCTTAACGGCGTGGCAGCCGCCCCCGTCAAAACATCGGCAGGCGATGACCCTTTACCTGGCACTATCCGCAGTGGGGGTGTGTACTCCGTTACGTTTACCGGCACTAACTTCGTACTGCACAGTATCGCCACAAACCTGCCACCTAATACCCTATATTACCCGTGGAACTTTGACGCGAGCGATGACGATCAAACGTCGGTAATATGGACTAAACCTGCGGGTTTGAAGCAAGCTCGCTTCACAGTAACCGCAGGCGGGGGCGGTGCTGAGCACGGCTATAGCAACCGACAATCGGGCAGCGGTGCCAGTTCGGGCACCGCAGTAGCGACATTTAACGCAGCCGATTTAGGCGTAACCGAAAACTGTCTAATAGGGCGCGGGGGGCACGGCGGCCTAGGTGACACTTTGAATTTTGCCGAGAGTGGCTACGGCTCGCTTGTTGGTATACACGTGATTGTACCGGGCGGGGGCCGTAGCGGGCGGGGTGTCGGGCCGTTCTCATGGGAAGCCGGTATTGCGTCACTTCCTGTCGTATCATTATTTGCGGTGTCATCATTGATATACCCCGGCTCTGATGGCTCTGACGGTGTGAACACCCCGTCTAGTTTTGTTACCACGCAGCTAGGCGGCATATCGATATATGGCGGGGCTAGGGGTGCCACTACACTACCCTCAGCAGGCAATAACAATTCATCAGGTTTCGGTAGCGGTGCGCCTGGTGCCGTAGCTGACGATACTAACCGGCAGGACGCAGCAAACGGCCTACTAATAATAGATGAGTTTTTCTAAGTAATGACTTTACGGGGCGCAAGTGATCTAATATACGCATGAAAAAAACGTACCCGTTTAACATGCGTATAGATAAAGATACCCGCAACAACCTGGCTAACCTGTCTAAAGATACGGGTATAGGTATGAGTGAGCTGGTACGAACAATGGTAAATGCCACGTATAAAAAACACCTTAAACGGGTGGCCTCTAATGATTCAAATGTGGAAACCTAGCAATCTGCTATATTTTTGCTATACTCTTGTTACCTTCATTGATGAGAGTAAACCCTATGACTACACGCATACCCGAAGCCAACTATTTTAAATTTGTCGTTAAGCCTTTATGGTTGACAGACGACGCACCGCAGGGTGTCACTGTACGTATTGATAATGCGTGGAATATGGCGGAACGATTGAGCTATTTTAGTGACGTGCCCTACTGTATTATGGACGAAAATAATAATACAGTAGGGCTGTGTGACATTTTTTAAGTTACACCTAAGCGCCTGCGTTTCAGGCGCGCAATATTATCATGGTGCATCAATATAGATTCAAATCGGTCAACACTGTCGCAGATATAAACGTCATGACCTAACCGCCTCAGGTCCCCTATTCTTTTGTGCTGTTTATCCGATACCCTGCCCTCAGACTTTTTACCCTTAGGCGATTTAAACTCGACGATAAAATGGCCCCCGTTCGGCCCTAAAAATAATTGATCAAGCCAGCCCTTACCCCCCGGCCCTATATCGAGTTTGCGATTGTGCCACCCTGCTTTGTTGGCCATATCAACGCAAGGTTGCTCAACATCTTTGGACTCATTCACAAGTGCTGCCCCCGCTTTTTGTTTAATTGTTCCTGTGCACGTGCTTGAGCGGTCATTTGGTTATTATGCGCCTGTGCTTTTTTGATTTCGCGGGCTAGTTCACTTTCGGCCGCGTGCCATAGAAACGTGTACAGGCCGCCCGTGTCGGCATCTAGATGGCCGCATACGTCACCGTCAGGGGAAACAGATATTGCCACCGCGTTCTCATCATCAGGATCAACACACAAATGCACAATGCGTTCAGCGCTCCCATATGGCATTTGCATAATAAGCCGAGCGGTGTGATCGGTACCGTCACCGTCAAGCGTGCCCTGCGTAAATTCTGTTTTTACTGTAGGCATATATTCAGACGCCACACACTCAAATTTATGTATGCAGGCTTCAAATTCAGTAAATTTCATAGCGTATCAATCTCCGTTTGCAGTTCTTCGCATTTTGTTTGCACCACATCAATGTCATGGGTTATGTAGGATATCTCACTTATTGACGCGGTAGTCTCATGCGCCAGGTCGTCAATAAGTGACACTATTTTTTTGAGCACGTCCTTAAGTTGTTGATCGTCAAATTCTATACTCACGTGTTTTACTCCTATAACGGGTATTTTTTACGGGTTTGCATACATTCTTCTATGAATTTATTGGCGGCGTCTAGCGGGCCGTCTACCTGACCCGCGCCAAAGGTTATACTGTAGGTTGAGTCTTCACCGCAGTTATAGCTAGCGGTACCCTTACCCGGATGCGGCACGCCCTCAGCGCATTCAACCTCATATCTGATTAGTTTTCGGTTTTTCCATCTACTATAACTTGTTACATGTAATAATTTTTTGATGGTCAAATTGTGCATGGCGGATTCGTAGTTATCATCACCTGGCACTACTCGCGTTACACACTGAAAGGCAACCATATCAATGCGGTCAGTGCGCTTGCCCTTGAATACTCGATCCCATTCTAAATGACATGAGTAACCGGTAGGTCCTTCCATGGGGTTCTCATGGAACCACGCGCGCATGCTCTCACGGTTCACATAAAAGCCATATGAACGCGCGGCATATTTTCCGCAGAATTTTTCTAGAAACGCGTAGCTTTTTGTGTCTAACACTATATAGAAACTAAACAGTAGAGGTATAGCTACATGAAACATAAACGTATTTTCACAGTCATGAGACACCATTATCTGAGCTTCTAAACTGTTGCATTTTTTCGACAGGGCGTACCCTTCTAGCGTTAACGTTTTACGGCCTAAGTGAAAGAACACGCGGTTATCACACCGATGTACAAACCAGTCTTTAAACATTTAATTACACCTTTTTCTCATTGCGGCCAAAAATTCAGCCTGATTAGTTACCTTGTTGTGTACCTTTAGATCCTGTTCAATATCTACGGTATTTCTTGTTAATATCCTGTGAACAAAAACAGTGGTGGCTGTGTTGCCTGTGCGCCGCAGCCTGCCGATGACTTGCTCATGTAAGCCAGCGCTTTCAGGCTGCGTCAACATAACGATGTGGTGAGCGCCTGATTTTTGCAGGTTCAAACCATGCCCGGCGCTCATAGGGTGCAGTGCCAGTAAGCCGAGTTCGCCGCTATTCCATTCTGCTATAGTCTTACTTGCCTGCTTATCGGATACGCCACCCCCTAAATATTTAATGTCTTTATATCGGCGGCGAAGCTCATCTAGTTGGGATTTGAAATGATAGACGACCATTAGTTGCTGACCTTGCAGCTCACCTATAAGGGCGTCCAGTTCCGTATACTTAGGTTTCGTAAACCATACGGTGTTTTTAACCTTTGGCAGGGTGCCTTCGTCTTCTTCGGTATACGCGAACCCGTTAGCAAACTGTCTGAGTTTACCGTATGCCGCAGCCGCGTGAGGTGACTCAATATTTTCACCACTCTCAAGTATTATTAAATATTCTCGCTCAAATTTTTTGTACTGTTTCAATTCACTAGGGGAAAGCTCGACAAAACGCGGTGGCGTTTCAATCACGGGCGGTATGTCGTCTTCACGCTCAATACGGTACGTTATAGGACTTATTGACTTATGTATCACGTCCTCATGACCTGGCAGTACGTCAAACTGATAGCCTAAGTAATCGGTTTGGTAAAAATGTTTACACTTAAACGCATTGAACGATTTACCCAACGAGGCCCCGCCATCTACGATAAACACCTGCGGCCATATATCCATTAAGTGATTACTAGTGGGCGTGCCGGTCAGCCCTATGACAGTCTCAAAATGCTTGCGGTACTTTTTCATGCCCTCATATGAGCGTACTTTTTTACTCTTTTTGTCTATCCATTCACGGCCCTTAAACCGGTAGGTGGTGCGATCTTTTAGTTTGTCTATCTCATCGCAGATTAAAAAATTGAAAGGCGGTTTCGGGTATGTCTCGGCCAACCACGGATAGTTTTCATAGTTCAGTAGCGCTATGTCAGCATCGCCCTCTATAATCTCACGGCGCTTATGTTCAGGTTTACCGGCTGCGCATTCAATGGTAAAACCGGCGTCTTTTAAATGTTCCCATTCATCAATTTCTTGCGCCCATACATCCGTGCAGACGCGCTTAGGTGCCAATACCAGCGCCCTGCGGTCGCTTTTATATCTGCACCAGTCCCTGAACGCGGTCAGTGCAATGACTGTTTTACCCGTGCCCACATCAGCAAATATCATCGTTTCTGTGTCGCCGCTACAGAAATCTATACAATCTTGCTGGCGAAAACGTAAGTCGCTCTCTTTTAACATCCCTTTGTACCTTGCTTTAATTTGCTATATGAATGCTATAAATGTACTATAACCACATCCACAAAGCAAACCCTTAAAACGAGGTATTTAACATGGCACGACCGCAGAAACCCAAAGCCCGGTACTTAGGCTTGTCAATGGGTGACAAACACATCGCAACGCTTGATAAATTGTGCACAATCAACGGCAGGTCACGCCGCGACATTGTTGAGCTTCTTATTGATCGAGCAATGCAGGACTATAAAGAAGACAAAGACGAAAGGATAAGCCCGTGAATGATAAAATGGTTTTTCTAGTAGGCGGGGTGCTTGACGGTAAGCGCGTTATATTGCCTGAGAATGTTAGGACGTACCGCGCTACATTTAGGCCGCATGTATTGCCCTCAGCTATCGCGCCGGGCAATTGTGACGATACGACGTGCGACGTAGTCACAGACGTCATGACGTATAACTTATACCCTACGGTTTTAGGCGTGGATACTCGTATCATAACGCTCGATATCGGCGTACCTGCGGGCGATAGCCCTTCAAAAGCGTTACATAAGATATTCGACGTATATTCGATAGCCGCACAGCAAAAAGCAAAAGCAGAACATTCACCCGCTAAAAAGGATACACACTAAAATGACCGACAACCTACCGGCACACAGTAGCATAATGGGCGGTTCCACTGCCGCCCAACGCATCTATTGCCCTGGCTCATATAAGCTTGAGAAAAAGATGCCTAAAAGTGGTGATAGTACCTACGCTAAGGAAGGCACCGCGCTGCACCATGCCATGGAACATATTCTTTTAGAGTTGGAGCCTGGCGCTAGCGCTACCGAACTACTCGGCATGGTGTTTAATGACACGGTTATTACTCATGACCATATTGATAATAAGATTGAGCCTGCACTGGACGCGTTCAGAGAGATATGTGCCAAGTATGGTGAGCTGGATTACTTGATCGAATTTAAAGGCTCTCTTGATAAGGTGATACCTGGCGCATTTGGTACCGTTGACCTTTTAGGCAAGTTTAAAAATGGGCCTATACTCAATCTGGATTGGAAATTTGGCGACGGCGTGCCGGTCAGTGTAGAGGGTAATATGCAGCTAGGCTTCTATGCAGGCTGCGCGCTGTACAGTGAGGACCCTGAGATTATTGACATGCTAGGCAGTACTGAGGCCGTAACCATTATCTTTGCCATCGTACAGCCGCGTAGGGGTGTTGAGGGTCCTTGCTATGAACTATGGGAAACTACCGATGAGTGGGTGGAGGACTTTCTTGACTTGGCTCTAGAGGGCTACAATCAGGCTATATCAGACGACGCACCCATTAAGGCAGGGTCACATTGTCGCTGGTGCGATGCGAAGCCCATATGCCCGGCTAAGCAGGCTATCATAGGTGAGGCCGAGAGCACGCGCCCTGAGTCCATGGATGCCACTAGCCTGGCGAAATTGATGGACAAAGCTGATGAGCTTGAGGATTGGGTTAAGTCAGTACGCAAGCTACTGCGCACAGAACTGGACAACGGCGCGACAGTGCCAGGATGGAAACTAGTACCAAAACGCGCAAGCCGCGTATACACTGACCAGGTAAAAGCGCAGGGCGTACTAGTTCGCCAGCTTAAGACTGAGGCCGCGCACAAGCCACGTGAGATTATCAGCCCCGCACAAGCTGAGAAAAAATTAGGCAAACAAAAGTATAGCAAACTGCTATCTAAGTATGTTACTCTAGTTTCATCAGGCGACACGCTGGCTAAAGATGATGACCCTAGACCTGACGCAGGTGACGCGGTGACGCAACTAGGGAATTTATCTGATGGCTTAAACGCTGCGGGCGGTTTGTTTGATAAATAACTTTCTTTTATAGAGGGTTAGCCTTGAAAAACTTGTAGGGTGAAATGCCCTACGCTTAGTGAGGCTTCACGTTTGCAGTTCTTATAAGCCTCTCAAATAACGAGAACGCCGCCCGTGGTAGTCACACCCTAACGGCGATAAGTTAAAAACGTGCACTCTGACGGTCCGACTCAATTAGCTTTTGCTTTAGTAGGGGATCGTCAGTTTTATTTTTATGGATAGCCCGGTACACAAGCCGGTAAGCAGGGGCGGTGCCTGCACTATCCTACTTAAGTACTCTAGGGGTGGTGGCTTATTGCGAGCGTTGTCAGACGACACGCAGACTTGCTGACACAAGCAGCCGCCACCCCTAGCGTACTTAAAACACGCTAAAACGAAACACTAAAACGAAACACTAAACAGGAAATACGATTATGTCCGATAAAATGCCCCTTGCTTTTGCTAACGCTGGCGTCCCCACCGAAGTCGCAGAACTTGCACAATCCCTTAATAACTTTAGTGTTGACCCTACCGGGTTTGACGGCTGTGAGCTTTTAAAAATGGGTAAAGCGGGTGAATGGGAGTTTGGTCTAGACGGCTTTGAAATGTCGACAGACGACCACATCGCGATTAACCCTTCTAGTTTTGAGCACGGTTTCATTGCATGGAAAATAATTGCCGAAGAAAACCGCAGGACTGAAAAGCCTGAAAAACTAGGCGAAATCATGCTACCTATTAGCCAGCCCGCACCCCATAAAGGTTCTCTTGATAATTTCCCGAACGGTGACTGGTCTGAGCAAGTTAAGTTCAAGGCTCAGATATTAGACGGTGATGAGGCCGGTACGGAACTGGTATACAAGACTAGTTCAGGTGGCGGTAAAAAAGCTACCCGCGCACTGACGCGTATCATGGTAAACCGTATCAATAGTGGCTCATCGTTTGTAGTACCTATCGTATCGTTAGATTCATCCAGTTACAAAAACAAAACGTATGGCGGTAAGACTTTTAATCCTGAGTTTAAAGTAGTCTATTGGGTAAATTTTGAGGGTGAAAAAGAGGGCGATCAAAAAGCCATCGCTAACAAGCCCGCTAAAAAAATAGCGCAGACTAAAGCTAAGACTAAGACGCCTGAGATTGTCGAGGACCTCGTTGACTTAGACGGTGAAGAAGACGCCAGCGCGCTTTTAGATATTGAAACTGTGAATACGGCACCTGCCGCTACTGAGGAACCTGAGAACGTCGCAGACGTGCCAAAGCCTTCTAGTCGTCGTAGACGTTCCGCGCGTTAAGCTCTCTTTCTGATTACCAATAACCGCCTCAGGGCGGTTTTTTTGTTCCTTCATATTTATAGTGGTTTGCTATACTTTTATATTGCTGGTATTCTCATTCACTCAGCATATAGGAGGCTAACCCATGCGCGCTTTTGATTTAGTTGTAATTGCTCTACTCATTTACTTTGTTTCTGAGCTTGCCTTATGGCAAGAACATCGCCAGAACATACCCCCCTGCACACCCACTACTGAGGTATCTAACAATGCTACATATAGACTTTGAATCACGTTCTAGAATTAACCTGTTGACTGATGGCGGCTATAACTACGCTATGGATGAAAGCACACAAGTTACTATGATGGCGTTCGTATTCGGCAACGATGACGAACCTGAACTATGGATACCCCGCAGTGGCCTGTTTTGGGATTCACTACGAGAAGCGCTGATACTGGAAAAAATACCCGTACATTCTGTTTTTCCTCATAGCATCACTATGTACATAGAAGATGGCAAAGATATAGCCGCCCATAACGCACAGTTTGAGCGGCTTAATATGTGGTACGGCATTTGTCCAGATCACGACATACCTGAGCCTACTATTGATCAGTTCTACTGCACTGCGACACAGGCCCGCGTTAACAACCTACCTGCCACATTAAAGAACTGCGCCAGGGCGTTGGGCGTCAGTGAACAAAAAGACTCACGCGGCACTGAGCTTATCAAGTTGCTCTGTGTACCTGATGAGCATGGCAATTTTTTAGAGGACCTTGACCTATATGTAGAATTTGCCAAGTACTGCATGCAAGATGTACGGGCCGAACGTGATATTAGTAACGCCATGCGCCCGTTGACACCTGAGGAACGTGATGACTATTTCATCAGTGAAACTATCAACGACGTGGGCATTAAGGTAGACCTAGACGTGGCACGTCACGCGGTTGAATACGCTGACGCTGAACAGGCTGACCTCATAGGCCACATAACAAAATACACGGTAGGTGAGGTCACTAAGGCACGCGGTAAGAACATGCTTCAATGGGTATACAGCCGATTAGAAGAAGCTCAACAAGCCCATATGCACGTTTATAAAAACGGTGAACAGAAACGCACACTTGACCGCAGTGCTCGCGAACGTTTGCTAAGCGATCCTGAAACCCCTGTATTAGTGCGTAAGGTTGTTGAGTTCGCTGACTTTGCGCAGGCATCCAGTACGGCTAAGTTTAATAACATGATTAGACGGGCAGATCCTGAGGATCACAGAGTACGCGGCGCATATGTTCACGCAGGTGCAGGCAGCACGCACCGCTACACAAGTAGGGGCCTGCAAATGCATAACCTGCCGCGTGACGGGCTGGATAAGGAACAAAAAGGCGATGGCTATCTAAAGACACCCATATCTGACAACGTGGTCAATGCCATGCGTGGGCACGCTGAGCCTTCGTCTATTGCCAGCATCAGCGGACACGGCATTATGCAGACGCTTAAGCGTTTACTGCGGTATAGCATCATATCGGAGGTGGGTAAAACGTTTGTCTGCGGTGATTGGGCAGCGATCGAAGGACGCGCACTGCCCTGGCTGGCAATGGGTATCAATGGCAGGTGTGACGCCATGGCGCAGGTCAAACTAGACCAATTCATTAATTCAACCGGCGATTATGACGTGTACTGCCGCGCTGCTGAGGCTATATACGGGTTTGACGTGCGCAAAGACAATGCCACTGAGCGCCAGGTGGGTAAGGTCGCTGAGTTATCCCTAGGTTTTGGCGGGGGTGTCGGTGCATTTAAAGGCATGGCGGTTAACTACGGCGTGCACGTGAATAACGCCGAAGCCGACAGGATCAAGACAGCATGGCGCGCCGCCAACCCATGGGCACCTATATTCTGGAAGGCGCTACATACGGCCGCTATTCGCGCAGTCAATAAACCCAATACTCAACAGACAGCCGGGCGCGTTAGTTATTGTTTCCAGCCCTCAGGCACGGACGGTACGCTATGGTGCCTGCTGCCTAGCGGTAATGTGCTGAGCTATCCGGGTGCGCGTGTCGAAATGGTAGAAGGCCTTTACGGTACCGAATACCGGTTATCAGCCATGAAAGCGAGCTGGACGCCTAAAAAAGATGATACTGAATGGCCACGCATTACGATGTGGCACGGGGTACTAGCTGAGAACGTGACACAGGCTGTATGTGCCGTTTTACTGCGTGATTTGTTGCTTGATCTTATTGAACATCTAAAAGCGCCAGTAGTAGGTCATACACACGATGAGGCGTTACTAGAGGTGGATATCGCTGACGCAGATTACTGGTGTAAACAGTTGAATGCGGCTATGGTTAGGGGTTCAGATTGGTCTGAGGGGCTACCGCTAGCGGCTGAAATTTGGACGGGACCGCGTTACAGGAAGTAAAAATAAAAAGGGGGCAATACCCGGCAGGCATGCCCCCAATCAACTCACATAAGCACGTCAAATACGCCCCTCACCCGGTGCAATACTTAACACTACCTACAAGAGACTGACCGTATGGATATTAACATAAGTCTACAAGACTTTTTCACAACTATTTACCCTGACGTACCCGAAGGTGAGACGGTTTGTTTAGCACGCCCCACTGATACCGGCATACCCGTTTACCCCGTCACTGAGCGTAAGCTTAAGCAGATAGCGCGCAAGCCTGGCACGTGGTATGGATGTGTCAGCACTGTCGTTACAGCCGAGCGCCTGCGACGTCGCAAGTCTGACTGCCGGGCGGCCTACCTTTTGATGCTGGATGATATAGGTGACCCTGAAAAAGTGGCCAATATCCCGAGCGTTGAACCCTCTATTAAACTGGAAACATCCGAAGGAAACTTTCAGTATTTATATTTGATAGATCCCTATGAATTTGCAGGCGATGCCGAAATTTTGTTTTATGAGGCATGTATACGCGCCTGCATAAAGGCGGGCTACTGTGACGAAGGCGCTACAGATATCTGCCGCCTGTTTCGTTTACCTGGCTCAGTGAATACAAAAGAGGGTAAGGATAAGTGGCAAACTAGGGTCACTGATTGGAGTCCTGACCGCGTTTGGCCACTTGATACGCTGATGACTGAACTTGGACTCGAGCCAATTTACATTGAAAAGGGCGTTTACGCCGCAGATTATGACGGCGAAATCCCTACCGATATCGAAGACACCGCAGCGTTATGGCTGGCTGAAAACGGCAGGTTAGGTAAGTCCAATGACGGCTGGTATGACACGCGTTGCCCGTGGGCGGCTGAACATACTGACGGCAGTGATACGTCGGGTTACTCACCCCTAGGTGAAGGTGACCAGCCCCTTATGCGGGGGTGGAATTGTTTTCATTCCCATTGTCAGGGGCGCACCATAAAAGACTTCTTAGGCTGGATGACTGAACAGTCAGGACCTAGTGTGCCAGTCTCAGGTGCTTCACTGTTCCGCGCCGTTGAAACGCGTCAGCATATCCAGTGCTTAAACAAAATGGAACGCTATAAACTACTGCGCGACGTGCTCGAATCCGAATACGGCGTGGCAGTCTACGACTTGCACGACCGTAAAATGAGTAAAACCGGCCCTAAGTCCAATCAACCCACCACCCTGGCTAACGTTATCTGCATACTTGAGCGACTAGGTGTTAAGGCCCGGTATAATATGCAAACGCATTTACCTGACCTGTTCTTTAACAATGAGAGCGTACAAGAAATTGTTGAATCCATTGAAGGCAGTACCGCCTCAGCTAAAGACAACGCCATAGAAGACTCATCGCATACCACTATACGCCACGCGATTATTGACACGGCTATCAGTCTCGATATGTCGCAGGAATTGGCTGTACATCGCGGCATTAATGATATTGCAGGCTTTGACAAGTATCACCCTGCTGACCAGCTTATGTTCAGTGAAAAATGGGACGGCTTTGACCGTATCGAAGAGCTGTCAAATACCGTCACCCTGGCTAGAGTAGATGACCGCGACATGTTCACCAAAATGCTGCGGTTATGGTTATTGCAGGTTCCGCAGGGCGTCTATGGTTGGAACGATCCTAAGGCGATTCCCTATGTGCTGGTGCTAGCCAGCCCTGAGCATGGCACCGGTAAAACAACATGGTTTGAAAGGCTGGTAACGCATAGGTCCCTCTTTAAACGTGCCGTTACTCTGTCCATGAGTAAAGGCAATGTGGTAGACACGGTACGCCAGGCAACCGGCACGGTGATATCTGAACTAGGCGAGCTGGAAACGACATTCAGTAAGAGCGCTGACGGCGACCTTAAAAACTTCCTTAGTAACACGTGCGATGAGTACCGGGTGCCATATGGCACAAACAGCGTTAAACAGGCGCGGTCTACTGTTTTCTGCGGCACCGTTAATCACCTTGAATTTATCAATGAAAAAGAAGACAGGCGTTTCTGGCCTTTTGAAATAACAATGTGCGACATATACCACGACGTCGATATGGGGCAAGTATGGGCGCAAATAAAACACATCTATGACACTGAGCAAGTAGGGCGCAGCATACATCAGGAAAATATTTGGGAGCCTACACTAGAGACACGTGAGCATATGAAGGATAAGGCCGGTAGATTTAGGTCGCTGTCTCACGTCGAAGAGCTTCTAAAAGATTACTTTGAACAATATGAAGGCGCTGGCGAACCGGTCACCGTATCCGATATCAGTGAACGATTAATGGTAGGGAATGACCCCCGTACACGTACATCCATAACCGAATTTATGCGCAGTAAACTAGGACCCTATAAAAACAGAATGAAGGATGCAACAGGCAAAATCCGGTACCGCGTATGGGAGTGGCCAACCACTGCAAAGCATAAGAACCCCGCATTAAAGATCATAAAGTAGTCAAAATATGGGTGTGCAACAGTGTAGCAACACTTGCTACACTTGAGGTGCATTTGATCAAACATTAAACGTTATAACTTTAATGAATGGTTTTCCACTTGATATTTTCCCCATGAATAAAGGTACGCGTTGCTACAGCAACGCGTTTTTGTATGCTTATTGTGCATGTTGTGCATATACTGTTCGTTGACATACTTAGGACGTTAGCGGTGCTACAAAAACGTGCTACACAAAACGGCAACGTACGGCTTATGTAACTGTTAACGCTAAGGTGCGATTTGCTACACCTTGCTACACTAAAATTTTCTTAAATTATTGATTTATATATATATATTATACTACTGTAGCAAATGTATCACTGTAAAAACCTAAGACTTGTAATAAAAGTAGTGAAATATATAGAGGTATAGGGAAGGGGTCCAAGCAATGCTACATTGTTAGGCCAATGTCTCACACAACCCGCGACAGTAGCGGGCTGTGGTTTTTGGGCAGTGTAGCAAAGTGTAGCACGTCAGTGCGCGCTAACGTGCAAACCCTTTAACGGCGCATACGTTAGTGTAGCAACGGTTGCAACACATAATTGAATATACACTTTTACCGTGGTGCGTATATTTATTGACCAAATAAAAGCGCCTATCATAATATAGTGAACATATAGCAATTAGCTGTTGATAATCGCGCTCAGCCGGGCTATTATTAATCCACTTCCTACACGGTCTGAACGGTCTGGTACATGCCGCAAGGAAGCAATCAATGTTTTAGCGGGTAGCCTTTCAGCTCCTTTTTTCTGATCACGGAAATCAAACAGCGGGCATTGATAGAAAATGTACAAGGGTGAGGTTTACAAAATGCCTTTCATCAGGCCCGCGTCACCTGACCCGAAGACGCACTAATCCAACCACATAAGGAAATATCAAATGTTAGTTCTAAGCCGCCGTAAAGGCGAAACCATCACCATAGGCGAAAACATCACCGTTACCATAGCTGAGATCTGCGGCAACCAAGTACGCCTAGGTATTGACGCTCCTAGGGATATCGAAGTACATCGCCTTGAAATTAAGGAAAAGATTGACGCGCAACGTAACCCGACCAAGTAGCACCGCAGCGTAAACCCCCAACAATCATACGAGGCTGACGCCATGGACTTAGGAAAAATATTAAGAGCTCATAAAATATATTTAGATACTAACGGGCTAAGTGGCACTAGAGCTGACTTGCAAGGTGCTGACTTGCAAGGTGCTGATTTGCATAGTGCTAAATTGCAAGGTGCTAACTTGCAATGTGCTAACTTGCAAGGTGCTAACTTGCATAGTGCTGACTTGCAAGGTGCTGACTTGTGCAGTGCTGACTTGTGCAGTGCTGACTTGCAATATACTGACGTGCGTGATGCGGACTTGTGCAGTGCTAAATTGCGCAGTGCTGACTTGCAATGTGCTGACTTGCAAGGTGCTGACTTGAGCAGTGCTGACTTGCATAGTGCTAAATTGTGCAACGCTAACTTGCGCGATACTGACTTGCGCGGCGTTGACTTGTGCAGTGCTGACTTGTGCAGTGCTGACTTGCATAGTGCTAAATTGTGCAGTGCTGACTTGCAAGGTGCTGACTTGTGCAGTGCTAAATTGTGCAGTGCTGACTTGCAAGATGCTGACTTGCGCGGCGCTGACTTGTGCAGTGCTGACTTGCGCAGTGCTGACTTGCGCAGTGCTGACTTGCGCGATGCTAAATTGCCAGCTAACACCTACGCCATATACGGGTATCCATGGCCAATTTTCGTAACTAATGGGGACACCCTTAGGATAGGCTGTAAGTCTCACTCGATAAAAGACTGGCGCAACATGCACATGGACGATATCGCGGCTATGGATGACGAAGCCGCCACGCACTACCCTGCCATTAACAAATTGATAAGCGCATTAATCGATTAAACCCCCAACAATCATACGAGGCTGACACCATGAATAACTTTGACATTGACAAGTACCGCCCCCGCCCGGGCGAAACTATCCTACAAACGGAGCAGCGTATTATGGATTCAAACGTAGAACAGTTTAAGAATGCTACAGAGCAAAGCTATGACGCACTGGCTAGCGAAGCGTTAGCCGCAGGTTTCCCTAAGGGGCAACTGGCTGAGCTTGAGCATTTCAGCGGTCAGGATATAAAATTTCTAGCTGAACGGTTTGAAGCCTGGCAAAGTCTATATGGCGCGCCACCCCCTGACGCAGCATAACAACATCACTTTTTAATCAACGCGCCCCTTGAATGGGGCGCAGTCACATAGGAAACAAAAGCAATGAAAGTATCAACCCTCACCCTAATAGGCGCACTAGTGGCGTTACCCCTCGTTATTTCTGCTCAGGATGTCAAGTCTGATGAGGTATACCCCATGGGTAGTACCCCTGCAAAGCAGTTCAGCTACGTGGACATGAAAGTAGGTACGTTCCTTGACGCCTGCCATATTGACACGTGCAGCGAGCCTGACGGCAAATTACCCGCATATATCGCACTTGGCCACCACTGGACCCTCACCCCTCAATGGGCGATAGAAGCCGAAATACAGCATCGCAGTAACTTAGACATAGGTTTCCCAGTGAAAGGCGACACGGGGACCGAAGAATATGACCGTAACGGGTTCTTCGTCAAAGCGCGGTACATGTTCAACTTCGTAAACTAGGTGATGTATGAGAGTTAAATTATATATGTGGAAATGCAGGGACGGCAGCAATGAATATTTTCTTAATAGCTCAGTGCCGGGCGGCGTAGCGGGGATAGTATTTGAAGTGGCGCATGAAGTAATTGTGGATATAAATCTACCGCCTGGCGTTGATCTAAGTGAAAGCAACATTGAAATTATGGGAGATTCGCACCATGCACAAAGCAATACGATCAATTAGCAGGATACTGCGCATAGCCGCAATTGAAGCGCCTATAGCCGTAGTGTCGGTGGTACTGGCTGCGGTCATGATTGCGTTTAACATAGCGGTGGCTGACGGCATCGCGATAGTAGCCATGCTGGCATACCTGCGGGCTAGTAAAAGTTTGTAAAGACACCTCAAAGTGATATGATCACAAAACGTAAATACAATTATAGGATGGTAAAGAATGATCGAAGTATTAACACATATGCGCGAACGCATGAACCTGCGCATGGCTGACTACCTAAACATATTGCGCGAAGAAGCCCGCATGGCTAAGCAACAGCTAGGCGATGATCTTACCAATGTGGAGTTACATGCGGCGTATAATGAGATTGACCGTATCGCTAGCGGGTATAACCATATAGCAGCCAAGGTCCCACACGGTATTATGATTAACTTATCTGAGGACGCGCTAGGGCTACCTATTGGTAACCGTAAGGTAACGCTCAATATGGCACCTGAGGCGGCAGACCACGTGTTCGCCAATATTGTGCGCGCCCGTGATGGCTTGCGCCAGGCGGTACGTGAAGAAACTCTCGGCGATGTCGGCTACTTCCTAGGGTGGCTTGACCATGAGCTGACCACATTAGGCGACGCGGTACCCGATAAGCATAAAAGCATCGCCAAAGATGACATAAAAAATTACCGGGCAATGGATATATCAGCCCCGCAACATGGCGGCGGGGGGCGTAAACCCAATTGATAGAAATTCTATACGGCTGCGCTGTCGCGTTCGCGGGTGTCGTAGCGTATAGATCTGGTTTAGAAGTATTGCAGCGCGTCATGGGCGCGTTGTTCCTAGGCTGGATAATATACGCTAACAATAGCGCCGCAGCCCTTTCACCCGTGTCATTCAACATATGCCTTGACCTGACCCTATTAGCCGCCATATCTCTCACTTGGTTGACATGGAAAGGCACCCCCGCAGCGAGTTGCTGCCATTGGGTAGCATTCACTTTACTTACCATGATATGTCTACACATAGCACAGAAACTGCTAAGCTTTAGTCTTTACGGGTACTATTTGACCTATAATGTGCTATTCCTCACGCAGCTTATCTCTGTTGTGTCGTATTCATACATCACACTGAGAGTCAAAAATAAACAGAATATGGGGGCAAAAGGAGGTATCAAATGTCAACTAACGCGGAACGTACAGCTAAGCTTGAGACCGATTTCACCGCAGTCAAAAGCGATGTAACCGATCACGAAACGCGGCTGCGTAAACTTGAGCGTCTTATTTGGGGCGTCTTAGGTGCTGCACTGGTGCTAAGCTGGGTAGTCACTCAAGCAAACAACATGACTAAGTTGATTAGCTAATATGAGCTACAAAGGCAGACGCACTACCGAAAAACCCCGCGAGCGAATCCCTACTGCGCCATCAGTGCGCGGTGAAGTCGTACCCGTGGGTTTCCCTACCGACGTACTTGATCAGATATGCACGCTCATAATGTCAGGTGAGTCTATTGAGTCTATCTGCCAACAGCCTGGCATGCCTAGCAAACAGACAGTTATGAAGTGGTTGCGCACGGATCAAAGTTTCATGGATCAATACATTGATTGCGCCAGGGTGCGCGCCATCGTTGACGCCGATAAAATACAGGATATCGCTGACGGTAAAACTCTGATAGAAATAGAAAAGGTTACCCGTAATGAAGAAGGCGAAGAGATAACAACTTTTTTATCCATGCCTGAGGATATCAACAGATCTAAGCTACGCATTGATGCCATAAAATGGCGCGCTGAGCGTCTGCTTAGCCAGGTGTATGGCAACAAAATACAAAACGAACATAAACTGACTGGCGACTTAGCCGAACTATTAAAAGGAGCAGATAATGCAGGACACGAACTGCCAAGATGAACAGGAAACCGAAGCGCAGCAATTCACACCTGAGGCTATGATGCACTGCGTAGGCATAAAGCACGTCAAAGCGACACCTATGACGCTCGGGTATTTCCGTGCATATATGGACAAAACGATAGGCGATAGTGAGGATGTGAACGCCCCTGGCTATCTAGTTGAGTATGTTGAGTCACCAAACCCCAATCACCGCAACCATGCAGGGTACGTGTCATGGTCGCCTGAGGGGGTATTCAACAAGGCATACGCGCAGGTAACTGCGAACGATGCCGAAGAAGCTATGGCTTATCTCAATTCAGTATTGTCAAACCATGTTTACAACGGTTAACCGATAGAACACTCACATATAGGATTATTATTATGAGCATACAGAACCTAGCCCGAATATGTCACAACATAAACAAGGCATATTGCGAAGCGTTAGGCGACGCCAGCCAGCCATGTTGGGACGACGCCCCTGAGTGGCAGAAACAGAGCGCGGTTACGGGCGTCAGGCTACACATTGATAACCCTAATGCAGGCCCTGAGGAATCACACGAATCATGGCTGGCTGAGAAAATGCGCGACGGGTGGACCTATGGCGAAGTTAAAAACCCTGAGACTAAAGAACACCCGTGCATGGTTCGTTTTGACGATTTACCGCCTGCGCAGCAAGCTAAAGATTATATATTTCGTGCAGTAGTCCATGAGCTAAAAGATATATATAAAAAATGTTAGATACCACATACCAAAATAGCATCAATGATCAGCGCTGGCGCTTGAACAATCTTTACTATATTAAAGATGCTAAAGGTAAGAAGCGCTTGTTTAAAATGCGCCTTGAACAGTCTGAACTGTATGACGATATGTGGTATCTAAACATCATACTAAAGGCGCGCCAGTTGGGTATGACTACGTTCATACAAATTTTTATGCTAGACCGTTGCCTGTTTAATGACAACACTAACGCGGGCGTCATAGCGCATAACCAAGCGGATGCTGAAAGTTTTTTTGAGGATAAAATAAAATTTGCATATGACAACCTGCCCGAAGATCTAAAGCTTATGAAGCCTGCTAACACTGACAGCGCGCGCGAGTTGGCATTCAGTAACGGCTCACGCATACGCGTAGGCACGTCTATGCGCTCAGGTACTTTGCAGTACCTGCACGTGTCTGAGTTTGGCAAGATGTGCGCAAAGTTTCCAGATAAAGCGAAGGAGGTTATAACCGGGTCACTCAATGCAGTCGCTACAGGTCAGTTCGTCTTCATTGAGAGCACAGCCGAAGGCCCCCACGGTAAGTTCTATGATATGTGTCAGACAGCCATGAAAACGGCTGAGGCTATTGAGCAAGGCACGACACGATTAACCAAAATGGATTATAAATTTTGGTTTTTCCCTTGGTTCAATAATCCTAACTATGTGCTGCGTGATGAGGATGTGCATATAAATGAGGAAATGCGACTATACTTTAAACGATTAAAAGACGAAGAAGACATAACACTTAGTCCTGAGCGCAAAGCGTGGTACGTCAAAAAGCGCGAAGAGCAGGGCGAAGATATGAAACAAGAGTACCCGGCCACGCCGCTTGAAGCTTTTGAGAAAATGCTAGAGGGGGTGATTTTTGCCAACCAAATACGCAAGGCCCGCAAAGAACTGCGTATCTGCGATCTACCTATTGCCAGGGGCGTACCCGTCAATACGTTTTGGGACTTAGGGCGCAATGATGCTAACGCTATATGGTTCCATCAGCGCGTAGGGCAATGGGATAATTTCATATATTATTACGAAATGAGTCACGTGGACCTAACATTCTACGCTGACGTGCTAGGTGACCTGGCTAAAGAATATGACTGGATATACGGCACACACTATCTGCCGCATGACGTAGTAGTCACAGATCTAAGCGCCGTTGAAAGCCGAGAAGATATACTGATAGGCGCAGGCGTTAAGCCTATACACGTCGTGCCGCGTATCCCTGTTAAGATGACGGCTATTGAATTGGCGCGTAAAGTGTTCAGCCATTCACAGTTTGACGCTAAGCGCTGTGAAGTAGGCATACGTCACCTAGAGACATACCGGTGGCAGCGTGACGAGAAGAATGACGTCTTTAGACCTACGCCCCTGCACAACGAGGCCAGCAACGGCGCGGATGCTTACCAGCAATTCGGGCAAAGCTATAGAGGTCCTAGCGGTACGGTACGCGAGCAAATAGAAAGGGTTAATGGTACAGGCGGCAGGGAATACCTGCGCAAACAGAAAACTAGAAACCCTATAACTAACCCTGACACAAGTTACATTTTATAAGGTCCATACCATGGCAACAAAACAGGCCCGCGTTGACACCGCCAAACATGCGTCACGTAAGGGTGAAATGAGTGAGCAGGAACTCAGTAGCTTCATAGGTAGGAAAATTCAGCAGTCTATGAACGATGAGGATGGCGACATTTCTGACGTTCGCATTGACAGTTTCAACAGGTATAACGGCGACCTGTACGGCAGTGAGCGCGATGGCTATTCGAAGTACGTTACCCGAGAAGTACTAGAAACTGTTGAGTGGGTTATGCCGAGCGTTCTCCGTGTATTTACAGGGGGCGATAAGGTCGTAGTCTTTGATCCTATCAATGAGGCTGACGAAGAGCGCGCAGACCAAGAAACTGACGTAGTTAACCATAAACTGTTTAAAGTGAATGGCGGCGACGGTTTCCTGGCAATACACAATTTCATTAAAGACGCCCTAATGTTCCCCACTGCCTACGTAAAGGCGTATGTGGATGAGCAAAAGAAAGTCGCCATAAAACACGCTAAGGGTATCGATAAAATCGGGCTATTGATAATAGATCAGGACCCTGAAAATGAGATAACAGAGCAGAATTCATACCTTAAACAAATGCCTGTGCAGGATTCACAACTAGAGCAACAGCACGCGCAAATGGCTGCACAGGCGCAATCTATGCAGCCACCCCCTCAGCCAGGCCAGCCCCCTGCGCCACCACCGCAGATACCCGAGCTTGACCTAGGCATGCTGCCGCAGCCTATGCAGGAAGTAGAGCTATTTGATATCACCTACAAACGCACCACTAAAAAGCGTCAGATAAAAATAGAGTCAATACCTGGCGAAGAAGCGCTAATTGATAACGACTGCACCAGCGTAAACATAGACACCGCAGATTTTAGTTGTCACCGCGTGCGCAAGTCGTTCACGTACTTAGTGCAGGCAGGCTATGACCGTGAAGAGCTTGAAAACGTCGGCACCTATGAGGACTATCAATGGAATGATGAGCGTACAAACCGCCTGTTCTATGAAGATGAGGACCCTGACGCCGAAGACGAAGACGATCCAAGTATGAGGCAATTTTGGGTACACGAGTGCCGCCTATGGGTAGATTGGAACGGTGACGGTATTGCCGAATTTCGCGAAGTGGTGATGATAGGCAGCCGCGTATTTTCCAATGAAGAAACCGACTACCAGCCCATGGTAGCTATGTCGTCTATTCTCATGCCCCATAAGCACAATGGGCTGAGCCTAGTTGATATCGTTAAGGACCTGCAAGATTTACAGACAACCTTGACGCGTCAGCTACTTGATAACATTTACCGCATCAACGTGCGCCGCACTGTTATAGGTGAAGGCTCGCTACTGGATGACGGCACCACAATGGAAGCTATGCTAAATGTATCGTCTGAGTTTATTCCTGTGAAGGGGCTGGCAGCTAACGCGCTGGTGCCTCAGCAAACGCAGTCAATGATAGGCGAAATTTTGCCAGTATTGCAGCACCTAGACGAACGCAAAGCGAACCGCACCGGCATAAACCCGCAAGTCAACCTAGACCCCGGCGTACTACAGCAAACTACCGAAGGCGCATTCATGGGTGCGCTTGAGCAGGCCAGTCAGCGCGTTGAAATGCTTGTGCGTATTTTTGCGGAAACAGGTATTAAGCAGCTCATGCGCAAAGTACACCAACTACTGCGCACTTACCCCGATATCGCCACCTCTATCAAACTACGCGGTAAGTGGGTAGACGTGGACCCGCAAGGATGGGAGGATCGCACTGACATGACTGTCAATGTAGGTCTAGGGTTCAACGACAAAAAGCAAATGACCGGCCTGCTATTTCAACTTCTCACCCTGCAAAAAGAGGCCGCAGGGCAGGGCATGGCTAGTGAGCGTGAGATATTCAACACACTAGAAAAATTGGTTGATTCAGCCGCATTAGGTGACGTTAATCAGTATTTTAAGGACCCTAAAGCAGACGACTGGCAGCCACCGCAGCCGCAGCCTGACCCTGCCGTAATGCTCGCTCAAGCTCAAGCGGATGCATTGAAGCAAACGCAGGAGCGTGAGAATGCAGTGGCGCAGAATAAGGCTAGAATGGATGAGGCCAAACTAACAGACGACCAGCAAAAAGGTCAGGCGCAAATGCTGCACGACCAGCGCCAGGCTCAGGGCAAGGCAGTACTAGAAACGGAAAAAATCAGGCTTGAGCGTGACAAGCTCATACTTAAGGGTCAAGAGTTGGATCTAAAAGAACGAGAATTGGCTATAAAAGAGGCCGAATTAAACTCAAATGTAGACAACACTACCGCAGATACCAACCTAAAAGATGAACAGGCCCTTAAAACGCGTATAGATGGCATGGTAGCCGATAAGCAGCTAGATGAGGATCTGGAAACCGATTCAGGTAATGACGAAAACGGGGACGATAAAGGCGAGTAAAGCCCTGTAGCCTGTTATATACTCGCGCTATTAATGTATATAACAGGTCTATTTTCATGTCTACAATTGCGGTACCAATCAATAGCAGTTATGCGCTCTTACAGTCTGGCCCTATAGCCGTAATATCAGTACAAACGATAGCTGGGAGTGCGGAATACATATTATCACCCACGCTGCCTGCGGATATAGACGCAGGGCACTTGTTAGGTATTGACGAAGGGCACACCATCACGTTAGACGGCACTGATAACATGTATATAAAATCTGTTGCGCCAGGCGGCGCAATTTCTACCGTAGCGGTAACCACGTAACAAGTATCACACCCAAAAAACACATACCTCACCCGTATACGAAAAGCTATCTATAGGTAGGGGTTATGAGTTCTATTATTTTTGGTATTGGCGGCGGCGCAGGCACGGGCATTGATCCTACTTTCACGACACTAGCGCTAGGGCAGGTACCTAAAGCAGACGGCGACGGAAAGCTCATATATGGCAGTATCACAGATGACCTGACATCACGATTAACAACGTTTGATAACTCAGTGGCGTTTCCTGCGGGTTCTGCGGACGTAGGACCTACCTTACGATTGTCAGAAGGCGCTGGCGACTTAGTTATTGCTGACCTACTAAACGATCAAATGAGTTTTTCAGTTAATTCTGATTTTACAGATGCGACAGGTTCAAGTTTGCCTGCCTTTTTCGATTTTGGGGGACCGTTTAATAGCGATATAAATCTAGATGATACTCAAGTACTAACTACTAACCCTCTTGATTTTTCAATTACTGGCGCGGCTGATATACCTGACGTAACATTAGTTGATAGAGCCACTATTAAAACAAACGGCGCAATGACAAACGCCTCACTACGCGTGACTGACAACGCAACGGGTAAAGTGGTTCGCTATATACCGAGTAAGGCCGCATGGGATGGCATACAGTCGGGCCTAAGCTTAGGTGGACCGCTAGAAATTACGTTCTACTTTGCCGAAGAAGGCACCGACACTGCAACGGAATACTATTTCGGATACGTCCCTTTTCTGGTTGAAAATGGCCAGCAATTAGATTTTTCCATTAAAGGCGACTCTGTAGACTTGTTAGGTGAAATAGGTGGGACGCCTTACCTTGTTCTAGAGGTTCACGATGGCCCCCCGGTACCACTTGCCCGCGAAGAATTGGCAAATAGGCCACAAACCACGGGTTTGTTAAGTGGTGGTGTCATAACTCAGGCCAGTGGAACTACAGTGGGTTGGACTGCGGGTACTGGTCAGGTAGCCGATTTTTCATCGCCTACAAGTCCAGTCGCTACAATTGTCTCATGGGATGCGGTCGCAGGGCTTACGCCTACTAATATCGCTATCGACGGAATAACGATATTTGGTTATGACAGTGCTGGGGCGCTAACGGAAAAATTAGGTACTGCCGTCGCTTTTGTGGATTCAGTCGACTTTATTTTCATAGGCGCAGTGCAACACGTAAGCGGTGCAATTATTGAGGTATTCGACGCGCCTGCAAATCTGGCGTACAACGGCCCCGCGTCTTTCTTTAATTTTGCAAATTTTGTTATCGGACCCGCAAATGTGGCGGGTAACGTATACGGCGCTAACGGCGCGAATTTAGCGATAGATGTAATTGGCGGCCCCGCGTTTATTTTAGGTTCCAATTTTAGAACAGATACAAAATTACCGGATATCGTTACTTTAGCCAGTGTTGCAGGGCTTTCATTCTATAAAGTTTACAGGGACGCGGACCCCGGCCTAGGCATAAGCTACGACGGCGCGCAGACAACAAGTATAGACCCGACTCAATACGACGACGGTAGCGGAACGCTAGCAACAGTCACGGCAGGATTTTGGACTATACCGCGAATATTTAGAAACCGTGAGGGCAGCACTTTTGTAGCGTATGGTCAGCAAGAGTTCGCTTCACAAGCGCTAGCTCTAGAGGCACTTGGATCGGAACCGTTTCAAGAAAAAAACCCTTTACCCTTCGATCTATATAGATGTTCGCTAGTAGTTTCTCAAGCCGCAACTGATTTATCAAACACTGCGCAAGCGGAATTTTTTGCGCAGGCTAGTTTTAGATCGGGCGGCGCGGTAGGTTCTTCGTCAACCATTCCGGGTGTGACATCTCCGGGTGGTATTGATAGTTCTCTACAGTTTAATAATGGGGGTGCTTTTGGCGGCGACACTAATTTTTTATATGACTCAACATTAAAAACTGTTGTCTTAAAATCAGTTCCCGCAGGTTCAGCCACGTATGAATTTATTGATAGCTCTGATGATGTCAAGGCTACTGTTAAGTATTCAGAAGGTGCTGACCAATTTAGCATTGATGTGCTTAACGGTTTATCAGAGTTATATCTAAACACTGCCGTCATAATCCATAGGGGAACCATTGACGGCAGAATTGATGTTGAAGCACAAACAGCCGTTGGCAGCGCACTTGTAACATTGTCTACCGCTGCCGGTGGTACAGGTTTGAGTCTGGAATTTGATGACGCGGCAGACGAATCTAATATTATTGGCGAAGTAGGCCATATGACGATAGGGACGGACGGTTCCGGCACAAACTTAACTCTTTCACCCGATGGTGGCGTGGGTATTAAGATAGACCCCACCGCAGGCTATAACCTTGACGTATACGCAGCGGGTACGGATATTGTAGGTTTGTATTCTAGCAAAGCCGTAACTCTTGAAGTTGGGGCTTACGGTAGTTCAGAGTCTATAAACCTCATATTTAACAAGGGTGATGTTGGTACTGATCAATCTGAATTTGTGATGTTCAATAACAACCACTCCACGGAATCCACTCGGTATTTCCGTATGGGTTATGCGGATGAAATAGCTACGCAAGGCGGTTTGACTTTTTCCGATGCAAATAATTTTATCGGCATCGGCACAAGAACAGATCCTGATTCACCGTTACACATTTATCAAAACGATACCGAAACGGGTGACCAAGCCGGTCTAACTATTGAGCAAGATGGCGCTGGTGATGCTATCGCACAGTTTCTACTATCAGGCGGCCAGCGTTGGGTGATGGGTATTTCTAACGCGGGCGGTGATGCTTTTGAGATTGCCTCTAGTATTAACTTAGGTTCCGATACTCGGTTAGTAATCAATACAACGGGTGAGGTCAAGATAACTGACTCTCTTATGGTTGGTTCGGTATCTAATCCAGTCTCACCCTTGCATGTCTACGAAGACACAGCCAATACAGACGCGACCGCTGGCATCACTATTGAACAGGACAATATTGCTGGTGATGCGGTTTTGCACTATGTGTTTACAGGGATTCAAACTTGGTCAACAGGTGCAGATATTTCCGGTAGTGGCCATTATAAAATTTCAGGCAGTGACGATCTAAGTACTGGTGCTGTTCTAACGGCCACCATAGCGGGTCGGGTCGGCATCGGTTCCGAAGCGCCAACGTCTACGCTAACTGTCTACGATGACAGCACATTTACCGGTTCCACTATAGGGCTAACCATTGAGCAGGACGGCACAGGTGATGCTCTAGCTCAATGGCATTTAACAGGCGGCACACGTTATTTAGCGGGTATTGATAACAGTGATAGCGATATTTTTAAGATAGCGAACGGCGGATTCCTACCTACAGACGCAGCTATTCAAATAAATACTGATAACGAGGTTGGTGTAGGTGGCGCGCCTCTAGCGGGTTTTATTGCCAATTTAGAAGGTAAGCTTGTCGTACAAAATCATACGGAAATGACATCTACGAACACTCCTTACGGTGGTCGCGGTCAAGTTCAAAACCGTTTGAAATATTCGCAGGAATTAGATAATGCTGTGTGGGTTCCCGGATCAACAGACGAACCGGTTGTAACAGCTAATAATGCAATTGCTCCTGACGGAACAATGACCGCTGATACGCTTTCGTTCCCCGGCCCCGGTGCTGGATTAATTAGACAGGGGACGCTGGGATTAATTGAAGACGACACTTACAACGTGTCCGGGTGGGTTCGACACGTTAGCGGTGGCACTCAGCTTACAGCGCGATTAGATACAGATAACGTAGCGGCGTGGATTACCGATTCAAGATGGCAACGATTTAGTTCTGATATTGTTCAGGGTTCTGGTGGGCCATGGTTTGATCTGTTCGTGTTCGCAGCACATGCCCCCGCAGTCTTTGAAGTTTGGGGCTTGCAGGTTTCAGACGGTGCTGGTGATAAGCCGTACCTGAAAACAGAAGAAACAGCTTTATTAACAGCTACCACAGGCATGACGTCAAGCGGTACTGCCTATATTAAAGGTGCACGAGAAGTTGCAACAAATGGACCTGAGGTTGTTGAGGTTTGGTCACTTGATGATATGCCGCGAGTCGGTGGAACTGGTGATGTAATCCCAGAATATAAACTGTACAGGTTTATGCAAGGGATTGATTGGGGGACAACTCGATTAAAACTTGAAAACGATGCTTATGCTTTGTTTGAAGGCACTGACGTTTTTGTAACTTCCCAAACCTATTCTGGTACTGATCCTTGGATATATGGTGAAGGAACCATTCGATGTGTCGGTAACGGCATGACATGGCAGATAAATTCAGACAACTCGACAATGTTTGATATTACTGCGGGCGGATGGGGGATGGATTACTCTTCATTGATTGCCGCAGGTGATAATTGCTCACTAGGCACAATCGTATCACCAGCGGTAACTGACCCCTTGTTAGGCGCGCGGTTTATTTCTACAAGGTCATTATTTCAAGGTTTTAAAACTGGATTAACTTTAGTACAGCCCGGAAATATTCATATCGATATATCATTTTTCTATGACGCGGCTGATGCGGTAGGTCCAATGATTAGTGTTATTGGGATGGGAAAGGCGGGGGTAATAGAAAGCACCGAAGTAACAATGGCTAGCGCTAATTCTGATTTTATATATATTTCGCCAATTACCGAAGCCCCCGTAACTTGCATGAATGTAACGCTTGCGGATGAACAATCCTTTTTCCAAACCGGCACTACTGGTGCAATAACACTATTTGCTGATGCTTCGGTCCCCGCAGAAACTGTGACAAGCGTCACTGATAGTGCTGGCACTGCAAGATTCAATTTCACTGCACCGCCTACGCTTTATGTTGGGCAATCCGTTGTAATGTCAACGTTTACAAATTATGACAACGGTACATTTATCGTTACTGCGACTGGTGCTAACTATTTCGAAGTTGGTACAGATTATAACGGTGCTGATACTGGAAGTTTCTTATCTGATTCTGTAACGGTAACGTCAGTAGCGCATGGATTGTCCGAAGGCGGTGCAGTGTTGATAACTGACACGATGGAATATAACTACGGTAGCACTATCTACAATGTTCAAACTGACACCTATCAAGTCAATCTAGAATGGGATACGGCAGAAACAAGCGGAACGTGGAATGACGGTTCGTTAGATCACTCAAGCAAATACGTCAACTCATTCAATAACGGGCAACAGCAAGATAGCAACACAGCCCCGTCATTTAATGTTGCGGATAATGCCACAACAACAACAACTACAACAAGTTGGGGCGCTGTCGTGTTTGGTACGGCAGGCGTTGCGCTTGTAGCGGGCAATACAAACCAGAACTTTACGCTTCTTGATGATATAACAGGTTTGATACGGTATGAAGGTATCGACCCGCTCAGCATAAAACTAACCCCCTCAATATCGATGTTAAAAACGGGCGGTTCAGTAGAACATCAGTTTAGACTGTTTAAAACAACCGGGACGCCAGCGTTTGACCCTCATACAGTTAAGCGAAGCATATCGACAGTTACAGGTGCCGCATCGTTGAACTGTTCCGCCTTTCTTAATCCGGGTGATGAATTTAGGCTAGAAGTCAAAGCAACAGCTACAGGCTCAACAATTACCTTAACGGATTTTTCACTATAGTTAAGGGTAATTTAACGCGGATCATGTACAGGTGACCCTTTTAGTGTAGACGCACAAACATTGAAGTAGCTGAGGTTCAGACCTCAGTGACTTTTTAAATACCGATAAATTAAAAGGCTATGACTACAAAAAAATATATTATAATTTTAAATTGATGGCGGCTATCGGTCGTCTTTACCTATAGGAAATGACATGACACCTGACTACTCACCCGAAGAACTTAAGTTTATCAATCAACTCATAGCCAACCACGCCAATAGTATGCAAGCGGGCATGCGCATGGCAGATAGCGCACGTATGAAGACAACCGCAGTGCTTAACGCTCTCGATAACCCGAACGTACCTGCGCCCGCGCCCGCGCCCGCGCCCGCGCCTGCGCCCGCGCCTGCGCCCGCGCCCGCGCCTGCGCCCGCGCCCGCGCCTGCGCCCGCGCCTGCGCCTGCGCCCGCGCCCGCGCCTGCGCCCATGCACCCGCGCCCGCGCGAGTATAATACATAACCAAAAAAGCTGTATGTCTTTACAAAAATATATTAAAGTAGGCCACATACAGGGCCTACACTTAACGAGGTGTACAAGATGACTGGATACGGCAAAAAGAAAATGGGTTACTCTAAAAGCAATAAGGGTGGCATGAATTCAGGTAACACGGGTAAACCTATGGGTGATAAGGGTATGCCTGCAAAAGGAAACAAACGCACTCGACAGGTAACTGACAGGTACAAATGACCGATACATCCTCAAATCTAGCAAGAAACGCGCTGAGTGCACTGTCAAGTGACGACCAGCGCGCGCTTAATGACCCTGCAATACTTCGCGCTATGGATAAAATGCGCGACGGATTGGTCAATGTCATATCAGAGGGTAAGTCTGACGGCTCACCCGAATTTGAACAGTATGAGCGTGAATGTTGCAGAACATTGCGCACCCTCACCCACATTAAAAACGCCATGGCGGTTAGTCCGCAGCTCAATCAATTAAAAGAGCATAACGACAGCCTGCGCGAACCTAAACAGGATTAACACATATAATGGCACTCTCACCCCTGGCAGATTTGCCACAAAAAGCGAACGGCACCCCCACTGAGGGGGGCCTTAATACCCGTGACGCGTCCAATTATATCGCTGAGCTTATTGACGACGAAGGCCGTACAGCTAACGACGTAGGGCGGGGCGGCGTAAGCAATCGTGATGCTAGTGAGGGGCGGGCACCTGAAAATATAGCGGCTGATGAGGATAAAATAACTGATCAGCCTAATAACGATTTAAAAAGTCAGGATCTAGATGACGACAGCGACAAACCCCCTGAGGGCGGCGCTGACGGCGATCTAGAACCCGATAGCAATAGCGGTGATGAATTACAAGCCGACAATAGCGAGCAAGATGCGGACCCTATCAACACCTTGACAGAACTAGCTGAGGCATTGGAAATGCCTATTGATGAACTTAAGGGTCATATGACTCATACGTTCAAGGCGGCAGGTGAAGAGCGGACCGTTACCCTTGCAGAACTTGAGAAGGGTTACCAGCTTCAAACCGACTACGATAGGAGCAAGGGCAAACTCGCTGAGCAGCGTCAAGCCCTTGAAAGTGAGCACCAAAACAGACTAAAAACGTTTAACGACAATTCTATAGCGCTGGCTGAGACTATGCGCATAGCTGAGCAGTCCATAATCACAGATCAGAATTCGCCTGAAATGCAACGTTTACGCGATAATGATCCGGGTTTATGGGTAGCTAAGCAGCGTGAGAATGATCAAAAACTGGCGCAGCTACAGCAGGCCCGTCAAGGTGCGTCAGAACAGTACAGCGCTGTTATGCAGGATAACCGCAACCAATTCCTAGCCCGTGAAGGTGAGAAGTTAGCCAGCACGGTAGATGGTTGGGGTGAAGATAAGCTACGGATTGCTGTAGATACTGTTAAGACCTTAGGCTTTGATGACAATGAAGTTGTGGGCATTGTGGACTCTAGATTGATTAAGGCTGCGCTTGAGTTGAAAGAACTGCGCGAGCTAAGAACACAATATGAAACGCAAATGTCTAAAGCAGATGAAACCGTCAACAAGGTCAAAAAAACCGTACCTAAAACGTTAAGCGCTGGTAAGCTCACTAGATCTAAAGTTAACGCGAACGGCGTAAACACTGCGAACGTTAACAAAATTAAAAAGCGGTTTAATAAATCCAATAGCGTTAAAGATGCTGCGGACTTAATCGCAAACCTAAATATAATCTAAAGCTGGTGACCAATCATGACACAGGAAGCGAATACGCTAGACAGATATGACTTAAGTAATAATGTTAGGGAAGATCTAACAAATATTATTTATAACATTTCACCCACTGAGGTACCTATGCAGTCCAATTTTGGGCGCGGTACGTCACAACAAACGTTTAAAGAATGGCAAATTGATGAGCTTGCTGACGCGGCTAACAACGCGGCCATTGATGGTGATGAATTCAGCGGTGACGCTTTGGATAAAGCCGAGCGTATCGGTAACTATCATCAAATCAGCCGTAAAGATATTGTGGTATCAAGGCGTGCGAATATCGTTAATAAAGCGGGCCGTAAGTCTGAAATCGCATATCAACTTGCCAAAAAAGGTAAAGAGCTGCGCCGTGATGTTGAGTACGCGCTAGCCCGCCGTAAGGCCGCGCTAGAGGGTAACTCAACAACTGCCATGGAAGCTGCGGGCTGCCCTGCGTGGATTCGCACAAACTTTACGGGCGGCGCAGGTGCTGCGGCACCTACTTTGTCAAACACTACTGAGGGATTCCCGGATTCGGCAGGCACTACAGGCACCGCAGTGGCGCTAACTGAGACCGTTATCCTAGACACTGTACGGGCCTGCTATGACGAAGGCGGAAACCCTAACATGCTCATGTTAGGTACTCAGCTTAAACAGGGGCTGTCTACGTATCTGTACTCGGCTAACTCGCGTATTGCCACTCAGTATCAAGATCAAGGCAAAAATCCGCGCGGGGGTGTCACTGTAGTAGGTGCAGTTGACGTGTATGTCACTGACTTTGCTGTTATTGATATTGTGCCTAATCGTTTTGTACCTGCGGGTGACGGCTCAGTCACTGACCCTACTGCGGGTACGGATGCGACACGTTCGTCTGAAGTTTATATACTTGATACTGAGTATTGGGATGTGTCGTATTTAGACGGCTACAAAACGGAAACTATCGCCAAAGTAGGTGACGCTGAGCGCCGTATGCTTTTAGTTGACTGGACTTTATGCTCACTAAACGAAGCCGCTAGCGGCATCATAACAGGCATCAATTCAAGCCTGGCAGTAGCAGCTTAAGCGGTAGACCTCACCCGATAGCAGGGGGTTTTAGCCCCCCTGTTAATCTCTTAACGTGGACACATTAAAATGACCGATATCAATATAAAAATTAGAGCTTTTGGCTTACGATCAAACCGCCCGCAAGTAGCTACCGGTAAGTTTATGCTACGAAGCTCAGCCGAAACCGCGCGCGGCTGTCGCTGGCTTGAGCCTGGCGAAGTAGTGGCAATGCCCGAAGACGAAGCGCGTAATCTACTGATCGCAGGTGGTGAGTATATTGAGCAAACAATTGATGCACCTAACCGCCCCCTATATTTCCGTAATGCGGCTGAGGCTGCGGAAACCTCTAGCTTTAGTCCTAAACATCCGGGCAGGGCTGAGCATGCACGTAAAAAAATGGCCGAAGTGTTCGCCGAAATGCTAGAAAATGCTGAGGCTGAGGCGGCGGCCAATGTTAGCCAGCCACCTGCCAGGGCTGACATAGGTGACTTAAGCATAGAAGAACTTGAGCAAATGATAGCGGCCAAACGTGGCGAGCATCCTGAGCAACTGGTGATACCTGACCCTCTTGAAGCTCAACTTGATAAAGAGCTAGAAGACTACCAGCCAGGTATTAATGCTGTGTCCCCTGCCGAAATAGAAGGCGAACGTCGGGCGGCACTGGCCGAAGCCGAAGCCGAAGCCGAGAAGCCCGCAAAGCGCGAGCGTAAGCGCAGGAAATCATAGCCGTGTCTAATTTTAAGCATATTCAGCTAAGTGATAACGGCATTATTAAAAACGTTATAAGTGTCAATGATGACGAAATGATCGCGCGCGATATTATGCCCGGTCACCATGTTCAAACCATCCTTGACGCAAATGCACGGGTGCGCAATGACAATATGCATAATTCAAAAGCCGCAGGGCGTTTGGCTGCGCGTATACCCCTGCCCACATATCAAACCTGGCGCAAAGAATGGCAGATAAAAGGACGTAATCACGCTACATGGGCGACCTTTTTAGCAGCAAAAATAAACAGCCGTGACTTTAGTTATCTGCGCACGCAACCTGGCAAAATGCAGGTACCTGAAAACCTAAGGTAGAGTTACATGACTACACGCGCCGAATTGATTACCGACCTCGATGACTGGCTTGCACGCGATGACCTCAGCGCGGGCGGTAAGGAAGATACTTTCCTACGTATCGCTCAAGCTCAGATAAACCGTAAGGTGCGGGTGCGTAATCGGGAAGTAACTACCACATTGATCGCAAGCGCTAGAACTGCGGCGTTGCCTGATGACTATCAATCGATGCGTGCTATTGCGCTAGATAGTACTCTTGATAGGCGTGTAGAGTACCTAACACCTGAACGAATACGAGAATCCCCTATATGGAATAATCAAGGGGGTTTTAGGTTTGACCGTGATGTGACGCCTACGGCGTACACCATAGAAGCCAACAACCTAGTATTTGCCCCTGAACCTACTGCGGATAACCCTATAACGTTTTATTTGGTGTACTACGCAAAATTTGACGATCTAGTTAACGGCACTGATACAAACTGGCTACTGACTAATGCGTATGACGTGTATCTATGGGCGATACTGCACGCGGCTGCGATATTCTTACAAGAAACGACACTGGCAGGCGGTTATGCCGGGCTATTCAAACAAGCACTAGTGGACCTGGCAGATAGCGAGCGTTTTGGGCGTTTCTCGGGTTCTAACCTTTTCTCAACTGGAAGTCCTAGGCGCGTCGTATGACTACTAAACCCCGTCCTGTACCTTTTGGTGAATGGCTGCCTGACATACCCCCTATAGAAAACAGCGGGGCACTGGTAGCAAAAAATTGCATACCGCAAATTAAAAGCTATAGATCACTTGGGTCGCTTGCCACGTTTACTAGCCCGCTAGTAAATCCTGCACTGGGTGCGTTTTGGTTACAGAATGCGAGTAACGCAATTTTTAATTTTGCGGGCGATTCAACGGCACTATACCGATTGATTAGTGACGACACTGTATGGTCTGACGTGAGCCAAGCACCTTATGTGGCGGCTAATAACTGGGAATTTGCCAAGTTTGGTGAGCGCGTTATCGCCGTTGATATCAACAACGCGCCCCAATTTTATGATACCAGCGTACCTACATTATTTGCAGACTTAGAAGACACCCCGCCTAAGGCTTCACGCGTGGCGGTGGTACGTGATTTTGTAGTGCTGGGTGATACGATAGGCAGTATTTTGGGCACTGATAGCGGCCCTAATTTTGTACAGTGGTGCGCGTTCAATGATTCCTCACGATGGACGCCTGACCGCGCCACGCAGTCAGACAGGCAAGAATTATTCGGGCGGGGCGGTAAGGTTCAAAAAATAGTACCGGGCGAGTATGGCGTGATTGTGCAAGAACACAGCATACACCGCATGGATTACATCGGGCCGCCTGCAATATTTCAATTTGACGAAGTAGAACGGGGGCGCGGTACGCCTGCACCTAATAGCGTGATATGGACAGGTAACCTAGTATTCTATTACGGGCATGACGGTTTCTACCTGTTTAACGGTACCAGTTCTGAACCTATCGGCGCTAACCGCGTCAATCAATGGTTTAAAGAGACTGCGGATATTACCGGTATTACATCTATGCGGGGCGTTATCGATCGACGTAATCGCCTGGCAATGTGGGCGTTCAAATCATCCAGTGCGCTAGATAATAACGACATGATCATAATATTTAACTGGACTGCTAACCGGTGGAGTTATGCCGAAATAGACACGCAGATACTCGCTGAATATGTTACGTCAGGTTTCACGCTTGACGACGTTGCTTTCAATACTCTGTATAACGATGACGTTGACGGTGCTAATCAAACGACATTTGATTCCGTGGCGTACTTAGGCGGGGCACTGTCCTTACAGGCTTTTGACGTGAATAATCAATCTGCCACGTTCAACGGTACGCCGTTAATGGCCACTATAGATACTACGGAGCTTATAGGCGCGAATAACGGGCGCATGTATATCAATAGTATACGACCTATTATTAATGGTGCGCCTGAGACTGTTATAACTGTAGAGATAGGATCGCGCAATAAAGCTCAGGACAACGTAACGTACACCGTTGCCCGTGGCTTAAATGCTATAGGCGAAGCAAACATTAGAAAAAACACACGATACCAGCGTTATAGAGTCAATATAGCGGGCGGTTTCACTCACGCTAACGGCGTGCAATCCATGGTACGTGACAACGCAGGGCGACGTTAAAATGGCAGGTAGTGGACAGGGTTTTGGGACGCCAGGCGGTGAAAGCATATACGCTCAAACCGCCCCGCGTTCAACGCAATACGACGGGGGCAACAACCGCCCTACCTATGGCGGGTTTGGTTCAGGTATGGGTACTACCGAAGTAGGGCAGCCGGGTGCTGCGACGGGTAATAATTTATACCCGCCTGGCATGCCGCAGCCGGGCATACCTCAGCCAGGCATACATCAGCCGGGCATGCCTGAGACTGGTATGCCTCAGCAGTTTGCCTCATTCCCTGGCGTCAGCGCGCAGTCACCATACTCGCCACAAATTCAAAGCTTGCCTACCAATAGCTTTCAAGGGCCTGGCATGCAGGCGCTAGCGTATCAAGGGTTCAACCCCTTTCAAGGCCCGGTAGCTAACACGCCCACGCCGCAAAAGCCGAATTATGGCATTTTTGACGGGGGCGGAAATTGAATATTAACTCAGTTGAAAACGACAATTTAGTAGCGTTTATTCGCGGCGTACCCGTTAATGCGATGGCGTCAGTGCTGCCGTCACTCATACCCATGCTTGAAAAAGTGGTGACACCTAAAAGCGGGCATTGTGTAGAGAGCGTACTCGCGGCACTACTGCGGGCAGATAAGCAGCTATGGATCATAGGCGATTTTAAGGCATTCACCATAACCACTATTCAGCACAGACCTGTTGAGCGGGTACTATGGGTGGACTGGATGTCAGGCGATGACATGCCTAGTTGGATGAGTGAATGGGCGCGCTTTCAAGAAATTTTGGCAAAAGACTTAGGGTGCACTGCGGTGGAATTTGCCGGGCGCATAGGTTACAAACGTTTTGAAAAACTGTACAGCGATAGGTGTACACCTATCAATACATTGTATAGATGTGAGGTGCAATAGTGTCAGGCGGCGGTAGTTATAACAGACAATCATCTAAACAGCAGTCAGGACCATGGGAAGGCACACAGCCGTACCTAAAAGACGTATATAGACAGGCTCAAAATCAATACGGCGATAGGCGTGAGTTTTTCCCTGACCAAACATACGCGGACCCTACAGATAGAGAAAACCTAGCTAACGCATACGATAGTATGCAGGCAGGTGGCACTATGCAGCAGCGCGGTGCAGGTACGCTTATGTCTGATCAAATGCAGCGTGGGCGCGATTTCGGTAGGGGTGACGCTCAGCAGTTTGCGCAAGGCGGTAACCAATCTCCGTACATGCAAAATTTATATAATATGTCAGGCAATACGGGCAACATGGAAGGTCTAGACGCTACTGCAAAAGGCCAACTAGAAGCCACCGCTAGAGGTGATTATCTAAATAATAACCCCTATCTGGATGCGCAATTTGATGACGCGAGCAGCCGAATAGGTCGAAAATTTAGTGAAATCACTCAGCCCGGCATCGCGTCACAGTTTGGCTCAGCAGGCAGGACCGGCAGCGCGTTGCAAGGTCAACAACTCGGCATGGCTCAGGGCGAATTAGCGCGCGAGTTAGGTGGCTTACAAACTGACATTTACGGCAAAAACTACCAGCAAGAACGCGACCGCCAACTAGCTGGCGCAGGTGCCTTAGGTGACTTATCCTCTAGTGTTTATTCTGATGAGGCAAACCGGGCGCTAGATGCGACTAAGTACGGCGCTCAGCAAGGTCTAGACCAGCAACGCTTAGCCGGTGATCTGTACGGCAGCGAGCAGCGACAGGCATTAGACGCCGCTAGCCTAGTGCCAGGTCAAACAGCATCAACGCAAGCTAATATAGACCGTTTGCGGGGTGTAGGTGAGCGCGAGCGGGGTGATGAGCAGCGCGGTATCAATGAAGCTATGGACCGGTTTTACTTTGGTGAAAGCGAGCGCGGTGACGCCCTGGCACGCTATGCGGCATTGATAGGCGGCCTACAGCAACAGCAAAGCTCAGGCAGGTCGAAAGGGTACGAAACTAGCGGCTATGGCGGTATGGGCGGTGGTGGTAAAAGCTAACTGATTATGAGGATTATTTAAAATGCCAATACCCGGATTGATTGCCGATCTCATAGGCGGCGTAAGGGAAAGCCGATCAAACCAGCGCGGCACGTCGGCCACTGAGCAGTTAATGGATCAACTAAAAGCCCGGTATAACGACCCCGGCACGGGCGCACGCCCGGCTGACCCTACTGACCTTTTTAATCGTACCGAAGCCGTGGCGCAGGCCGAAGGCGGCAACGCTGCGTATAAGTTCCTGCTAGGTGAGACTGACCCGGCACGCCTGGCAGAAATGCAGGCGCTAGAGCAGAAAAATAGGCAGGGTGCACAAGATGCGCAAAATACGCGAAATCAGTACCAGCGCCATATGCAGTTCGTGCAAGGGCCGCAGGCGGGTGATTTAGGGCCTCTTATGGCCATGATGGACCCTGGCAAGGCAGGCGCGGCGGGCGTTGCGGATATACGGCAGGATAAGCAGATAACGGCAGATCAGGCGCTTATGGATTCGCGCACACAGTCAGGTCTCGCTAAGCCCATGACTCAGAAAGAATATGAATTCTATAAGTCACTACCATCTGACGAAGACCGGAAAACATACATGCGCATTAAGCGCGGTGATAAGTACGTGCAAACGGGCGGGGGTGGCGTTGATATTGTTGATCAAGTGGGCGGCGGGCGCACTAACGTAGTTGACGCGGCTGAGTTTGGCGCAAATCTAGGCGTGTCAAACATAGAAACCGAAGAGCTAAAACGTCAGTACGGTGAAACAGTGGCGTTGCCACAACTCAGGGCACAATCAGGTGAGACTATACGCCAGGCTAACGCGGCGCTCAATCACCCTGGCTTTGATGCTTATTACGGCGTTACCAGCATGTTACCAACAGTACCCGGCAGTGATGCGGCCAATTTTGGCACGTTTGTAGCTCAGGGTCAGGGCAAGGTATTTCTTAACGTGTATGAGTCGCTAAAAGGTGCAGGGCAGATCACTGAGATAGAAACCGAAAAAGGCGAAAAAGCGCTGTCCACTATTGCGGATGAAAAGCAGTCGCCTGAAACTGCCCGCGCAGCCTGGCAGCAACTTATCGACATAACTAAGTCAGGGCTAGCGCGTAAAGAGGCGGCGGCTATAACTGATTACGGCGTAGGCAGAAAATCACCTAAAACAAGCGGTACCGGCGCAAGCCGTGCCAAAACGTATGTACCCGGTAAAGGCTTTCAATAATGCCAGTCATTAACGTCCTAGGTGACGACCTTACGTTTCCAGATTCCATGAGCGAGTCGGAAATAGCTGACGCCATAGAGGGTGAGTATTTGCCGTCGCTCACGGCTGAGTCACCTGCGGGTCAACGATACCGCGCGCAACTGTTGCAAGAACAGCAACAGGCGTTAGTTGATTCCAGTAACCTGCGAAGAGAGCAGGCACCTGGCATGCTTGAGACTGCCGCGCGTGGATTCGCTCAGGGAACTACGTTGGGCTTTGGTGATGAAATAGGCGCGGGTGTATCGGCTGCGGTGGGCGCAGGAGGTGAGGGTGGTATCACTGATCGCTACAAACGCCTGCGCGATGAGCAGCGCGCCGAGAATAGACTAGCCCGCGCTGAGAACCCTAAAACCTATGTGGGTGGTGAACTAGGCGGCGGTCTAGCTACAGGTATAGCGGGCGCAGGTCGCCAGGTAGCCAGTCAAACACTGCGCCAGGCGTTACCGCGTTTGGCCAAAGTGGGCGCGGCTGAGGGTGCAGTAGGCGGCGCGGGGTATTCCGAGTCGGGGGCTATTGACGATCCGCTAGGGCTTGCTACTGACGTAGTGACGGGCGCAGGCGTAGGCGCGACACTGGGCGCTGCTATACCTGCGGCAGGTCAGGCAGTGGGCGCAGCTACTCGGCGCATAATGGCACCCCTCAGCCGTGACGCAAGGGCAGCACGTCAAATTCGCGGTGATATATCGGCTGACAACCTAAATATGGATCAAGTACAACAGCAATTAGCCGCTAACCCTAATCTAGTGCTGGCTGACTTAGGCGAAAATTTACAGCAGCGCTTAGGTGCAATGGCCAATATGCCTGGCGCTACTGCACAGGCGGCCCGCTCATCGCTAGAAGCTCGCAACATTGCTCAGCTAGACCGCATGACGCCACGTTTTGAGGCCGCGCTAGGTAATAGGGGGGTGCTTGACGCCACTAGGGATTCTATACAGCGCACCCGTGACGCGGCAGCCCCCTTGTATGAAATTGCTTATGAATCGCCTATACGCGGCACGCAACGCTTACAAGAACTCATGGGTAGACCGGCTGCGCGGGCGGCGATGACTAAAGCCACCCGCATGGCTAGAGACGAAGGCGTGACACTGGAAACAGGTGAGTCTAACGTACTACTGATGGACTACGTACAACGCGCCCTTCGCGATTCAGAGCAGGCGGTAAGAATTAGCGCACCCAACAAAGCCCGCATTATAGGCAACCTGCGTAGTGATATTGTTGACGAAGTTGACCGGCAACTGGTCACCCCTGAGTTTCCGCAGGGCGCATGGCATGCAGCCCGCAGAATTGCGGCTGATGAGTTCGCAAACCGTGACGCTATGGAGCTAGGCTCTAGAATATTCAGGGAGCGAACGCCTAATATACGCGAAGCCCATACAGCAATGTCTCAATCTGAACGCGAGCATTTTAGGATTAGCATTTTTGATTCGCTCATGGATCGCATGGGCACAAAATCCGAAACCGCTAAC
>PJEL010000661.1_pt1 | contig 40233 bp, 54 predicted proteins | sample 1853271 | NCBI WGS metagenome assembly PJEL01 (sample SAMN08108733, study PRJNA415343) | Invertebrate metagenome, whole genome shotgun sequencing project. | host: Globobulimina | place: Sweden: Gullmar Fjord | collected 2015-08
TAGACTGCCCCTGACGGAAATATCTGCTGGGAGCTCGGTGATCCGGGTGCCTCGCAGATATAGATCGCCCCAGACGGAAAGACCTTCGGGGAGCTCGGTGATCCTGGTGCCTCGCAGATTCAAATAGCCCCCGACGGAAAGACCATTGGGCAGCTCGGTGATGTCGGTACTCTCTAGATATAGATCGCCCGCTATTATGTATTTCCCGTTGACGCACTTAACGCCGTTGTCGATCAGTATTTTTTTGTTATGTTCGCTTATCATTTTTTATCCTTTATTTAATCCCGTTAAATGTCTTGATCATGTCATCCTCGTTGTAACCAAGGTCAATGTTGCATGCAACACCGGCCCTCATCATTGATAAGCTTGGTGATTGCTTTTGTAGTTTTCATTTGGTGTAGAGCGCGACGGCTTTTTTCAGGTTGTCGACGGTAAATCCGATGTCACGTTCTTTGGAGCACTGTTCTTTGTAACTTTTCGGTGGGTTAGTTTTGATCATTTTGTTCCAAGCTGCGCGGCGGATGGCGGTTGTTTCGGCGGACCATTCAGTGGTAAATTCGCAGGCTTTGGCGTCGGCATATTCTTTTTCGAGCTCGGAAGTGTCCGCAGTATGGTCATATCCTCCGCCGTATTCATTTTGAAATCTGGCTGTTGCCCGTCCAGCTGCGTTGATCTTTCTTATTTCGGCTGCGATTTCTTTTGAGTTTCTCATTTCTTTCTCCGTTTGTTGAGTGGGCCTGTCCCTCTCATCTGCAAACACTCTACCACCCTCCAGCATGGCGCGCAACCTTTTTTTAATTATTTTTTAATCTTTTTTCGGTTGTTGGTTCGATCCGGTATAGCTATCACATCTAACTTTTTATTCTAAAAATTCTTTCGTCTCTTTCTGCGCAATGTGTTCTGGGACGCCGGCCAGCATAACGCCTCTGTCACGGTATCCCAGCCAGTGCCCGGATGCATAGCATCCGCTCAGCTTGCGCAACAAGTGTTTGAGCTGTGCCTCGGCGTGCGCGAGGCTGCTCTCGTCCTGTACCACGACCGCACACTCATTCGGCGCGGATTTTTCGATCGCGACAAAAAAGAAGTGACGGCACATCTCTTCGCCGCGCTGCTTGCGGATCGTGTTGACCACGGCTCGATAAAATACATTTTGTATATGATATTTGTATTTGTAAAATTCGTTGCCGTAATTGCTGCGGAACCAGGCGGGAAGGTCGGCGGTCGTCTTTATATCGACAATATAAGGCTGGCCCGGCTCGATGGTTATGCCGGACGTTGCCAGCTCTTCGCACAGTTCTGGCGTTGCGGATCCGAACCAGTCTGTACGGCACTGCATGTCATAGCCGGCCTCAGTCCGAATACGCCAAGACAGCTCCGGATAGCCGTCCGCCAGCAAGAGGCAGGCCGTCCGGTTCCCTCCAATTGCATAGGCCATCTCCTTTATTTTTATAAAATCACCGGTACTCAACGTTTTTTTTCCTGACTCACGCTGCTCTACAGCATTACGGGCGAAGAACTCCTGTGGCTCTAAAATGTACTCGTGGGCCGCTGATCCGAAGCGCATAGCGGCGGTTTCTTTTTTAGTGATGCTTTTCTCGATGTGATGCCGGAAATAACTGTATGGCGACTCCATAAATGTTTTCAGCTTCGACGCGCTGACGGCGTTGTTGGCATGATAGGCGGCGTTACTTTCGCCCTTAATAAGTCCATAAGGTTCCATTTCAAAATCTCCAATTTATCAGGCCGTGCCGCCTACTATTAAGCGACGTGCCGCGTTGCCCTTCGGGGCACGGCCCGATTATTACTGTTCGCTCAGTGTCAACTTCTTTCCGCTGTCAATCCACTGTTGCAAGATGATCTTGCAATACTTCGATTTGCTGATTTGCATGGAGATAGCTCGTTGCTCGAGCTCGTCGGCCATCTTCTTATTCATGTTGATGCCGATTGTTTTGGTCCCTTTTCCTATTGGGTTTGTAGCCATTATTCCCCGCCTTTCTGATTAAGTTCTTTGGCCATTTCGCGCAGCATAGAGGTTGGAGCGCTATTGATTGTCGTGTCAGCCGGAAGTTTATCCAAAACTATGTCAATGTAGTAGTCAGCGCCGCTAAAGCTGGTGATCTCCTTAATAAGCTCGGGCTTGTGCATGTCATCCAGGCCTTTCAGCTCGCCTCCTTCTGGGGCCTGTTCGGCCTGTGGAATAACGCCGGTTCCGTCACCATCGGCAGCGGGGCTGCTGTAAGGCGCTGCGCCGGGCTGGCCGCTGGCCGCAGTCTCCATGGCTTCGCCGTCTCGGAAAGAAATCCCGGTCATGCGCTCATAGCATAGGCGTTTCGCTTTGCGCTCGGCCTTACCCATATAGGCATCTTCGCTGCTCCACTTGTCGCCTTTGCAAGGAAACTCTGCGTTAAAGGTTTCCTTCTGTCCGTTCTGTTCCCATTCTGCGGAGACCTTTGTCATGGCAACAATGATGTCATTGCCGCGTGATGTCTTACCGCGAACCTCTCGGCTGTGAGGCGGAAAAACGGTGAATTTAAAGCCGGACAACATCCCCTTGCTCTGCGCCTTATTGATGAGATAAGTAAACCCCTCCTTAGTTACATAACAACTTTCTGCGATGATATTCATGCAGTTCCCAGCCATCGGGATGCCGATAATCATCCCTTCGGTCATGGCCTGTTTAACGATATTCTCAGGATAGGTCTTATCGGTTTTGAATCCGAGCGACTTGCCTTGCAAGCTCATAATCGGCTTCATAATTTCCGGCGTCAGAGCCTTCTCAATTTCGGCAACAGCTACGGCTAGGCTCATCGTCTCAAGTATATTTCCAGATGCTGCCTCAATGTAAGCTGCCGATCCCTGTGCAACCAACTCGTTCAGGTTTTCGGCGACCGTAATCGCCTCGACCCTTTTTTTAGCAACCTCTTGTTTTTTGTCTGTAGTCATAATCTCTCCTCAGTATTTAATGGAAACGTTTGCAATTTCGCCATTTGCGATAGCGGTGACAATAGCCCTCGCAATCTTCTCGGCAGCCATCGCAATCTTCTCGGAATCAGAATGATCTCCAGAAATTGCAAGCACAATGGACTTCAGCGCGGCATTGTTGATTGACTTCCGATGCTTCTGGTCTTTTTCACGATTCTCTGCCTCTTCCCGATCCTTGCGCTCTTTTTCTTCCTTGTTCTTATGTTTGCGCTCAATGCGCTCGCGGGCTTCTCGCTCTGCCGCAATCTTTACCTCGGCTTCTTTGCGCTCATTTTCGCGTTCTGCTTTGATCTTTGCTCGCGCATCATCTTCTGCTTTGAGGCGTTTCACCTCTGCCTCTTCCCGATCCTTGCGCTCTTTTTCTTCGAGTTCTGCACGTTGTCTTTCGGCAATCTCGCGGGCTTCTCGCTCTGCAATCTCGCGCTTCTCGCGCTCGGCGGCTTCCGCTTTCAAGCGTTCGTTTTCTTTGGCGACGCGCTCGCGCTCTTCTTGCTCTTCCTTTTCTTTAGCAATACGGTCTTCTTCGGCTTTTCGTTCTGCCTCCTTGCGCTGATTAAACGCAAACTCAACCCCGTCTCTGTATTCTATCCACAAATAATCTGGCATTACGCCGAGATTAACAAACATTGCGTTCTGTTCTCCGTCAAACTTTTCAAGCTCCGCAGCACGATCAGCTTGCAACTTATTTATCCGATCAGCTTCGATTTGCTCAAAATGTGTTTCAACTTCCTTAAGCTTCGCTTCGTTTCCTTCTACGGCATGTGTATATGCGTTTTTCAGCCCATCGACCGCACGGCCGCCTGACAGATAGAACGCCTTGCGCTCTTTGTGGACAGCCGCAATTCCTGTGCGAACCTTAACGTATTTTAGTCGGATCACTTTGGCCTGTTTTGCAAGTTCCGGTGTGATTTCATCGGCTGCGACGACTTCGTTGTAATCTACCTCAAGCTCTTCCGCGATTTTTAAAACCGCGTCAAAATCCTTGCGGATCTCAGCCGCTTTGGTTTCTTCAATTCCAAATTGACTCATGTCTATTTTTTTTAATATTTCATTCATTTTCATCCCCTACTTTTTCTTCTTTTTTGACTTCTGCAGCGTGTTTTTCAAACGGCTGTGGAGTTCCTGCAATCCACGGCCTCCTGTGCTTTATTGGTACACTGTTTTTGTCTTTTAGCTCTTGCGTCACTTTTCAATCCCCATATTTTTCTCCGTTTTCGTTGGGGCCAATAGTCCGGCTTTAATCAGACCGGCTTTCACAAGCCACTTTGCCGCATTCTGTTTCGTCCACTTTCGAGGCTTCCTGTATTTATTAATCGCAGCTGTTTCTTTTTCGTTCAGGTTTATCTGAGTTAATGGCATCTGGTTCCTTTCGTTTCGTTAATCTTTGGCGAGATTACAGGATTTTGGTTTGGCGTCAACCGAAAGTTGACTTTGTTTTAATCATTTTTCCGTTGACTCGGAGCGAAGTCAAAAACACTCCGGGTGAAAAACCCAGACGTAACCCAGCCGGAACAGATAAGAGGAGAGAAGAGTAGAGGAGAGAAGACAACAACAGGGTGGTGGGGGGTTGACATGAAATGAAAAATGAGTATTGTATTTAACGCCGGATAGGGGTTTCCCGAAACCCTTAAACGTCCAAGGCTCTCCGGTGTTTTTATTCAGGACGTAACGAAAGGACGTATCATGGAATACGAAGACCATAACGACGTGAAGGTTCACGTTAAACGATCGCACACACAGAAGGTTTTCCGGCTGTGTGAGCAATTCGATCTGCTACCCATTAAGACGCTAAACATGGCACTCAATGTAGGCTTGTCAAAAATCGACGAGGATTTGCGGCATAATGGCGGAACTCGCTATCTTAAAAAGTTGTCCGCTGGGGGTGCGAAGTGAGCAGGCAATGGTTCCCGCATTATCCTGGCGATTATATGCGCGACACAGGCCATTTAACGCTGGTTGAAGATGGAGCATATAGGCGGTTGCTTGATTACTACTATTCCAGCGGCAAGCCTCTTCCTACTGACAGATCGAAGCTCTGTCGGATATGCCGAGCATTTGATGAGTACGAGAAGGAGGCAATTGGGTCGGTAATCGACCAGTTCTTTACCATTAAATCTGGCGCATACCATAATCACAGAGCCGACAAGGAGATCGAAAAGGCTGAATCGGTTAGGTCAAAGAACAGCGATAACGCAAAGAAGCTTGATAGTGCGATATCTAAAAAGCGAAGGGCCGTTGCCGGTGCCTCCGGGAGGTGGGGTTCAGATAACGACATCAAAAATAAAAAAAATCGTAGTGAGCGGCTTTCTGCGGCTCGAAAGATAGCAACCCACACTGCATTGCAGTGGGAGGCGATGAAAGAGTTTCACAATGGGGTCTGCGTCGAGTGCGGTGCCTGTGAACATATTGTAAAAGACCACATCAAACCGCTGTATCAGGGCGGATCTGACGGCATTGAAAACATCCAGCCGCTTTGCAGAAAATGCAACGCATCAAAAGGCCCTGATTCAACAGATCACAGGCTTGATGGGTGGGAAAACGCCTGCTTAACGCCTGCTTAACGCCTGCCCTTCACCTTCACCACCACCTTCACCTCCAGAAAAACCACAACCACAACAGGAGGGTGGTGGTTTATTGACAATGCAAATTAGTCGTGTACTCTCGGGGAATAAGGAAATCGTATGGATAAAATAAGTGCAGAAATATGGAGAATAAGAAACCGACAGGTTGCCAGGCTTCTTGCAAATCTTTCTCCAATGAGTCTTCCTGATATCGTTACAGACGGTATCAAGAAGTATTTTGATTACATGGCTACGGATATTGAAGAAATGGTTAATATGGAGAACAGCAATGGAAAACGAAACGACAGCACAGAGACGCTCGGGATATGATTATAGGCCTTCGTGGCTTGTAGGCATTGTTTGTGGAGGTGACAGATGACCGACGCATACCGAATCAACGAATGGGAGAAGACGTTCGAGAAGTCGCAAAGCAAGCGCGCAAAAACCCATCACTGGGTTGCAATGCCGATTAAGCATGATGGTGGTGGATTTCGGAGAATATCTATTCAGCCGAATGCTACAGATCTCTTTGCAGCATGGTGTCTAATAGTTCAAGTCGCCGCAAAATGTCCAGAGCGAGGCGTGCTCACTGATGATACTGGCAGGCCTTTTGACTCTGAGGATTTGGCGATAAAAACAGGCTTTAAAACGGAAATATTTGATGCCGCGTTTGAGTTTTTCTCAAATCAGAAAATAGGGTGGCTTACTCGGAGCGAAGTCAAAAACACTCCGAGTAAAAACCAGGACTCCGAGCGCGCTCCGAGCGAGGGCGTGCCCGCTCCGTCTATAACCGAAAAAAGTGCGAGTGAAAAACCACACAGTACAGTACAGTACAAGACAAACAATACACAACAACAACAGGATGGTGGTGGTGGGTTGTTGTCTAAAAATCCAGAATATCAAAAAATTATAGATTGTAAGCCTCTCGCAAAAATCACAATCGAACGATATGCGGAAATCAAGCATGCTTTTCCAAAGGTTAACGCAGATCAGGTCGTTTCAACCGCTTGTCTCAAAGCCGGCAACCCGGAAGAAAAAATCAAAAGTGCTGACGGGTTTATTCGGACACAGTTTCAATATGCGCCAGATGCAGACCCGAGAGAAATACCTTATGCGTTTGGGGGTAAAAAAATCAGATTAAATTCTGACGGGTCTTTTAACGCCGAAGATCACGCTGCATTCCGAAGGGAGGTGTGTTGATGAGCACACTCAGAATTCCTCCGTACAGCGAAGAAAGCGAACGCGGCGTACTTGGGTCGATATTAATGGATCCGGAGGTTGTTTTGTCAAAATGTGTAGAGTGTGGAGTTAATATTGACACGTTCTACGTACCAGCTCACAGGATGCTTTTTGATAAACTGCAGTCTATGGCTGGTGATTTGATGGTAATCGACTTGCTGACTGTCGGCAAACATCTCGAAGACTCAAAGGAAATTGATAATATTGGAGGATATGAATTTTTGGAGGGACTGATAGATAGCACCCCAACAGCGACACATGCAGAATATTATATCGATTTTATCAGGGAGAAACAAATCCGCAGAAAAATAATAAGCGAAGCATCTAGTACAATTGAAGATTGCTTCGACACAGACTCGGATGAAGACGCATTGGCTATCCTTGACCGAAATCAATCGACAATGTTCTCACTAAGAAACTCATCAGATTGTAATTCGGAAGAATCTACGGGAGAGGCTGCACACGCTGTGTGCGATAGATGGCAAGGGATTATCGACGGAACAGAATCATTTGGACTGAGGCCGTTTTTGCCGGGTATTGCGCAGACTCTTGGGAATTTTGTTGAGGGAAATCCGTATTTTATAGCGGCGGAGCCCGGCGGCGGGAAATCTGTGTTTGTACAAAATCAAATGACATATTGGGCCCTTGTTGATAAAATACCTTGTGCTATCGTGTCTCTCGAAATGACTAGACGAAAATTAATCTCTAGAATTTTGGGGGATAAAGGGAATTTTTCAGCTTGGGCTATGGATAATAGAGAATATGGTGATAGCGAATATGCCTCAAGGATCTTAGGAAACGCACGTGAGGCCGCAAAAGAGGTTGCGCAAATGCCGTTATACATTTCGGAGATCACGATGAATGTAGATGAGATTTGCGCGTGGGGCATTGCGATGAAGACCAAGCATGATATCCGAGCGATTGGAATTGATTATATGCAACTTATTTCTCCTCCTGACAAATATAGATTGCATGGGATCGAGGCGCTGAAATATGTTTGCAACAAGCTTCAGAGCTTTAGCAAGGCGACCGGAATCATAACGCTTATCCTGTCTCAGGTTACAAAACTTGAAAGGAGTGATGGGAAGAAGAGAAAGCCTGTACAGGATGATTTATTCGGAGGAAGAATAATAGACGCAACAAGCGAGGGGACAATAATGCTATATAATTTAGACGGGCAAGATTACGCAGATGTTGTTAAAAATAGGAACGGAGGAACTGGCGAAATACCAGTAATATTTGAAAAGAACAGACAGAGGTTTCATGACAATGACAAAATTTAAACGAGAAATAGAAAAAATAGTTTCAATTATTCGAGACTTCGAGACTTCGAGGAATCAAACAAAAATGTTGAAATCCTATTTGGCCGTGATGCTACCGCAGAAATTGTTTTTTTTACTCATTTTTTTAATTATTCTGTTAATGTGGCAATTGAATATTTAAGCGAAATTGCTGGAGATAATTCAGAGTGGATTAACTGGTTTATTTTTGAGTGTGACGCTGGTCGCAAACCGATGAGTGCAAATATTAACAATCTAGAAATGAGTTGTCGTAACAATAAAGATTTGTTTGAAATTATTCATAGCGCAAACTCAATAAACTCAAAAAAAAAAAATTGAGTTATAAAAAATCAGGCGATTGAAAGGAACGAAGGGGATAATTTGCTTGCTTTATAAAAATGCAAATGGTAAACGGGGTTATCGTGAAAGAAGAAACGTCAATAATACCTTGTGATATTACTCCAATTGATACCGAACTGCTTGGGAAGATGCACTGTTGTCAACGTAGATTGTATATGCTTATTGTCGAGCGGTCGGCTCTTGGATTATACACAACTTATCAACACGCCAGAGACAACGGAGTCGCGGCACCGGAGAAACGGATGCAAGAGCTTTTGAAGATCAAAGGGACGGACATAAAGAGAGTAAAGAACAAAAGACCTAACGAGTGGTACGTATGATGGAAGTATACGCACAGAGCGGACACAAATATGGGGGTGAAGATGCCGGGCGGTAGACCAACCAAATACACCCCAGAGCTGTTAAAGAATGCGCATGAATACGTCGATAATTGGGAAGAGCTTGGTGACGTAGTTCCTCAGCTCTGCGGACTAGCGGTTCATTGCGGAATTTCAGAAGAAACCGTCCAAGAATGGAAAAAGCACGAAGACAAAAAGGAATTTTCTGCATTATGCGCGTGTGTAATGGGGATGCAAAAGAGAGAACTTGTCAATAAGGGACTATCCAGAGCCACCGACGCCAGCTTATCAAAATTAATGCTCATGAAGCACGGTTACAGCGAAAAGCAAGAAGTTGATCACCAGTCTACTGATAGGTCGATGAGCCCAACCAGAATTGAAATCGTTGCACCGGACATTAAGCCGCAAGGAAATTCCGCCGATGCCTGATAAAAAGCCAACCGACATCGGGTTAAAGCGGTATTCCCGCGTTGGAATGCTCTCGGATTGTCAGCGTGCGATGTATTTCTTTTTAATAAAGCGTTCCGCTCAAGGCTTATGGACTTGCTATCATGATGCAAAATCGGCTGGGATAGAATGTCCATCAAGGCTCGTCCCTGAGCTTTTAAGCAAAAATGGATTGTTCATTGCGAAGAAGATGGCGTTATACAAACGCACAAGCACAGGTGCGATCCAAGTCCCTTATTTTTGCGTTTGGAAATGAATGTCTATTCTAAAGTCAGACTTGAACTCCCTCCCAAATTGGTCCCGGTATTCACCGGAAATCATCGTTACAGAGGTGCCTACGGCGGACGTGGTTCTGCTAAGACCAGATCATTCGCCAAGATGACTGCAGTAAAGGCTTATCAACTATCGGAGCAAGGCGAGACAGGCGTCATTCTCTGCGCCCGTGAATTCATGAATTCGCTGGACGAGTCGTCCATGGCAGAAGTCAAGGCTGCGATACTCTCTGAGCCGTGGCTGGCCGCCTATTTTGACGTGGGAGAAAAGTATATCCGAACGAAAAACGGCCTTATCCGTTATGCATTTTCCGGATTGCGTCACAACATAGACTCAATCAAATCCAAAGCCAAGATCCTTATTTGTTGGATTGATGAAGCGGAATGCGTTTCGGAAGTTGCCTGGAACAAAACGACAAAAACCGTTCGCGAAAAAGGATCTGAGATCTGGGTGACATGGAATCCTGAGTCACCTGAAAGTGCCACTCACAAGCGATTTCGTGAAGATCCTCCCACGAATAGCGCCGTTGTTGAATTGAACTGGCAGGACAATCCATGGTTTCCAGCCGAACTCAATCAGGAGCGGCTCGATGATCTGAGCAAACGGCCCGAGACGTATGATTGGACATGGGAGGGATCGTTCCTCGAAATTACAGACGCGCAGATTTTCAAAAACAAATTTGCCGTCAGGGATTTTGAAGTCGACGAGTCGTTCGGTGAGCCGCTGCAGGGAATGGACTTTGGCTTTTCTAGAGATCCGACAACTGCGGTGCGATGTTACATCAAGGACGATTACATTTACATCCGCGATGATTGTGGAAAAGTTGGCCTTGAGCTGGACGACACAACCAACTTTATCATGACGCGGATAGTGAAGTTTGACGATCATCCAAGCAGGGCAGACAGCGCGCGTCCTGAGTCAATCAGCTATCTCCAACGTCACGGCTTACCGATGATCAAAGGCGTTAAGAAGTGGCAGGGCAGCGTCGAAGACGGCATTGAATTTATGAAGTCATTTGCCGGGATCATTATCCATCCGTCGTGCGTAGCGACTGCCAAAGAATTCAGGTCGTATGTACACAAGGTTGATGATCGTACTGGTGAAATACTTAAGACGATCGTCGACGACAACAACCATTACATCGACGCGATTCGTTATGCACTTACGCCTTTGATGAAACCAAAAGCCGAGCCGCGCTTGAGGTCGCTTGGTTAAAACTCTTGACTTTTATTACCGCAAAACAGAAGAACATCAACACACGATTTGCACAGGCGAAACTATGAAACTGAATTGGCGGCTCCACAATTTTCTGAAAAAGAACAATCCTGTTGGCGCATTAATTCCCGTGTCGCCTGGACAACCAAAGGTGACGCCCCGAAATTACACTAAGCTGTCTAAAGAAGGTTATGAAAAGAATAACGTTTGCTTCTCTGCAGTCAAAATGGTTGCAACGAATTGTTCTCAGGTGAAGTTTTGTGCAAAAACGAAGGACGGAAATACAATCGAAAATCACCCTGTGCTCGCATTGCTTAATCAACCGAATCCGATGACTGGGCGCGCAGAATTTATCCAATCGGTAATTTCTTACCGACTGCTCAACGGAAATAGTTACATCAATGCCGTGTCGCCAAATGCAGGTCAGGCTATTGATGCCCCGGCTTACGACTTTGAGCCTGCAGAACTTTGGGCAAATCGCGCTGATAAATACAGAGTGATCCAAGGAACGACCGCGCCAGTCGCTGGATATGAGTATACAGGTTCTCTTGGCAAAAAGGCGGAATTCCCCGCAGATCAGGTCACAGGACAGTCCAACGTGCTCCACTGGAAAACATTTCATCCGACAGACGACTATTATGGCCTTTCGGCGATTGAAGCTTCGGCAGCTGGGATTGACATTTATAATCTGTCGATGGATTGGAATAATGCCTTTTTTGCCAATGGCGCAAGACCGTCCGGCATGTTTATGTGGAAAGGCGATGGCCAGATGTCGGATAAGGCTTACAATCGGTTGAAGAAAGATGTTGACGAGTTGTATACTGGCCCCGGCGACAACGGCAAGCCGCTCGTGGGCGATGGCTTGATGGAGTATATTCAATTCAGTTTGTCACCGAAAGACATGGATTTTATACAAGCGAAGGATACGACAGCCAAAGACATTTCACGGGCGTTTGGCGTCCCCCCAATTCTGCTGAACATCGGTAGCGACAGCACATTCAACAATCAGGGTGAGGCGCGGCTTGCGTTGTGGGAAGACACCGTCATCCCGACGATGAACTCCCTCGTGACGGAGTTAAATTCATGGCTGATGCCGCGCTACAAAGATGACGCTGTGATCGTGCTTGATCTTTCGGAGGTTGCGGCTCTAGAACCAAAGCGCGAACAAGCATGGAAGCGTGCCGGTGAAGCTGATTTTCTTACCATCAATGAAAAGAGAAAATTGGTTGGCTATAATGAAGTGGATGGCGGCGATGATGTGTTGATTTCTGCGACGCAAATCCCTTTGACGTTCGAAGAATTTTCAACTGACGACGCCAGAAAGGCGGTGAGCCGTCAGGCGTTGGGAAAGTCCTTTACTGAATTCAAACTTATTGACGGCTCTCGCAGAGCTGAACAGCGCGAGCAGGCAATTCAGGATCGCTTAATGTCGGCACTTGAGCGCACCTTTGCACAGAAGATATTTACGATTCTTCAGCATTATGTAAATAACGCGGCTAGGGAGCTCGGCAAAGATCCCAAGATGAATATCGATGTTCTGCTCGCCGGGATGAACTCAGATCTGCAGAAGATTTATGAACAGCAATACAAGAGTACGTTTATCATATTCGGCGAACGAACGATTGATGGGCTCAAGGCACTCTCTAGCGAATGTGAATGTAAGCAGGATGTTGATGACGTTTTTTTGCAGGCTGCTGAAGAATGGATTGAAGATAATGCCGCCACGAGAGTTGCGATGGTAACTGACACTACGCGCGACCTTATTCGTGATGGGGTGATGGTCGGCCTCGAAGCAGGTGCAACCGGCACACAGATGGCCGCAACCATCCGTGACAAAGCTGGCGAGACGATCTCACGCACCAGAGCAATTGTCATCGCTCGCACAGAAACTCACATGGCATCTCAAGCCGGATCTCTTGCTGCAGCAAACGCCTCCGGCATAGAGCTGCGCAAGGTCTGGATCGCTGCTGCCGATGAGCGCACGCGCGAGACCCACAATGCGACGGATGCAGAAAGCCATGCCAATCCTGTCGACAAAGACGGACTGTTTCAGGTTGGCGCGGATTCTATGGCTGCGCCGGGGATGGGATCACTGGCTGAAGAGAATGTAAACTGCCGTTGCGTACTTGGGTTTGTTTCTGTTTGACGAATCTATTAAATGCATCCGATCTGCCAATTCGCGATGGTTACGCAATGACGCTCTCATGTCGAGGTTTATCTTTTCGCATTTTGTCCATTGACTCACGTCGCCGCAACACTCACAACTTTTTTTAATAAACGACGAGGAATCGAAATGGACGGACTTATTAAGTTCAAAGGCGTTACAGAATACCAAGATTTTGCATTTGAGGTTAAAGCCATCGAGGAGGATGGCGCATTTGAGGGTTATGCAGCGGTTTATGGCAATGTTGATCGCGGAAAAGACACGATAGCCCCATTCGCGGCCAAGCGCTCTTTGAAGCAGACCAAAGGCAAAATGCCCATCCTTCGGAATCATTCCGCTCGCATCGAAGACATTGTCGGCGAGAATGTGGAAGCATCCGAAGACGACAAAGGCTTTAAGATCAAGGGCCGCTTTGATCTGGATCGGCAATCAGGGAAAGATACTTATCAGGCCATAAAGTTTGCAAAGAATCACGGCAGAAAGATGGGCTTGTCTATTGGCTTCATTCCAAACTGGAAGCAGGTCGATTACATCGATAATGTACGTATCCTTAAAGAGATCCACATCGTTGAATACAGCATCGTGGTTTTCCCGATGAATCCCAAGGCGCAGATCTCTTCTATCAAATCATTTTCCAAGGACGCTCCAGAAGAAAAGATCGTCCAGAAGAAGCGCGAAATTGAGGCAGTCCTACGTGATGTGGGTTGCAACCAAGCAGAGCAGAAGTCAGGCGTTGCCGCCATATTCGCTTTACGTGATGTAAGCGATGAGTCTGATGCCGAACGCAAACAGAAGAAAGTCGAGGAAGGGAAAATCGCAGACGCGATTCTTGCCACGGCTACTCGCATCAAAGAAGGAGAATAACGTGCCAGAAATTACAGAAGCACTCGGAAAACTTGAACAAGAGTTCAAGACTCAGCAGAAAGATATTTCTGCAAAAATCGACAAGCATGGCGAAAACAGTGCAGAGGTGAAAAATCACCTTGCCCAAGTTGAAGCCGTCCTTGGCAAGCAGATGGACGAGGTTAAGTCCACACAAGAAGGCTTCCAACAGTCACAGAACGAATTGAAGCAATCCGTTAAAGGAGTCCAGACAGCTCTCAATCGCATTGGCAATAATCTCGAATGTAAAGACGCAACCCCGGAAGCCATTCTGAAGTTGCGTGAATTTGTCACGGAAGGTAAGTGCGAAGACGTCCAGATTGCCGCAGGCAATAAGCCGATGGTAATCGGAACTAAATCGCTGACTGTGGGGAATGATCCGCAAGCCGGTTATCTGGTCGATCCTGTCATGGGCTCCATGTTTGACGAAACTGTCACTGAATTCTCCCCGATTCGTCAGGTTGCTGAAGTTGTAAAGATTTCTGGCGGAGACAGCTATGAACGTCCGGTCAACAAGAAAGGCGGCGTTGGTGCTGCTTGGGAAAGCGAAGTTAGCACCTCATCGAATACCGGGGCTCCGAGCGTTGGCATGCAGAACATCCCGGTTCACGCCCTGCGCGCATCAGTTTATGCGTCTACGCAGTTTCTTGATGACGCTGCGAATGCAGAAAGCTGGTTGATGACCGAGGCAAGCGAAGATTTTGCCACCGTGCAGAATGCAGCTTACTTCTTAGGCGACGGCGTTGGTAAGCCACGCGGGCTCTTGACATACGGAGCGTCTGATATCTCGCAGGTCAATTCTGGCTCGTCAACTACGTTCACCACCGACGGCATTCTTGCGCTGATGGGCGCGTTGAAGGCTCCGTATCGTGCCGCTGCCAATTTCATGGCCAATCGCACTTCGATTTTCACGCATCTATTCACACTGAAAGATGAGGAAAACCGTCACTTCCTCGTGCCGGACTTTCGTAATGGATTGACCTTCCGTCTGGTTGGAACCCCGCTGCTCGAAGCGCCTGACATGCCCAACGTGACCGGTGATGCGCTGTCCCTAGTGTACGGAGATTTCCGTCGCGGGTACACAATCGTTGACCGCACCGACATGACCGTTTTACGCGACCCATTCAGCGCAAAACCGTTTGTCGAGTTCTGGGTTCGTGGACGCTTCGGCGGAGACGTAGCTGTCAAAGAAGCAATCGCCCTTCAGAAAATCAGCGCCTAACAAAATGCCCCTCTTCGTAGGGGCGCATTTAAAAAGGAGATTATTATGCGCGACTTGAAAAGCAATATTAACGTATCGACCGCCCTTGCATCTGCCGACCATACCGACACCGACCAAGATTCCGCTGAAGTGGATCTGCAGGGATACAACTCTGTGGCATTTGTCCTCGAAGTTGGCACCATAACCGGTGCCGGCACGGTGACCCCGACCCTCGAAGAGTCGGACACTTCCGGCTCCGGCTACACAACTGTAGCCGACAACGAAGTTGTTGGGACATTTACAGATCTGGCCACGGACACCAATCAGAAAGTCAGTTACAATGGCATCAAGCAATACGTCCGCTTGTCCACCACTGTTACTGGTGTGATTAGCGCCGCGACTTATGGCGTGCTTGAAGTTCGCGGTAACGCGAATAACGCAGAAGTCTAATTGGATAGAGGGGGGTCGCAAATCGACCCCTCTCTTGTATTAAAAAGGAGTGTGGCATGGCTTACATAGTGTCGAGTGCGTTTAAAATGGCAATTGATGGCATTGGCCTCGTCACTCGCGAGTTCCAGGTTGGAGAACTTAACGCGACAGATCTGTCTGAGCGCAGTATAGATTGGATGTTGCGCAACGGAAAAATCGATGAGGTTGGCAATCCAGTCCACAATGCCGATGAAAGCAAAGACAACCAAGTCTCCGACCACACGATCATTTCCGCTGAAGATCCTATTGCAACGACGAATTCGCTGGGTCGCAAGCAAGCAATCATTGAGTACGCGGCCAAATTTGGCGTAACACTTGAAAAAGACAAGCTTGAGAACATGAGAGCCCAATTCGCCGATGCTTATAAAAACAAAATGCGTCACAGTACCCAAAGAAAATAAATGGGCATTTTCGATCAGATTGGCTCGTGCGGACGCAACGCAACCTTGACTGGTTATGTCGTTAAGCCATTTGTAGAGGCATGGCAATTTAACTATGAATTGGTTGAATCTCCTGCTATTGAGCCCGTCACACTAGCCGAAGCAAAGTTATTTGCCCGAATTGACGTTAATGACGATGACGATCTTGTTAACTCACTGATTACTGCTGCGCGCAAGACGGTTGAGGATTTAACCGGTAGAGCGCTCATCAACCAAACGTGGACTGCATGGCTTGACAATTTACCTTGCTCTCGCATTTTGAATCTCGGAAAAGGGCGCATTGATTCTGTGACTAGCATCAAGGCATACGCCGAGGACGGCTCTACAGAGACGCTTGACAGCTCGTACTATGAGATTGATAATGATAGCGCCCGAATTGGCCTGCTGGGTTCTGTTGTATGGCCAATTGGCACGCGAGGATTCATGACTTTCGCCGTCGAATACGTTGCAGGTTACGGATCTGCCACAACCGACGCTCCGGACTGGGCAAAGACTGTCGTCAAGCAGCTCGTGTCCCACTGGTACGAGTATCGCGAGGCGTCCACCGCGGAATCTCAGAATCAGGTTCCGATGAGCACTCGAATGATTTTAGAATCTAATAAAGTGAGTCGCACATAGTGCCGGCAACCCGCATAGGCAGGATGCGCAAACGAGTCGCTATCCAAAGTCGAGTTGATGGTGAATACGCTGGATACTCCAGCGAAATTTCTCGTGTCACGATTGCAACTGTATGGGCACGAGTAATTAACGTATCTGGAACGGAACAGGTAGACAGCAGAAATGCAAGTGAAGCAATTACCCATCGCTTCATAATCCGAAAACGCACCGACATTACTAAGCAAAATGAATTGGTGTATAACGACCGCCGCTATGCCATCGCCACAATTCAAGAAGACGGCGATGAGCGGGACAGATTTTTAATAATTGATTGTAATGAAAAAGAGACTGTTGGCGCGTTGGACAATCCGAGTCCTGAATCTTAAGGCTTGATTGTCGCTTCCGCATTGCAGATAAAATGTTATGTCGAAATTTATCGCAAAGATTGACACAAAGGAGCTCGAACGTCTCGCGGACGAGATCGCTAAATCATCTAGCGAGACAGCTAATAACGTCCATGTCGCGGTGGGCAAATTTGCATTTCTTATTGACCGAGAGGCAAAAAAGAAGGTGCAGAAAGGCTCTCGTTCAGGCCGTGTGTATCGGCGCAAGAGCATCCGGCACACGGCATCCGCTCCGGGAGAACCGCCAAAGACAGACACGGGCAGGTTGGTTGCGTCAATCAGACCAGTCCTTGGGCCAGGGTTTTTTCGCGCAGAGGTTGGCTCGCTAGCCAAGATCGCCAAGTATGGCGGGATGCTAGAGGAGGGCACAACGCGCATGGAAGCGCGACCTTGGCTAGAGCCAACATTGACTGAAAATCAAAGCGAGTTAAACAAGATGTTTACCGCAGCAATCAAGGCAGGAGGACTTTTCTCGTGAGTCCAAGTCTATCATATACCGAAGGCCCAAGATTTATCAGGCCATCAGAAGCCATCGAGCGACTGAAAGACACGCGAACGCTAATCGGATCAACGACAGCAGACTTTCAACTGTTTGGCGTTGCAGAATTTGCCAAGGCACTTGAGAATGGGGCATTCATCCAAAACGACGAAAAGGCCGCTTTATATGTGATGTGCGGCAATTCAAGTTCAAATTCGATTACGAATGCGGGGGCAGGAGTTTCTGAAGTTTCACACGCCATTGACATCGTCCTGTATCTGAGGATGCGCGATGCACGCGGACAACGGGCTGACCAGATTAGTGTGTGGTTCAAAGAGTATTTAGCGCGGTCTTTGGCTGGATACGAGGCATATGTAGGCGCAGAGCCGCTCTTGTATGGCGGTGATCAGTTTGTTCAGGTGCAGAATGTTGCAGGATACGCGCGGACGTATCAGTTCACGCAAATAATCCACATTGACCGTGATGATTTGATCGGAGACGGCAATGCAAGTGACCTCGAAGACTTCACATCAATCTTCAATGAGTTTAGCTCTGTGAATCCAGATTTTGAAGAAATTGCTCAAAATGACTTGACTGTGGATGTTCCGATCTAGGAAAAACAGATATGAAGAAAATTATTGCATCCCCACGAGAAGGGGTAACGGTTCGTCATCCAGAAACAGGGTTTCCAATCAAGCCAAAAACGACTGTCAAATTGTCTCCGCAGATTAAGCGATATCTGAAGGACGGAGATTTGATTGAAATTCCGAAGAACCCGCAACCAAAGAAATCGAAAGCGTCAAGGAGGCTGAATAATGTCTAACATCCCCGCAACATCACTAGTGCCTGGCGTTTCTGTCAGAATTGACAATTCGCTGGCCAACACATCTCTTGGCGAAACATTCAAAACGATTGTCATTGGACAGAAAACAAGCGCCGGAACCACAACGGCAAACACGCTGACTCAGGTTTTTTCTGCAGAAGAAGCAAAGACGCTGGCCGGCGTTGGCTCAAATCTGGCTGAGATGTTTGATAGCGGCTGGTTTAAAACTAACACCACGAACGAAGTATTCATGGTTGCACTCGAAGACGACGGAGGCGCAACAGCAGCGACGCTCGAACTTACGCCCACTGCATCATCTGCCGAAGCCGGAACTATATATATGTACGTCAACGGCAATCTGATTCGCGTTGGAACTTCTGATGACGACGCTGTATCTGACATCACTGCCGCAATCACCGAGGCAGTGAACGCAGATGTTGATCTCCCAGTGACCGCTGCTGACGGAACTACAATTGTTACGCTGACCGCAAAGAATGGCGGCACTCTTGGGAATCAGATTGATGTGCGCTTTAATGTAAACGTAAACGAATCATTTCCTACAGGAGTAAGCGTAGCATCTGCCGTCGGATCTGCTGGCGCAACAGACCCAGACATCGCGGACGCAATCGCCGCAATCCCTGACGAGATTTATAACCTGTTTGTCAACCCGTACACAGATTCCACGAATATGACGGCACTTGCCACAGAACTTGAACGGAGATGGGGGAACACAGTCCAGCTTGACGGCCACGCGATTCAGGCTTATGGAGGCACCACATCGGTTGTTGCGACCTATGGCGACACGCTGAACAGCCAGTATTTTACCGTAATCGACTCCGGCAAAGACACTATGCAGCCCGAATACGTTTGGGCTGCATCCACTGGCGGTCTCATGGCGGGAAACGCAAGTGTTGATCCTGCGCTACCGTTTAGCTCTCTCGAAATCTCTGGCGTAACCGGAGATGATGAAGCAGACCGTCGCAACTATTCAGAAAAAAATACACTCTTAAACGCAGGAATTTCAACTCACATGGTTTTGACTGATGGATCTGTAACGGTTGGACGGCTTGTTACGACCTACAAAACAAATGGCGTTGGCGCGGAAGACACGAGCTATCAGAACACAAACACGCTGTTCAATCTGTCATATTTACGACAGAGCTACATTACGCACAAGCAGACAACTTTTGCGCAACGAAAGCTTGCTGACGACGGGACTGTTTTCGGTTCCGGCCAGCCGGTTGTGACGCCGTCAATCAATAAGGGGGACACGCTTGCACTTTACCAAACGTGGATCAACCTTGGCTTGGTTGAAGATATCGATGCGTTTGAAGAAACGCTTGTATCAGAGCGCGACGAAATCAACCGAAGCCGAATTAACGAGACCATGCAGCCCATTCTTGTTGGTCAATTCTATCAGATCGATAACACTCTTCAGTTCATAGTTTAAGGAGGAAACACATGTCTGTAAGGAAAACAGTAAAGACAGCGATAATCAATGGACGTCAGGTGACTCCATCTGGCGATGGATCATTTCCATCTGATATTTTCAACTGGGAGGCTATGCGAAATCTTGATGAGTCTCTTGATTTTAAATATATCCCAAACGTTGAGCCTGTGACACTTCCGATTGTGCTTAATGAGAGCGTCCGTTCGCACATTCGCACGACCAAGCAGACCACGGGATGGGATGCAACGTTTTTCTTCCGTGATGGCTCGACGCTGCAGCTTTCTGGGGCAGCAATCACAAATAATCCTGCAGTTGACGGAGACGGCGTCTCAGAGCTTGAAATGGTCGGAAATCCGAGGTGGTTGTAATGGAAGAATATAAACTCAAAACTCCGATTGTTCTGGGCGATGATACTATTGACGTGTTGAAACTTGAAGAGGCGGATGCAAATAAACTTGAAACTTTCAACATTTCCTTTTCGCCGGAAGAACTTTTTTCAGCAAAAGGAATGAAGGCGATGGTTGCCTGCTGCGCTACAAACATAACAGAGGCCCACGCCGGAAAGATCAAAGGCAAAGATTTGACCGCCGCCAACGAGGTATGTATGGGTTTTTTCGCTTAAAGGTAGGAGGTATCTCCTGCCACCTTGCCAGTTCGGCGGATGAACGCAAGAAGGTGTTTTTCGACATAGTGTCGCAGTTGGGGCAATTCTATGCATTTAGCTTTACGGATTATAAAACGATGAAAACGAGTGAATTGCTTGAGCTTTATAAAAGGTTTGCAAAACAGGTAAAAGGGTAGATGGATGGCGAAGTTTTCAGCCAGCGTAGAGATCGTTGCGAAATCGAATCTAGGGAAAGTTGCAAACTCTATATCTGGTAGCTTTGCAAAAATTAGTAAAAGCTCAAAGAGGCTCAATGCGACCCTTGTAAAAAACTCCGAGACCATCAACAGAATGGGTGCGTCAGCGAAACGCATGGGTGCGGTTTTGACCGGTGTGGCTGCCACCGGCATAGTCATAGCAACGAGAGCGGGTGCGAAGTTTCAGGAAATGCTTCAGGAGCTATCTGCGATTACAGGTCTCGAAGGGGAACTTCTGAAACGATTCGGCGATCAGGCCCTTGAGACATCAAAGAAATTCGGCATATCTGCGTCTGACTATCTAGAAGGTGTGAAGCTCGTTGCGTCAGCAAAGCCAGAATTGCTTGAGCAACCGAAATTGCTAAAAGCGATTACGGATGAGGCCCTCGTTTTGGCGAAGGCCCAAAAGCTTGGCATGGCAGAGTCTGTTAATGCACTAACCACAGCAATGAACCAGTTCGGAATTCGGGCGGAAGACGCAAGGAAGACGATAAACCTTCTCGCCGCTGGGTCTAAACTCGGATCAACCGAACTCGGAAATATTGCGGCATCAATGATAAATGTCGGCGGTTCGGCGTCCGCAATGGGGCTGTCTATTGAGGAAACAAACGCCGCTCTCCAAGTGATGGCAAAAAAAGGAGAGGTCGGGGCTGTTGCTGGAACAAGATTGAAATCTGCAATATTGAAACTTAGCGACGCGTCAGATGAGTTCAATCCAGCAATTGTTGGACTCGGAACAGCCTTTAGAAATATCGGAAAAGAGGCTCCGGACGTTGAAAGGAAGTTGGAGCTTTTCGGGAGAGAAGGAATCAATGCGGGAAACGCAATTTTAGAACTTATAGACACGTATGAAGAGCTTTTAGAAACTACTTCAGATACAAATATTGCCTACGAGCAAGCCGCAATTAATATGAAAACATTCGCCGAGGCATCCAAGCGACTTGGCACAACGATTCAGAACGAACTTATCAAGCAATTTTTGAAATACGAACCGATGTTAACGAAGCTCATTGAAAGAGGAACTGCGTTTATAAACAACGAAAAGAAGATGGCGACGGCAATCAAAACGGTGAAAGTCGTGCTTGGCGGATTGATTGGGGTTATCGCATCTTTAACGATAGCGCAGATTGCCTTGAACGTCGCCATGGTTGCAAATCCAATCGGTCTAATTGTTGCCGGAGTCGCCGGGGCCGTCGCTTTACTGACTGCTGGCATTACTGCGCTCATAATCAACTGGGAAAAGGTGAAGTCGTTTTTTACAGAGAATCCATTTGGCAAATTGATTAGCTATTTGAATCCGATTGCAATAATGGTAAAGGCAATTATATCCGGACTTAACGTGGTCAGTAAGTTCCGAGACAGAGGTCGTGTCAAGGGGGCAGATGAACTGCTGCAACGCAACGCTGACGGCTCTTATTCTCCACGCGCCGATTTATTTCCAGAATTGTATCAGGATGCCCCCAGCGGCATCATTCCGCAAGAGGATTTCGCGGCAAACCTGCAAGCAAAGCAAACAGTTGATCTGAGTGTTCACATCGACCAAGACGGAAGAGCTAGCATCAAAGATGTTAAGTCAAGCGCGCCGATCAAGGTTGCAACTGATGTCGCGATAATGAGCCCCGTGGGGGCATTCTGATGTCAAACTTCGCATGGCAAGCAGAGCTTAAAGATGCTCATTTCCGCGGTGTGCCGTTTAAGGTTGATGTAGCTGAGAAGAATCTCGGATGGGGGATCAGCAACAAACCAATCCGCGTAAGCAAAGCGAAAAATGGCGAGAAAGCAACTGTAAAAATAAAAGAGAAGCTTGCGAATCAATGGCGCATTACGGCGCATTTTGCAGGGAATGACTATCTGGATGCAAAGCGAGCATTCATTTCCGTGATTGAAGATGGCGCGCCGGGGGAACTTCAGTTGCCAACCGAATCGCCTGTTTTTGTGTATCCTGAAAAGGCTACGATTATTTACTCAAATGGTGCTGGCGGTTACGAAGATGTGCGCGTTGTATTCATCGAAACAACCGCAGATTCAGAAGAAAATATTTCATTCCCGACAAAAACGACTGACACAGAAGGACAGCTTAATACGTCCGCTGATAGCGCATTCGAGACGTTTCCAGACGAGTTTTCTCTTTCGACGGACCAAGGCGCTGAACCTTCTGAAGAGGATGGGATCGCCACGAGCGTTGGCGTTGCAAAGTTTGTTGAGACAAAAACTGCGGAGCTAGTCGAGAAGTTCAGCGATGACATTTTGAGCGTTTTGCCGGGCGGAAGCGGCGATCCACTGAATGATGTCATATCATCCGCACAGAGCATCAGCGAAGATGCAACTACTCTGATCCAGACGCCTCAAATCTTAGCCTCTCAGATTACATCTCTTGTAGACGAGATTGTTTACGTTTTCACCAATCCAATAGACGCATTCAACGCTCAGTTGACATTGATCGAATATTACGCCACTGGATTGCCGACATACTCACCTGCTACAGACACGGAGCAGGGACTTGAAGACAATAGTGACGCAATGAGTCAGATTGTTTACAACGCTGCTCTTGCCGGTGCATCCCGTTCAGTTGCGCTGACAGAATTTGAAAGCTTAGATCAAGCGTTGTTTATCAAAAGCAAGTTCGACGCCGCGGCAAGGGCGCAACAGCTAAACAATGGCGACATTTCTGGCTATGACAACAGTTATTACGCTATCGCAAATATGCAAGCAGCAGTAAATGCGCACATTGAGTCGCAAGGCCAGCTCCCGTCAAATATCACGCTCACATTCGAAGACCAGATGCCAGCCGTTGCGATGGCGCAAGACATTTACGATGATGCTGATAGAGCAGATGAACTGGTAAGGCGCAACGACATTCGGAATCCGTTGTTTTGTAATCGTGAAATGGTTGTTCTGAGCGAATAGAAAATTTAAAGATTGTCTTTTGTCATTCCGTAAGAGGACTCTTATTTGTGATGTTACTAGAGATTGATAACCAAAGATACTCGGGGTTTTCAGGCCTGTCCGTCGAAACGAGCATGGACGCGCTTTCAGACACGTTCACGATATCCGCTCATAATCGCTGGATTGATTACAAGGAAATAGGTGTCAATTCTGAGTGTCGAATCATAAGAGAGAGCGACAACGAGCCTATTTTAGACGGTTATATTTTTCGCCTTGTTCCGTCAATCGGAGAGCCGCTTCTGATTTCTGGAAGGGATATGACCGGAGATTTGATTGACTGCACGGTGTCTGGATCAACGGGCGAGTTCAAAGGGCGCACACTAAAGCAGATAATCGAAAGCCTTGTCTCGCCGTTTGGCATCACAGTGTCAGGCGAAGACGGGAGCAAAATTTCGATTTATCGGCATTCAATGAACGACATGGTGTCGGATGTGATTTTTGATCTTGTGAGCCGTCAGGGCATGCTTGCCAACTCAAATGGCACTGGAAACATTATCCTTACGTCAGCAACAACAACAGAGTACGCGCCGTTTTCGTTGCAAGAGGGTGTGAATGTGAATAAGGGTAGTTTCGTTCTAGACGCATCGCTACAACACTCAATTTATACCGTTTTAGGGCAAAACAAAACATCGTCTCAGATCACATCGTCAACAGATGGCGACTCTCCTAGATTCCGCCCGCTCACTCTGATAAATTCCGGAAACATCCAAATCCAAGACGCGAAAACTGCGTCCGCATGGCGTCAATCCGTAAGCGATGGTTCGGCTCAGGCATACGAAATAGAGGTTGATGCCATTCAAAAAGTCAGTCCAAATACGCTGATTAAAACAGAGTCAGACACACTTGGCGTAAATGGAGACCTGCTTATCAGGGGCGCATCGTTTATTTCGGATAAAAACGGAAGTAGGACTGTGCTTTCGTTGGTTCCTCCGCAGACATTCGGTGGTAATGCAACAATGAATAGCTGGATAAAATGATAAATCTCGGCAACATAATGAGGGTGATGCGCAACAGCTTTTCGACAGGACGGCTAACCGCATATGGTTCAACTGTTGGAGAGGTGCAAACCTCCTTACAATCTGGAGAGGTTGTCAGTGAACTTGAGCATCCTCAGGAGTGGGGGTTTTCATCCAAATCACCGCTCGGACAAAAGACGTACTCGTTTTTTCAGGCAGGCTCCAGAGACAACGGAGCTTGCCTTATTGTTGCAGGTGAATGCCCGGTAGATTTGGCGGTTGGTGAGTCGTGCGTTTACAATCAAGCTGGGATCACGGTACATTTAAAATCTGACGGCGTTATCGAAATCACAGGAGCAACAGCACTTGAGGTCAGCGGAGACGTTCAGGACGCAGGTACAATCACCCCGACCATGCAAGACATGAGAGACAAATTTAATATACACACACACAGCGGAGGAACAGTTCCCGCGCCAGATCAACAGATGTAATTATGAGCGACCTTCGTTTTCCATATGACTCGGACAAAGGCTTCAGCGATTTAGTTCTCGATGGAGGCGATTTTCTTTTGTCTGATGCTGTGACAATCCAAACGCCAAATCCAAACGCATCCGACGGGGTGTATGCGTATTGGTATGACGGATCTGAATGGTTAATTAGCTCTGTTGAGGATGTTGGCAGTTTGCCGTCGAATTACTTCAAGCTCCAAGATTATCCAGATACGATTACGGTTAGTGGTGCAGGAGAGGCCGAGGTAAATCAAGAGTATGAATATGCCGGTACATATTCATCAAATCCTTATTGGAATTTTAATGGTGATGACAATGATAGCATTAGAGATTTTGGTCCAGCTTGGGAAATTATTTTAGATTCAATTCAGCAATATCAATCACTCGCATCTGGATTACCCCCTAAAAGTCCTATCGCATGGAACCCAACAGGTGGAGCGTCGCCAGCCCCAACCCTAACCTACACCATCCCAACAGATCAGTATGTAGGCCAAGGCTCATGGTCTGGAACGATCACGTTTTCTTCAGCGGTTCCAGCTCCAATATCAATCTCTAGCGATGCGGTTCCTGAGGAACTTCGAGGCGCAATTGTGTGGGTAGATTCAGGATTCGAAACTAATGGCGAATCAGTCTATTACTCAAAAGCAATTGTCTCAACACTCGAAGTCTATTATCCAAACGTGACCTTGCAGATTGCCGTTGAGCTTTCGCTATTCACCGACCGTCGCGCAACCGCAGATGAAATTGAAGATTTCCAGCCGAACGCACAAAGGAGGGCATCACGTCGCGGTTACTGGGCAAATACATTCCGCGATTACGTGCAGGGATCCGGGCTTTGGCTTTTAGAGCGAGCCAAGAAAACAGCAACTACGCTTTCTCGCGCACAAACATACGCCACGACTTCGCTTGCTTGGATGGTCACGGAAGGCGTTGCTAAATCTGTAAACGCAAGCGCAAGCTTTGATGGAGATGCGCTTATTCTTATTGTGACAATCACAAAGCCCGACGGACAAGAAGAAGGGTTTAGATTTCAGTTCGCGTGGGATTCCTTGGAGGTTATTTAAATGGCATATTTAAAACCAACACTTTCTGAGCTTATTGATCAGATCGAAACAAATCTGTTCAGTCGATTTCCAGACCTTGACCCGTCGCTTGCAACCAGCATGGCAAAAAATATCGCTGAAGTAATCGCGGGCGCGGTCAACGGAACGTATGGGAATCTTGAGTATAACCTTGAGCAGCAATTTCCTGATACCGCGCAAGAGGAATATGCTACGCGCTGGGCTGCAATTTATGGACTCACGCGACTTGTGGCAACAAGCGCAGATGGCGATGCAATATTCACAGGATCAATTGGGTCGTCAGTCACTACAAGTGCAGAGCTTGTTTCATCTGACGGGATTGTTTATGAGGTTGATACAGGATTCACGCTTGCCGCAGAATCAGAAACGCATTCTGTAACAGCACAAGACGCCGGAGAGGACGGAAACATTGATGCCGACGCTGAATTGGCGTTTGTTTCCGTGCCATCCGGAATGGATTCGATAGCCACGGTTGACAGTGGAGGAATCACGGGCGGAACGGATCAAGAAACGGACGTCGAGCTAACGGCGCGTACACTTACAAAAATCGCTAATCCACCGCGAGGGGGTGCTGCGCACGACTACACCGCTTGGGCCAAAGAGGCAACGAATGTAACGCGGACGTGGGTTAGAACTCCTGACAGCCCCGGTACAGACACGGTAGACCCCGGCGAGGTTCTTTTGTGGTTTGCAATGGACAATGATTATGATGACGGCATTCCGCAGTCTGGCGATATTACTGATGTCCAAGATTATATTGATGCTGTGCGACCCGTTATGATTGACAGTGGATTTACAGCAGACGCGCCAACCGCGTATGAAATAGACTTTGATGTCACAATTTCGCCAGACACGCCTACAAATCAAACAAACACGACTGCAGAGCTTGCGTTGCAAATCAGAGAGTCCGGCGAGGTTGGAGGAACAATCGCAACGTCAGACATTTACGAAGCGATGAGTCGGGTTCCTACTCTCACGAACTGGACTGTGAACAGCACAACCGCTTTGTCTGCCGGTATTGGAGAGTTGCATACGATGGGGGGCGTAACATTTAGTTAAAATGACTGCACCACTTACACAATACATCAATGCGATGTTTAAGCTTGGTCCGAGCGGCTTCATTATGCCAGAACAACCAGACGCGTCAAACTACGGCACATTGCTGGAAGTCATCGCGCAGGCCGCATTTAATGCTCAGACAATTGCAGATGACAATCTCGACGAGATTTTCCCCGATATAATCGGCGCGTATTTATCAGATTGGGAGCGAGTGCTTGATTTGCCGCCGTGCGGATTAACGGATCTTCCGGCCCAACAACGCAGTGAAATTGTTCTTGCGTGGCTAAACATGGGCCCAAACACAACCGCAGACTTTCTTGTCGAGCTCGCCGCAACAATTGGTTACACGATCACGATCACTTATGACGGTACTATCGCCGCAAGCGAGCGAAACTTTCATTTTGAGGTAAACGCCGCTTCAGAGACTGCAATTTATTTCCGAGCCGAAGACAGTGCGGCTGGCGAACGCTTGGTCTCGTATGGGAATAATGCATTGGAATGCGTCATAAACTACTTCAAACCTGCCCACACGCTTGCAACCTTCATTTATACGTAGATAGGAGATGACATGAGACAGATTGACACTGCAACATCGACAACAACTAAGCCGACGCCGCCCGCCGAGGGATCTGCAGGTTGGTTTCAGGACAACGAATTATCGGGAGGAACTATCGTTCCAGCGTGGTTTCTTAACTCGCTACAGGATGAGGCAATAAACGTGATCGATGGGGCCGGTCTCACGCCAGAAAAGGACGACGATACTCAGCTTTATCAGGCAATCGCTCTCATGATCAATGCGCTTGACACGGAATACATTGCCATAGCATCAGGAACAATAGCGCTGACCCAGGACTCGACAGGAACGTACAATTATGTTATAGCCGATTTCGCTGGAGCTGGCCTAGATACAGACAATATCAGAACATTGCACGTTGAGTGCATATGCACGACAACTGCATCGTCGTCGTTTGTGTATGCCGATTTTGATGGAACACAATCGGTAATATGCAAATCACGAGCGACAGGCGGCGACGATTATACTGGGACGGCTCTAGTCGCTAATATCCCGATAAATCCGGGCCAATCAAGTATTGATCTTAGGATTAACATCCAAAACCAAACCTCAGCAGACGAGGCCTCATTTAAAATTATAGGAGCGACACAACGTGTTGTATTATAAACAGGAGCAAGAGCCATGAGCACAACAAGACCAATTACATTACTCGGCGTAGTCACTGAAGACACGGTCGGCGAGTGGAAGCCTAACGCAAGCGGCACATATCTTGTCATTGCAGAGGGTGATTTTGGAGGTGGCACGGTCACGATGCAAACCTCGCATGACGCCACGATAGGCAATCAAGATGTATACGACAACAATGGTATTTTATACGAAATTGGAGAGGACAACAACTACGCATCAAGAATTTTGCTGTCCTCTCCAATTTCTGTCAGAGCGACGCTCGCTGGTGCAACAAATCCTTCGTTAACAATTAAGCTTGCGTAAATATGATCTTGTCAAGAGGCATAGTCAGTGCGGGGGTTGCCTTACGCGGCCTTGTAGATCGCGGGGTTGCCGGGGCCGGGGGATTCGCGCCCCCGTCTGGCTATCTGCAATGGAACAACGGACAAAACGACGGCGCGTCTTTTCTGGATCGAAGCGGAAATGATTATGAGCTTACTCCGATTAACGGGGCGGCCTTGGTCCTGGACCTTTCTAACGAAATTATTTTCGCCGACGATGTCCCGTCTGGCGCGACAGTAAGCAACGAAGGAACGGCTGTACTGGCTGTCGATGCGGCAAACGATAAGTTGACGGTGAGTTCGGCCGGAACATGTTGGCGTATTGAAATTGATGACTCTGGCACTGCGTGGGGAAAATTACCATGCGCGGAAAAAAGCGGGAGTATTCTATATGAAACGATTAACGGCCGCAATGCAAGTATTGACGTGTCCGGGCCAAGTACAATCCGAACCCAGACAGAAGATTCTGATATGCCTAATTTGTTCAGAGGGTGCTCGAGGGCTATAAACTTTATCGGGGATGGCACAGACACAGTTGCGAGCTATGCAGCTACGAATATTGTTTTGGGGTCGAGTTATGAGTTTACAATAAAAGCTAATTGCGCAGCAGACCATACTGTAATAGGAAAATCGTACTTTATCAGTCGATATCCCAGACTTGAGTTCCTTGTGACCGGAGGCGGGATAAGATACTTACGAGCATATGATGAGACTTCTGTCTTGGTGTCTTCCCCCTATGATTGGGAGACGGACACAGATTATGAATTTGGGTTCATCGTTAATTCTGGGGCGTGGAGTTTAAGCGTTAATGGGGTTGAGTTTGCGAGCGGGGTTGGATATATCCCCCCTACAAGTGGATTGCTTATAGGGGCACAACTTTTTGCTTGGAAGGGATATGTTTGGGAGGTTGAACTCAACGGAATATCATTGTGGAAAGCTGCAAATGCTTATGACACAACATGGCCCGATTCAGTTGGTTCAAATAATGCGACACTTGTTAATACAGAATTTCTGCACCTTCCAGCGCTCGATGACGGAAGCGATGACGTTGCTGGGCTCGGGCTCACAAATCCGCCGGCTGTACCAAATGTTCTTCACAATAATTGTGAGATCGACTTAAGAAATGCAGATGAGAGCGCACTCTATCACTCGGCGTTATGGTTCACCATAGGCGTCCAGAATGAGGTGAGTTTTGGGGACTTAACCAACTGGATCAGCGGGACGAATAACACGTTTGTGAATTGCTATACGCTGAGTAATGGGACGCGAGTCCACGGTCTAAATCTGATCTATGCAGAAGATCGAGAGTTCATTCCCACAGAATATATACGAATTTTAAATAGATATCCGAACACATGCGGGAGTGGCGGGTTACAGACCCCATATTTAGTAGAATCTGGAGGTCTTGGGCCTTCGGGAACTTGGTACACAGCAGACGGAACGCACATTTATTTAGTAGACCCATGATACACGACAGGAGACATATAATGAAAAAAATATACATAGGACTGGTAGTTTTAATCGCTGGACTTGGCGCATCTGGGTTTAAAAATCATGAAGTGACTGAAATTCTTAATCGAGCAAACACGAATATTAATCAGGATGTAACGTCAACCGGCAGCCCAATTTTCGCATCTACTCAAATCGGGACGACTAATGCGTCTGTTACATTGAGCTATACGAACGGGTTGGCCCTTGATGATAATCTCTCTGTTAACGGAAATGTTACAGTAGCGGGTACTTTGGTTGATATCGATTCCGATGTTTTATATGCTATTTCCGCAAAGAGTTCCCAGATCCGCATGAACGCTAACGAGCCGCTTGCGCAAACGCTATTGATTCAAGCAGACAATAGTGGAGCTGGTTCCGCTACACTTCGACTTGCATCCGGCGGACAAGTAAGCGTTGACGCAGCGACCGGTATAAACTTCTTCAACTACGGTGATGACGCATTTTACCGACAGATTGGGTTTTATTCAGAGAACACCGGGGCCGGATCAGGAAATATTATCTTCGACGCCTACGATGATATTGAATTCTCAAACGACGGAGACGTGAGAGTAACAATTGATGCGTCGAGTGGTGACGTTGAACTTCTAACAGGCAATCTGACTCTCGCTGACGGTGATATAACCTCAACTGGAACTATCACAGCCGATACAGCCTATGAGTTCTTTGACGGCTCCACGCAGGCGCAAGCCGCAACGCCAGATGGGTTCCGCTGGCATGTGGGAAGTGCTGCATTAACGCAGAGTTTTAGCGTTACCGATCAGGACACTAATCCTTTCGGTCTATCCTTCAATAACAGTGGCCTGAAAATGTTTGCTCTCGGCCGTACTACTGAGACAGTCTATGAGTATGATCTCAATACGCCTTGGGATATATCTACGTCTGTCTACAACACCAACAGCTTTGTATTTACAGCGGACGATGATGATCCGTCGGGAATGTCATTCCAGCGCAACGGCCTTAAATTGTTTGTGGCCGGAAATCAAACTGATAGCGTTTTGGAATACGATTTAGGGACGGCCTATGACGTCAACACATTGGTTTATAATCAATCGTTTTCTGTGGCATCTGAGGAAACAACCCCAAGAGATATGACCTTTAGTGAAACGGGACATGAAATGTATGTTGTTGGCACTGGCAGCGCCACGGTGTACCAGTATGGCCTGTCAAGACCGTTTGATATCAGTACTGCTGTATTAAATCAAAGCTTCAGCTTAAGTTCTATCGATACCGCACCGCATGGCATAATTTCAAAGTCGTGTGGTACCATATTCTATATTTCCGGGAACACTGGGGATAGCATATACGAACTACATTTGACTACTCCTTTGGATATCAGCACTGCGTTTTTGTATCAGCAACTAGCGCTCGACACTATAGATACCAATCCGACAGAATTATTTATAAATCCAGATGGTTCAAAACTTTATTTTACCGGTGCGGCAAACGACAGTGTGTATGAACTTGGTCTGGGCGTACAGATGGGCGGGAGCGCCGAAATAGGCGGCGGCTTAACGGTAGACGCAGGTACGTTGTTTGTTGACGACGCAGCAAAGAGAGTAGTCATTGGAGCCTCTTCAATTCCGATAAGAGGAGATGCTAAATTATATATTACTGGAGAAGATGACAGTTTCAATGAAGGCCCGAACTTTCAAATACTTACCGATGCCGATGCTTATCCTATTTTAGAAGCGAATGCCAGAAAGCATGATGATGTAACTGTATATCTCGATGGGTATAGAGATGGGAATAATCACCAGAGTTCAGATGCCGGCTCTAATTATGGATTTAGAAAATTCGATGACGAGCTTTACATATTCCAGAATAGTGGGATAGCCCCTGGTAGTACGATGACTCTCAATAAAGCTTTAACCCTTGATACAAGTGGAGTCTGGACTCTTGGCAGTCACCTATACTTTGCCGATAGCAAGATAGCCCGTTTCGGGGCCGGAGGCGACCTGCAGATAGCGCACGTTGATGGATTACATAATCTCATCCAAAGCAGTACCGTTGATCTTGTAATTGATAACATCAAGAACGATGCACAAAGTATAATGCGGCTTGGGAGTGATGATACGAATACTGCATTTGAGGTGCAGAATAATAACGAAGAGACTTTATTCAAGGTTGATGGGGCTGGGAATGGAACGTTAAATGGTGAGTACTTAAGGAGTAATCCAGACAACGTTTATGACATAACTGACCCGGCGCAGTTGTTGGCTTTGGCAACCGGCACGACCATCACGCTTACCGCCGATACTCTTTTCAGAATCAATTATGCTGGCACTTTCGTATCGCCAGTCAATGTCGTTTCGGATGGGCATTATTTCGTATTCCAACTGGCGAGTACCGCAACATATGTGTACAGCAATACTGATACATTGTTCACTGTTTCGCAAACAGGCTTCAAGGTCGGCGGCGATATTGTTGCGGCTGTTCCGGGCACTCAGTTTTTTGACGTGCAAGGAACAGACCCAGCGTCCCAGTATGTCAGCATTGATACCGCCAATATTGTGGGATTCGCGCCGGGATCGATGGATAAAGTAACTCCATTATTTCGGGATGCTCTGTTTACTGACTGGACGGACACCTTTGAGTTGACTGGTGTCGCCGGGGGGTTGATTGACGGAAGTGGCAGCTTTAAAACAACGACTAACAGCACGGAGAAATCACTGTTTTCGATAAGCACTTTCGATTATGCTCCGGGGCAAGGGATATCCATCTCTATCCCCAACAGCGGCGGGTTTGTCAATGCTGGCGAATCTCTGTTCCGGATCGATCCAGGTATCCACGCTGACAGTCGTTTGTCAATAAGCGGCACCACGCTCTCCGGCGATCTGTTCGATACCTCTGGAACCAATGGCACCTTCACGGCTGTCGCTGATGCAACTATTACCGCTGAGTCTATTACCAGCGTGAGCACCGTAACCGGGTTTGCTAGGTTCAATTACGACGGCAGCCCAACCGTTTACACAGACCAAAAGGTGACGATTGACGGGTTCGCCATATACACCTATTACAACGGCACGTGGGTAGTTACCAGCACCGGTTTCGGGTGGTTTGAGATTGGCGTTCTTCCATTCGGCGGTAGCGAGGGCGGCGGATCATTTGATAGCGATTCAATCACACTCACAGATACCGGGACAATCCTGTCAGATGGCGACACAATCACATTAGATACTGATTTGTTTACGGACTATGACGTTGGGGCTGTCGTGTACAATCAGCTGGCGAATAGCGTACAAGTTAATGCTGAATACACGTCTACGCATACAGGCTCTTGGAGCACAAGGGGATTAGACCAGACCGACCCTCGCGTTTTGTCGGTAAACAGCCCTTCTCAAGTGGAGAGTAAATATTTCTTCCTTGGGTATGTTAACGACAACTCAACCGCTGTTGGTCCGATCACAAATAATTCATTTCGGCCAATGGAATTTGGCACGATGATTGAGGCGGCCACTACAGAACGGTTTAAGTTAATCGATACATCTACAGGCGCATTTGAATACACAGGTAATGAGGAGATAACGATATCCTTAGCGGATGGTCCGAGTACTGTGTCGTCTGGAGGAGCTCAAGAGTTCCGGTTTTTGTGGTTTGTCGACAAAAACACAGGATCTTACGTTGCAATTGATGACCCAAATGAATCAATGAATGAGCTGGGCAGTACTGCAGCTTCTACCCCAGGGTTCTCCTCCGTAACTATTCAAAAAGGATACAGATTGCGCCGGGAATTAACCAGAACGGCAGGAGCAAGTGACCTTGTCGTAAGGTACTCAACAATAACAGGCAGTAAATAGGAGATGATATGCAGATGAAAGTTGTAATAGGTTTGATCGTAGCAATCGCCACCATGGCGCTTGCCGTCAATAAAGATATCTATAAAGCCGACCTTGCAAACAGGTTCCCCGCGTATTCGCAGCATGAGGTGATAAAAGGAGATCTGCGCAAGTTTGTTTTAAAGAATGGCGAAGACATCGTTATGGAGTCTCCCTATAAGCTGGACATGGGTGAGGCGGTCTTCTATGTCCGCGAGCAAATGGTCGGTGGCTTGGAGGTTGAGCCTATGCTCACCGCTGCTCAAATTAAGGCACTGAGCAATGTGATCGTGGGAACTCGTGTGGTTAATACCTGTTCTAATAAGTTCTCGGTCTGCACAAACACCTCTTCGAATGGGTGGAATTAATACTTGGCTGACAGAAGAAGCAATGCGTCTTATTTATCAGGAAAAATTATGAGTGAAAACGAAAGAAAGCAGAGCCTTTTGATGACACCCGCTGAAATCATGCGCCTGATTTATCAGACGGCGGCAACCGCGATAATCATTGTCTTGTTTATGCTCAATATTAAAAACGAATTTCGAGATGAAATAAAAGAGCAAAAGAACGAGATCCTTGCAACAGTCAATAAGGATATGTCGCTGCACGGAGGAACCATATCAGACAATAAGAGTAGTGTCATAAAGCTCTCAGAACTACTACAGAAAAAGCTTGATGACAACGAAGATGAGCACGATGAATTCGTTTCACTAATCAACCAGCTTGCCCTTAACGTCCGAGATTTTAATGGGTTGGTACAGGGCGTGATTAACGGCCAGGGGGAATTAATGTACGAAGTGAGAATCAACAGAACGAAAATTGACGGGCTTTATAACCCGGATTACGAGGAAAAATAAATGCCTAAAAAGAAGACGCCAACAAAACCAAGTAGAGCCAAGGCTAAGCCGAGAAAAACCCCTGTAAAGCCAAGAAAAAAACAGAGATGAAGTGATGATTTGTCCACGGTGTCAGCGTGATCGTTTGGAGCGAAAAACGCGCACTCTCGACCCGTTGGATGATTATTATCTTTGCACTTTTTGCGGATATATTGATGGGGTTGTAGATGATGAATGGCTGCAGAAAAGAAAACCCAAAATACAAAAAGATTGATTCTTATGAAAATGCTGGGATGAAGTATAGACTTCTCGAATCGCATTCCTACTATTCAAAACAGTTCGGGAAATTCGTGCATTTAAAGGCCGGCATGTTATCTGATGGGGCAACTGGCGCGCGCGACTTGCCTAAAAGCTGGTCTTGGTGGGTGCACGATAAGCTCTGCATTGATTCCAAGTGGGCCGACGGGTCTCCGTGTTCTGCATTGGATGCATCTTCCGTGCTATACGATATCTTAGATGAAGAGGGTCACAACATACGCAAGTTCACTTGGAAGTGGATAACGTTTCTTTTTGGAAGTTGGAGAATTAAGAGTCGGGTTGGATGGATGTAATAATCCGTCATATGCATGGTTAATATCCAATATGACGGACTATTTTCCACTGATTCGGCTGTTGGGGTGATTTAGTTTCTGCATTCTGTCATAGAGCACAACATTCACGCAGGCCGCAAGGTTCATGCATCCCGCTGTGGGGACATAAACAACATCTCTACACCACTCAGTCGTTTTCTTGCCCAACGTTCCATCTTCCGGGCCAAAGATGTAGAAGGCACGTTCTGGGTGTTCATAGTCCGGCAGTGGTGTCGCCCCTTCGATCAGATCGATAGCAACCGGCACACAGTCATAAGGAATGCAATCCTTTAAGTTTTCAACCTGAAGCAAGGGAAGATGCCTGTAGCTCTTCATGGTGTCTGTTGGTGCTCGGTTGTATCGATCTCCGCTTACAGCCAGCATTGAAGACCCGTAGACCCCACACGCCCTTAAAGCATGTCCGATGTTCACGTCTGTTTTTGGGCCTTGAAGTCCCACGCATGAAAACCCACGAGACCCCAACCATGCAATTGACTTTACGTCAGTAACGCTCATTTTTCTTCTCCTGTTTGTGTGTTCCGAAAGTCATCGCTAACGTTAGCCTTTTATATTAATGATCGGGCGTGAATAGTTGGTGATTATGTTCATATAATCTTGTATTCTTCCTGCACCTCTTTGCACTGTACGGTTCCAACACTGTTCCAGTATGGTGGAGCTGAGCGAACAAGCCGTGTTCCGTCATTATGCGGAAGCCATCGCATACTCTTGCCTTCTTTAACAAGCGACCAGTCATCCACAACCTCTTCTGTTTCAATTGACACGATTCGCCCATACCCCTTTCCTCGCCCCTTCCCGAGCGCTTTAATATGCCGCCGCAAAATCTTCTTTACGCTTTTTCTGTTTCCACTTGCATATGCAATCATTCTAGGCGCAAGCAGAAGAGGGGTTGGAACATTATATTCTCTGTAAATTCCGTTCTGTAAATTTGGACTGCCCTTTGTCATCTCTGCCCGATTTTGTCTGAATTTCTTCCGCCATAGCCTTAGCGTTTCGTGCGTCGCTCCATCAGGGAAAAGCGCGGACGCGTGCCAAATATCTACTCCATTTATTGTAGATTGAAGCAGAGGTAAACGGATCTCATCCGGCACATCTCCCCTGTCCAATCCCCTTCGCGTAGATTGCATTGGAGTGAGTGCCCATGCAAGCAACCCGTCTAAATGTATTGGTTCGGCTGTATCAACACAAATACCTCTCCCATCCATATTAAAAATAACTTTAAAGTGCATTTCTTTCACCCATCCTTTTCATCATTTCCGCTGCTTTCGTGCTACTAATATAATCAACTGCTCCCTCTGTATATGATCCGGCTCGGCACCCCGTCGAAGTACGTACATCTAGCCCATATTTAACGTAAGTAGAAAGCAGTGGCAAATTATGAATAGCGATGTATGCTGCCAAATCATTTACGGTCCACCGCGCAAGAGGAGTGCTTCTTTTCATCCCTAAACAATCAAGTATATTCTGGGAATTTGCATTTCTGCAAGTTATCCTCCTGCCCCTTGACTCTTCCTCAGCGAGTCCAACAAAAACCCCGTCATGCCCGCTTTGTGCGTTAAAACTTTTCACGGCGTCTCTGAAATGCACTCCCCGTCTAACCTCCTCGTAAGGGGCTTCGTATTCTTTCAAAAAAGTATCTCTAACATTGTCAAAATCACCGATAAGCTCCGCATCATCACCTGTGAAATGGACTATTTTAATCGTCGGATCTACAGACCAAACCAAGTGAGACAACACTATTGACTGCTTTCCCCAGCTACATGAGCAGTACGGATTATTTGTTGCATTAATCATTGCGACAATGTCTGATCGTGCTTTTTCTTCTTTTGCCTTGAATTGGGGAAGGGCGGACAAAAGCTTCCCTTCCTTTAATTGCTGAGCGATGATGCGCATTTTATTTCCTCCTGGCTTGGCAATAAATAGGCGATGAAAGCATATAACGCAGACTGGTGACGGGGTCTAGCCCACCGCTCATATTCCATCCACGCGCTTAACCCTGCCTTCCTCATGATATGTGCCGGGCAGTCAAGTGATTCAATAACACTTCGCCCTATCCCGGAATGCAACGCTGCATTCATCGTCTCCCAGTAGTGCCTAACTATCTTCCTGTCCGAGCAGTCAACGAGGCGCTCCTCAAAAAGCCACACGCATTTCCCTGGTGAGTTGACAGGCGCTCGCATTGCTCCATGCTTTTTGTATCCAGTTGTCGCATAGCCTGCCCAAGGCACAACCGGCCACTCCTCTAGAACGCAGTCGCGAACCTCTATGCGTGATAGCCTCCGAAAGGTGTTGCCATCGCAGATCCAGCTCGACATCCTTTCCCATTTGTACTTAAGAGCGATATAAGCATCTACTGAAACATACGTAGATGATGGCCTGGCGAGAAGCGCCCCTCCGTTAAAAGACTTCCCGAATAGTTCTTTCCTTGGGATGCAGGACCTAACCGTTCCCGTTACGCAACACCTATTTTTTACGGTATCACACGGCAGTTCCGGGCAATCATCATCGCCACTTAATGCGGATGCTATAAGGCTTACCGCATGCATCAGAATTCCACCTGTTCCTTTAGTGCGCCGATTTCAACCAGATATTTAAGAATTGTACCTTTGTTTTCTTCTAAATATTTGCAATATGCCTCACTTGTGGGGGCTCCTTTAATAGTCATATTCACCCTGCCCATTCCGCGCCGATTTTCCGCTCCAATCAAGCCTTTTTTAGCAAGCAGCTCCAGTGCTTTTCCTATTGCGCTCGCCTCTATTTCTGTTGCATGGTCGCTAATATCTAGGCCGCCATCCATGACCGTGCCGGTCCTTAAGCATTCGGTATTTGCAATCATACCATGGTGCTCACTGTCGCTATGCCCTTCATGATCATCTCGTCTTGTGAGGTACGTCCATTCCATGAGCGTAGATGCGCTTACTTTCCCCGTGCCCCATTCTGCGCATCTTGGGTGCAGATCAAAAACGTTAACCCGTCCAGAGATTATTCGATTTCCGATTGCATAGCCGAGCGTAGACAGGTGGGGGATCATGTTGCGCAATTCGTGGATTCCTTGCACTTTTAGCGCCCCATTATTGCCAAGCTTGGCAGATATTGCCCTCCCTTGCTTGGACTTCTCCTCAAGCGCTCCACCAGCATATAGGGCGTGAAAGAACCATAATTCTACAGGCGGGATTGCCATGTTTGGCGTCAGACCCAGCGTTGTGCAAAAATGGTCTGCCAACAGATCGCGGATCTGTCCTCGCAATGCATTGCCTGCGTAAAAAGGGAGCGTAAGAGTTTGATCAGTCGTGCTCAGGATCTGGCACCTTCTAAACAGCGTTGCATTTCCGGCCTTGTTATCTGAGCCATGCGCAAGCGGGCTTTCGCATCTCACCTCTATTTGCACTTGAGCGGGCCGCGCTTTTATCGCTGTTCCCTTATCCACCGCTGAAGTTATTTCTATTTGTTTGACCGCCACCAAATACTCTTCGTCTGTCTTTAGTGACACAATCATCGCAATAATTCTCGGGTATTCTCGGATAAAATCAAGGACTGCAACCGCATTACTTCCTCCGACAATTTTGGTAAAAGCTGCTACGGTTTCATTGCTTATATATCCAAGGTCTGAATCAAGGAGCGCCCCCAGTCGCTCGCAAAAGGCAAGCAATGTCGGTTGAGTTGATGCCTGAACAATCCTATCAGACAGGAAGTCTGTAAAATTTCTAGACACCTTAATTTGTGCGGCGCGCTTAAGTGATCTGATCATATCCATTATTGCGAGTTGTTGTGTTTTCATATTATTGCCTCCTTAATTTTAGGCTAATCAGAGCGTAGACCATACGCGGCCAATGCCCGTTTTGTTTTTTATGCTTTTTCCTCATGCTCTATTTTCCACTGATTCGGCTGTTCGCTAAGACCATCGCACAGTTGAGTTCCCGTTTCTGAAAACAAGTTCCTTCGGAGTGCATTCGTCATGCACCAAATCGTATCCGCAGCAGAAACTCATCCCGATAATCTTCTGACCCATCCGTGATTTAATTAGCCTTTTCGTTCTGGCACAATTCACATAGCGAACCAGCCCATCGAGGCTACGGGGTACTCCGGTCTTTTTGTCATCCGTCTTGCTCATAATTCACCTTTCGTTTTGCTCCGAGCCTCATCGGTGTCGTTGGAAAGCCCGAGCGGGCACCATTTTGGCGTTCCTTTAAAACTCTCGCCCCCTCCATGTATAATTGACCCATAAGCCTTTGGTGCGTCCTTGTGCCTGCACTCATACCAACACTCGCCGTGACCGTAATGATAGTTCCGAAACGGGCAGTCATTGCAGTTTTTAACATCTAGTTCAGCTAATACTTTCATAATCAATTTTCCAACCAGACGCTGAACCATACGCGGACAACGCCAATTTTTTAGTCAGCGCACTTAGCCGCGCTGGTTAGCTTGTTCGTTAGATTTAGTCATAAGTTCCATACACAATTCGCTCATCGCTGGCCAATGAGTCATCGTCGATAATTGGGTAGCCAAACATTGTTTTAAATTCATTCCAAATCATTCCGTCATAACTATATTCCAGCAAGCTCAAGTCGTCCTGCTTGTGATCTAATGCATATTGATCATGAGTTGTTTCGATATCAATTATCCCAGATGTAGCAACACTTTTTTGCCTTAGTTTCATACCTTCTCCAATCTAACCAGCGCATGGAGCCTATGCGGCAAACGCCGGGCCTTCTTTTGTTGTTTCAGCCCCGAGCGGCTGTTGCAGATCGTTCGGCTGTTTCCAATTCGGCCCGCGCCAATCTTTCTGTCCGTTGATTTTCCTTTTGAGCCACTTCAAAACCTCTCGCTCGTGAAGACACCCACCGATTGGGCCTGTGATTTGGAAAA
>PJEL010000662.1_pt1 | contig 40221 bp, 34 predicted proteins | sample 1853271 | NCBI WGS metagenome assembly PJEL01 (sample SAMN08108733, study PRJNA415343) | Invertebrate metagenome, whole genome shotgun sequencing project. | host: Globobulimina | place: Sweden: Gullmar Fjord | collected 2015-08
CTTCTGATTGCTACTTTGGTGGAAGTGGAGTATGTATAAAACGACTTGCGGTTGTCGCGGGCTGAGGTGGTGGAGTAGCATGTGTTATCTTCCAGGATGGACTGGCTAGTGGCAATGAAATTATCTGGATCAAATTCAAGATCCCCCATGTCTGTTAGAAGAGCCCATCGATTGTCATGGATGATATTACGTTTTTCGAGCCCCTTTTTTCGTTGGATTTTTTTTTTCCTTTCCCTTTGGAGATCTCCATTCTCTAGATCTAGATCTCCATTCTCCTGGACCTATATGCAATTCCCTGGTCACCCCTGGGCATGATGCATGGTATGCTTTTCAAACATGAGAATCTACCATCACTGGCCACAGAGATATTCCTCATTCATCTTCCACCCTTTGCAAACAAATGCATGCATGAGTAGCCTAGGTTTGAGGCCCTCAAATGGAGGGTCTAAACATGGATCATATGATATCCCTACACTCATGATGACAGAGTTCTATACCATTAAATAGATTTTAAATACAAATATGGATGTCACCATTTGATTGACAGAATAGAGGCGTTTCTGTTATCGGAGTAAAAGCCTTGCACTGTTTCCACAAATTGTACATGGCACAGTGCAATGGGTTCACACAGCACAGCGCGGCCATAGGAAATGCATCAGCGGTTCGCATAGAAAAAAGAATAATGTTACGTCAAGTATACTCTGGAGGACTCACGCTAGGTAGATGCTCTTCTGGGCAACTCCGCATGTCTGTGGAATATCCAAAGAGATGGACTTCAATCAGCAGCATGGCACGAGATGACGATGAGATTCCTTTTACAGAATACAGTCACGATGTCAATAGATCCTACTGGGAGACGCGACCTGTGACTGTGACAACGAGGCTTATTGAAGTAGGTGCCTCTCTGGGAGTCTGGTTTGCCTCTGGGGCAGTCTTGGGTAAAGACCCAAAGGGTCGTGCGAGCCAGTTGAATAGTATTCTGACAAAACTGGGTCCAGCATACATTAAAATAGGCCAGGCTATTTCCAGTAGACCGGATGTTCTCTCTCCAGAATTCCTTGGAGAGTTGGAAAAACTTCAGGATAGACTACCACCATTTTCCACACAAGAAGCGCTTGATGTGATTGAGAGGGAATGTGGGCAACCAGCGGATATGCTATTCAAACAGCTCTCTCCAGAACCAGTAGCTGCGGCTTCTCTTGGGCAAGTATATAGAGGCACGTTGTATAGTGGGGAGGAAGTTGCTGTAAAAGTACAGAGGCCAGGAGTTGCCAGATCCATCTCCCTGGATGTTTTAGTTCTTCGACGGCTTGCAAAAGAACTCAGAGCTTGGAGGAAATTGAACACAAACCTTCCATTTCTAATAGATGAGTGGGCATCCTCATTATTTAAAGAGCTTGATTATAGACAGGAAGCAGAGAATGGGATAAAGTTCAAGGAACTCTATGGCCACCTCGAGGGAGTGTATGTTCCCAACATGTACAAGGATTTGACGACGAGGAAAGTACTCGTGATGGAATGGATTGAGGGAGAACGATTGAATACACAACGTGGAATGTCAAATCGTAGTGATGATATTCGCTTGGTAGAAGTTGGTGTCAGATGCTCGCTGGAGCAGCTCCTCGAGTTTGGATTTTATCATGCAGACCCTCACCCAGGGAATTTGTTGAGGACAAAAGATGGCAACCTAGCATATCTAGATTTTGGAATGATGGGAGAGGTGGATGAAAATATCCGCCGAGGACTGATACAGGCCACACTCCATTTAGTAAATAAGGAATATAAAGCACTGGCTGATGATTTCATCACGCTCGGCATGCTTCCACCAGATTCTGACAAGGAAAAGATTGTTCCAGCCTTGACATCTGTGTTTGCAGAGGCACTTGCTGGAGGAGTGAATAATCTATCATTTGGAGATTTATCCGCAAATCTGGGAAGAACCATGTACGAGTTCAAGTTTCAGATACCATCATACTACACACTCCTTGTGAGATCATTGTCTGTGCTGGAAGGCATTGCATTGGTGAGCAACCCAGACTACAAGGTTCTCAGTGCTGCATATCCTTGGATTGCTCGTAGATTATTGACAGATACATCCCCAGAATTACAAGAGACATTACGTTCCTTGGTGTATACAAATGGAAAGTTGAATTTCAAAAGGTTGGAATCTCTCTTTACCCAGGCAACACAGTCAACGGGCATCCCCCAGAGACCAAAAGACGCCGCCCCTGGATCTCCTCCTCCAAGACCGGATGCTTTAGGTTTGATTTTATCAAACAATGGGGCATTCGTCCGTGGTATTCTCGTGGATGAGCTGGCCAAGGGTGCAGATGCTTTCTGGAGGGTTTCCATTGACACTCTCGTACTGACAGCATATAAGGAAATCCACACATCTCTCATGTCTGAAACGAATGATACTGTATTTCTTAAGAATATATCAGAGATTTTTGCATCCATACCAGCATTGTCAGATGAGAATGACAAGGAACAGCTTGAGGGACTTGGCAAGTTGGCAGCAACCTTGCAAAAGACATCAGCAGCGCAGGGATTTGGAGTATTTGAGGAAACAGCAAAGACACAAGAGTCTTGCAACATTCAAGACCAGTTTGATGCTCTTGTGAATGGTATTGACTGGATTGTCAGAGAAGCACAATCCTTGTCTCCTGAAGAGAGAATTCGTGCAATAGAACTCCCAGTTGAGATTGCTCAGAATGTAACCTCTCGAATAGCTGCCAGAGCCGTGAGATGGATTTTCTCTGAAAGACAACAGAAAAGCACACAGAATAATCCAATGGCATCATAATAATAAAATAATAGTAACGTAACGATACCTGTACTGTTTTCACAGCCTTCCCTTGCAGGGGGACATGGCAACATTCGTCACAGCATTATCAAAGGGTTCTGTGTTTCAACGCTATCCTATATATCAATACCATCAAATATCAAAAGATTGGAGGAAATTCTCGACAAGCGTTCGACGTGTCATCTGTTTTGTTTCTGAGATGGAAAATGGGAAACAAATGACCAGAGAGCAAGTGGCGGATTTGATCCCTCCTCTCTCTCCTGATGCGTACAAAGGACAAGCAGGAAAAATAGCAGTCATTGGTGGATGTAAGGAGTACACCGGAGCTCCATACTTTGCTGCATTCTCTGCCCTCAAAGTTGGTGCAGACCTTTCCCATGTTTTTTGTACAGAGGAAGCAGGGCCAGTGATCAAAGGGTATTCTCCTGAACTCATCGTTCATCCGTATCTGAAAGAAGAGGACGAAGACATGGAACGGTTCCATAGGGAGTTTGCACCATGGATGGACAAGTTTGGATGTGTTGTTATTGGTCCTGGGTTGGGTAGGAATCCATCTGTTATGGATGCTGTTTCTCGTAGTCTCGTAGAGATCAACTCGAGGGGCATTCCAATAGTTATAGATGCTGATGGATTATGGATGGTGACGATGAATCCAGAGATCTTGTCCAAGAGATGCAGGAACCAGAAGAGTACCATTGTCTTGACACCGAATGCTATTGAATATGCACGCCTGGCATCAGCCCTGCAAGCTTCTTCACCGGATGAAGTTCAAGAACGACTCGGAGGACCTGTCATTGTATGTAAAGGGAAAGAAGATGCCATCATCGGTGTTGATGGCTGTCGAATGACATGCAATGAGGAAGGGTCTCTCTCTAGGGTGGGGGGAATGGGTGATATTCTTTCAGGGTCGATTGCCACATTCATAGCATGGAATCGTGATATTGATCTTGCTGCGTATGCAGGTTGTTATATCGCCCGTCAGACGGCCAAGATTGCCTTTTCAAAACATGGCAGGGCCATGGGAGCGACAGATATGATTGCAGAATTGGGCCATGTGATATCATCTCTGGAAAGAACACGGGAAGCATAGCTTACATATAGTTTACAGAATAAATATACATACGTAAGAATGAATTAAAGATAGTTTCGTCTCATACGTTGTCGTCCAGGATTGTCTTTTTCAAATCTGCCCTTCTCTTCAGCCCTGCGAGCTGGCTGTTCACATGATGAGCACTTTTACTCTCTCCGCCGACATCCCCGGCATGTTCTGCCTTGCCAAAATTCGTTCCATTCATAATATTACTTGAAGCACTCGTTCTACCTTCAGACTGTTCCTTTGACTGCTTTTTCCACTGCCGCAGTGCAGCCCTACGTTTTAAATTTTCCATCTGTCCCTTCCAAGCTCCTGCAGGAGGAGGTGGCGTACCAGCGACACCCATACGCTCTTCACGTTTACGTCGGTGGTAGTTGAACGACCAGAAGAAATCATGAAAATTCCAGCCATCCTGTTCAACCTTTTCCCCAAGGACATTGCCATGTCTTCTACCCATCAACATCTCATACGCCTCTTGAATTTTCATAAAGCGCTTCTGTATCGTCCGTTTATTTGGATCATCATGTCCTATATGTCGATCTGGATGATGCTCCAACACCAGTTTCCTGTGTGCTTTTTTAATTTCTTTTTCGCTCGCAACAGGACTCACCCCGAGAACCTCCCACGGGAGTTTCTCTCGTTCTCCTCCCCTTGAACACGTAGAATGCACGCGATTTCCTCTAGTATGAGTATGAGTAATGATTCTAGGTTTGACTATGGAAACAGAACGTCTGGTATCTACACGCGAGTGACACGTGCCAAGCTCCGACACATGTGGACATGACCGTACGTCAACGAGAGACCTCATAGTTCCCTGTCTATAGTTTTTTTGACATGATACGTATGATATTGTACCAGGATAACACCATGCCATGATGTAACAAGTCTACTACATTTTCGTCTGTCGTTGGTCAGTGAGGTGAGGCCTCTTTTGAGGGAAAATTGGGGGGTATGATAGGCATCAACAGTGTGCTGGCCATGAATCAATCAACTCCCAACACATGACGTGTCACCTGCTTGAGACAGAACATCAATTACCTCCTGCTCTGATGCAATCATCAAAGCCGTCCTTCCATCTTTGTTCCTCACATTCACACGAGCACCCGACTGGATCAAAAATTTGACTACCCGAACATCATTCTTCGATGAAGCACCCATCAAAGGAGTCCATCCATGTATATCACGAGCATTCACATCAGCACCAGCCTGAATCAACGCCTTGCATCGTTCTACGTCGGCCATATCCTCATCGCAATCACCAAAAAATTGATTGTAAAAATCTTGGCGGGCCACGGAACCATTAGCAGAGGCAATCATCAGAGCAGTCCTTCCTTGTGTATCACGGACATTCACATCAGCACCCGAGTTAATCAATGCACAGACTTTGGAAAACCCCTTGCCCTTTTCACAAGCAATTATCAAGGCAGTTTTTCCTTCTTCGTCATGGACATTCACACGAGCACCTGCCCCAATCAATGCAGTAACCTTTGCCTCACTACCATCCCCCCCGGAAGCAATTCCCAAAGCAGTCTCTCCAGAGTCACTACAAGCATTCACGTCAGCACCTGCCTCGATCAATGCACGGACTCCATCAATACCTTCTAGTCTAGAAGCAACCAGCAACGCAAGACAATCGTATACAGACTGAAAGTCAGTGTTGACCCTTTGCAGTCGTGCACGTTTAAACGTGCCATACCGGGTCTAATTCTTTTCGTCGTCAATATATAACCAAACATTTGAATTCAAATGACGCATGTCAAATTTGAGCATGTCACATGGGTGATCTATCAGTCGGTACCGGTACCGGTACCATCCAGCAGGTCTCTGGATCGATCCCTGTGTCGGAAGATTGGGTCTCAAATCAATCAAATAGATACCCACATCTCCTATTCTTGTTTGTATGATACACTCATCATCATCATCATCATCATCATTACAACTGCATGTATGACATCGAATCAGAGGTCGTCCACTGTTGTCCATGCATTGGAAACCATCCTTGCATGTCGAGACAACGGTGACTATTTCCGTATGTTTGACCTAGAATATCCATCTGTTGATGCTTTAGATCGTCCAGTATGGAATGTTACATCTGAGGAGATAGCACGGGCGTACAGGAAGGCATCCATTCTCGTTCACCCAGACAAGATTACAACATCTCTTGTTCAAGCTGGGATTGACAAGGGCGAGAGACATGATGTATTATGCTCTCAGGCACGTGATGCGTTTGATGCGTTACGTCAGGGACGTGTGGCGTTGGAAGATCCAGATTCCTTGGAACGAGTGTTGAAATCTTGGGTGGACAAGGTGGCCAAGCAGGAGAAGGAGAAAGAGGTGGCTCGCCTGGGGACAGTGGAAGAGAGAGTCGAGTATATGAGTCATGAACTGAGTGAAAAGAAACGATTGCGTGAGGAGGAATACCTGTCGATGAATGAAGAGATTCGTTTGCAGATGATGGAACAGAGGAAGAGAGGGTTGATGAAGAAGAAACGGCATGAGGAGAGATTGCAGAGAGATGCCAATAGGATATCCAAGGAGGAGGAGGAGGATACAAAGGATTGCTGGTCTGATGGAATTCCACCAGAGAATACTATGACTGTGATGGATGATCATGAAGGACGTGAAGATACCGTGAGGCAGCATTATGATACAAAAGATCATGATGATAATGAAGAGGCCAGGATGAGACGACGGAAGAATCAGAAACGACGACGACAGACTCACAAAACCAAAACAGATATTGACTGACTTGCAGGTACAAAATATACCAATATTTTATTGATTGATTCTTTAAAACAAACAAACAAACAAACAAGCATTCATGGCGTTGTCGTTTCTTGTGTTTGGGGCGACTGGAGCGACAGGCAAGGCTGTCCTCCAAGACTTGGTATCAGGGACAAGGGATATTTGCAATGTCGTTGTCGTAGGTCGTCGTCCCCTCGATGATGATATCAAATCAAATATACTGGATGTTACAAAGGTGAAGGAAGTTATTGTTGATTCCCTGGATTCTCTCAACGATACCACAACAAAACAACAAATACAGGAACAAGTGGGTCCTGTTGATATTGCATATTGCTGCCTAGGGACTACCCGAGCTGCTGCAGGTAGTGCTGACGCGTTCCGAAAGGTTGATGTAGAGTATGTGGATATTTCTGCATCGTTTGCGAAATCGTGCGGAGCAAAAGTGTTTGGACTGATATCTGCACAGGGTGCAAACAAAAATCTCTGGGCATCAGACTGGAAACCCTTTCATGGACTCTTGTATTCTAAATGTAAGGGGCTTGCGGAGGAATGTGTTGTGAAGCAAGGTTTTGACCATACGGTAATTATGAGACCTGGTCTCTTGGATAGAGAAGATAAGGCGAGGTTTGGAGAGAGGATGTTCAAGGGTATTCTCCCCACATTAAAGACTCGTGACTTGGCCCGAGTCATGATTACTCAGAGTATTCAGGCAAAGTCTGAAGCAGACAAGGTACGAATATATGAGATGAAGGAGATACAAAAATTAAGTTCTACATTCCCCCAGGATACATCATAGATTACATATTTAAAATATGCAAGCATCATGATGATGCAACCACCATGTATGGTCGAATAGAGTATTTTGGCACCAGTCCATGAATAACATATGGATCCTTTTGAACAAATGCTTCAATATCTTCCTTGCTGACGCCTTTGAATATAAACAAGGCCCCATCCACTGGATCTGCAATAGCTCCTGCCATGACAAGTTTATTCTGGGCTGCCATATTCTTTGCTCCATCCAAGTGCTCAGCCCTGTATGGGTCCCTCTTCTCTAGTATATCAGGTACGTAGTCATACTGAAGAATATGATACTCTGGATCTTGTTGAGCAGCCATGGTGACCCCAAGGCGAGACGCGTGTCTTCGAGGAGAGAGTTGAGAACGTGTTACAGAGGTCACTACCACAGGAAACGATGCGTGAGTTCGTTTCGACAGAGTTACCATAGATGCCACGATACTCTTCATTACTGTCAATAAACGATTAGTTAGTTTAATAGTATTGATTGATTGATGAATATACGACAATGTAAAACATGACATGCCATCGTACAATATAACATACAGACAGACAGTCCTATAGGACCATTGGCCATGCATGGGCATTGCAATTCTCAGAATAGGATCTCTGGCTACAGAAATAATCACGTGTGGTCATACATCGTTGTATTCCTCGATGATGTATAGGGTGCATCATGTCCATTACAGTAACATGATCACATGCAAAGATCCTGTACTTGCCCAATTGGGCAAGTTGCCTTTTCCAGAATATCTCAACTGATATCTGGATACATGCATCCTGAAGAGACCACCCTGAAGAGAATAGACATGCCATTGTATATTATTTAATATTGTACATAGATGGATGCATCGTTTGAGCACGATGATTGTGACGTGGGGGTGTTTAAACAGTTTACAGATGCCCCTTGGGGACCATATGGTCGCTCTGCCACGCTTGGTATCGTCTCTATCGCGGGTAAATGCATCATGCATGTGATGAATAGATCTCATGTTGAGAATGAAGGTGGTTTAATGACATCTGTGCTCGAGCGAGAGGAGGGCTTGGGTTTGATCACTGTGTCAAATCATGCGAGTACACTGGATGATCCGATGCTGTTTTGTGGTATATTCCCATTATCTTTCTTTTTCACCGAACATTGGCATCATAGAGTCCGATGGTCGATTTGTGCACGGGAAATGTGCTATAGTAACCCGCTGTTTGCTCAGTTTTTCAAGAGTGGGAAAACTCTTCCAATTGAACGAGGTGCTGGCTTGTATCAGCCAGTGATGAATGTTGTCGCACAAGCTATAGCACGTGGAGACTGGGTACATGTATTCCCAGAGGGTAAGATACACTTTAATGACGGAGAGTCTGTTGGTCCCCTGAAATGGGGAGTTGGCAAAGTGTGCTGTGATTCCTTCTTGTTGTCAGGAAAAGTCCCAATGGTTGTTCCCTTTCATCATGTTGGTATGACGAGTGTAATGCCAAAAAAGAGTATCATACCGCGTGCTGGGAATTCCGTGACTGTCAAGGTTGGAGACCAGATCAATTTGTCAGACATTATTGAGCAGTGTCGGAGTGAGACAAGAGAGGGACGGGAATGTGCTTGGAGAGCTATTACTGATAGAATAGGGGAATCTATGAGGGAGTTAGCGAGAGAGACTGTACTTCTGAGTGTTCAGAATTCTCAGAACGAAGGAAAATAAGAATGCATTTTGACCACCATCTAGGGTGTGTTGTGACATGACGTATGAATTGAATGAATGGCTTTTGTGACTTTTGAATGCTCATCATCCCACAGTTTTTTTTAAATGGGGTTGTTACAGTACTACACAGTATCATCAACTACATTTGACAGAGTATGCATATATTTTCAACAACCAACTGCTCCTGCTGTAAAACGGCGAGAGTCGGATTACAGAAGATTCTCAGAATCCTTCAGGCTGATCATTCACCTCAAAAATGAGGCGCGCTTTCGGCGCGCCTTTTTTGCTTGGTGGAGAATATCCCGCATGCTCAAAGATCTTGTGCTACGTCGCTGCTGATAGGAGGAATAAGGATATATATGACGAGTATATGAAATTGAAAACAAAAGAAAGATATATTATCGAGTGGCTACTCATTGAGAGCGTACCACGTGACGTTAGTGCCGGGGGGGTATCTGACAGTCTGTTTCGACATTTAAGACGATAAACGTGGGACATTGGAGGGATTTGAAGAGGGCGTTTTTGAATATTGTATCATATAGATATACATAAGAATAACATATCCGATGCCGTTGAATGCAACTGCACCCGAGCAGGAGAATGCTTCTGCTGCTGTAGACTTGGAGGCAACTACTCAGGTGGCCTCTGGTAGTCGAGATAAAAAGGTATGATTGCGAGTGAGACTGTATTTTCCTGGTGGTAGATAGAACAAATATAAACGAACGAAACCACCTGATGCAGGCAAAAAGGAAGGCATACACGATGACAAAGCCTCGTGAAAAGTGGACAGAGAGAGAACATCAGCTCTTTATTGAAGCCCTACGTATTCATGGCAGGCAGTGGAGAAAAATAGAAAAGCATATCCAAACAAAGTCTTCTGTTCAAATTCGATCACATGCGCAGAAGTTCTTCAACAAGGTTGAGAAACAGAAGGAATTGCAAGGAGCTGGCCTGCCACTGATGCACTCTCAGTATGAAGTTCCCTTGGATATTGACGTGCCTCCTCCAAGACCCAAACGGAAGCATACAAAATCTCAGAATGAAGGAACATCTCTGACGAGAAACCCCTCATACAATGGGCTGCAATATATGTCAGACTATGCTGCAGCTATTAAAGATAGTGGAGTTGACTTTCAGGATATTACCGTGACTGCTGTAGCTGCTGCTGCCGCGGCAGCAGCAGCAGCAGCAGCGGCCGCCGTTGTATCAGCAGCTGGGAAAGATATTGAGGACAAACTTCAGGCAGATCCTCCATCGATGTTCCCCTTCTTCGGAATGGGTCCTGCCATGTTGAAAGCTATGAGCAACCCGAATCAGATCCAGGCCAACATGCAGGCAGCCTTGGCAAATTTTGCAGCACCGGTTCCCACCGGTGCAAGTGCGCAGACTGATAAGCATATTGCATTAAAGTCAAAAGTCAAGACAAAAGCAAAAGATGGAGGGGAACGTACCGGTACAAGTGAGCCAGGTGCCGTCCATATTGATATAAGTCATCATGGAGAAGATGGGGAAGCCAGTGCATGCTCGAGAGAGGATGCACAGCCTGACAAGACAACACCTGATCTGTCTCTACCCAATCTCCGAAAAGATGGAGGTGATAATCAAACTAGTGGTGAGCATACTAGTCTGGCCAGATTGTTGCACCCGCCATCAGGCCAGCATGGCAATGGACTTGCACGGCCAAGTACTGCATGGACATCTCAGTATAGCGATCCCAACGTCTCCAATATGTGGCATATATATGCATCACAGAATCAGGGAGCTAATCCGGTGATTCAACACGTGAATGGTGGTGGAAAGCCACCAGCCCAGGCGGATGGGTATGTTACAACCAATGGCTTTGAGAATGGAAGCAAGACGTCCAACACACAGATGAAAGCTGTGAAGGATGAAAATGGGGAAGGTTCTGGTCGTAATTCTACTGGAAATGGTAGCTCTGGTAACGACAGTGTGCATCCAAACGTCCAAAATAATGGAAATGGCAGTAATGATGATGCCAAGGCTGCGAAAGCAAACAACGCAGTCCCACTAACCGAATGCATGGCTAGAGATGGATCATCTGGAGGAGGATGTCCTAAAAATACGAATGCAGGGGGTAATAATGAAGAGAACCGGTCTGGGGGAGGGAGCAACGAGAAGAACGGCTCTCGAGGTGGAAGTAATGAAAAGAACAACGGATCGGGCAACAAGGAGGGAAAGGTGGTCTCGGCGACACCAGATATTCCTATTCCAATGTCGACTGGCACGAAACCTGCGCAAGGAAACAACCACCCCATGTTTTTGGCTGCGCATACAAGGGCAATGACGACAGCAATACATGCACTGCACTCTGCTGGCTTCAGCTCATTGGTCGCTGGTCAGCCCACCCCCGCTCAAATAGATGCAATCATGCCTTCGTGGCAAAATATTGTATCATCCACTGGGCTGGAGTCTATGACGGGATTCCACATGTCTCAGGTTAGCAACGGCAATGGAGTGCAGCCATGGGGATCTGTGGATCAAATCCCCAAGCCGAGCGTGAGAGCACGGAGTATCCGTAAATCAAATCAAATGAGTGGAACTGTGGGAAGGAAGAGAGCGTCGTCCACAGATTTACGTAACGTGTCAGATGAAGAAGGCCGCTCGACACCTTCACGACAAAAGTCAAATGGGAGTGGAAGGAGCGGAAGGAAGAAATCTAGGCCAGAGCAGAGCAATGACTTCTAACAATACAGTATTGTTCATAAACTTTTGATGGCCCCAGGTAGTCTATTATATACTATGATTTTTTTATTGATTCTTTTTTGAGCTTGAGCATTATAGAGCATGTAATACTTTGCTTGAGACATTCAAAAGGTATGGCATCTGATGAATCCCATCCTTGGCAAATCAACGAAACAACCATCTCTGATGCTCCATTACCCTACCACCACATGACAATACTACAATTGTATATGAAAGGCAAGTGACTGTCAACTTGTTGACAGAAATCAATTCCATTGTCACTCCATTGTCCTCAGGGGGTCACCATTACATGAATACTCAATAATATTTATTACATAATGATAGGCAAGGGCATAGTTAGCATTGCCCTGGCACATTCTGCTCTGTCTCGTCCGTGCAGAAAATCTTCCCAAAGATGCCACAGGAGCAAAGGCGCCATCGCAAGCACATTGTGTCGAATAGATACGTGTATTCGTGATACATCACGCCATAGTCATGTTAATGTCACTGGAATCGGTGAACTTGGCTGTGTAAGTAGCTTTCCTTTGCCAGTGGTCCAGAGTCTGGCAAAATGGCTCTCAGCTCTTGCTGTGGCTCTCATGGTTCACAGTGGAACACCTGGATCTGCATCAGCATACGAATTAGCATCTGCGACAGAAGATAAAATACTGGGAATAATTAGAACGATTGAAGCAAAGACTGAAACTGCATTGACATCTGTCACTCATGTGGGTGGAGAGAAGGAAGACGGAGATGTCAAGACTCAGAGAGATCTTATTGATGAGGTTTATGACGTGGTGTTACGAAACTTTGATGATTCAAGGCACAGAGGATATACTGAAGATGAATGGAAAGGAATACGGGATGATATCGTTGCCCGGGAAATATCTGATCCATCTGTGGCACATAGTGCTATTCGGGAGATGGTGCTCCGTTTGAAGGATCCATACTCGAGGTTCCTGTCCCCTTCTGAATTCTCCTCCATGTCTAAATATGATATTAGTGGTGTTGGCTTAAATTTGGGAAGCAAACAAGACCTTGAAGAGAAGACAGGTTTGCATCCCGAGTACTCAGAGACTGGAGGAGCATGGGTCGTGGGGCTCATACGAGATTCTGCTGCGGATGAAGCAGGCATGCAGCAAGGAGACTTGATCCTTTCTATAGACGGAGAGAGCCTTGAACACAAAAGCCCCTTTGAAGTGGCATCTTTATTCCAGGCTCCTCCAGAAGAAGACTTTAAAGGTTTTGAGACCGAGTGGTTTGGGATAACAAAAGTGTCTTCTGCAACATCTGCCACACCCTTGAATGTAAAGGTCAAGAGAATTCATGGGGATGTTGCCAACCTAAAGTTGAAGCGTCCACATGTCATTCCTACTCCTTCTCCTGTGACGTCGAAATATGAAAGTAAGAAAAAACAAGGGTACATAAAACTATCCAGCTTCAATGCCCGTGCGCAGAGAGATGTATCCATGGCAGTTGCTGATTTACAGTCCCAGGGTGCAACCTCTCTTGTCCTGGATCTCCGGGGGAACAGGGGAGGCCTCGTGAGCGAAGGAATTGAAGTGGCCAAAATTTTCTTATCGAATGATGACGTGATAGTAAGATCAAAAATTAAGGCTCGGAAGACGGAGAATGTTATCAAAGCAACAAATGAAAAGCCCCTGACAGATGGCTCACTTGTGGTCTTGGTGGATGGTGGGACAGCCAGTGCCAGTGAGATTGTTGCTGGAGCATTGCAGGATAACTGCAGGGCACCTCTGATTGGCCAGAAAACATATGGTAAAGGTCTCATACAGAGTGTATATGAGTTAAGTGATGGATCAGGTCTTGTCCTGACTGTAGGTTCGTATTTGACACCGTCTGGTATAAATATTGACTGGGAGGGTCTCAAGCCAGACTTTTCGTCAGAGCCTCCAGCCAAGGAAATCGATGCAGTTCTAAGAGCATGCAAAGTGCGGAATAATCGGTTATAACCATTAAATTAATTTATTATTATATTATAATACGATACAAATGATCTAGACGTGAGCAGAAGTGGGAAGACGGAAGCCATCTGTAGATTTTCCTGTCGGGCGTCATCAGAACGATAAACTGAGGGCTGACCGTGGATTGTATATTTAGGAAATAGTTTTGTTAGTACAACAAGACTGGTCTATGTGCTTGGCGTGATTCAGAGAGTGTTGATTGTGTATGTAACGGAGCAACGTTGTTGCTGTCTCTGGAAGTATTCTTGCCTGCCTTCCTGCCTGCATGTATCATTGACTTCGTAATTTATTAATTTATCAACGTATTAAACTAACGAAAGAACGATATTGAACATCTTCGTCTCAAAAGCTTGTTCCTACACCATGGACCCCCTTGTGTCTCGTTTTCAAACTTTTGTTGATGACCTTGTTACCGTCGAGAAGCGTCAAATAGTCGCTTTGACAGAACTTGCCAAGGATATAGTCTCTTCTAAGCCCCACCTTGCTCCGCAAGTGGCACAGGTTGTAATTGATAGAGCTCTCAAGGTATGTCTTTCTTGTATTCTACCATAACATACTCTTTACTCATATATATGTGTGTGTTTTTCTCAGGTATCTGCCCATGTTCAATTACCGGTACTATATCTTCTTGATAGTCTGTCAAAAAATATCGGTGAACCGTTTATAACCTGCTTTGCCAATGACTTGCCGCGCGTGTTTTCTCATGCATGGATTGTGGGTGCACCTGGGCTTCATAAATCACTTCGCAAGCTCGCTGGTACATGGGAGCCAGTCTATCCAAAAAGTACTATGGATGCAATAGAGAAATCCATGATTCATGCGGGTACAGTATCTTCTCAGGATTCAAGGAAACCCATGACTCGAGATCCAAGGCTTGCTGGAGATGTAGGCACTCACGAAGCACCTGTAGGTGATATACTTAGTCTCATAGCAAATGCAGGGAATCTATCACAGCTCTTGGGTGTTCAGATACCCACAAACACGCTGAAGACCGGGGAGGTGACAACTTCCTTGGAGCTAAAGTCTGAAAGTATTAAAGAAAGGAATCAGGCAGCCATTAATAGATTACTCAATGCAACGAGGTCAAACCAATCCGTATTTTTAGATAACAAATTCCTCAAGAAAAAAGTTCGAGATAGTAAAACCGACCACTCGCAAATGTGGTATGTTGATCTGGATACATGGTACAAGGGCACTACTGCCCATGGCGCCCACCCTAATCCAGAGGAGAACAACAAACGGGGTCCTGAAGATATTTCACAAGCTCCAGTCATGAGTGTTCCAGTAGATGAAAGCCAAACTGAATGTGCTGTCTCTGGAGAGAAGTTTGAGAAGTTCTGGGATGACGAATTACAAGAGTGGAGGTACCTTGATGCCATGAGGGTGTCTGGTTCTCTTGCAAAAAGGTATGTGTTTACATGTATGTTTCTTCATCGTCGGGCTTATGAGATAATGTATTTTGATTGTTTATGTAGGCTTGGAGTACCAGCTGGGTCATTAGTGTGCGCAAGCACAGTGGATATCTCTGATCGGGTGGCAATGGGTACTAATGATACTCAGATGTACTTGGATGCACACGAGTATGATACGAAACGAGTAAAACTTGAACACATGTAACTTGATTTTTCAAATTAAGGCAATTTACATGCATTTTTAATTCTAAATCACCACCCAGACATGTCAGAAAGTGAGAATCTTCTCTTCTTTCCGGCCCCTGTGTTCTTGTTCTTTGTCTTTTTTATGGTATTGGTATTGTTCGCTGATGCTGTTCCATGCTTTTTCACCCAAACATCATCAGGATGACCACGAGGTAAGAGCATCTGTTCTTTGAAAAATTTCATCTCTTGTTCAGATACAGCCTTGTAGCCAACAATAGGGTCACCTGTATCTGTCACCACACGAACAATTTCAAGGGGGATGCGCCTCTTGACAAGGTTGGGATGATTTGATGTCGAGCCAGGACCATTCACATAGTATACTCGGCCAATATAGTCACTGCATTGAGAGATGTCATGAAGTCGCTTCCAGAATTCTAATAGACCACCTGACAAAACATGTAGCTCGGATTTTCTGGTATAACATATTTCTCCATCTGCCATCCTGCATGTATATGATTAACAATAAAAACCATGTAACTCTTTCAAGCACATTTCACAAGAAAATATCACCCACGTACTTCTTACAAACGTCTCCATGAACGCATTTGGTTTCCAAGTAGGAATACCATGATTCCCACAGATCCTTTGCCAGTGCATCAGAAACTTTTTGCCAGTAATTGTTTCTCACGGCATCTGCAAGGGTTCCTATCTTTGGCTGATCGACACAAGGTTCTAAAGATTTCACTCTGATCTTGTTTGGAGCCTCTTCATTTGCAAACTCATCAGGAATGACTGTAATCATTTTGACCTTTTTCATTCGCACTCCTTTGACGAGGAATGAATTCTTTGAGGCATAAAACCCAGAGAACTTTGCAACCCCTGGATTGGTCTCAAAGTGAGACTGCTTCAAATCTTCCATGATGGACGTCACGTACTCCCACGATTTCCCGCGATCAGTCTGCACGACATGATGATACACCGTGGCTAGAGTGGTTTCATTCCGGAAGACTACTTCTGTATTCGTCAATTTTGCCTGAACATCCATCCTCAAGATACCTCGATCTAAAGAGCCCTCATTCTTCATGATATCTTTCGTGTGCTCCATCACATCAGTGAAATAGTCAAACAAAAGTTGCTGCTCTTGCAATGGGAAGCCTAAAAGCCGATTCAGAAAAGTCACAATCTTTGGATTCTTTCCTTTATATTCAATGCCATTCTCATCAAATCTGGCGGCAAAATACGAAAGAAACTTTGCATTTTCAGATGAAAGACCCTCTGGCAAGTCAATCTGTAAGCTCAAAGGCAATTTTCGCTCTTCAATTCCTTTGCCACCTTCTGGAACTCTGAGAGTTTCAAAGCTTTTGAAAAATACAGTCAAGGATCTTGCGCCAAGAGCAGAGTCAATATCAAAAGATTTGAGATCAGATCCAGCTCCAAGAGCATTTCTATCACCCCTCAAAAGGGCGCCAAGGGAGGCAAGGCGCTTTGATGCGGCACAAGCAAACCTATACTCTCCACCACAAGGAGTGACTACCATTTTGTAGCAAGGTGCAGATATCTGATTTGCCCTGTGGGATCGACCAAACTGCTGAATCGCCTTATCTGCAGACCATGGTAATTCAAGAGTAATGTGGCATCTCCTCCTTTTATTTGCAACCCTTCTATCTGCCTGGAGAGAAATTCCTGTGGAAGAAGCATCTGAAATAATGGCCACCAGCTTTTTCCCGGACATGAAGTAGTCTTTTTCCACTAGATTGATATCTTTTCTCGCGAATTGATCACCTGGTCTTCTTTCCTTGTATTCTGCTTGGCCATCCTCGTCGAAGAATATACCTCCTTTTCTGCCGGTAAGTTCAGCCACTTCATCTGGACCGCCGAGATTTTGAATCAGCGAGTCAAGCGGATTGGCTGGCAAATCAATTGTATCAACAACAAATGCTAGCCAGCATTGGATATCTTTAGCCATTTGCTCCAACTCCGCGTCGGTGGCGAAAGGCTCATGGTGCCCCTTATACTCTGCCATGAGACTCTCTGGAACTTGCTTTGGGGCTTTCTCTACACTGCTATGCGGCCTACCATTAGACGAGACTCTTCTTGATTCCTTTGGTTCTTTCTCTGAGGCCGATTCTCGCCTTTGTTGAAGCTCTGCAAGGTCGGTTGCGGCAGATTTGATCTTCTCTTCAAGCACTTCAATCTCCTTTTCAATCACTTTCATTTGCTCAGCTTGCTGCTCTTTGGGAAGGAGACGGAGTTTGATTCGACTTAGCTGTGTTTTATTCTTCGATGCTGTTAACTCTGCAATGTTCTTTCTCTTTTCTTTGATTTGATCACTGATTGAAGCTTTTGCGTTATCCTTGGCAATATCAACCTTGAAGTTTGGCAAGATTTTGGAAATATCCTCTACAGTCGGCATATCCAGCATGCTTTTAGCAAAGTCGTATGCGGTCTTGTGGGCTTTAATTATCTCGATAACATCGTCCCGATAGTACCTTCTAAGCTGAATGGGGTCATTTCTTTTTTGATACTGAGCCTCCAGGTTATCAAGATAGTCATATGGAACAATCCCAGTCTCAATCAGCTTATGGAGAGACATTCTTGGAGCAGATATCAGGTCTAAGATTTCCTCATTTCTTGCTCGCGTCTGTTCTGTCGCTGCCTCTCCAGTACTCTGAAGCCCAATGACCACACACATGCCGTTTCTCAGAGACTCTAGGGACAGCTCTGTGATTTCAGGCACTTTTCCAGCCATCAGCATGCTTTTGAAAAACCTTTGATGAGCTCCCCAATACCTAGATTGCCACCGTTTCATGGCAAACCCTCCAATGATGGAGTAAAGGGCTGTCCAAAGTTGTGTACTTCTATCATACATGATTTTGAACTGAGGTTCCAGATCAACCTTTACCAAATCGAACTCTGCACCCTGGTATGATAACGTTCTACCAAGATATGCTCCAGCTGATTTCAGACTCATAGCAGCAAGCTCTAAGGCTTCAAGCCTCGCGTTTGCCAGCATTTTCACCACCTCGTCATTCTGCCCATCGCCTGCAATTCCCAATCGTTCCATGTAAGCCAAGTTTCTTGGCTCTGATGCGCCTGTAGCAGATGAGTATAAGACTTTTGCATCTGGAAGTTGTTCTTGAAGGTACATAACTGCTCTTCCTGTCTGGGTGGGGGCGGAGCCTGTTGAAGGTATCAAATTTTTAGCCTTGTGAGACTCATCAAAGATTACCAAGCTTCCTTGGGGGCAAGCTTTAAGCCATTTGATAATTCGAGCAAGATTTGAGCGAGCTGGGATGTTCATTATTCTATCAAGCTTGCCATTCTGAGTAGTATCCTCATCCTTTCGTGCCTGGACACCCTTTGGCAACCCTGTCCTGAGAAGTGAGTATGTGGCAAACGTAACACCTTGAAATTTTTGATTAGGGATACTATTCTCACAAATCTCGATGTATCTAGCATTTACATCATCAAGATCTCGCCTAGAGTCAATCCGAAGGTCAGACGAGACAGACACCCAGAGAATACGCCTGCCCCCATCATGCCAATGCTGCTTTATAAGTGCGCCAATCTGCCTTCCCTTTCCAACACCAGCTCCATCTCCCAAAAAGAAGCCAGGTCTTGGTCTCGTTTCTCTATTGAATCGCATATTTGCATATATGACGGTTTCTAACTGTGCATCACTCAAAACACCTTTTTCCACCTCCTCATCCAAACAATGCTCAAAGTCCAGTGGAGGCAACCGAACACTACGAAGTGATGCAGTCTCCACCAGCGGGTCAGGATGTTCTCGTATGTTGGGATGCTTCTCTCGTATCTGTTTTGAAGCATATATGGCATACGTACTTTCATCCTCTCGTGCTTCATCTTCACCTTGCATCAAAATCACATCATCCTCATCATCAGCATGCTTTGGGTGGCTTGACCTCTTTTCCGCCATTATGGCATCACGTCTTGCCTCTGTATTATTTGAAGCGTGTTGGTGTTGATCTGATCTTCGGACAAGATCACTTGGTCGATGACTTTGGAGATCATTTGGAACATCATGTGTATCATCTTGGTGGTCTCTCCAGTGTGCCGGGATAAAGGTATCACCAGGAGGATTGGGTAAATCATCCATCATTTCCACGTATTCACCACGCTGTATTCAATATCAGTAACCAATCAGGAATATCTCAAACGAACCCTGTGTAGCTATAACGCGTACTCGATGGTCCGAAAGGGTAACCTGGAGTCAGTGGACTTTTTTCAAACGAGGTCTTCAACACGTGCCACCCGTATTTTCACCATAAACCTCTCGATTTCCTCTGATTTAATATTGAATAGCATTGACACTCTTTATCATCTAGTGTAGGGCAGTGTACAGCGAGTTCGGGCCCCTTTTCAACAGTTGTTGTGAACAAATATTGTCAGGAAGATATCACTCGTTTTACAGCACAGTTGACCCCACTGGGTTACTCTATTCCACTCTACGAAATACAAAGAAAATTATACTATTTTCAACAGACAAAACGGTGAAGGAACGTTGTTGAAATTCGAAACCGCGAATTTGAATTTTACGTTTAACATTTTTTCTTAATTCTATAACATTTTAAAATGTTAAAAATGTTAAAAAATTTTTTGCTTCAAATAGAGTCAGTTGCCTAGGCAAATTTCGCGCATTTGGTTGCCGATCTGCATGCGATACTTGGAGTAATAATATTATTAAACTCTACTATATAGTAAGGATTGACTATATAACCCAAAGAGGAGAATTCTGGTCTGTTTGGAAGCAATCCAGGTGGATTTCAAAAACGAAAGCGTTGAATATCTCCTTCTCCCCTGTGCTTGGCACCAATACTATATGTATCATCTATAATATATCCACATCATACAATTGCGTTTGCATAGGATAGAATATCCTGCGTTTTCTCTTGGGGGACAGATAGCAATAGAAGGAAACATGGTTCTTCAAGACTCATCCTCGCAATTTGGATCAAATCAGAGTACTCGTGAAGGAATCTACAAGAGAGATGAAAGGGATAAACGTGGTGTGGGAGGTATTGTGGATGCTATGCATGGGTTCAAAGCGAGGGAGGGCTTGCAAGACCAAGGAAGGCGTACACAGCAGCAACCCCAGCAGCAGCAATGGGACTCGAGTACATACTCGGGACTCTTGAACATATTGGAAGATTCTAGAGCTCCAATTGCAGCCTCGTGTGCGGCTGTCGAAGAATGTTTAAGCTTGAATAAAGATAATCTAAGGGGATTCTTTGAGCAGTGTTTTGCACCTCTCGTAGCAAACATCTTTGGATACAGTATGAATGCTCCTGGACAAGGTGGCTGGCTTCACCAGGTTTCTTTTGATAAAAAATCTGATATATCAAGAGGGGCTTCATCTAAAGGACTGACAAAAGATGCAAGTAGCTCGGGGTCAAAGACTCGGGCTACAAATGATGTTGTGGCCTTGCGACGGCTTTTGGCTCCAAAAGGTAAACTTTTCATGGCCATGTACAATGCAGACTGTGATGGAACAATAAAATTTCATTTTCCTAAGCAAAGGCTTCCAAGAATGACGCAATTTATGATGAATGGGTTCCACCAAATGCTGACAATATGGCCACAATACAGTGAGCAAGGGTGGGAACCAAGTGAAGAACCCAGTAAAGGTGGGCAACAGCACCTTCATGTTTCAGTACTTCAGTATTTCTGTTACTGGTTTGCCTTTTATGCTATCAACTCACTATCTTCAAACAGGGATTACGGAAGCAGTCATTTTCAAAACTTTGGTAAAAGAGTGTTGCATTTGCGAGGCTCTTCATCATCATCAGGTGGATCAGGAGCTCACAGAAGCATGTATCTTGTTTTACTGCGAGATTTATTGCACGACTTTCTTCCTAGACCAGTTGATACGAGTGAAGATGAGGGTCTCAAGATGCCAACAATATCCAAGAATACCCTTATTTCCTCCTACCAAGACAAGCCAGGTGCAGGTGTACTCTTCTACTCTGTTTTGCTAGAATTTTGGTTGAAAGATGCTGATGAGTTGTGGTTGAAAGATTCGAAGAGTGCTGTGTCGTCTAGATCCTGGGGATCCTCATATGAGCCACCGGGAGAGAATATGCTTGCAGCAATAGAAGAGCTTACAAAATACGTACTCGTGTATCAGACTAGAGAAGGCAACTTTCCTGCGCAGTCAGGATCAGCATGGCTCCCTATAAGTCCTGTATTATATGAGCCAAAGGATATTTTTGATCTTAAAGGCCAATCTACCGCAAAGTCAGTCTTACAAGGACCTCGCATGCTGGGTATATCAGCATCAATTGGTCCCCAAGCGTATTCTAGGCAGCTCTATAGGATGTTGCATAGAGCATTGTCGTTGTGGCCAGAGCAGAGAACAATCAAACCTCTTTTGAAAGTCATTATGGCAATCCTTGCTCCTTGGCAGAGCCAGGATGCCATGACCAGATCTGAGTCAAAGTCAGCATCAACAATGCTTAGCGGTTTGGCAAAGTCTGTTGGACTAGAATCTCACTCTTCCAGCAAGAAGCGTGGGAATGAATACACATCAGAATGGGAGCACCACGTTCTTTCACTCTTGCCATTTTACTTGGACCTAGTGCCCCTGTTTTTGGACCTATCCATCTCAAGGGTTGGTGCAAGGGGAGAGACATCTGTGCATGACGTCATGAAAATCTTGAGCATCTTTGAAAAATCCGAGGAATTAGTGACACTATTGAAATCAGTCGAAATGGATGTAAATAAATGCTTTGCATCACAGCCAAGGCGTGCAGAGGGGCCATATGCTGAACTGATACCTTGGATTATTGAGCAGGCAGAAAATTGGAAGCAATTTGCAGCATGTGATGCTTCTCAGGGGATGTCCCTCAAACACACGACAGAATTTGGAGATGTCAAAAGACGTCAGATATTTAGCATGTTTTCAACACGCGTTCCTTGTGCATCATGTAGTGCACATGATATCTTGTGCATCTCTGCTGGAATACTCAAGCCTTCAGCACAAAAGACAGTGGAGACGTGTTTTGCAAAGGTCCTCCCCCTCTCGGATGTTGGGGAAGATACAGGGGAACGGGATGATGGAAGTATGCCAGGAGGCAAGTATCAGTTTGAGACAGTGCGAAAGATTCCAAAAATCTCTTGGAAAGATGTCGCATTCAAAGGAAATGATCTTGCAAAGCCAAAGACATCATACGAGGTGCCATACCTTGTGGATCTCATGATTGCGTTGAGTAAACGATTGAATACGTGCCTGGGACTCGATGTACCACTTCAGGATAAAGAATTTCCCGAAAACATTGTACAAGAAGTGTTGTATGCTCTTAGGAGAAAAGGGTGGATTGTCAACCTCAGGCCTTTTTCAGATGTACGAAATGTGGTATGGGGGCTCATCATTACATGGATCCTTAAAATTGTGGTTATTTCTGTATTGTTCTAAACGATGACTGTTGTATATAATCCAAAAATTAGCTTTGTGTCTTTTGGTGCTCCCTCAAAACCTCAACTACACTCTTGAAGGCAAACCACTCTGGGATATCCTTACCACCTCTGAGCATCTTTCTAAACTTGGTACCACTCAGCTTTTTCACAGAGAGACCCTCTTTTTCAGCAACATCAGCCGTAAGATATCCCTTTTCTTCAGTAAACACAACATTCAAAGATGGAACTGTCTGCATTCCAAGCTCGTTTGCATGTTCAATAGCCAAATTCTGAGCATCATACGCTCCATAAAAGTCCTCTCCAGTCAGGGAGGATTTGCAACCAGCCATGTCTCTTCCAATGATAAAGTGTGTGCATCCATAATTCTTCCTGATCAACATGTGCTGAATTGCCTCGCGTGGACCAGCCATATGCATAGAATATGGCAAATAGGCCCACTTCACACGAGGATTATTCAACTCCTTTTGGAGAACCTCATATGTATGATATCTCACAATCCCTGGAATATCATCATTCTGTGTAGGCCCACATGTTGGGTGCACGAGAACAACCCCACCATCAGAAACATTTGGAGCATCCAAAGATCGGATGAAAAGCTCATAGTGAGCCCTGTGGATTGGATTCCTACACTGGAATGCCACCACATCTGATTTGGCTGGAAGCATAGCCCTCACCTCTTTGGGTGTAGCACAAGGGAATACACGCTCTGGGGTTTGAATTCCCTTGACACGTCCTCCCAAGTAGTATTGCCCCCTCTCCCATGCTACCATCTGCACTGCTGGATGCTCCAGAGATGTTGACCCATAGCAGTTGGAGGTCTCCTTGACCTTATCAGGCATCCAGCGACTCTCCACATCCATCACTGCAATCTCTTTACCTTTATAGGTCATCAAGATTTTACTTCCAGGTTTGATAGCATCATTCGATGTATCCATAACCACTGGCAAACCAAAAAGAAGCCCATTTGGAAGACGCATCTTGTCAACAACAGAGTGATAGGCATCTTCATTCATGAAACCGTCCAGAGGAGTGAATCCTCCCACAGTCAGCAGTTCCACATCACAAGCCTGGCGTTCATTCAACTCGATCTGATAATTACAAGTAGATGTAGAAGCCCCACCCATCAAATCAACCAAAGAGTCTTGTCCGTGAGGAACAATCTTCCCGTCAGCTCCCCAGACTGGTGCCGCAGTCTTTGAAGAAAACAATGCTCTATTTCTGAGCAAAGCATCAGATGCTCTTTTTCGTAATACAGAAAGCATTATGTAGTCAGATTTAATGCCAATGAAGCAAGAAATTCAGAGAATAGAGAAGCGATCGACAGAGCTATGCAGATCCTTATAATATCTTGTGTACGATGACAATGCAGGACAATCGGCAATGATACATACAAAGAATGGTTTATTTTAATTGTTGTAAGGCGCAATGCAGCACCAATGTGCGTGACATCTGCCAATCCCATGCCCAGATGATTGGGATGACTGCTGGTTGGGCAGAGCATGCGGAGATGGGATGACACATTCAATCATCCCCAGATACATTGCACTGCATTGCATTATGGGTGATGTCTATAATAAACTATTTTATAGATATTTCATTTGGTACCATATAGTGAGGTGATCGTAGCCCTAGAAGGTAGAGGTCAATTGCAGATTCTGTTCACCGCTTGGAGTCTCTGGATAGAACATCGTTCGATGGCTACAGATCAACAATCTGCAACCTTTAAAAAGGTTGTAGATGGATCTCGAATGTTTTTTGCTGGTGGTCTTGCAGGAGCTATCGCAAGGACGGCAACAGCTCCTCTAGACCGTATCAAGCTCTTGTTCCAGGTGCAAGCAGTTGCCTCGTCGGGGACATCTGCTACAGCATACACTGGGGTAGGCCAAGCTGCATCTAAAATTATTCGTGAAGAAGGTGTGAGGGCTTTCTGGAAGGGAAATGGTACAAATATTATCAGGATTTTCCCATATTCTGCTGCACAGTTGGCTGCAAATGATCAGTACAAGAGGCTCGTTGCTGATCCAAGTACTGGTGAATTGACCGTTCCTAGGAGGCTGATAGCTGGAGCGTGTGCAGGAATGACAGCAACTGCGTTGACACATCCATTAGATACAGTTCGCCTGAGGTTGGCACTTCCAAATAGTGGTTATAATGGCATGGGACATGCCATTGTGACCATGGTTCGTACAGAAGGAGTCATATCTCTGTATAAAGGATTAGTACCAACCTTGGTAGGTGTAGCTCCATATGCAGCATTAAACTTTGCATCATATGATATGCTGAAACGGTGGGCATACGATGGTGGACACATACAGCAATCTACCGTTTCCAACCTCCTCATGGGAGCAACTGCTGGAACAGTCGCTGCCACAGTATGTTATCCATTAGATACAGTTCGTAGAAGAATGCAAATGAAAGGAAGTGTATACAAAAATCAACTCGATGCCCTACGTACGATCTGGGCGACTGAAGGATACAGAGGATTCTACAGGGGATGGGCTGCAAATACCCTCAAGGTTGTTCCACAGAATGCCATTAGGTTTGTGTCGTATGAGACGCTGAAGCGTTTGTTAGGAGTCCAAAAGGCTAAAACAGATACATGAATGTCTACTATGTGTCGTGTAAGAATGCATCAAAAGAGAAATAACAACTACTGTAGATCAAGTACTAGGAGGGGTCCGAGTATGCAGGACTGCAACACTCAGCTCATCAGAAATTAAGCAACCTGCCTCTCGGCAGATTGAGCCAATCATCCAAGGTGCAAGGGATGATTGAACCCAATTCCCGATCGTTGACGTGAAACGACCGAAGGACTTGCCAGGTAAGTTACTTAGTGATGAAACTAACCTAGTAGGTTATGGGTCAGTCAATTCCCAATGTCGTTGGATTCTTATGGGCGATCATCACACGACCCAGCCATACTCTGGTGATGAACAAAATCAACATTCCATTCTCTCATATCGACAGATGTAAATTTGATTTCTATTTCTATACAATGAAAGTGTTGCAATTCCATCGTGGAATATTCAGTACGCAACCCAAATCTGTACATAGAAGTGGAGGAAACTGGGCACCGAGGAAGAGATATATCATGGCATCTGGTTCCAAGGAAGACCCTACCCCAGTAAAGGTTGAAGCACCTGACAGTGGATTAACAATACAAGATACTGTTCCAATAGGAGAACGTGATGGGTTTGGTACGTTGGTGGATGTAATGAAAGGAATATCTGACACATCGTCTTGCCCTTGTTTGTTTCTCTCTTCTCAGAGCTGGATTCGCGATGCATGCCATGCTACTGACTACTAGTCATGTTATGATTATTATTTTGTATGCAGATTATTTGAAAATCCATGATATCCGTGATCAACTGCAAGAACGTCCTTCTCCCTTTTGTCATAATAACAACTGTGGGGGAGGTTTTGTGGGGGATAGGGACTTGCTTCAAATAAACATCATGCAATATGAATCTGATGAGTCAAGTGGAGCTCAATGTCAAGGTTTGATGGATACTGAGAACCAACAATGCCTGACGCTTCCACGATATGCACTGAGGTCTGGACCTAGGGAAAAAGTGTACCATGATCCGTCTGAAGTGACTGCTGCATTGGTTACCTGTGGAGGGCTTTGTCCGGGTCTGAATGATGTAGTATTAAATATTGTGACGACTCTTCTTGATTATGGTGTTCCAGAGGACCAAATCTTTGGGATTAAATACGGACTTCGAGGATTCCTGGATAGGCATGCAAAGCCAATTCAGCTTGGCAGGCAACAAGTTGATGGTATCCAGTTGAAGGGAGGTACTGTTCTGGGGACGTCGAGGGGAAATGCAAAGATTAAGGATATTGTGGATAGACTTCGGCTGTGGGGAGTGAATCACCTGTATGTCATTGGTGGTAATGGTGGTAATGCTGCTGCTCATGCAATAGCACAAGAGTGCCTTGCACAGGGGGTGGTGTGTAATGTTGTTGGTGTTCCGAAATCTATTGATAATGATATTCAGATTATTGATAAATGTTTTGGATTTGATACTGCCGTAGAAGAGGCCCAGCGATCGTTGATTTGTGCACGAGTGGAGGCAAGGTCTGCTGCTGGGATTTCGATTGTAAAACTCATGGGAAGGCAGTCGGGATTTATTGCCATGAATGCATCCATGGCATCTGGTGTTGTTGACGTATGTCTAATCCCAGAGATTAAATTTACGTTACCAAAGCTTCTGGCGCATGTTCGTAGCATTTTGGACAAGAAGGATTACTGTGTTTTGTGTGTGGCAGAGGGAGCTGGACAAGATGTTTTGGATGGTGCAGAAGGAGCAACGGATGCTTCTGGAAATCCAATATTGAAAGATATTGGAACGTACTTGAGAGATCAGTGTAAGATGGAATTCAAAGGAGTGGATATCAAGTATATTGATCCAAGTTACATGATTCGGTCAATCCCAACAATCACAACAGACAGAATTTACTGTAAAGTACTGGGACAGGCCGCTGTGCATGGTGCTTTTGCTGGTTTTACAGACTTTACAGTGGGGTTGGTAAATACACACTATGTGATGCTTCCAACAACTACCATTATTCAGTCTGCAAGGACCGTGGATCCAAAGGGACGGCAGTGGAACAGACTGAAGACGGCAATCAGCCAGCCAGACTTGGATTGATATATAGTATATTCTTTCTTGTCATATTTTGCGTGTAACACTCTTACGATTGTTTATTGGTATGCGTATTACATGGCTTGAAAAGTATAATGCTCACGAGAGATTCTTCAACTCGTCATGCTGCCTCTCCTGCATCTAGAAGGATGTGCCAACTAGTTTGTGTTGTCTGCCCCACCATTGTTGCTAAAGATGCCTGCGATATCAATACCCTGGCTTGTGTACCAGTTCTGCACTACTTGAGCAGTCTGTTGATACTGTTCAAAATCAAATTCGCACTGATTCTGGAAGGACAGCAAAGGAATGGCTCTGAATTGACCAATGTCACCAGTAATGGCACTGGCAATGTCACCTCCACATGCCTCGAGCTGGTCAGCAACCTGGTTTCCAAATGATTGCAAGGTGGTGCTATCATCCACAGTGATGTATTTCAATGCAGACTGAGTGGCTGCTGTGATTCCAGAGAAGCATCGATCACAACCTTCAATAGAGCTTGAATCGTCTGCAAAAGGAACAGAGGTGCTCTTTCTTGTAGAATATGTTGCATGAACTCGCATGGGCTTCGTACAACCTATCATGCATTCATATACGTACCACAAAAGCTCAAAATATTTGAAAAGTCAAAGCTATTGAGTTCTTCGCGAGTAATTGGGCAAGACTGCGCAGCTGCTGAAGCAAAGGCTGCGGTACCCACAACAGCACAGAGAATAAAGGATTTCATGGTACTCGAGTTGATTTCAGTGGAATAAAGATATTGAATACGATATGCAAACGAGTGGAAATGCACAATGTACTTGTTCTATCGTCGTGTATCGATTGATTCGGAGCAACTACTCCAACGCGTCTTGGACCATCCAAGAATCCAACCATGGGTCTTGCTGGAAAATTCTACATGATGACGCTCTTTGTCGTGGAGATGGCACCTGAGGGTTTGCTTGTTGCATTTTCTTTCACATATCTTTGTACCAATTCCATTAAAAAAACAAAAAAAAAACGTGTTGCCAATGAAGTCATCTCTTGTACTGACACTTTCGGTTGTTGTTGTGTGTGGTGGGTTCCTACTCAACCTATCAGCACAGGCTCAAGAAACACTACTATTTGGACTCCCAAACTGTCAGGAACTGGTTCCTGGGATATTGAACCTTCATTGGGAGCTCTCGGAAGATGGAACAGTGATCGATTTTGCTCTTGAAGGTATTGTACCCGAGGGTAATCAATACATGGCGTTTGGATTCTCACCCCCAGATGCACCCTCAGCAGTCATGGTTGGATCGCAGGTGGTGATTGCAGGCAATGTCGGAGAGGACTTCTTCGGAAACAACTACTTGCTCACTGAATATCAATCATGCAATGCGGGTTTGGGGGTGTGTCAAGAATCTTCACAGGATATAGAAGTTGTGGATGCAGAACGGAGCTCCAATGGCATGGCAATCCATATGAAGCGAGGCATTGGGGATTGGCCTGTCGATGGATCTCAAGTCTCCATCTGGGCAATGGGAGCTGTTGGAGATGATTCATCAGTCGCACTTCCGGACATTCAATATCACGGTACCAAGAGGTCTGCGCCAGGATCTTCCACCACAGTCACATTCAATACGCCCTCAAATACATGCTCAAAGATTGTGTAACAAGAGTATAGTCCATCACATGTACAAACGTATCTTATTGATGTTACATGGTATATATAATCTATGTTGTTGTCATAGTAAGGCTGTACACCTTCCTGCGGCTTGCTCATGAATGATGAGTCTTCCATTTTCATTCAAAGTATAGTACGAATCTAACAATAGTAGGAGGAATACTCCTGCATGGTATAGGTGCTTCAATCAAAGATCTTGTATTTGATACCCTATCTTTACTTGGATGGTGCAGCAACAAAGTCTGGGTAATACTCAGTCACAGCACTAATCACGTTTGGTCCCCAACCTTTTGAAGTGTCACAACCTATAATCCCCGTGAACAATGACTGGGGATCCACATTTGCTTCCTCGGCCATTGCCTCCAGCTCAGCGCTGCAAGGTCCCTCGGTATCAAAAGCACTGGCGATATCGAATTCTCCAGATAGCAATTGCTGGGCGAGGATTGCTGGGGATTTTGGGAAATCCTCAAATTCGAGTCCCAAACTTGGATAGAGTGGGAAGAGGAAGTCGCTCAACAATGAGGCAACGCACGTATCACATTGCTCAAAACTTGCGTCAGTTGCGAGAACTTTGCAGGATTCATCGAATGTCTTGAAATCGATGGAATCGAGTACATCCTGTGACAGATCGCAGGTCTCCTGGGCACGGGCACCTGCAGTCAACGCACAGGCTGCAACAACAGCAACAGCAAAAGTCTTCATGATTGGTAATGTACTACGTCTGATTGGAGGATTTAATATAAAATGATTTTGGAATGCTTCACGATGCAGTGCACATCGATCTATACACATTCGTGACAGGCATTGATCCCAGAAATGTCAAAAACACGTTTATGGTTTGGACATTCCAAGAGTCTATGTGACACGTGTCAAAATCAGCATAACTGTACTCTTCTGACATACAACAAGTACAGGGGCAACTGGAAAAGTGTATTAGAAACAAACAGTACTACTGTATACATATAGTATCATCGTCAAAGGGAATAAAGATTCTGTAACATGGCTAGATAGCCAACCAATCATCATATTCTGTCCTGCGCAATTCTGGTGGCAACTTTCGATTCAACTTTTCCACGATTCTCATGGCAGCTTGTCTCTTTCTCTGTTCATCAATGACATCATGATCATCTGACGACACACCGTGTGCTTTGATCAATCCCTGGTCTTGTTCCCATCCCAGTGCAGAAAATGTTGTACGCTTGCACTGCTGTGGAATGCTCGTGTCTTCAACAACCTGGTGTTGGTGTTGTTGCTGCTGTTGTTCGTCTTCTTCGTGGTGTTGGATCTCACCAACCACGGGAGTGGTTCTCTGAGATTTCATCACCAAATTGGGGCTGGGGTTTCTCCCCGAGTAATCCACGAGACATTGAATCTGTTCCGAGTCAAGATGAGGCAACACCATCCTTGCTAACCGTTCTGCAGTATTTGGTCCAATCTCACACGTTTTCAGAGTAGAGGATGGGGAAGGTCGATTTCCCTCTCCTGTATAATGAGGAGTATCATAATCTTCAATGCCCCCTTCTTTATACAGATGAGGGGATATATCCTGGCTCAATGCATTGCTATACACTGTAAATCCACTTGGTGGAGTCAGATGCTCAGGCGCCATCCCAAGACTTCCCAACACGGTGGGCGTCTGTGTCACTGTCCTATGTCGTCCATGACCAGACATTCCAGGAGTAACTCTCTTCTGTGACGAAAATACAGGCGTCATGCACAACTGCTGTTCCATAGTCATTCTTTTTTCAGGAGAATGAACCCCAAGCTGCTCAAGAGCAGATCTCAACATACCACCCATCTGTATCTGCTGCTCTTCCGCATTTGCCAAAGCATCCTGACATTTCATCAACGCATTTCCTCGTGCAGTGGCCAGAGCATCAGCCTTTTCTTTGGCAAACTCTGCAATCCGAGCTTCCTCCCGTGCCTCTTCAAGTGCAATATGCATCGTCGAGCACTCCTGTTTCGCCTCTTGCAGTGCCTTGGCTACAGCTGCAACTTTTCCTAGCATTTCCACCACTCTCTCAGATTCCCTTACCGGCAACTCTGCTCGTCGGACTCTTTTCAGAGTCGTGGGATCCAGGAAAGCCTGTCGCAACCGAAGACCCTGGTAATGATAGTCGATATCTGCCTCTACTACATCAATTGCTCTCGATTTAGCATATATTTGCTACAAAAGATAACGACGCGTCAGTAGTACCCCTCGGTGTTCTCAACCACTTTCCAACCGAAAGGATCGTGACAATCTCAACCACCACGAAACTTCAGGTATCCATTGACTACAGACGTGGACGACATACCTCATTTTGCAGAGCAGTTGAATGTGCTTCCATCCATTCACCAGGTTCATCCGTTTCTGGCTGAAAACACGCTCCAAATCTCTTCCACCACATGACTCTACTTCTTTCGCTCTTTTATGTCTCTATATCTCACCGGTTATCACGTCAATAGACTCTATGAATAGTTTACTACATATTTTTAAAAACTTTATACGTGATTAACGGAATCTAGTGAATCTGAAATATGTACCCGTCGTGGACCTACGACCCCAGGCTGACATAGCCATAGCCCTAGGCTGACATGCCATGCGGGGAGCATATACTCTAGTCATGTACTTGGTCATATGGTTTCTCATGAATTCAGTGCCACAATGTCACCTATTGATATGCATGGGTCCTTTGTTATATGAGACCGATCGTTGCTCATGTCTTTATGGAACACGGCATTAACACCAAAGAATGTAGAGTGCTTGAATGACTTGGGTTCATGCCAACCCAACACCAGGCCAGATCGCCTGCGTGCCAGAACATCATGTACAATTGAATCAACTGAACCAGTCTCTGGATGTATTGTAGGAACTTTACACCGCGTACAGGGCTTGACAAGATCAAACTCGAGAGAATCTTCCACTACCAGTGTACAGCTAGTGTCTTCCTGCCATTTTCGACCTCCAGATACCACTATATTCCCACGAAATCGATCTATTGTAAAATCAATAGTATGTAAATCTGTTTGAAGATCCTTGAAGGACTCTTCAAAAACAAAAAGATACGGAAATCCATCTGCAAATGTCGCCTGGGCTGTTGCCTGTGTTCGTTCAGTCACCCAGTTGCCATCCACAGGTCTATCGTGGTCCCTCTCATCACACCTAACTATGTGACATGGCTTCCCTAGTATTTCGGATATCCATGCCGATGCTTCCTCGCTTACTACACGAGCTCGTCCCTCCCAACTCCAGACCCGCACGTCCATCCAAGGGGACTCTTCTTCTTGAGCAAGGGGTATTCTAAGGTCAGTACACTCTGGAGCACTCAGTACCAAGTATGATTCCTCCAAGGCTACCTTTATACAAGTGAAGATGTCAGCATGTGTTCTGAGTGTCAGAAAAGTACCATTCTTATCAACAATCATGAAACCTCTGTCTCGGAGGCCAAGAGAAGTTGGGTACCCAAGCAATCCTTTTGTGGTCACCACTGCCTCTGATACGCGTATTCCTGGAAGTGATTTTATAGGATAGATGATGATTTCCTTTATGCGTACAGGTGAGATGCCCATGTTTCCTGACATGGCGTGATTTCTTGTTTCTCAAAGAACCCAACAATTTCTCACCAATTGTATGCGTACATATTAGAACAGTATATATTTACATTACATCATGCATGTTTTGTTCCATTCCAGAAACCTTGTGGTCTTTTGGAATTGGCCTACTCTCATACACCGCATTCACTGCTTCCCTCCTCCTTTCTTCATACTCTCCTTTAAATCCAATGAATGATATTGACATTGGACAATCCTCTCCTCCAAAGGTTGATGGAAAGTGCAAATCTATCGAATGGATTCCATTAAATTTCGCAGTCTTGACAGGGTACTCAATCAACCCCTGATGATTCTCTAGCAGGTCCCATTCCTGGACTGGCTGCATGGTTTCCATGGCTGCAAAATCCAGATCATCTCTATTCGTAAACGCTCGTAAGTGGGATGGAGCTGAACCATCCTCCCCAAGGCCTATGACCGTGACAGCCTTGAGTTTTACAGCCCCAGTGAACTCTACATGAACCAAGAGTTCTGGATCATCTTCTTCACTCTCTAGTGGGCATGGAATCTCTTCCAACCTTGTCTCCCAAGGTCTACATACGTTTTGACAGCTACCAGGTTCACGTTCGTTCAGACACGATATCCTATTGATGTATTTGTAGAGTGTCCAGTGGCCACTGCAGTCTTCTTCCTCACAGTCGTGGTCGTGGGCACAACAGGCTTGAAAGGGTGGCATTTGTAGGTATGTAAGTAATTCAAATACGTTTATTCATTCAATGTACAATACGAATACCTGATTCAAGGGAATATATCAATCATCAAGGCTTGTTCTAGAACAGATCTGGGAAAAAAGTAATCTAGATACGATTTTTCTGTTTTGATGGGAAAGTAAAAAGATACTTTCCCGACAGCTCGGCGATTCTCTTCGTATACTGAGATTACCCTCGGCAAGATGTCAAAAGAAATTCATTCTACTATATAAATATGGATGGAGGACAGGTAAACGCAGGGGCAAAGGTCATTACAGCGGAACAGTGGGCCCAATGCGAAAATCCTTCCTGTGAAAAATGGCGTTTGCTCCCACCTGGGACTGTTCTAAACGAAAATGAACCCTGGTATTGTTATATGAATCCTGATCCACAGAAAAATTCATGTGATGCGCCTGAAGCGGTATGTATTTTCAATCTCACACTATTGACAACAGCAGTAAACCTATATGTATCACACATATGTATACAGGAATACGATGAAACAAACGAGTTGATTCTAGATGCAAACTACAAGGTTCCTAAAACAGCAGTGACTGTAAAGGATATCCCAGAGATGGTGATTCAGGTACCCCAACCCATGACAAAGCCTCCTGCACCAAAGCCAAAGGCAAAGAAACGTGGTCGTCCAAAGGGGGCGAAGAATCATACCGGTGTTGGAGGGGATCCAAGGCAACGGATGGTGTCATTTGCTGATGATGATGCGGATGACTTTGGGTCTCGAAGGTCTGGTAGGGACAATGATGATCCCTCAACACGTGGCCAGAAGCAATCAGCCAAGTGTCTCGTGAATATTCTCAATAGCATGATTGATAAAGGATTCGTCCTACCTAGAAAAGATTCATCAAAGAGTACAGGGAAGCCTCAAAAAGAAGTTCCCATTAATGAAGCATCATGGGAAGCGTTGAGTAAAATGGCACCAGATGCTGTGGCAGTTGCATGTCAGTATGCAGATATTTATAATAGCCTCAGCATGATGAATGGACAAATAAACCCAAAACAAGACATTATAAAAGACTCTAGTTCCGTAGAAATGCAGCTCCGAATAGCCTCTCTCTTTGCTGCAGCAAAGGGACTTTGTACTATCAGTGATGGCATGAGTTTGCAGGACAGAACAGACTGGGATGTGATTGATGATTCTGGATTTTATCCAATCCAGGCATACCTGGATAGCCAGCACGTAGAACCAACTATTCCTGCTGCGCATCCACACCCTAGTGCCCCCATGTAGTCATAGAATACTATCTAGTCCATACTGCACCATGTCTTGTTTGAATCTGGAAAGATCAAAAACACTTGCTCTTCACATGCTGTTAAGATTTGGGATGCATTCTTCCCAAACGAGGCAAAATACTCTTGAGTATCTTTCCAGAAATCTTTCTGACAGAAACACGCAGAAAATGCGTGGCTTGAAGTAGGCCAAAATGCCTTTGATAGAATATCACAGCACCCATTGGTTGCATAGTCTTGCTCCAGGCATGTTGGGAAAAAGTCCTTGGCAAACGTAAACAGGCATGATCCCTCGGGATTGAAGTCTTCATCAGTTGGATATTCATCGAATGATGTCACGGGATTCATCTCCCATGTATCTTGTTCAGAAACCAGAGGGATCCCACAATTCCCTGGGTCTTTGGGTCGAAAGGTTGCCTCAAACATGCCATCAGGATGTGCATCAGAATATGTATACCAATCAGAACAGCGAGCACCACCTCTATTCTTTGTAAAATCTACCACAGAAAAAGATCCATTAGGATACAAGTCTAGGGTAAAGAAATTCTCGCCGTCATATCTCGTGGATGGCAATGTAATCACTGGAATCTCCCCAAGCAAGTTTCCCCAGGCATTCCCCTTGTGGAAATGGCCAGTCAACACGACTTTCACATTGTCATGCTTCTTTAGGACACTTCGTATATCCGTGATGCCTTTGTATTCATCTATTTCATTCATCAATATAGTACCAGGTGGAAAATGAAACAGAATGGCGACATTCTTGGTAGTATATCCCAGCTCTTTGTCCAACCACACCAACTGCTCCTTTCCAAAGCTGCTCAATACCTGATTACACGATGTAGACGTTGGGTCCCACGTATCCCCCCACATACTATTCAGCGATAATATTTTCCATTCATTCAGGATATCAGTGCTACTGTACGGAGACGCGTCGAAATAGTTCCTATAGACCTGCTTGAGCATATCCTTTGTGGCAGAATTTTCAGGCTCGCCACATTTCAACAGACCATCATGGTTCCCCCACACATACAACTTTGGCAGATCAATGGATCTCAATATATCCGCTCCAATAGTATACCCATTCACATCCATATCAAATAACTGTTCGAGTCCCGTCTGATCTACGCCAAACTCATCAAGAATATGCAGCCCATTGTGAACGACATCTCCAATCATTGCAAGCAGCTTTGGTGGTGGATCCACACCTTGCGATGCCTGAATCTGCCGTGCTGCCACATACATACGCATCTGACTTCTCACTATACTATCATTATCCAGAGTGTTTGACTCTGTATTCACATGATACTCTGGCCCAGCAATATGAGTATCGGAAATGAGCGCCACCCTTTCCACCACCTGGGTACCCTCGTCATTCAAGACCAGGTTTCTTCCAAAACCCAAATCATATGATACGAATTGAAATACTATTATGTAAAAGACATTTCTAGCAAACATTTGTGACAATGTCTATCGTGATACTATGGTATATTGTCTATCGTGATGCTATGGTTTAGATTGAAAATGTGTGTAAATGTGTAGTATTGCGTGATTGGAATGCTCCTTGATCATATACACCATACTAAACATATATAATATAATATTATTGTAGTAGTAATCGCAACAGCAGAACGTGTATGGTGAGTATATGCCATAGGTATCAATCTTTTATCTTTTTTTCAAAAGTCAATTGCAATTGCTAGCAGTTCAACTGCTTGAACTCCATCTTGGAATGTTCAACATACTCTGTCTGTATCTCATAGCATACATATACAATAGTAATATACATGTTCCTCATCATGCTCATCAACATGCATTGCTCATCAACATGCATCATGCACCATCTATGCTCTGGCCCTCTCTGTCCTTGGGTGTCTTGCAATGGACAGTGAACCATCCATCCATGGAGCAAGGATTTCATAATGACACCAGAGACTCATACCCCTAAAGAATGGTGCAGTCTGTCCTTGGACATATGGAGAATTTCTATCAGTCAATCTTGGTCCATACAAGAATGAAATGGAGACAGCATGCCTTGTGTTGAGAATTTCTCAACACACGAGAGGACTATGCTTCTAGAAATTCGTATCCAGGTACAGAGTATACCAAATCATATCTCGTGGTGCAGAATGAGTTTAAGAGATCTGGAATCAACATGGGCTAGTCTTTAGACTGACTTTATAAAGTCTGTAGACTGTACCTTGCAAGCTTGCTTAAGCAAGGTCCAAGTCACTCAGCCATCCCTCGTATGATACAGGTCATATACGAACACGAACATGTACACTATCCCTAGATATAATAATAATAATAAAGTAAAAACAAAACAACATCAACCATGTTTTGGTTATCTGCCCTTCCATTACATGGAGAGAGCGCAGAGGAGACTTGGATGTCTTTGCAATCTGCAACCCAAAGACACGCATACAGCGAGAACTTTGCATTTAGATTGCCAAATAGTTTTAAAATAGGAACATTAGACTCTCTATTAGGACTGAGTGATGACCTTGTCAAGGTAAACTCGGCAGTTGAAACGACAGTGAATAAAATCAGAAGACAATTATACGACGTCCAGGAGGACGATGAGGAAGATATCGTGACTGTTGAAGGTGTCAAACCTGAGAAATATCTTCAGGATTTTACATGGGATGAGGCAAAGTATCCCTCTCGACGACCACCACGGGATACGGTGTCAGCAATCATGGAAACAGTGCAAAAGTTGGACGAAGATCTCAAGCTGAAATCGACAGAGTTTTCTCAGGTAAAGACACAGTTGCATAGTGTGATGAGGAAAGCTCAGGGGAGTCTTGCTGCTCGTGATGTGTCGACGATTATACCTGAAGGAATGATTGTGTCAACTGAAAATCTGAAATCCATGGTGTGTATTGTTCCAAAGTCGTCCGTTGACGACTGGCTGTCGGGGTATGAAACATTGACGGAATATGTCGTGCCTCGTTCTTCGTGTGCAGTTGAAGAAGACGCGGATTACGTTGCATTTGCATTTGTATTGTTCCGGAGGGTGGCGGATGATTTCAAGACAGCAGCAAGGGCCAAGGGTTTTCAGGTCAAGGATGTCTCTGGGACAGATTTGGTTGATGAACATGATGGAGAGCAAGAAGCAGGAATTGCAGCGACTCGATCAGACACGGCAGCAATACTTCAAAAATTGGAATCTGAAGTAGAGAAGAAGAGGGATGCATTGTATCGATGGTGTCTTGCATCATATGCAGAGTCTTTTTCATCCTGGATACACGTGACTGCAATTAGGCTCTTTGTTGAGAGCATTTTGAGATATGGACTACCTCCACAGTTTCTTCCAGTCCTCATCAAGCCGAATCTCAAGCATGAATCTGAATTGAGAAAGATTTTGTCTGCTAGATTCTCTACAGTCGGGGGAGAGTATTTCACTGGTGGTCCAGGAGAAGATTTGTTCCCTTTTGTTAGCTTTAACCTTGATATTGAAGAATAAAAAATAGTGTAACACTGAACATGTCATGAAATGGCACGTAGGTTGCTGTCATCTATAGCATTATCGTTTGTTGAACTACCGTTGTCATTTGAACGAATCATGTCACGATCCTCCGTCTCTCTGATGCATTCGAGTCGCTTGAATTCATCACGATGGATTCATACTAGACGAATGAGTATATGTCATGCTGTAGATGGCTTGAAGAGAATACGTGCCGAGTCGAGTGTCGAGGAAGCTCTCGAGGTTGGTTCGTCTCTGCTGGGCAAACGGTTGCCTGATACTGTCCATTCTCTGTTGATAGAAAAGTTGTCTGCAAACTGGTATGTCAATGCCCAGGATATTGCTGATATGAGTGATGAAGAATCTCTATCCATGGGGGTTCCATTGCGATTAAAGTCAATGATTGCCAAGGCAATTCAACAAGACGAGGATGAGGAGACACAAGACGAAACCACACTCTGGGAGAATACCATGTATCCTGCTGCTTCTGCTTCTGCTGTCAGTACTGCGGAGGATAGCATGGCATCGATGGAAGAACGAGTATGTCCTCCTCTGAATCGATTCGGGAATGGTGTCGTATCTGCTCCAAAGGTGGTCAAGAGAGCAAAGATTACAAAGTATTCATTGTCAAAGAATGAATTGACTCCTGGACTTGTACAGGAATTTGAGCAGCTGTTCAAGTTTGGTACAGAGCGGTTTTATGGTGCCCAGGCAGAGCCAATCGCTGCTGTGACAGCAGAGAAATATGCAGATCATGTGCGTGGTATGCTGGGCTACCTGGTGAATATTCAAGGAGAGCCACTGGAGACCATGTCTCTCAAGGCACTGGTTCCATCTGTTGGGAGGGATGGAGTCATCCCTGCATTCAACTATGTACAATGGCTTGTGAAAGAAAGACAGATTGCCGTGCGGACAGAGCTCTTGGTTCTCCGAGCTATACTTTATGTGGCTAAATTTGTTCATCACGATGCATCACATATTGTGCCTGGGTCTGGTGAAAAGACATATTCCGACTTGGATGTGGTCAAAGAGCTCAGGGCACTGATCAATTCTAGGAGAAAGGCTTCCAAAGTAGCTCCCCGAGTTGCCGATGAAAAGGCCAAGTGGATTGATTGGGAAGAATATTTAATGATTGTGAGCGAGTTGAGAAAGGAAACAGGTGCTTTGCTGCCAGATGGCTCGAGGAGGGGAAACAAAGACATTGCATGGTCATTGCAAAAATATCTCATATTTGCAATCCTTTCATGTATTCCAGATCGCCAACGGACAATCCGGGAGCTCAAGATAGACCGAACATTGTTTAAAGAATCAGGAAATCAGTATGTCATTAGACACAGACCAGAGGATTACAAGACTGGCAAGAGTTATGGAGAGAGAGCTCCGTTGTTCATATCAGAATCAATCACGGCAGATGTAGACCTGTTTTTGGGTACATATAGGCAGTACCTTGAGCCAGAGCATGATTTCTTATTCACACAAGCAAATGGCCAACCACTCACGGATAAGAGTTTGTACAAATTGTTCTGGACAACCTGCTACAGAATTACAGGAAAGCGGCTCTCGCCGCATATGGTACGGGATGTCGTTATTACTCATTTGAGAGGAACAAATGCATCAGAGAGAGAACTTGAAGCTTTAGCTATATACATGGGACACAGTGTTACGATACAAAAGAGCACGTATGATAGAAGATCAAAACAAGACAAGGTACAACCTGCTGTGAATCTCCTAGAGTCACTCAACAAGAAGCAACAATAGTAGCAGTAGACTAGTGTTTGTGTGTGTGTACTGTAAGAGTACATGAGGTAATGAATAATAGGTAATTACTCAATGAATGGCCATGCATCCATGGTCATGCAAAACAAAAATATCAGTTGCTTGAGAAAATTTCAATCTTCTTCAGGCAAACAAAACCTTTCGGAATCTCGGTCACGTCATATAATTTGTAATTAAATATAGAAATATCCAATGTAATTCGGTGCTGATACCTTCAAGCTCAAGTTTGGACATCACGGAGGAAACCATCCAATCCGATTTGAGCCAGATGGCCGTATTGAAATCTCAGCACAGAACCACAATTTCGCAGTCAATC
>PJEL010000663.1_pt1 | contig 40208 bp, 48 predicted proteins | sample 1853271 | NCBI WGS metagenome assembly PJEL01 (sample SAMN08108733, study PRJNA415343) | Invertebrate metagenome, whole genome shotgun sequencing project. | host: Globobulimina | place: Sweden: Gullmar Fjord | collected 2015-08
GTCTGAGCCTCGAGAGCATACTGAGTTTGCTTTCACACCACGGACGGCGAGTTGGCGGAGTGGTGACGCAGCGGATTGCAAATCCGTGTACACCGGTTCGATTCCGGTACTCGCCTCCATTTAAAAACAATCACTTAGACCACTCCTTCCCATGTTTGGGCCCCACCGTTTACAGGGGCGTTTACATTTTGGTGTTTTCCGACCTTGATTTTGCCTGATTGAGCTTGCGCAAAACTGCATCGCTTTCGTCTGGGCTGACCTGTGCATAATGCTCGATAACCTGCGCGGCATAGCGCACCGACCACCCCATCAGCACCGCGATTTGGCGCAAAGACAAATCTGCGTTCAGCAAGCGTGTCGCAGCCGTGCCGCGCGTGTCCGACAGCGTTTTCTCGCGTCCATCGATCCACGGCGGAATTTTTGCCTCACGTCGCCATTTCGTAATCTGGTTCGACGCCCATCGCGCCGAGAGCGGTTTCCCTAGCTCAGACACCAATAGCGTTTCTTGCCCCCCTGGGGTTTCAGAAACCAATTTCTCGAGCGTTTCCGTTGCTGGAATATAGGCGATTTGGCCACGCTTGCTGGTCCTGAACCGCAGCCGCTTGCCATGCGGTGTGTCCTCAAAATGGTCAAGGCTCACCTGCACCAGGTCCGCTGCCCTCAGCCCGGTCTCACACCCGGCCATCAAGATTCGCTGAACCCAATGCGGCGCGTGTTTGCTGAACAGGTCGAGATCACCACGCGTCCAGATAATTTCGGTGCGATTAGATTGATACAGTTTCTTGAGCTTATGACAGTGGTGCTCTTTCAACTTCCCTTCTTCCACCGCCCAATTCAGCAGGCGAGTCGCATGTGTCCCCGCCATGTCATGTTGCTTTGGCGAGTGAAGCCATTTCTTGCGCCAGTTATTGACCTCCCCACGGGATGCTCGCTCCTCGAACATAGCGACAGGGTCTGCACCAAATTCCTCGCGAAAAAACTCCAGCCATTTGCGGATATCTGCTTTGGAACGCTCCGCCTTGGGGAGAGATGCGCTGGAAAGAAAGTCATCAATCAACTGAGACGTTAGGTATTCACTGGGTTTCGTTGACTTGCCACATTCGGAAAACGCATGGAAGAACTCGGGTTCATTCGGGTTTGCCACAGTTCCTTCCCAGAACTTTGGTCCACCCCGCCACGCATAAAAGTGGTAACGTATGCCGCCGACAACTTTGCGCCGAACACGATGCACACCTTTGGGCAGGTTACCCTTGGGCACGGCGAGCTCTCCGTTGCGCAACAAGGCTTGGCTTTGACACTGCATCGCGCATGATTTCGGTCATGCCTTGTACAGCATCCAGTCTGGCACGTACCAATTTTGGATCATACCAACCGCGCCGCCCCGGAACTGGCGCAATGCCCGTGCGACGACAAAAATCATAAAATGATGCAGAGGGCTCATTGTATCCGAAGAGCGCTGCAAGCTCTGGCGTTGGGATCAACTGAATTTGCTGCTGCGTCATTCGTTGGGCCTTTCATTTAGACCTTCCTGACGCGTCATTGCCGCCCTCAAGCATGTAACCACTTGGGCACCTTGCGAACGCAGGTTTCGCACCGCTTCGTCTTCAAGCCACGCTTTTACATCCGACGGCAGGTTAAGTTTGAACTGGATTTTCTTCATATCAACACCTTAGATTGGACATATAATGTCCATAGCATTGCGGACAAATATTGTCCACCATGCGATTATGAAAGATGAAGCCCTGATCCAATTTAAACTTATGCTCCCTGCCGCTCTCAAAAAACGGCTGGAAACGCATGCCTCTTTGAACCGACGCAGCCTATCGCAAGAGATAGTCGTCGCGCTGGAAGAAAAATATCCAACAACTGGCCCAGAGGCGACGGCGGACCCCGCCGCGCGGCTACTGTTGTGGCTGGCGGCAAGGATTCGTCGCAGAAAGCCAAAGCCTGGATCTGCAAGAGATAAACAGGCGGCGCTATATGAACGCATCGCCAACGAGTTGTCTGATCGCGTTAAGGATATTGGCTCGGATTAAGACGCGTGGGTCTCAATAAGCCACCCATTCATACCCGTGATTGCCTTCGTGATCTTCCCACTCAACACCGACGCCTCGTCTCCAGTTTGAAGACGAACAGCGGCGAGATGGTATCACCCATGTTGGCGCTGCGGCTGGATTGGTGTGACGCCAACCAAATTCGCCCTGCGGCCCATATGATCCAAGGCGCATCGCAAATTGTTCGGTGCATTCGTCATCGCGGCCTCGCTCCTGACGGCTGTAATACCGCACATCCCAAACTCGGATCGACCGGACAAAATCAAACTCAAGCCCGCTGATATCAATGTCAGCCCGCCCCTCTGAAGCCTGCGCCAAAATGATTTGCGCCGGGTTTGGGCGACTTTGCAGCGGCACATTCATCGAAATGCCCATCGGGCAACGCCAGATTTGCAATGGCGGCTCGATCGGCCAGGGAGTGATCCGACGAATAAACACAGCGCGCGCATGAGCACATTCTGCTGATGCAGGCCATCCGCCTGCCAGGCAAAGCAAGATAGCGCAATCGACCTGATATGCTTTCGCTGGTTCTGGCGAAACTAACGCCATTAGGGCTGCAAAGATCACCCCGAACCCGTTTCTTAGAAATGCAAAGTTCATGCCCCCCCCAAGTCAACCATCAAAACTATAATATTGTAAGAATTCTCTATCTAAGTTGCTCAATCAAGAGGCAATATCGGTCGGAGTCGGTTTGTCGGGTATGTTCCATAGGGTCATTCGACTTTTCGATGTTCCAAGCATTGAAAATGCGGGGCAATCAGAACGCTGATCAGTTCAACCTGTGGGACACAGCTGGATCCTATCCACCTTGAAGATCATCCCTTTTCAGCCAACTGCCCTGAATACGGCAACGATTTGTTTTTGCGACTTAAAACTCTGATGTCGGCATGAAGTTTCTAAGCTTTTCCGAGTAAAAAATTGGGCTCACTACCTAGGTCAGCAAGGAATTTTCACCCAATCAAGTTGCTTTCGAGCCCCCATGAACACCGCTTACTTCGAGAGAAGCCTCGGCCTCCGATCGGATAAAGGTCCCAAGCTGATCCAATTGTTTAGACAAGCGATGCTGTTTTGGAACGATGTACCAATAAGCCAATCCAGACGGTGCAGATATGTCTATAGGTTGGACAAGATCGCCACGTTTGATGATATCCGCAGCCAGCATATCCCAGGCAAGGAAGATGCCACCCCCTGCAATAGCAGCATCTATACATAGAGATGCATCCGAATACATCGCGCCAACACGCAGTGCGTTTTTATGAATGCCAGTACCCATAAGCCATGTATCCCAATCAAGTGTGGTATTCTGGTCGGTGATAATCGGCTGATTGATTAAGTCTTCCGCAGACCTAATGAATTCCGCAATTTCAGGTGCGCAGACCGGAAAAACACATTGGTCCACTAGTCGGGTCGCTTTGATATCCGGTCCAAGCTTTTCTATTTCGTCGTGACTTGTAACCCGCAGGCATGCGTCAATTCCAGAGAACCCCGGCTCTACGTAGCGGGCAGTCGCGTCCACATTTACCCGTGAAACTTCGGACATTGCTTCAAACTTTGGCAATCTTGGCACGAGCCACCGTGTAGCAAAGACGGGCGCTACGGAAAGCGAAAGCGAATCTTCAGACCGTTTGGTATCAGAAACAGCGCGTTCCAGATACGCAAAGCTTTTCTTGAGCAGCGGGGCAATGCCCTCTCCAGCATCGGTCAAAACAACACCCGCCGCTGTTCGCACAAACAGGGTTACGCCGAGTTGACCCTCAGCTTTCAAAACTTGCTGGCTCACGGCACCCGGTGTGACCCCAAGTTCCCGCGCAGCAGCGTGGATCGAACCAAGTTGCGCAACGAAGTCCACCGCGCGTAAAGCGCCGAGACTGATAGTATTAAGGTTGGGGGCTGGGCTCTTGCTCATATAGAAAAACTATACACTTAATCAGAAGATGTCGATTGCCCAGAGCGTGCAATTCGATGAAAAACAGGTATGCGCAGTCCTATCATCAACCGCCCCCTGTTTTCCTGTATAACAGTCTTGCTACTTGGTTATGCGACCGGGTTACAAGTTGGTCGAATAGCCCCATATGCGGACAGATTGAACCAAACCTATGGGTTCAGCCTCTCAACCATCGGGTGGCTGACATCACTTGTGACCGTATTTGTTGCCGTTTTGGCGATCCCGACGTCACGGATGATACCCGTTTTCGGTGTCGTTAAGATGATCCGGGTCGGAGCCGTAACTATGGCGGCGGGTGCGGGGTTGTTTGCTTTCGCGGAAACTGCGCCGCTCATGATGTCTGCTCGTATCGTGGAAGCGGCCGGTCACCTGATTACCGTAATAGCCGCGCCATCCTATTTGGCTTTAAACGCACCGGAAACATTACGCCGCATTTTCCTGGCCCTTTGGAGCAGTTTCCTACCTGTCGGATTTGCCCTGTCAAGCATCCTAGATTCACTTCTACTTGAAGATATCCCACTCCGCAGCCTTTGGCTTGTTTATGCAGGCGTGATGGCGACCGTAGCAGCCGCTGTCTTGATCTTTCTTCCCGCATCGAATGAGAAGATTACCCGATCCGCAAACAGATATGATGGATCTCAAATCGCGTGGGTGCTTGTGGCCGCCTTCGGAATTTATGCTTTTCTGTCAATCAGTTTCTTTACGTTCCTACCTAGTTTCCCCAGGCATTCAACCACTCAATATCTATCTATTGGGGCAGTTCCGCTTTTTGTCCCGCTGGGCAGTTTCACGGCTGCCTTTCTGTTTGCCAGATCCGCACCAAATCTTCCGGTCAAAATCTTGCCCATCGGGTTTTTGGGTATATTTACAGCGGGGTTTTTCGTGTTTCAGAAAAGCAGCGTAGATTTCTCTCTTTTGCAAGGATTATACGCGTTTGCCTGCGGTATCACTGCCGCATCGATATTCACTTCGGTACCTGTCGTGACGCGCGGTGAAACAGCAACAGCTGTGACGATCGGTGCAATCGGGCAAGCTGGCGGGGCAATGGTGCTCTTTGGGGCACCGCTAGCAGGGTATGTTCTTGAGGCAGGCGGTTGGGGTATTCTTGGATACACGCTTTCAGCCGCTTCTCTGGCTATGGCAGCCTGTGCTTTTGCCTCCTTGAATCGCGGAGCAAATTCATAACATCTTAAGATACAATCAATGACAACACACGGAAAACTGACATGAAAATATTCATTTCCGCAGACATAGAAGGCGTCGCAGGCGTATCAAGCGCCCTGCAAGGCCGCCCTGGGAATGTCGAATACGAGAATGCTCGGCGCTTGATGACCGAAGAAGCCTCTGCGGCAGTACGGGGTGCATTCAAAGCCGGAGCGGAAACAGTAACCGTCGCGGATTCCCATGCGTTTATGACCAACATTCTCGCAGAAAACCTCGATCCTCGTGCCCGTCTCATTTCGGGAGCCCCGCGAATGTTCAGCATGGTGGACGGTCTTGATAGTTCTTTTGATGCACTCATATTGCTCGGCTTTCATACCGCAGCTGGTGCGTTCGGTACCATGTCGCACACGATGAGTGGCACGGCTTTTACAAAAATCGAGATTGATGGACGTCAAGTAGGTGAAGTCGAACTTTTCGGGGGTTATGCGGCAGAGATGGGCATTCCGCTTGCCCTAGTGACTGGAGACAATGTTCTTGCCAAGGAGGTTTCTACTGTGTTTCCGAAGGCCAAAACTGTTGTTGTAAAAGACAGCTTGGGCGCATGGGCCACTGATAGCCTGTCACCAAAGGAAACGCGCAACTTGATCGAGACGTCGACTGAAACCTGCCTGACGGAAGGAAATATCGAGCCGCCCATTCCGTTGCAAACAGAAGCATTTTTCGTCGAAATAGAGATGACAAGACAGTTTTTTGCAGATGCATGTGGCTTGTTGCCCGATATTGATAGGCTTTCCGCGACACGAATAAGGTACAAAAGTCAAAGCTACGCCGACGCTACTCGGGTCATTCAAGCACTATCTTACATAGTGCTGGGTGTTCAAAAGTAGCCACTTTGCACGTGATAAAAGCACAGCATTGGCTGCAAGCTATTCATTCAAAAAGCTGACACAGCCAGCAACTCCATGATTCCTCTGTATCATGCCCAAAACACCATGTTTTGAGAGCTACAGTGGATTGGTCGCGCGCGCTGAGGTTAACTTGGTTTCATCAGACAACTAGTACAATCAAGGTATTTACAAAACCAGTTTTATGGTTATATTGAGAACATGACAAACGATCAAACAGCAAAAAATATCGCACAAGCTCTCGCATCTTTAGGGCATGAAGCACGGCTTTCTGTGTACAGGTTGCTTGTACGCGCCGGACCTGATGGCTTGATCGTAGGACAAATTCACGACGAACTTGATCTGCCCCCTTCCACATTGGCCCATCATCTACGGACCCTTGTTCAGGCGGGACTCGTTGTACAAGAGAAACATGGTCGCGAAATAATCAATCGTCCAGACTTCGATGCGATGGAACGTATCACAAGTTTTTTGACCGAAGAATGCTGTGCAGGGGTACAAAGCAAAGCGGAAGTCACATGATCATCTATTTGCCAAAAATAACCATATAACTGGAGATTTAATGATGTCACACGTCAGCGATAATGACCAGACAACTGTAGGCGACTCACTTAAACGGATTTTTGAAAATCATCGGGTTTGGCTGACTACATTTTTGGTCATGCTTGGCCTCACCCTTTTTGATCCCACACAGAGCAAGACAAGCGCATGGTTCACTATAGACGCCTTGATCTTCACTGGACCGTTCTTGATATTGTCGATCGCAGTTGCCGCCTACGCGGGAGCTACCGGCGCAGACAACTTGATTGCACGTGCCTTTACTGGATCACCAGTGATGATGATCGCTTTCGCAGCGGCACTTGGAGGGCTGTCTCCCTTCTGCTCGTGCGGGGTCATTCCACTGATTGCCGCATTGCTGGCCATGGGAGTACCCCTATCCGGGGTTATGGCCTTTTGGTTGGCCTCTCCCGTGATTGATCCATCGATGTTTGTATTAACATCCGGCCTGCTGGGCTTGGAGTTTGCAATTGCAAAGACGCTTGCTGCGATAGGACTCGGCTTGTTCGGTGGCTACATTACTCTTGCACTCTCTCGAAGCGGGTACTTTTCTGATCCGCTAAGAGAAGGCATCGGAAATGGCGGATGCGGCGCATCAGCGGTTCGAACACCTGGTGAAGTCGTTTGGCAATTCTGGAAAGAACAGCCTCGCCGCGAGAAATTTGGCCGTGAGGCACTCTCATCAGCTCTGTTTCTAATCAAATGGTTAACACTGGCATTCCTGTTGGAAAGCTTGATGCTTGCTTATGTTCCAGCGGAATGGATTGCATCGGCGCTTGGCGGTGAAGGATTGGCTCCTATCGTGACAGCGACTTTTGTTGGCGTTCCTGCCTATCTCAACGGCTATGCTGCGTTGCCACTTGTTTCTGGCCTCGTCGAGCAGGGCATGGCTCCTGGGGCCGGTTTAGCGTTTTTGGTCGCGGGCGGGGTGACATCGCTCCCAGCAGCTATCGCGGTTTTTGCCCTCGTGAAGCGCCCAGTGTTCGCTCTTTATGTCGCCCTCGCATTGACGGGATCTTTGGCAAGCGGGCTGCTTTACCAAGGGTGGCTGTCATGAGTGCCGGTGTTCGCCATATACTGTGTGGAGTCGATGGTTCTCCAGCTGCCTGCCTAGCAGCGACAAGAGCTGCAGAGCTCGCGGTCGCCCTCGAAGCCGAACTGACCTTTGTCGCCGTAGCTCGCGAAGCACCAACTGACGCAAGCATCAGGGCTTACATGGCAGTCGAGGGCATTGAGGGCGAACCGATGCCGCTTCTAACTGCGGACGCGGAAGCATGCCTTTCTGCCGCTTTAAGCACGTCGTCTGCCAAAGGTCACACCAATACAAAGCGCATCGTGCGGGTTGGAAAAGTATCAGCAACATTGATTGCGGTCGCAGAAGAGATCGGCGCGGATACACTCGTCATCGGGCGGCATCGCCATTCTGGTATACGGCGTGCGCTTGTTGGCTCAGTTTCGCAAGAGATAGCAGATCAGTCATCTCATATGATTATCTCTGTTTGCTGTTAGCCAAGGTTACCGTGTGGACACGCCCTAAAATCAGAAACCCCGAAACGTTCAATTTGCCACTGAAGGAGGCATAACGGTGCCTGCCAACAAGAATATTTACGGAGCTATCTGGGTCCTGATTGCCGCACTTTGTTTTGCCTCGATGAATGCAATTGCCAAGGAAATACCAAGGGTTGGAGAAACGGAGATTCCTGCACTTCAGCTGGCCTTTGCACGATATGCTGTTGCGGCAATGGTTCTTTTTCCATTCATTATTTCTCGCAGAGTGTTGTGGAAACCAAGCTATCCAGAGCGGTATATTGTTCGAACCATTTCTGGATTTGGTGGAATCGTTTTGATGTTCATTGCGGTGCGGCATGTCCCACTTGCAGCGGCCACAGCGATTGGCTTCACAAGTCCAATCTTTGCCATGCTCTTTGCCGCAGTATTCTTGCTTGAACGCCTCAATGGACGGCAGTGGGCCATTGCCTGCCTAGGCCTTGCCGGTGCTTTGGTGGTGGCTCGCCCAGATGCCACAAGTATATCTTGGGCTGGCCTGATCCCGCTTGCTGCAGCAGTTTTTATGGGGGCGGAAGTTGTCGCGATTAAATGGCTAAGCCAAGCTCGGGATCATGCAATCACCATCATTTTCTATAGCAATGTGATGGGAGCAACCTTTTCCTTCCTGGGAGCGCTTTCAGCCTTGGTCACGCCAACACAACATCAAATAGTGTTGATGATATTTCTTGGCGCAGCAGCCGTTGCTGGGCAATTTTGCGTTCTGCAGGGTGTTCGACTGGCAGAAGCAAGCTTCTTAGCTCCCTTTTTTTATGCGTCTTTGGTTTACTCTACGCTGTTTGGTTATGTCTTTTTCGCAGAGACCCCCACGACAACCACAGCCTGCGGATGCATTCTTATTCTGACCAGTGCATTTCTCCTTACGAGAGAAACAAAACCTCGCCGCTCCCAATATCCATCACAAATTTAGCGGCTCTTGGTCCATCGGCTCCTAAGGGGTCACCAATAAACAAACCTGATTTCCAAATACGTTTACCTGAACGTGAAACAAAAACTGCCGCCATCACGGCAGTACATTCAAGGGCCATGGTCGCTCAGGACTGTTTGTGGAATATGTTCCGTAGAGACCCTCTGATGTTCTGGCCGAAGAGAGGCCATGAATTTACGGGTACGTGTCGGCCTAAATATCCAGAATATAAGATATTCCAGAAAGTTAAGCCAAGAAACTTTAGCACTAACCGCCGAAATTGATCGCAGCTATATTAGCGAGATCGAATTGGCAAAGTCCTCCGTGTCGCTCGACATTTTGGAGCGTCTTGCGCTTGCCCTAGATGTAGACCCACAAGCACTTCTGGCACCACGAGGTAAAACATGACCCCAGCCAAGACCGACCGCCGAATGGCGGAACCCATCGGGCGCATCATGTGTTGTGAAACCGGCGAGGAAATTGGCCTTTTGTACAAATGGGACAACAACGAAACACAAGCGGCGCTGTATTCAGATTGGGATGTCGAACGGATAATAACAGATTTTGAAGGCACATCTTAGCGCTGATGCCAATCCCGACTTGCTTGAATGATAGAACACTTTAGTGGAATTGCCGTAACACTGATCGCCCACAGAGCGGAAAATAATTTTCGTTGTAATTAAACCAAAGCTCGCTTCAAAGGGAATGAGTTGGCTTCAATCGATCAGCGTGCTTGCTCAGTGTTCTTTCTATCGTTCGACAAATAATCTCTGAGAAATGACTACCTTCAGTATCTTGGTGACGCATCAGCCAGATATCTTGTTCAAATGCGCATTCCGAAAGTACTTGAGCCAACTCAAATGCTTCGGCTGCATAGCTCGGAAGAAGTGCAATACCGTGGCCCGCCTGTGTGGCTAAGAGTTGTGAGTGCAGCCCATCAAACGACAAAGAAGGTACAGTCCCATCGGTGAGATCGTGCATCCATTGTGCCAAGAAGATGTATTGCAGATTTCGATCCCACCCGATCAACCGGTGACTGTTCAAGCTTTCTGCTGTGGTGATTGGGGGTGCATCAGCGAAATAATCGGAGCTGCAAAACAGCCCAAAACTCAACCCACCAACGCGCCGGGTCGTGTATCGGCCACTTTCAGGGCGCACCAGTCTCAAAACAATATCCGCTTCGCGCCTGTGAAACTCGACTGGTACAACACTGGTGGATATCTCAAGCCGTAAGTTTGGATGATCTGCCTGAAGCTTTGCAAGTTCCGGTAAAATCAATTGCTGCCCAAGCAGTTCTGGCAGTGCGATCCGAAACACATCCTGTTCACCCTGAAAATCCTGACGCTCCATAGCTGTCAGATGCTCTTCAGCCTTTTCTGCCATAGTGAAGAAGCGTCGTCCGACATCTGTCAGGGTGTATCCATCGGCTCTGCGGGCAAACAGTGTCGCACTCAAGGCATGCTCAAGTTCTGCCGCCCTACGGTGCACAGTTGAAACGCTGACACCGAGCAATTTCGCGGTGCGCGTCAATCCTCCGGTGCGACCAATGGCCAGCAATATTTTTGTATCGTCCCAATTCATGCCTTTCCATATATCGAAATCAGTATTGCAGCAATCGCTATAGATACATCGAATGTCTGCCTACATGCTTAATAAAAATGGAGGTATTCAAGATGAACCGAACCACACATGCATTCCACTATCAGAAATTCGGAGGGCCTGAGGTTCTTTCTCTACGCGAAATTGAATTGCGTGCCCCAACATCTGACGAAGCTCAAATTCGCCACACAGCGATCGGCGTCAATTATCTTGATATCTATCAGCGCAATGGTGCGGATCCTGCGATCCCATTGCCAGCGACTATTGGTGTCGAAGGTGTCGGTGTCGTCGAGAGTGTCGGTGCAAAGCAGTCAAAATTTGCGCCGGGAGACCGTGTCGCTTATGTGGGAGGCCCTCCGGGCGCATATGCACTTGCACGAAATATCCCGACATCACGGTTGGTCAAGATTCCTGATTGGATGGACGATCAAACCGCTGCTGCGCTGATCTTTAAAGGCCTGACAGCCGAATACCTGATCCAGAGATGCGTTTCAGTTCAATCAGATCAGACAGTTATGTTCCATGCTGCGGCTGGCGGCGTTGGGTCAATTGCCTGTCAATGGCTTCGCGCAAAGGGGGTAACGGTCATCGGAACTGTGGGGTCCAAAGAAAAAATGGACCGCGCATCTGAGAATGGCTGTGATCATGTGTTCCTGTCTGGTGATCCGGACTTAGTCAAGAAGGTGCGGGAAATCTGCAATGGTGTAGACGTTGTCTACGATTCAACTGGCGCGGCGACCTATATGACGTCGCTGGATTGCCTATGCCCGCGCGGAACTATGGTCAGTTTTGGAGCGACCTCAGGGCTCCCCCCGGAAATTGCTGTAGGTGAACTGGCGCATCGTGGGTCATTATACCTCACCCGACCATCCATTGCGCATTACACTTCAGACCCGGCTGAGTATCAACAAGCGGCAGACAATCTGTTCAGGGCCGTTTCAGATGGAATTATCCGTGCCCCTCACATCACGACATTGAACCTCGCAGAGGCCGCTCACGCACATACACGCCTTGAAGGGCGAAAGACAACTGGATCGCTCATCCTTCTGCCTCATGAACTGGATCGCCAGACAATGACGAGATAGCGCCCACGCTGGTTGGATATTCAGCCTCTCTAAGAGCCAAAGTACCTAGAAATCGCTCATTTTCGCCCTTGAGGCTCTTAACCTATAAGAAGTTGAAAAAAATGAATGACATAGAAATTGATTGGATATTGTGGCTGACCACAATGGCTCCACTAGCCTTCAGCGCCGGACCTGGGAATATCATGGTCGCGACATCAGGCGCACGAAGCGGTTTGCGGCGATCTATGTTGTTTATCTACGGGTTAGACGGCAGCTATTTCCTGATTGCTATTGCTGTGGGCTTTGGCCTTGGAGAAATACTTCGTTTGCACCCGATCATCTCCGATGCGGTCAAAGTCATTGGGATTAGCTACATCCTGCTTCTTGCCTGGCGATTTTGGCGTGCGGATCCCCCGGGCGATGTGGATTCAAATGATCCATTTCGTTTCAAAGACGGTGTGATAGTACAACTCAGCAATGCGAAGGGCATCATCATGTTGGCCACGATGTTCTCTCAGTTTCTTATGCCCTCGGCCAGCATCACGGCCAACGTCTTGACGATGAGTGCCGCACTTGTCTTGTTAAACTTTCTTGCCCATTTAATGTGGGCCACGTTCGGGCTCGTTATTAACGAGGCATTGCGACGTGACGTACGCTTTCTACGTGCTCAGAACGGGATCTTTGCTGCAATGATGCTAAGCGTTGGAATTTGGCTTGCTCTCCGCTGAAAATAGCTGCCCGAGAGCCACTTCTTTCTGCAACGTGTTCGATCAAATGCAATGGGGGCACACTTGTTGCTAGTTTGTCCAAATCCTATGTCAACTTTGAATTCGGGATCTAGGCATCCGGCACTACGGCCTGCTCGCTTCAGCTCGGCGCAGGGCTAATATCGCCAAAGCCCGTATTCTGATAGGAGCAAGCGCACCAGAGCAAGAACCACAACCCGAGGATGATCCCGTACCACTCACATTGCGGGAACCGTGCCCTTGCTGCGGCGGCACAATGCTGATCATCGGTACTTTCAAACGCGGACAGGTTCCCCAATCCCGCGCTCCACCAAGGAAACAGGCCGCATGATCGATTGCCCGTTCATCTCATCCAATGCAAACCGGTTGGCTCAGCCACAACGGCCAAAATCCTTTGTGCCCGACGATCCGGGAAGTCTCGCAAGAGGTGCAAACCGACAGCAACCCACACCAATTCTAGGGCAACCGCGCTTGCCGAACGTGGAAACAGCCAACTTCAACTTGAAAAACAACGCATCGACAGTAGTCACACGCCCAACCGACAGCGCTCTTTGCCCATAGTTGCCGCCCAGCCCCCGCGGCTTCCTCGCTGAGAGATTTTCCAACGCGGGCCACACTCAGGCCAAGTCGAAACCGCGCACTCTGGCCCGCATCAGCAAATCTTCATCATTGCTGCCATTCTCTACATGCCACACGAATGTCGGCATTGGCGAACACGTACCGAGTGTATAGCTAGATGGGTAATCCAGTACTCATCGCCCTTTTTACTCTGCAACTTCCAGCACCTGCCCATATTCCTCAGTCACACGCCGGGCTTCTTCAAACACCTCACTCCGCTCAGCATCAAAACAGCGGAAGTATCTTTGCACATCCGAAAAATACGTCTGCATATCTCGCCGTAACAGGTCTGAACACGCTCGAATGTCGACGGCTCGTTCGGGAACATATGGCGGTATCGGTCGCAGACAGGCCTGCGCTTGCGCCACCTGCGCAGCCAACAAGCACACCACCACACATCCCACGACCTTCCCGCGCATTTCTTCAACCACCTTGGTTTGAGGAACATATTCCACTAAACATCTTTTGCAGCATTGATATGACGACAAATCACAAAGCTGCCATTGATTGCAATATTATAATTACGCATTGATCGGGCAGCCCAAAAGGGGCTGACAGGTCATCGCAACGATACGCAAGGCCTGACCTATGAACTTAATGCAAGACGCCCCGAATGTTGTTAGCGAAGACGGGCTGCGCGCGCTGCTCGCTGAGGGTCATTCAGCGGATGTCGTCTGCCGCACCACGCCCACAAGAACCTCTGCCCAATGGTCCGGAGTCTGGACCGTGCATTGCGTATCGCCTGATGGTGAGACGCGTCGTCTACTGGTCACGTCGCGCAACAATATGGTGGCGCGAGAGTTTAAGACGATCAACGGCTTGGTCAGCTTCCTTGCCGGTGTTGAGCTCACCACGGTATCGATCCCGATGCTGGAAGGCAAAGTTACCTCGCACAAGCTGGACAACGCCAGCTAAGATTACCTTTCTGCTTGCCCTGACTGGGGCGAATGCGGCACTGGCAGAGGGTTTCGTCCTGTCGTTTCAGCCGGATGGGCGCCTGACCTCAACCACACCGCAATCTGGTTTTGCGCAGACATACGCAAACGGGATCGGCCAACGCAGACCAGAACCCGTTGTTTATTCAACGCCAGAACCCCCGGCTCCTTCGCGTACAACACCCAACCGCGCCATCCCCCGCCCGGAAATCCTCGCTGCCATTCAGGAAACCGCGCAGCGTTATGGCAGGCACAGCGCTTTGCGCCGCGCGGGCCTGAGCGGTTCCGATTGGCAGATCCTGTTTCAGGCCAATATCGAGATCGAAAGCGCCTATCGCCTATCTGCCCGCAGCCCCGTCGGAGCGATCGGCCTTGGACAGCTGATGCCTGCAACAGCGGCGCAGCTGAATGTCGATCCCCATGACTGGCGTGCCAATCTGGATGGATCCGCGCGCTACCTTCTGATGATGCTTGCGCAGTTCGGCACGCCGGAACTTGCTCTTGCCGCCTATAACGCTGGCCCCGACGCGGTTGCGCGTCATGGCGGCATCCCCCCTTACCGAGAAACCCAAAACCACGTCCGCCGTGTCATGGCGGTCACGGAGAGATTGAGCGGAGCCTCCTGATGCAATTAAACTTACGGACATTTCTGACACTGACGTTGGCAAGCCTGATGTTTGCCAACCCTGCGCTGGCGCAGAGCATTGACCTCTCGCCCGTGCAGAACCTGCTGCAGGGCATTGTTGATACGATCACCGGCCCCCTGGGCATTGTCATCGGAACGCTGGCCCTGATCGGCGTGTTTCTCTCCTGGCTCTTTGGAATTTTGGATTTCCGTCAGGCACTCTGGGTGCTGGTCGCCATCGCGGGCATCGCCGCAGCCCCCACCATCGTCACCGCCATCTGGGGCGCGTAATCCCAATGGCTGCACACACCCGTCTCTTCCTTGGTCTGATCCGCCCGCCGAAACTCATCGGCCTGCCGATCATGTATGCCATGGTTTGGCTCTTCGGGTTTGTGCTGGTGTTTTTATGGGTGCAAAGCTGGCCAGTCATCATTCTGGCGGGTCTAGCATATCCGGCGCTTTGGAAGGCCGCCGATTGGGATCCGGCGTTTCTGGAGGTGGTTGTGACCGCCCTGCAGGAAACGCCCCCAACGGCCAACCGCAAGATCCATGGGGGTGACAGCTATGCCCTGTGATGAGAGCGGTCTGCCAGACTGGGCCAGTCGCGAACGCCCCATGGCCAGCATGTTGCCCTATGTGTCACTGATCAATGATGTGACCATCCGCACGCGCGGCAACGCGCTGTTTCAATGTATCCGCTTGGACGGCGTCAACAGTATGACCAGCGATGATGTGCATCTGGAAAAGATCCGCGCACTCTTTGCTGCGATCATCGCGCAGATCGGGCCGGAGTACAGTTTCTATGTGCACAAGGTCTCCAAAGCGATCAAAGCTGACCTACCACCACTTACGGACAGCAGTTTCGCCGCTTTGGTCGATCAACGCTGGCAGAGCGCAATGCAGGACGCCGGGCTACGCGATAAGACCCTGACGCTGACAGTGTTGAAACGCCCGCCTGTTGGGGCGCGGCTGCGCCTGCGACGTTCAGATTCTATCGCTCGCCTCAAATCCCTAACCGCCAAACAGCTGCGCAAGCTCGAAGAGGTGGTGGGTTTTCTGATGTCTTCCTTTGCTGAGATGAAGCCCCGCCTGTTATCTGCAAGATCAGGTGAGTTGCTTGGTTTCCTCGGGGCTCTTAACACCGGTCAGGAAAGGCCGCTCTTCCCCAAATCCCGTTTCGGTGTGATTGCGGAAGATGTCGCCAATACGCGTGTCACCTTCCTCGCGCGCAACTTCATCCTTGATGACGGCGCACCCGGTCAGCGTTTTGGCACCAGCTTTGCGGTCAAGACTTATCCTGCCAAGACCAGCTGCACCATGTTTGACGAACTGAACCTGCCGATCGATATGGTGGTCACGCATTCCTTCACGCCGATCAACAGCAACATCATGGCCGGGCGGATCAAGCGGCAGCAACGCCTGATGAAAGCCAGTGATGATGGGGCGATTTCTTTGGCCGAAGAGCTGGTTGATGCGCTGGATGATTTGGAATCCAAACGCCTCAGCTTTGGTGATCATCATATGTCGGTGACGGCCTTTGCCGAAACCGAGGAAAAGCTGGAGAGCATCGCAGCTGAGATCCGCAACATTGCCGCCACTGAAGGCGTCAATCTGGTCAATGAGGGTTTTGCCGCCCGCAGCCATTACTTCGCACAGCACCCCGGCAATGGGCAGATGCGCAGCCGCAAGGCCGCGATCACCAATATGAACTTTGCGGATCTGGCCGCCCTGCATCGAAGCCAGCTTGGCAAACCGGGCAGTAACGTTCCCTGGGGCAAGCCGATCTCACTCTTTCCAACGCCTGAACGATCTGGCTTTCTGTTCAACTACCACGAGGTCGGCCAGCCAGGCAAAGAACCCACAGGCGGTCATACGCTGATCCTTGGTCGCCCCGGTTCGGGAAAATCAGTGCTGTCCGCTTTCCTGATGACGCAAGCCCGGCGCTGTGATGCGCGGATCTTCGTGTTTGACTACCGCCTCGGCATGGAAATGGCGGTGCGCGCCAATGGCGGGCGGTACAGCGCGATCAAGGCAGGCGAAACCACTGGCCTCAATCCACTTCGCACGGAAATCGACCCACGCGGTCAGGCATGGTTATCAGATTGGTTGGCCACGCTTTTGCATCGCGCCGACAAACCGCTCAGCCCTGTGCAAATCAACCGCATTCAGGAAGTGGTGCGTCAGAACGCCGACGCCAATGATGCCGATCTGCGCAACTGGCAGGATCTGGCCTCGCTCTTTGTGGCTGGTGCCGATGAGGGCGATCTCTTTGAGCGCATTCAGGAATGGACTGCTGACGGGCGCTATGGCTGGATCTTTGGGCAAAGTACAGATGATACGTTCTCGCTTGATGGCGATGTGGTTGGCTTTGATCTGACCGGCATTCTCGACAGCGAAAGCGAGAAGGAACGCATGGCCGTTCTCTCATATCTCTTCCGTCGGGTGGAACGTGTCATTGAGGATCGCAAGCCGACGCTGATCATCATTGATGAGGCGTGGAAAGCGCTGGATAATCCCTACTTTGCAGATCGTTTGAGTAACTGGCTGGTCACTGCGCGCAAGCAAAACGCTGTGGTTGTCATGATGACCCAATATGCCAGCCAGCTTGAGAAAACCCGCACCGGCAAGACCATCATCGAGGCCGTTCCAACCCAGCTCCTGCTTCCCAATATCCGCGCCTCTGCCAGTGATTACACCATGCTGGGGCTATCCGAGAAAGAACTGGCGGTGCTGCTTGGCACTGGCAGCAACTCCCGCTTGGCGCTGGTTCGAGATGATCAAGGTGCTGTCGTGATCGATGCCGATCTCAGCGCCCTCGGCCCATATCTCACTGTGCTCGGCGGTATGGAGAAAGGTGAAGCCCTGGTGGGTGCCGATTATCGCCAAAACCCTGAATTCTGGAGACATATCTGATGCGCAAATCCATCTTCATCCTCGCTGGCCTGTTGGCCCTATCGGCCTGCGCTCAGTATCAGCCGTCCGAAGCTGAGTGCTTCAATTCTTTTGCAGAAGTCACGCGCAGCAATTGCAACTTTGAACTGCTCACGCCGATTGGGCTGCCGAATGGTTAGGGGCATGCTCATTTGCTTGCTCTGTTTGAGCGGCCCTGCCTCTGCGCAAGGCGTGCCCACTTTTGATGCGGGTGCGTTTTTGCAACGCGAACGTATCCTCGCGCAAGGGGATCGCGATCTTGTTGTTCAGCGTGAGCGCCTGAGTCAGGAAGAGGCTCTGGCCGAAATTGAAGAACAGCAATTGCAAGCGCTGAGCGATATTCTTGAGGCCTCCAGCGCGTCAGGCGCGGCAACCATCACGGCGCTCGAACAAGGGAGCACTCCGGATAGCGCGGCCTCAAATCTGTATGGCACGACGGATCCAAATCCCGGTGCTGCGCAGCTCTTTGGTGATGCGGCTGGCAATATCGAAAGCCTGATCATTCGTGGCGCACAAGAGACCTATCATATGTCGGGCGTGCGCGCTGCAGGTCTGTCGCCCAAACAATGGCGCTGCCTGCTTCAGGCGCTGATCTGGCAGGAAAGCCGTTTCACCATTGGCGCACGCTCACCTGTCGGAGCCTTTGGCCTTACCCAGATCATGCCGGGCACTGCGCAGGACCTCGGGATTTACCCTGCCTATTATGAAAGCCCTTATGTGCAGGTCACAGGTGGCGCGCGCTATCTGGCGCAGATGCTGGCCATGTTTGATGGCAATATCATTCATTCTCTTGCCGCCTATAACGCAGGCCCTGGCAATGTACGCCGTTACAGTGGTGTGCCACCCTTTGCAGAAACCCAACATTACGTGCAGGTCATCCCAGAGCGTTACAATCTCTATCTCGCTCGCGTTGGCGGCGTCGATGCGCTTGGCACCATCGATCCGGTGTTGTTGGCAAATTCTACCATGAGTCTCACCTCCCATGGCGCGGGTATCTATGGTGATTATTCCACAATCTCGATCCGCGCCGCCGCGTTGCGCGTGCAAGATATCATCACCCGTGCAGGTGAAACCGATGACATTCACGCGGCTATGTCGCTCAACACTTACGCCCGCGCTGAACTAACGCGCCTGATGGCGATCCGCATTCGCCTCAAGGCCGCCCATACCCGTCCGCTCTCGAGCGCGGAGTTGGCCATGGCCGCAGCACAAGCCCGCGAGCAAGACTTTATGCAATTTGATCTGGAGGCATTGCCATGATCCGTTTTCTCTCAGCCCTATGTGTTTGGACCTCACTGACCTTCACCTTGGCCCTCACTCCGGCTGTTGCCCAGGGCGTGCCCACGATCGACACCCGCAATATCGCGCAAGAAATTCGCCAGCTGCAGCAAATGCTGGAGGATTTCGGGATCCAGACAGATCAGCTCGACACATTACTTGAACAGCTGGATCTGGTGCAACAGCAACTAGACACCCTTAATGAGACCTACGCAGCCTTAACCGGTGCGACAGATATCATTGAAATGGCTATGGGCGGTGATCTGGATGGGTTGTTGGATCAGGAATTCGGCGATCTTCTAGGCACAATCAGGCGTATCCAAAACGGCGACTTCAGCGGGTTGATTGGCAATGCCGCCCCTGAAATGGAAGGCCGTATGACCCAAGCCCTAGAGGACGCGGGCTTTGATCAGGACGATCTGACGCAAATGTCGAGCAGCGGCAACCCTGGCGCGGAACGTATTGCAAGTCAGGCAGGCACCGGGGCGATGATGTCTGCAGCCGCAGAAAACAGCTACGCTGAGGCCGCGCAGTCTTTGGAGCGTGTGGAACGGTTGGTGGGCATGATCCCGGATATGGCTACGCTCAAAGAGGCGGTTGATCACAACACCCGCGTCACGGCAGAACTTGCTATCGCCATGACTCGCATGTGGGAGCTTGAGGCCATCCAGACCGTTGGAGCAGGTCAGTCTGGCGTTGCAGATGCGGCCACCCTGGCTGAGGAGCGCCGCTACATGGACTTCACCCTACCAGATCTACGAGCGGAGTGATCGGCTATGGTGAGTGAAGCAGAGGTCATCGAAGAAGAACTGGTTTACGGTGCACGACGACGGGAGCTGATGTGGCAGAAACTCGGGCTTGCGGGCATGGCGTTTGGTGTCATTGGCTGTCTGGCCGTCGCTGGCGTTGCCATTCTGGACGTCGATCCTGCCCCGATGATCGTGCCGTTTGACAGTGAAACCGGCATGGCCTTACCCAACGCCAGTGTCCGCGCGGTTTCTCTCTCGGAACGCCCCGCCATTATTGAAGCGCAGGTTTATCGCTACGTCATTGATCGAGAGACTTATAATCAGCTCGACAATGACACGCGCGTGCGCCGCGTTTTGGAGCAATCAGATGGTGCTGCGGCATCTGGCCTGCGGGCTCTTTGGACCAGTGGTTATGAGGCATATCCGCCGGATAGTTATGGCGCGGATGCGCGACTTGAGGTCGAAATTCTCTCAATCACCCATATCAGCAGCAATCGTGCGCAGGTACGTCTACGCAAGCGGTTGAACACGCCGCGCGGCAATCAAAACGGCCTTTTCACCGCAACTTTGCTGTTTGAGTTCCGCCCGGAAAACAGCCGCTCAATCGATGATGTCTGGCAGAACCCATTTGGCTTCACCGTCACCGAATATGCGATCCGCTCGGATCGGTTGGAGTAGAATATGCTACGTTTATTGATCTCACTGACGTTTATTCTGATCATGGCCAGCCACAGCGCCATTGCCGAAACCCAACCTCGCCAAGGTCAACATGACGCCCGCGTGCGTATGGCCACCTATCAAGACGGTCAGGTTTATCGCATCCGCACCAGTCTGACCCATGTGACCAGCATCGAGTTTGGTCGTGGTGAGACCATTCGCTCGATCATTGCAGGCGATACTGAAGGCTTTCTGCTCGACGGCGTTCCTGGTGGTCAGGCCTTTGCCATTAAGCCCGTCACGCGCGGCGCGCATACCAATATCACGGTCTACACCAACCAGCGGGCCTATTACTTCAACGTGACCGAGGCCTCATCGCCGACATTCTATGTGATCCGCTTCACCTACCCAGAAACATCACGCCCGACGCGGCAAGCCATCGCGCGCACTGCACCAAACCACGCTTACGGCGTCAGCGAGCGCTCTGACATCACCCCGCGTGAAATCTGGGACGATGGCACCTTCACCTACTTCCGATTTGACCGGAGCGCACCAATCCCCGCGATCTTTCGTTGGTCAGGTGGCAATGAGCGCAGCGTGAACGCGCTGGCGCAATCTGACGGTGTCATCCGCGTTTCCGGTGTCAATGCCCGATGGGTGCTGCGCTTGGGCGAAGAAGAGATTTGCGTGCAAGAGATGAGCGAGGCGGCACAAAATGAGTGATGCCTCAGACCTGAAGAAACGCCTCGAAGCTCTTGAAGAGAATGGGAAACCTGCCAGTTCTAGGCGTTTGCCACTTCTTCCCCTGCTTGGTTTGGGCTCAATTGCCACCCTTGGTGTTTTGTGGATTATATTCCACAAAGCGCCCGAACAAGAACAACTGCCCACGGGCATTCCCGAAGAATTCCAGACGGTAGGATCTGGATTTGGGCGGATCACGCCAAGCGAACCCGCCCCCGAACCGCTGCCGCCGATTGCCGAACCCACGCCAGATCCTGTGAATACGGAACTGCAGGCGCAACTCGAAGCCATGCGGGCTGAGCTCACGGCATTGCGCAACGCGCCACCAGCAGCACCTGTGGTCGATGGTGCGCAACTGTCAGCTCTCAGAGAAGAACTGGGCCGGTTGCGTGATGACGACACGACCAGTCAAAACGCCTTGCAAGCCCAGCTCGAAGAACGCGCCAGAGAAATCCAGCGCCTGCAAACAGATCTGGAACTGGCACGTCTGGAAGTGCCGCGCGCGGTAACGCCATCCGGTCCCACAGCGGAAGAACTGCGCCTGCAGGAACTGGAGCGCCGCCGACAGGCTGAACAGGATGAATTGCAGGCCCGCATTGCCAGCCCGATCATCGCCTTTGGCGGATCCGGTGGGGGCAATGATGGCACCGCTGCTGAGCAGCGCCGTCTAGATGGCAGCACCGACTTTGTGCGCAACGGCGCGGCCCCGGCAGAAGTCACACAAGCCCAGTTGATCGTGAACCCCTCCAATACGGTCATTCAGGGCACGATGATTCAGGCGGTGCTGGAAACCGCTATCGACAGCTCGCTGGCCGGTCAGGTGCGTGCGATCGTATCAGAAGATATACATGCCTATGATGGCTCAAGGGTTCTGATTGCGCGTGGCTCGCGTTTGATTGGACGTTATCAAACCGGTGTGGATATCGCGCAGCAACGCCTCACCATCGCCTGGGATCGCATCATTCTGCCAGATAATCAGACCGTTGAGATCAGCGCTTTTGGCGGCGATGAACTTGGGCGCTCCGGCACCACCGGTTTTGTCGATAGCCGCTTTCGGGCGCGGTTTGGATCGGCTGCGTTGATATCGTTGATTGGGGCTCTGCCAACAGTGGCCGCCGATAGCACCGATGATGCAACCACATCTGATGTGCTCGAAAACATCGGTGAAGATCTACAGGACAGCGCCCAAAGCGTCATGGGCGAATACCTCTCCATCGCGCCGGTGATCTACGTCGACCAGGGCAGCCGCGTCACCGTCATGGTTGACCGTGATCTGGAGATATTCTGACCATGGCCGCGAGTTATCTGCAAAACTCCCTCGATAAACTGCCTGAAGCGCGGGACCCGAAGTTGATCGAGCTTTGCGTCAACCCCGACGGCACGCTCTGGGCGGAATTCCAGGGCGACCACTTCATGCGCAGGATTGAGCGCGCACTCACACCCAATGAAATCAAGGATCTGGGCAATCAGATTGCCTCGGCTGCAAACACCACGCTCAGCCGCGCAAAACCCATTGCCTCGGTCAGCATCACCTATCGTGACCGCCCTATTCGGGCGCAGGTGATTCAGCCGCCCGCCGTGGATGGCAGCTTTGCCATCTCGCTGCGGTTCTTTGCAGATCTGCCGCTGGATCAGATCAAGCTGTCTTATCTTTATGGATCTGAGCGCAGCCTTGAAGGCCTGCGGCGCAAACGGAATGCTGAGCTGCGTGACGTGGTTGCCACGGGCGACATTGATGCGGCGATTGGCTTTTGCGTCATGCACAAACTCAACATGATTGTGTCAGGTGGCACATCCACCGGCAAAACCGTAACCGCGCGCAAAATCCTGTCCTTTGTGCCAGAGCCCGAGCGGATCATCACCATTGAGGAAGCGGCAGAGCTGCGCCCCGAACAGCCAAATGTGGTCACGCTGACTTCTGATCGAGATGATGCCATGCGCAGTGCCGATGTGTTGCTGACATCCACCCTGCGGATGCGGCCTGACCGGATTGTACTGGGTGAAGTACGTGGCAAGGAAGCGATGACCTTCTTAGAGGCTATCAACACTGGCCATGGCGGTTCGCTCACCACTCTGCATGCTGAAACCCCACAACTGGCGGTACAAAGACTGGCGATTGCGGCGCTCAAAACCGATGTGCCCATGACCTATCAGGATATGAATCAATACATCACGCGATCCATTGACGTGATTATCCAGGCGGGTCGTCATGAAGGGGCGCGCGGGATCACGGAGTTTTATCTGCCGGGGGAACCGGCACAGGCGAAAGAGGTGCAGAATGTTTGAATACAAGATTGAGCAAATCAACAGCACGAAAACCAAAACCGCCAAAGTCGAAGCGCAACTGAATGCTTTGGGAAAAGAGGGTTGGGAGTTGGTATCCGTCACGCCCGATTTTGACGGCGAACATATCCTGAAGGCGTTTCTAAAACGCCCGATCGCGCAATAAGGGGATATAGCCATGGGCGTCGTCAGCTGGATGGTGGAAACGACCGACAATTTTCTGGATGATGCGGCCCAGACCACCTTTGGCAATGTGGCCGGTCAAATCGGCGGGATTGTCGCCCTCGGATCGACCCTGGCTGTCATCGGCGTCTTCATCAACATGGCCTTCCAATACAAATCCATGGACGGGCGCACGGCTTTCTGGTTTGCACTCAAGCTGATGTTGATCACGATGTTCTCGCTCAACTGGGTGCAGTTCAACGCGCTGGCCAGCGCCATTATCGACGGTCTCGATCACATGGCCGGCGGCATGGTGGCCAGCCTTGGTGGCGGTGGTGCCGGTGCAGGGTATTTTGCGGGTGCGTTTGATGATCTGATTGAGGAGTTCGGCAACTACCTGAACGCAGCTGGTGACAATATGCATTGGATGGCCGGGGCGATGATTGGCGCGATCGGAGCGTTTTTGTTGGGCGTCATCGGTGCCCTCTGCGGTCTCATCCTCATCTTCGCGAAAATCATGATCTCCTTCATGATCGGTATCGCGCCCATCATGATTGCCCTCTCACTCTTTGATGTCAGCAAGGATTACTTCCACCGCTGGCTGTCAGCTACAGTGTCCTATGCGCTTTATCCGCTGGTCATTGCGGGGGTATTTTCCACGGTCATCGGCATGGGGCGATCGCTGATGGGAGAGCTGGGCGATCCATCCGGGGCCAGCAATATCGGCGCGCTCGTGCCCTTCTTCATGATGATGTTCCTAGCAGGCGGTATGATCATCGCTACACCGCTCATCGTGCGCACGATCTCAGGGAATTTTCTGATGGCAGGACCACCGAGCATGACCGGGCCCATGGGGTTTGCAAAAGGGTTGGTGGGGACCAGAGGGTCAAAGGCGCGGGCGCGGTTTGGGACCAGGACGAATGCGGAACTGGCTGGTGCCGGGATCAGGCAGGCAGGAACTGGGGCGGCAGCGTTGGCGCAGAGGGTGGCAGATCGGGCGAAGCGGTTGGGGTGAGAACAGAAAAATCATTCGACCGAATTGTAGTATGAACCTCTATGAACCCTTAGCGTTGGAGCTTGCTTGCTTTAGACGACAGCTTTCAAGCTTTTTTGCTCTGGAATCAACGCGACAAAAGCCCTTTCAATATCTCTGCCATCGTTGGCCACGTGGATACAGGTGCCCAATGTGGTGTTCAACCAGCCCCCGCAGCTCTAAATGCAGACCTAAGGATCGCTACCACATCTTGCCCCCGACTGCTTGTTGTCCGCTCATCGAGAACGATCGGTAGGCTCGGAAGCTCTGGCAAGCCAAGGCGCTGCCCGACATCTTGTACCCCTAAAGGTACCATACGCCCTGCCAATGCCGCCACACCAATTCCCGCCTGAACTGCGGCCGAGACAGCCAAGACACCTCCGCCAACAAATACCTCGCTCCAAGGGATGTCCGCTTCATCTAGAAGTTGCCCAGCTAGCAGACGCACACCGCAAGGTTCCGGCATGGTTGCAATAGGCAGCGGGTCTCCGGTTCTGAATTGCCAATGCGGTGCGGCGAACCAGTGGAAGCGTTCTGTGGCGATCACTTCCCCGTCGTCATGGTCCCCTTTGAATCGAGTCAATGCAACATCGAGTTCTCGGCGATCATAAGCCCGCAGCAACTCTGCCGACGATCCGACCCTCACTTCGATCAACAATCCCGGATCCTGAGCGTTGATCCTTGCAATAAGGTTTGACAAATCGGGGCCAGCCACATGGTCGCTGATCCCGATAGACAACTTTTGTTTAGCTGCGCTCAATGCAAATATTGCGCTATCCTGCGCTGCGAGGATCTTGCGCGCATGATCCAAAAACACTGCTCCCTTGGCCGAAAGCTCCACATGCCGAGGGCTACGTTCCACGAGCCTGCACCCCAGATTATCTTCAAGCCTTTTGAGCATCAGACTGACTGACGCCTGTGTCGCTCCAAGTGCTTCTGCGGCTCGGGTGAAACTGCGCATCTCGGCAATCAGGACAAATGCTCGAACTGTTGTCAGGTCCAGAGAATGACCAATCATAAGCAATGCCTATCTATGTTATAATTTGACATAAGCAATTTATATAGTTGATTTCTTACCTCGTACACACTGGAAAATGGAAAAATCTCATGCCCTTTATTACAATCTCGATGCTCTCAGGAAAAACAGCCGAGTATCGTCACGCCGTTATGGATGGCGTTCACGCTGCGCTCCACGAAACATTCAGCATGCCCAAGGACAACGGATTCATGATCCTCAATGAGATAGAAGTGGAAAACTTCAGATACAGCCAAAATTATTTGGATGTGGGACGCAGCAGCGATTTGGTGTTCGTTCAGATCAGCGCCATAGATTCACGCACGAGTGACCAAAAAAAAGCGCTATATGCGTGCATGGCAGAGCACTTGGCGAAAGCCCCCGGACTTCGCCGCGAAGATCTATTTGTGAATATATCAGAAGGGAAAAAGGAAAACTGGTCGCTCGGATTGGGGCTGGCTCAATATGCCTGAATATATCAAAATCACCTTATAAAGTGGCGATGCCCTGATCTATCAGTATATACTCTACCTAGCCTACAACTTCTTGATGCAAACCCCGCCAAGCATTACCGGATCCATAAGGCTTGCGAAGCGGCCCGGGCGAAGCCCTGAAAGCAGCCATTTGCACACACAGCGGCGGAAATCACACCGTGAGTCATTATGCTCTCAAAAGAAACATACCAGCGGCGCGCGTGGACGCCTGGCAAGGTTGTGGAACATGGGCGATATGACTTCTGGTTCATGGTCGAGATTAGGTGATTTATGGTGGCCTTAGGGGGAAACTTGGCTTTATCGATTGAAACCAGTGACATTGGGCAAGCAGAAACTCTTGCGCTGTTTCGGGCTGGCCATGAATTGATGGATCGGCTCATTGTTGATCGATCACAGTCAAAGTTCTCAATCAATTCGCTATCTGCGGCAAACGTATGCCTGCTGATTGCAAGAAGCGAAAGGGTCGCCGTTGGGTGCTGCGCTGTCATCTCGTATAGCTGTTACGGCGAGCTAAAAAGAATGTATGTTTCTCCAAATGCACGGGGAAATGGAGTGGCGAGTCAGTTGCTGCAACATGCCGAGCAACTTGTCCTTGAAAAGGGCCACAAAATGCTCAGGCTCGAAAGCGCAACTGTCCTGACCAAGGCACATGAATTGTATGATCGCCACGGGTTTTCTTTTTGTCGGGCTTTCGGAAATCATAAAGAAGATCCTCGGAGCGTTTTCATGGAGAAAATCCTGTAGTCGCGATTCGTAACACCGCAGCATTAGTCGTTAAGCACCAGGCGGACCTCCGAGGTAAGCCACACGATCTCCTGAGGGCCGAGTGCGGCTGAGTGTTAATCTCCCATTAGGGCGGATTTCTGCGAAACAGCCGTTCGTGCTAAGCGCAGCGGATTTAAAGGGAGAGCCCAATATGACCGATGCTGCGATACGCATGAATGGCGGCTATCGTTGCCTGAGACGATAATTGAAGTGTCGAAGGAAGACGTCGATGCGCTCTCTGTCAGGTCGGTAGTAGACCCAGTTCTTTATCTTTTTAGAAGTCACGAGACCAGCCTGCGCGAGCTTCTGCATGTGGGAAGTAACAGTCGGCTGTGACAGTCCAACCTTCTCAGTCAGGAAGCCGACACAGACACCATCCTTGACCAGATCGGCGTCCCGTTGCTTCGGAAAATGATCCTTCGGCTCCATCAGCCAATCAAGAAGCTGAAAGCGATAGGGATTCGAAAGCGCCTTGATCTGCTCTGTGATGTCGGCGTGGTCAGTTTTTGCTGTGTCGGTCATCGCTTGACATTCTATATTGTTAAATATCTATATAGATAAACTTCGATTTAGAATAGGATCACGACATGGCGTTGGCAACCCTCGTTGAAGCAAAGCATCGAAAACGGGCAAGCGTCACGGTGGCTATCGTGTTCACGGCTTACATGGCAGTGGTTTTCGGACTGGGGCTGTATCTCTTTTCCCTGCTCGCCAGTGAGATGAGGCAGACGCTCGGCTTCGGCACCCAGACAATCGGTGCGGTGACGGCGGCAGCTCAAATTTCATTCTTGATCGCAGCGTTTCTTTGTCCTCGCCTGACGAAGCGCTTTGGTGAAGGCCGATTGATTGTTGTCGCTGTCGGTGTGGCAGGAATTATTCTGTCTGCGGTCTCCGCTGTTGGCTCGGCGATGTCGATGGCGATATTGATCGGATCGCTCGGGGCCTGTGCTGCATTCATGGTAATCCCAACCGTAGGTGTGATCTCTCGCGCGGTGGATTATCAGTATCGGTCCCGCGTCAACGGCCTTGTATCGAGCGGCACGGCCTACGGTCAGTTTGCTGCCGGGTCGATCGCTCCTTGGTTCGTGCTAGATGCGGGCTGGCGCTCTGTTTGGCTCGTCCTTGGTATCGCATCCATAGTCATTGCTATTGTAGGCTTTGCAGCTTTGAAAGCGTTTGCGCCTGCGACCTTCTCCAATCAGACCGAGGGGGTTTCTGAAACGAAGCAACACGCAAGATCAGACACGCCCATTTTTAATCGGACAAACCTGATCGTCTGGGGGTTGCTGGCAGCGAGCGGTATGGCATGTGGGCCTTGGCAAAACTACCTTTCGTCTTTTCTAGGGGAAGAAAACGGCCTCTCGATCAGCTTGATCGGGCAGCTCTGGTCAATCGTCGGCATTCTCGGACTGTTCAGCGGCTTTGCGGTCGGAATGCTGGCAGACAGGATCGGGATCAAACTGGCGCTTGGATGCAGTTACGCTCTACTGGGCGTGTCGGCCCTTCTGGTGGCGGTGCATAGTGAAGTGTCCCTACTATACGCAGCGGCAATCTGCTTCGGGCTGTCGTTCTTCGCGGTTTACGGACTCATTCCTGCATATATCACCAAGACCGTCGCTGAAGAACAGGCAACCACCGTTTTCGCAGTGGCGAACATATGTCTTGGTTTTGGGACAGCCTGCGGAAATCTGATCGGCGGATACATCCCCGAACTGAGCGGCTCGTTGCAACAGATGTATATTTGCGTCGCAATTGTCGCTGCTGCCGCTGCGCTACTCGTCACGGTGTTGCCAAGAGAGAGCCGCGACAGTTCGACCTAACGTGATGTCGTGCCCGTCACTCCGTCGTGCCGCAACTGGAACAGAATTTGCCGACGTGTGATCGCACCTTCCGAGGTAACAATAATTTTAGATGGATTAAATTATGCAATTTGAAACATGGCTGGCTTTCGTGGCAGTTTGGTCTGTCGCAATGGTTGGTATTGGCACCAACGTGCTGATCTGCATAAGCGCCGGTGCCACCAATGGCTTTGTAAGGGGTGTGTGGATCGCCCTTGGCCTGACGCTGGCAAGCGCGGTGCATGTAATGTTCGCAGGGTTGGGGTTGAGCGTCGTGATTCTGGCATGGGCAGGTGCTTTTGCACTGCTGAAATGGTGCGGCGTGATCTATCTTGCCTATCTGGGTGTTCAGCTCTGGAAACGCCGCGCAATTCCGGAAATCAAGAATACCCTGGGCCAGGAAGGGCGCTACGAGTTGTTCAGACGAGGGTTTGTCATATGCCTGACAAATCCGCAGGCTTATGTCTGGTATATCGTTTTCCTAATACCTTTCGTCGATGCAGGCGGGAGGCTGACACCGCAGGTCATCACACTTGCCCTGACAGTGATGGGCGTAAACGTCATCGCCTATTCTGCATACGTGATTATGGGCACACCGATGCGCCGTTTCCTGACGACTGAGTTCAGAGTGAGGGTGTTTAACCGGGTTTCGGCAGCTATCCTGTTTGCCCTTGCTGTCTTGCTTGCCGTCTCGCCAACGCAGCAGTTTCGGAGATAGGGCATTTCATGGCATCAGCAATTCAGCCACAGATCAGGTCTGATAGGCGGACTATGTATATCCGGGCAGCGCTCTGGACATTGCTGGGGGCTCTGTTCTTCTCCCTGATGAATGCGGCTGCCAAGTATCTGGGCGTGTCGGATCAACTGACCGGGCCCGAAGCACCTGACGCATTTCAGACAGTACCAGTGTTCCAGATCACCTTCGCCCGCTACACCGTTGCAGCCTTGGTGATGCTGCCGTTTATGTTCGCCCAGTCTTCTCGTTTTCATATGTCATCGCCGTCGCGATATCTGGCCCGAACAATTGCGGGATTTGGTGGTATCGCACTCATGTTTGCGGCCATTCAAACCGTCCCACTGGCTTCAGCGACTGCAATCGGCTTCACCAGCCCGATATTCGCGATGGTGTTTTCCGTCCTATTGTTGCGAGAACGTGTTCCGAAACTCCGGTGGGCAGCAACAACCCTTGGTCTTGTCGGCGCGCTAATCATCGCGTCTCCAGGTTCAGGAGTCCCGATCACTGGGGCCTTCATCGCGCTTGCGGCGGCGGTATTCATGGGTGCAGAAATTGTGGGCGTAAAGTGGTTGGCGCAAACACCCGATGGAGTTGTCACAATACTGTTTTATAGCAACCTTACGGGTGTCATTATTTCGGGAGCCTTCATGCTTCCTAACTTTGTGTGGCCAACCATAGATCAATCAATGATCCTGGCACTTGTCGGGTCGGTAGCGATTCTTGGTCAGGCCTGCTTTATTCGCGCAGCAAGGCTGGCAGACGCCAACTTTCTGGCTCCGTTTTTCTACGTCGCTCTCTTCTATGCGGCAGTAATCGGATACTTCGCTTTTGGCGAATCTCTGTCTTTGGCTGTGTCGATCGGATGTCTGACAATCCTCACAAGTGCCGCCATCATGCTCAAGGCGACGAAGGCATTTGGCATGAGATAAACAGGGCAACCCGAAAACCTTTAGACCAGATGAGCGTTTTGCGGCGGGCGTGGTGCCCGTGATTTTCTCGGCGAACATTGGATTGTTCGAGAGAGGAAAACAAATGAACAAAACGCTGTATGTGGGGCTGGATGTCCACAAGGATACGATAGCGGTCGCTGTTGCCGAGGATGGACGTGGTGGCGAGATCAGGTTCCACGGTACGATTGTCAACTCAGCGGATGCTGTTTTGCGGCTCACCAAAACGCTGACAAAGAACGGTCATACACCATCATTTTGCTATGAAGCTGGGCTTTGCGGCTATGGCATTCACCGGCACCTTACCAAGCTCGGATTCGAATGCGCGGTCGTTGCACCATCGATGATTCCGCGTAAGACCGGGGATCGGATAAAGACAGACAGGCGCGATGCGGAGATGTTGGCGCGGCTTTGGCGAGCGGGAGAGCTCACGTCGATCTGGACGCCCGACGAAGAACAAGAAGCGATGCGCGATCTGATCCGCGCCCGCAAACAGGCGATGGATGCGGTGAAGACCGCCAAGCAACAGCTCTTGAGCTTCTTGTTGCGGCACGGCCTGCGCTATGAGAGCGGAAAGTACTGGACGCAGCGCCATCGCCGTTGGCTCGCAGAGATGCGGAAATTCCGCTTTCCACATCAACAATTGGCCTTCGAAGAATATAAACGCGCTGTCAGTCAAGCTGAGGATCGGGTCGAGACATTGAACACAGCCATCGAAGACGCGGTTCCGAGATGGCATTTTGCGCCCGTCGTTGATGCTCTGCGCGCCTTGCGCGGCGTCAACACCACCATCGCGGCAACCGTTGTCGCCGAAATCGGAGACATCACCCGGTTCGAAAACCCTCGCCAGTTGATGGCTTGGCTCGGTCTCGTCCCGAGTGAGCACTCCAGCGGGAGCACAACGCGGCGCGGGCGGTTGACCAAAACGGGCAATGCACTGGCACGCACGATGTTAGTTGAGGCCGGTTGGTCGTACCGCCACCCGCCCAAAGAGGGATATGCGACCCAGCCCCGTGGGTTGATGCTGCTATCTCATGCGACGCGATTATTCAGGTCGCAGCAACATTCGGCGACGATATGGGAGACGTGGACGCCAAGGCTATGAAAGCCTTGATGCGGGCATCGAACTCCCAGACCGAGCCAACACGCCTGATCTACACAGGCGGGTGCTGGCTCTACGGAGAAACAGGCGATGAAATAGCGACCGAAGACCGACAATTTGACCCACTACCTTCATTTGCATGGATGGTGACGCGCGCAGAAATGCTCCTGAAAGCGCCGAATTTGCGCACGGCGATCATACATCCTGCAATGGTTTATGACACACGTGATGGCGGAGTATTCTATCGCTTCCTGTCCGCCGCAAAGGCAAATCAGCCGATTGAGGTTTGGGGAAGCCAGGAAACGCGGTGGCCGCTGATTGAAAGCGGCGATTTGGCCCGCGTCTATTGCGACCTTGCCGAACGCCAAGACCTTGTGGGCTTTTTCAACGCTGTCGCCGAGGAGGGTGTCACTGTGGACCAGATCACTCTTACCGTGTCCAAAGCTTACGGTTCTCCGCAAAAACTAGCCGTCCGAAGCGCCGAAGACATAGTGCAAGAACACGGTGTCTGGGCAAAAGGCCCGACCCTCGATCAGCAAATGTCGTCACAGAAACTGCAAGCTGCGACTGATTGGACGCCAAGAAGTGTCGACTTCTCTCAACTAATCTCGGACATGAAACCAGACGATTAAGACAGCCCCTCGTAAGCCCGGTTTGTCCCGCCTTGCCTCCCTAGATATCAGTTACAGCGAAAGGCAGTTTAGACATCACCCATCTGCCGCTCGCTCCATAAATTGATCTACCCGAGTAGATGCTTCGTGATAAGCCGCGACATCTGTCGTTGGGGACGTTTGATTACTACCTTGATCAGATGTCATTGCGGTGATCTCAGTTCTCCTCGCGGGTTTGGCTTTCTTCCCAGAGGACACCTGCATCGCCCCGACCTTTTGCTCCAGCATCTGGATTTGCCCCTGTAGTCCACGCATCTGATCTGTGGCCGATGGATACGGCAAATCCCCGGATTGCTTGTCAAAGATCTCTTTGAAGAACCGATCCTCGTAATACTTGATCCGCTTGGCTCTGACCGGCATTTGCGCATCTACGACCAGCACGATATCATCCAGATCCATGCGCCGCGCCTCGTCTTCGGGTAATAGCGCCGTTTCTTCGGTCCGTTCAGACATGCTGCGACCAGCAAAGGGATTGCGCCCAACGGACCTAGAGCGTGTCACCACCCGTTTGGTGGTTTTGCCGACCGCCTTGCTCAGTTCCTCGATGGTCTTTTCATCGGACGGGGTCAGGTAGAGCTTGATCCCGGCATTCCCCTGCAACGCGCGACGGGCATTCTCACCATAAATTTCATCAAGCGCTGGAATGGTCTGCGTCACGATTGCCAAATTTGCACGATACGATCGCAGTGTTTCGATGCTGTCGGTGACAATTGGCATTTTCCCCAGACGGTTGAACTCATCCAGCATGATCATCACTGGCCATGGCTCATCTTCACCTGGCTCATGATCCTGAAGCGTCGCCAACAGGTCAGAGAAAAACAAGCGGATCAGCGGGGCCAGTGGTTTCACCATGAGAGGCTCGACCACCAGATAGACCGACAGCGGTGTTTTGCGGATCTCTGCAAAATCAAAGTCAGATGTTGCCGTCACACCGTCAATGGCTGGGTTTGACCATTGCTTGAGGCCGGAAGTCATCAGCAGCGATAGATAGGACGTGAGCGTGTCGTTGTTGGTAGACGCCATGCGCATGAAGATCAGTTTGGCCGCCGGGTTCTGCACCTCATCCGCGCGGCGACGGTATTCTTTCTGCTTGTCACCGCCGGACGCCGTGATCCGGTAGATCTCGCCCAAGGTGGGCCGCTTGCGCTCAATGGCCAGCAAACCCGCAGCGACAAACAGGTCGATGCCGCCATCCAGCAGCCCCTGCACCCGGTCATCGGCCTGCAAGAACAGGCTGGCCAGCAACTGCAGCTCCATTTGCTGCCGATCGACGTTTTCCAGCCCAGCAATACGCAAGAGCGGATTATAACGGTGGGATCGACCGTCTTTCCAATCCGTCGGGGCGAAGCGAAACACCTTGTCACCCTGCGCTGCTCGATGGCGCGATGTGGCGTCAAAGTTCTCGCCCTTCACATCCAGCACCACGGCGCTGCCCTGATAGGTCAGCAGGTTTGGGATCACAAAGCCGGTGGTCTTGCCGCGACCGGTTGGGGCCACGATCAGCGCATGTGGAAATACCTTGGACATAATCAGGGGCTTCCTGCTTTTCGGAGTGCCCATTTTTCCGAGGATAAAGCCATGGCCTGGCTTGCCGAAGAACCCACTGCGCTTCATCTCAGAAAGCGTTTGCCAATGGGTTTCACCGAACTTTGTCAAAGCGTCATTCATCAGAACCGCGCTGAGCAAAACACCCGCGCCGGTGCAGATGCCAATGATCAGATGCACAATTTGCATGTCGTGGGTGTGTGTGATCCGAAAATCGCTGTAACCGCGCACCAGCATCAGGAAGTCGATACCAGCACCAACACCAAACCAGCGGAATGCCAGATAGGCCGACGCCAATACATAGCCGAGGATCGCACCCAAAATGGCAAAGCTGATGACCCCTAGGGCAATGCGCGACTTATCCATGGGTCACGCCTTTCTCACCATCGGTTTCAACGTGATGCTGGCGCTGCACCTCAATTTCCTCATTGGCGATTTCATCAAGCACATGTTCCATCGCGACAGAATTCGCCAGCTCTGGTTCGCTTTGCAGATAGCCCTTGGCCATATAGAGGCGGTCCAGCCGATCTTCGATGTGATCTTCCAGAACGCGTTCATCACCGATGGCGAGGTCAGCGGCGTGTTCATCACCCACTAGTTCATGCAATTCCTGGCGTAGGGCATCCCGATCCAGATCATCGCGGAACGGATCTGAGGCCGGATCCTTGCGGAGCCTCTGAAGGGCTTCGGACGCGGTTGGTGGCAGACCATCGATCGGCGCATGATCATTGTCAGCAACCTCTATATTCCCGGCGTCCCGCAAAACGTCGGCCTCATTCAGGACACGGCCCAATTCGCCATGCAGCTCGTCCAATCGATCGACCGCCTTTTCCAGATCATCACGCCTGGACAGATCAAGCCCTTCGGTTTCAGCGATGGCGGCCAGATCCCGGCTCAGCCATTGTCGCTCAAGCGCAGCATTCTGTGCACCGATCTCGATCCGAGACACAACTTCCTGTGTGGAAATACCGGTGTCTTTCAGCGCCACCTGCAACCGATCGGCCAGCGCATCGCTTTGCAGCTTTTCATGCACCTGATCTGCAATGTTTTCCGCCGAATAAACCCCGCTTTCAGATGGCGTTTCCAGCAAGGTGTGAGAGCGCAAACCAATCGGGTTAAGATGGGAAATTGAACGATAAATCTCGTTCAACTCTTGCTCCAGTGCTGCGCGTCGGTCTGGCGAGGCATCTGCGACCACCTGTTCAGCCTGCTCAATCTTGCCATGGAACGCATCCACGACCTCATCAAAGGAATGCTGTTCCTCAGCCATACCATACACCTTTCCGTCTGCTTCAATGGGTTTGCCCTGCATCAAAAGCGTCGCCGCACGCTCCAGCGCACGGGCGATATCATATTGGTTCTCGCGAGAGGCCTCCGCCGCCAGCCCTTGATAAAGTCTGGCGTGCTGGGCGACATCTGCCAGAGCCTGATCAAGTTCTGGGCCGACGCGTTTACGCTCGGACAGATCCTGACCACGTTCTTTTGCCCGGCGATATTCGACGTCACTCAGGCTTTTAGTGGTGATCCCACGTTCCAACTTGCGCGTCGCCTCGAGCCGCACGCCATAGCGGTCAGCGGCCTCAACCATCGCCTCACGAAAGCTGTCATAGTTAAAATGGTGACCCTGTTTGAGATAGAAGAATTCGCCATCCTTGCTGCGCCGGTTCAGAACGATATGGGCGTGTGGATGATCCCGGTCTTCATGCACCACCGCGATAAAATCAAATTGGCTACCTTCGCCCAGAAAAAACCGCTCACAGATATCGCGGGTAATCTCGGCCACGTCGGATCCCGAGGTGCCGATTGGATAGGCCATCAGCAGGTGCGACGTATGCCCCAGCTTCGGATGGAACCCCTCATTCCACTGCGCAGAAAACCTGCGTGTGACCTGTTCGATCTCTTGGGGTGACAGCACCTTCTGACCATCATAAGTGCCACGGCTGTCGATGATGAAACTCGACTTTGTGGTCAGATATTCCAGCTGATTACGCAGCTGCGCTTTGCTGTGAATGCCGCCGTCACGGACTGCTTTGAAGATCGCAGGAGAATGACCCATGGCGGCACGCACCATTTGCTTTTGTCGCTGGCGTGGAACGTGGCCCCGAATGCGGCTCCAATCGCCATCGAAAAACTCTGAGCGCATGGCGGTGACAGTATTATTCCGTGCCATCAGCGAAGCCCCCGAGAATGCGAGATACCTCACCCGACAAATGGCTGCGGCGACGCTGCGCCATGTCTTGGACTTGGTCTGCGATATCAAACACCAAACCCGCCAAAGCCCGCACTTGCCCATGGGCGGAATTGCCATAGGGCGGCGTCTTGCCCTGGCGCTTGGCCTCATTCAGACGTTGCGCGATCTGGTTGATGTTATTGCCCGCTCGATTGAGCGACGCAGACAAGCCGCGCATCTGTTCAGACAAGTCATCGTCGGGGACAAGGACATCATTGGCGGACTGGATCAATCGGCGCAGGCCATCGGCGCGCGAGGTAATATCGCGCCGGGTCAGCACGGCATCAAAGCGGGATAACTCCTGCTTGGTCAGGCGCACATTGATCAGCTCGGAACGCACATGGCTGTCCAGCTTGCGGGCCTGATCTGCCTTCAACGTATAAAAAATAGTGCGGGATGTGACACCATATTCGCGGGCCAGAACCTCGACCGCAACACCCTCAGCACGCTTGCGCACAATCGCAAAACGCTCGTTTTGCGTCAGTCTTTTGTGCCGTGGAGCGCGCGGCTGGCCCATGTGAAGTAATCATCCCTATTTCTTGCCAGTCTCATACAGGCAGCCCTGTTATGGCACCTCGCCATAATTGAATCAATATTATAATATTGATGAAAGCTGCCTGTATTCCATTTGGAGCAGCCACGGGCTGCGACCGCCTGGCAAAGCCCGGCTCACTGCGAAAGGCTGTGGCCACCACTCAATCGTGGTGCCACGCCTCAGCATCGCCCAGCAATTGCAGTGCAGTTGCATGGGCCGCGCCATTGGCGCTGGTATAGGTATGATGATTGGACAACTCGTGTAGATCGAAGGGCTGTTGCCGGTCGCCGGGTGTCTCAACCCTGATATGGACAGCCCAGCTGTCGATCTCAGCCGGATCATCACAATACCCCTGCCCCCACCAGGCAATTTCCGTTGACACTCCTTGTGCAATATGCTTTTAGCTAAATGCACAAAGCACAAAGGGTATATCATGACCATCAACACACTATTGGCCTCAATCAGCGAGGCTCTCGAAAAATCACCTCGCAACGGGTACGTGGCCGAGCTGCATCTTCAAGTCATTAAGCACCACGACGCTCTTCAGAACGTGACAGGGAAAGAGTTCTGCGAAGGGCTAGGGATCGGAACGTCCTTTGGCACAGAATTTGCAAAGATGAAAAAGATCGCTCCTCGCCTAATTCAAGCGGGATTGAACGTGGAGAGGCTCTGACCCAATGAACGCGGTTGCCCGCGTCCACTGCAGTTTTGATCTCTTCCAAAGTCATTGCAACGCCACCTCAAGGATTGCGATTGCCCCAAGGCAATCATCAATGAAGGGTTGCTCTTCCCCCTCCATGTCATTGAGCTCCAGCCGGTTCAGAACAGCGTAAAGCGTGGCGCGCGCCTCTCGGGCTGCACTTTTGAGCGACACGACATCATCCAGCCGCGCGGTTGCAAAATCATCGCTGTGATAATCAGGGATCATGCTGCGACCTCCTCAGATTTGGTTGTGGTCTGCAGAACAAAATCAGCTGCCTTTTGCGCCTCAGATGCCGCGCGAAAGATCGCCCGCTTGTCTTCTTTGAGCGCTTTCAACCAGCCTTCGACATATGCTGCACTTTGACCAAATTCCGGCGTAACCCCGATCTGAGCGCCAAGGAAACACGCACCAATCTCGGCCACCAGTTCTTCAAAGGCATAGGCTTCGCGGTTGGCAAATTTCTTAATCCGCTCCAACCGCTTTTCGCTGCCGGTCCAATGGATCGTCTCATGGGCCAAGGTGCCATAGTAGCCCGCTGCATCGTGAAACGTGGCAATCGGCGGCATGTGGATGTGATCCTTTGCAGGGCTGTAATAGGCGCGCGGGTCTTCGCTCGTGATGATTTCCGCACCGGTTCGGGTGAAAAATGCCGCAAGCTCAGGATCCGCCTTAGTGCCAAGGTCGCGCGGAGACTCTGGCTTGATATAGTAATCCTCGGGCAAACCTTCGATCTGATCCGCATTGAACACACGATAGGCGCGCGCATAGGGCAATTCTTCCTCAACACCCAAATCATTTTCGCGGGTAAATGTTCCGTATTTAACAACGGTCGCGGATGTCTCGCCCTTGCTAACCTGTCCACCCAGTTCCTGCGCCTTTTTGTAGGTCATCCAGCGGCTGGACGCATAACTGTTCTTTGCCGCCATAACCCAAAGCATCAAAATATTGATCCCGCGATACTCCTCCCCGTTGTGTCGGGTCGGCAAGGCAATGTCGGACGCGCTCCCTGTCCACGGCTTGCGCCATGGCGGCGTGCCTGCCTCGATCTCTGCAATAATGATGTCGGTGACATGTGCGTAAACATCAAATTTCGGTGCCATTTGTGGCCTCCTGTTCAAGGTTGCGCGGATGAAGCTTGGTGCCTTCCTTCCGCCGATGGGCTGCACCTCGGCCACTTGATCTGACCGGATATGCATATATTCGGCGGAACAGAGTGGGAGAGGGCAAAGCCCGACCCATGGCCCTGAACGGGGCTGTCAATCGGCCACATTTGCGAAGAAAATGTCTGCGCCAAAATCAGACACCAATTTGTCCCGCGAGGAATGGCTCGCCCGCGAGACAGGGGAAATTGGTGGCTGTTTTTGGGATGGACTAAGGTTGACCGCCACGGTCAGGGATGTTGGGCGGACCAAACAAAAAGAATGATGCCTGGATCGGGGTGAGCGGGCCAACGGCCCGTTGAGCCCCGGTGCAGTCTGTTGAATTCAGCTGCCCGCGCGCAAAAGCGGGGGTTCACTTGTCAACGAAAATGAAATGAGCGGTGGATGGTCATCGTCATTCGCCACAGCACAGAAGGAAATTCATAGTTCTGCCAAAGTGGACTTCCACGATAGGAAATTGGCGAGCAATCGCAGGGATTGGTTCCTTCAACTATCGACTAGGCGTCTTCCTAAAAGGACTTACCTTTCAGCAAAATTTCATGGCTAGCTTCAACTCGAAATTCGTTTGGATAAAGGCCGCTCAGCCAATTTTTCAGTAGCTGCCAGCGACGTTCAGCGTCTCCCGGCGATACGCCGAAATCTTCGATCAATACTTTGCATCCGGCCAAGTCGCTTAGGCCTTGTTGCGAAAGCTGATCCATCTGCTGGAAAATCTGCGTATGTCTAAATGATGTTTGGATGGCTTTTTTAAATCCAATTTGGTTCAGCCCCGGCGGTAAGCCAAGCGCTGCAAGGTCGGATTTCGCAGAAGCAAGTGCGTTAGTGGGTAATTGATCCTCATCTCCGGAGTAAACCTCCCACAAACCCGTCCAACGAGGGCATTCAGGCACCCAAATGGTCTCATCCTCAACCGTCTCTTGGTCAGTCTCTGGTCTTGCTAGGGATGATCCCAAGTTTCGCAGTCTTGCTGCCTCGTCTTTTATCGCATCGCGCATGTTGGTCGTCGCATCGATACTTTGGGTCAAAAGCTCGTCCCACCATTCATCCAAACCATGCTCTGAGGTACTGAGCTCAACGAGCAGTTCGACGTTTGATGGAGTGCGCCAACCCAATGCTGTCTGAGAAAGGTTCGCTGAACCAACCAGACAAACGGTATCGGCTGCAAAAAATTTTGCGTGCAAGTGAGGGTGAATTAGAAAAGTAGCACCTCTGCGCTGCATAATAAGGTCGAATACTTCCAGATCGCAGACCCCACTCGCTACGTCTTCGGCACGCATCCGGGCAACGCAGATGACATCGACACTGTCAGGAAGAGCCTTTAAAACACGTTCCAAGGCATGTGCTTTGATGAACGGGGCTGCGATACGTACGGTCTTTTGGGCATCACAGAGTACAGTCAGCAGTCGGTCGCCAACCTTCACGATTTGTCCTCATCTTCTTCTCGCAGGAAGACTTTGGTCATCTTTCCCCACTCCTGACGCATGTCCATCAGGTCATCGTGCTTCTGCGTTTCCTCTAATTCATAGCGCGCCCAAGCAGCAAAAAGCAGTTTCAGGGTGTCTGAAGCTCTGTGCACACGATCAAGTAGATCCGCGTCAGTATCATCTTCTGTATCTGGATCTAAGGCCTCGAGAAGCTGGTCATAAATCGGGTGGTTAGTATTGAATGTGATCTTGGTTAGATCTCCAAATTGCTTGGTTGAAAAGAAGTGATGCCCGTCTAGATGACCTGTCGAAAACTGGACTTTTCGTTTGCGACTGACGACCGCATCAACGATATTTTTCGCATCCTCGGATGAAAAATGATCGTTTTCGACCAAATCATCCTGAAGGTTTTCTTTGTCATCGTCGCTAAAGCCTGCGTCATCGGACGGAGCCTCGTGACCACCATCTGCGCGTTCACGAAATTTGTCGGAAGCCTGATCCTCAACATCAGGGTCGTCATGCC
>PJEL010000664.1_pt1 | contig 40189 bp, 71 predicted proteins | sample 1853271 | NCBI WGS metagenome assembly PJEL01 (sample SAMN08108733, study PRJNA415343) | Invertebrate metagenome, whole genome shotgun sequencing project. | host: Globobulimina | place: Sweden: Gullmar Fjord | collected 2015-08
TTATTGTTTGTTTATGATTCATAATACTATATCAAAAAAGAGAATGCAAGCTATTTTATTCATATGAACAAGAAAATATTAAACAACCTATAAATAAATTAATAAATCCAACAGCTGCAACAAGATAATAAATATAGAATCTAAATGCTGAATAAGCTACAATAGCCCATGATACTGTGATAACAATAGACATTGCCATTATTAAATATTTAATAGCTCTGTGCATATCGTTCTTAATTAAATAAATATAAAGAGAAAAACAGAACACTAAAATCATAATAACAATGTGAAGAAAATTTGATATTTCATGAAATTGCATAGTTTTATCCTTTTTGTTTGGGTTTATTTATCCCCATTGTTCTGCCATTGCGTTGGCAATTCCTGGGAATGTTTTTGATCTTAATATTGATCTATTTTTTGATGGTGGTAGACAATGAATCCATGACCACTCCTTATGTTCTTTAGTTCCTTTTTTTGGCGGTAATAATTTATTTGTTGGCTTAAGTTTAGGAAGGTTAAATAATTCGAAGCCTGTAGCTTTAAAAGCTTTGTCCCCAAACCACCACGGCTGAACAATGTGTCTCTCTATTGAACCTATAACCTCCTTTGCGTGTCGGTGCATAACTGGGTTTTCTATAGCTTTTTTGGGTATTTTGGCATCACGTAGTTTTTTATAAAACTCACATCCCTCAAAAAACTCCTTCCATATTTCAACAAGAGTTTTGTTTTTTGGTGGTACATGCATCCACCTAACTCCAGAATTTGCAAGCCTTGTACATGGTGGATGTGCAATCATCATATCCCAGCCATCATTTATAATATTAAAAACATCTGTTTTAATGTGCCAATGTCGAAAATTACCTGAAAAATTTTCATTGTCACAAGAGTAAGCTGAATGGCCTCTATCTCTAAAAGCCTTAGCTACAACCTGACTCTCTTCACATGCAACCAATATTTTCACATCTATATCCTTTTATTTAATATTGTTTTCGATAAGGTATTCAGTAATATAATTTATCATTGCTTTCTTATAGTCTATATTACCCCAAAATTCTTTCGGCCCTGACATAGCTCGTGATATCCTATGGCAGTCAAAGCACAATGGGAGAGCTTGTGTGTCTGGTGGTTTTATCCCCATACCACCATTATTAATAAGATAATCCTCATGGTGTGGGTCCATATATCCGTCAACGTTGTATTGTTCTTGACATCTTAAACATGGTTTTTCAGATATAAATAATCTATATTTTTTTGATTTCCACTTTCTTTTTTTAAGAAATACCATTATTCAATCCTTAGATTATCTGAAAACTGTATTAAATCATCTCTAACAAATTTATAGATATCTTTGTAGTTCATGCCAGTTTTCATATATTTCTTAAGAAGTTTTACAGCATATCTTTCAGCAAGAATAAGTTCACTAAGTTCAATAATATTCATAGATTCTCTTAGTTTAGGATTTTTTTGAGAGATTAAACCAAGAGCTTTATAAGTTGCGTTTGTGATATGTTTATAATAAAATTTAGCGTTTTTTGATCCTTGGTCGATAGCATATTCTACAAATTTTTTGATTGTGTCTGTTTCGTTTTTTCTTATTTGTTTTCCTTGAGATCTTGTTGATATCCATTTTTTATCATCCTTGTTTGTGATTTGGTTTAATATGCGCTCTTCCATAAGGTAAAAAGCGTCAACAAATCTAATTTGCCACTCAAGAGCTTTGTCTCCCTTAAACCTCATACATAAAAGAGAAAAAAACTTTCTGTCCATCATGTAAACCTTAAATCTTTGGCCTCTATATTCTCTTTCTGTTTCAATAAATTTAGCGTCCTTTGAAAGGACTCTTAATCTGTTCAGGTCAAAAATAAGTTTTCTTATAGTTTCAACAACTTTTGCATGTCGCATCCCAAACTTATTGGCAACCATTTTGCTATCACAAAATATTCCATCTCCGACTACTTTAACAAGATTCATATACCCTCCAAATCTGCTAATATTTTGTATGCATTTTTAATTACATTTGGCATCTCTGACGCACTTTGAGGTTTACCGCCCCTATCATCTGCCCACTTCATACCGCAGGTGTCACATATTTCCCATATCACCCCACCCCTATGAGTCTCTTCATGTAGGCATGTGTTTATTGCGGCGTAATCTGTTACATCCTTTAAAGCAGAGATTAGTATTTTTCTTTCCATATTAGCTCCTTTTAGAACATTATTTAAGTTACCTATAATATGAACCTTAAAAAGACATATGTCAAGCTGTTTATTAATTATATATTACTTAAATCAAGTCCCAGCAAATCCGGATCTGTTAAAGCAACCCCTTTCCTTGACCAGAAACTTTGAAAATCTCTCATATATTCAGACCTGTTTGCCATGCTCATTTTTTCAATACTGATATATTGATCTGCAAATTGCTTACATTTTTCTGGATAGCCTTCAAATTCGCTCGCAACTTCTATGAAATGATTGTAAAGCACTCCAAATATTTCATCCTCTCTGAGAAGGATAGGTCTTGCAAATTGCCATTTTGATTCTATGTAAACATCTTCTTTGGTGTCCCGTGATCCTATTCCAGATTTTGCGATTTCCGAGCACCACATCCAATTCAAACGTCTTTGTTTTCCAGAGCTACTTTTATTTGTTTTTTTAATTTCAATTGTAAAGGAACCATCATGGGGAAGTTCTAAGATTTGACCCTGGCAGAATTTAATATCATTAATGTTATTTATGGTTATTGATTTCAAAATAAACCTCTACTTTTAATAGATTTTATAAACTGATCTATATTCAAAAATCCCTCATAACACTTTCTTTCTTTTTTTTGCACCGGTGAATATCTCGCACCTTCTGGACACCATGTTTCTTTAAATAGTTTTTTTGGTATTATTTTATTAATATAAACACCGTGAATTTCATAAACGAGTTTTCTACTTATCGAAAAGCTTCTGTCACCTCCATACATCTGGAAAGATCCTTTTACATCAAATTCAGTAAAATCATATGGTGATCTATTAGGAATAACCTTGAAAGGAATGTAATTAAACCAAACCTTAAAATCAGATGAATATCTATGTTCTTGAAAAACAGTTCTTTCAATTTTCTTTATTTTAGTTTTAAGCTGTTTTTCTTCAATGTATGTTTGTTTTGGGGTTAATAAATAAGATCCTGGTTGATATACATATGCGTCAACTATCTTGTGGTTGACAGCTTCATCAAGCCACATTCGAACCTCAACCTCTTCCTGGCTATCATATGTTACTCCATTGTAATCTACTTTAGGCATTATAGTTTGTCCTCTTCAATTTCTATTTCTGTAATTTTTATATGCTCATAATTTTCGTTAAGATCTCTTTTTGATGCTACAACAGCTTCATCTTTTGTTTCCCAACCCACTGTATTACCTAAAAACAATTCATTTTTATTTGTATTTAAATATAAATTAACCCACCGCTTAACCTTCCTAGCTGGCTTAGTTTCATTTTCCTCAATGGCTTTCTGAACTGCTGCTGAGATTTTACGGTCGTGGTCGTGATAGATGCGATTTTTAGCGATTAGTTTTTTACTATATTGCAGCCTGCACTTCCCATCTTCCCACGTATCAAATATATCTATATTTATAGAATTATCATCACACACAAAAACCTTATCTCCTTCTCTAAACTCTTTTTTCGACATGGATTAACCCCTTTCTACAGTATGTATCAAATACCAGTGGCCTTATAGTTCGGCACTCGATGTTTTTGTCTTGATAGTAACATCCGGTGCAGCTGTCTTTTATTCCCTTTATTGTTGTTAGAATTGGTTTAGACATTCATATTCTCCCTTAGTTTGATCATTAATTGTTTGCCCTTTTCAACTCCTTCTTTTATCTCTTCAATCATTTTTTGATCTGGAAACATCCTAATTATTATAATATCTTGATCGAAATTTTGGTTATATGAAACATGGTCACACCAATCCAAATTCATATATTCCATTAAAAACTGATCTTGCCACCGATATGATTTTTTAATAGCCATCCAAAGGGGTTGATCCTTCTTTTTTAGTTCTTTAACTTCCTGTATAATGCGAAAGTGTTCAGGATCATCATGGCATTTAATTTCCAAGGAGCCTCTTTCTTTACTAATTAAACCGTCAGGTGATACTGATAAGTAATCATCAATAATGCAAATACCGACTTCTTCAACTTCGTAGCCTGTTTTAAGCTCATATATTGCCCTTGCTACAGGCTCAAGCTCATTCCCTCTATCTGTATGTTTGTTTGTAAAATGTATCTTTGGTTTTGTGGAAAATTCTTCTTGAACCTTTTTATAAATATATGTTTTTAATCCCGGTCCTTTATTGCCAATAGCAGCCGCATTGCTTCCGGTCATTCTGGTTGATCTTATCTTAAACCATTCTTCAGATTGTTGTTCTAAGTTTTTAATTATCTGCATAATATTATCCCTTATTTAAAACACTTATCAGCAAGAACATTCAATAACTCAACAAGAGCTTCGTCACTAACATAATCTTTCACAGCCTCTTTAAATCTTTTTTTCTCAAGTATTTTCGCAGATTCTAAAACGCTTCTATGTCTCCCATTGCATACTTTTTCTACATCATATATATTAAATGGTTTAATGTGTTTCATTTCCAGAATCCTCCACAATCTTTTCCTGTTCTTTTATTTCTTTAAGCCTTTGTGTTATTGCCAAATGAAAAGCAGCTTTTAAACCAGGATCTTTATCACGATTATCTTTGTAGTATTTGTTTAGATCGTCTTTGGTTTCTATTTTTTCAATATCTTGTTTCATTTCAATAGGAATTTCCAAAGGTTTTTCAAGGTCGTTTTGTTTATTGTCCTGCTCTTCAATAGCTCTGAACATATCCTCAAAATGTATCTTGCAAGCTTTTTTAACCAATGTCTTCATGCACATTTCTTCATACCATTGGGACCAGATATTATCTGTCTTAGCTACTTTTCTATGTTTTTCAAAGTCAGCATGTGAAAGGCTTGTGAAGAATTCACCCCTTGAATTTTTAATAACAGCATAGCCTCCAAGGATAGGTTTATTTCCAAAAGGATCTTTTATTTCATGTTTGTATGCAACTAATCCAGAGTTTTTTTCGAACTGATAAATATCACCTTTACGGACCAATTGAACATCGAATATTGTTTCAGGATATACCAGCATCATTTTATTTTTATAGGCTATAAAATCATATGATATTCCAGTTGATTGAAGGGTTACATGTTTACCATCAAATTCAAGACCGTCATTAATAACTATGTTGTAATAGTTAGCAAGATCATTGTCTTTCTTGTAATACATCCATTTGTTTTTCTTTTCCTTGGTCTTTTTATCAATCTCAGATTCAAGGAAAAGGCAGTAGTTAATAAAGATATCAACTTTTTGTGGTTCGTGGTCCCGTAGGAGTTCTTTGAGTTTTTTGGCGTTCATTGTTTTTATCCTTTGTTTATTGTTTGTTTATGGTATTATAATACTATGCTAAATATGTGTCAAGTATTCATTTTTTAAACTCATCCCACTTCACCCCACACGGACAAACCGGAATATAATTTGGTCCGCTTTCTTTTACCCTCCGATTCATGTGGTCGATAGATGATTGCATTATTTTATGACCACATTTAGGGCAGGTATAGGGTTTATTATCGGTTGTTGGGTTCATTTGCTACTTAATAACCGCCTTTACCCCATTTGATGTTCTTATAAAGTGGGCGAATTTAATTAGCTTCTTTTTTATATCAGTCCTTAAATTATTAGAATTACACACAACCATATCTATGTCTTTACTCAACCCTTTTAAATTATTACATTCGAATATAATACTATCATATTCATCATGATTTTCTTGATATTTATCAAAAGTGTTTTTTTTATCTAAAAAACCAAAACTAACCGATCCGAGGCTAAATATTTTCCCCTCAGTATTTGTAAATTCAAGATTCATATTTTCTCCTTATCTCCCAATACATCGGGCTTTTGTATTTTTTCATGGTTCCTCCGCTTAATAATATAAAATGCCAACTATAGAGTCTATAAGCTCATTCATTTTCAAATCTAAGTAAGTTAGTTTTTGTGGGTCGGTTATTTTGTGTTTTTTTATTATCCTATCTTGCAATTCTTGAGAATCAAGGTTTACAAGAAATGTTGTTAACTCTTTCTTTACAGCATCTGTTATCTTCACCGTTACCTCCACATGTTTTGACATTGACGTTTCATAAAAAACCTTAAATGGTGTTCCTGGTATTGTTTATAATCCCAATATTTTCTTTTATATCCAGGGGTAAAAAATACGCAACAAACATAAACACCTGGAAATCTTTTATCCAATTTGTGATTTGTTTTTATCCCACATTCAGGGCATGCATATTTTTCCATAATTTATTCTTTCTTTTCTGTTTTAAGGTTTATCTTTCTTCCACAATTGGAACAATATTTCGGAATCGATCCTTTATCTCTTAGATATTTTCCACGTTTAGGACGGTCATTTTTTAGCCAGAGAATTGAATCAGATGTAAAATCCCATGTAGCTTTTTTACCTTCCACGATTTTTTGCGCTCCGGGAATTGGTTTTCCGCAAGCTTCCTGTTTTTTTGCAAGTTCAACAATTCTGTATGTTCCAAGTCCTGATAATTTTGCAGCTTCAAATTTATTCATGTTTTAATTAATCTCCTTTTTCTTTCTCTTGTGTTGTGGTTGAGTCTATTTGCTTCAATACACCCCTCACATAGTTTTCTAGCTCCTTGTTTTGGTCCAACAACAAATAGCATGCCACACGCACATATTTTATATTCAACCTCAAGACAACAATCTCTATGCTCTTGACATACACGCCTATTCATTATTCTATATCTAATACCTTTATAGGTGCAACCGCATGAAAAGTCCCAATGAACATAACCAGGGAGATATTTTATTTTATGGTTTTCTATATTCATTTTTAACACAGGCGCTCCAGGGCATACCCATTTATAAATATTAGACATGTTGCTTCACCCCAAAAGATCAGTGTTTTTAAGTTCATACATCCCATTACCAACAAGCTCATAGTTTTTCATCATTTCGGATTCAGTGTGTTCAAGCTCTTCAAGGGTCAGGTCATTTAATAAGTCTCTGTGTTTTTCGTGAAAATCTTCTATTTGCAGGTCTGTAAATGTGATCTTTCCGTGTGGTGTATCGGTTTCTATATTGTCGATAGACAGTTCAGGACCTAATCCTTTGTCTTCCCATGTTCCATCTATGAAATATAAGAAATCTTCAATTTCTACTTTTAAAAACATTTTATCCTCCTTATTCTGTAAACATTGCTTTAAATAGCTTTTCCCTGCTCCACGAGTTACTTAAAGATTTTTTAAGCTGTTCTGCCATTGCATCTTTTAAGATATCAACAGAAATCTCAGAAAACTTTATTGCCGACTCTATTAAAAACCCCTTTTGAGAAAGGAGGTTCTCCGCTACTTCAGGCATTACCTCTTTTTCTATAAATTCTGTTACTTGATCTAAAACAAGAGCTTTGCATTTTTCTGAAACCTCCCAAGAAGCTGCTTTTGATACTTGATCTAACATCTTAGCTTTAAGGTCTGGCATCATTTCTTCTATGATTTTTTGAGTTTGTTCTGTTGTTAATTCCATGTTTTTCTCCTTATTGTTTGTGTTTGCACCATAATACTATACTAATATACCAAGAGTCAAGTTTTATTTTTACTTTTATATTAATTTAATATATAGTTATAAGTGCCAGTACTTTTGTTATAACCCTTGGAGGTTATTGTGGGTAAGTTAATTAATGATGGAAGGGGAGGTTGGAGCAAAGAAAACAAAATAAGGATAAGAAATTTAATTAAGGAATGGTTAAATAAACATGAAGGGGTCAAGTATTTAAATGAATGTGCGAAAGAAATAGGTGTCACTCCTGTGACTGTTTATGCCCATTACAAAGAAATTAAAAATGAAAGGAATAAACGTGGATAGTATTGAAGATATGATCAATGAAGTTTTGAAAAAAGAGGGTGGTTTCGTGAATCATCCTGCTGATAAAGGTGGTCCCACAAACAGAGGTATAACCTTAAATACACTGTCAAAATGGTTAGGATACCCAGCGCACCTTGAAGACATCAGAAATATTACAGTTGATACAGCGAAAGAAATTTACAGAAAGAATTACTTTTATAATCCTGGTATCAATGAACTCCCCATTGAAATACAACCACTAATTTTTGACTCTGCGATTAATCATGGACCATCAAGGGCTATAAAGTTTGTTCAGCTGGTAATTAATAAAGCTGGTTTTGGTCATGTTTCAATAGATGGTATTATGGGACCAAAAACTAAAATGAAATCTTTTCAGGCTTTGGATGAAATGAACGATTATTTTATTAATGCTTTGGTTGATGAAAGGATTCTTTTTTATAAAAAAATAGTTTTAAACGATTCAAGCCAAAGTGTTTTTTTTAAAGGATGGATTTCAAGGGCTGAGTCGTTTAGAGTTAAGGTAAAAGGTGAAATATGAACCCCATTGATTTAATAACTAAGGGCATAGGAACTATTGGGAAAACTATTAATAATGGTATAGAAATTTTTAAAGGGAATAAAAAGGAAAGGGATCAATACGACCATCAAGAAAATATTGAAACTCAAAAAACATACTCTTCAGAGTTTCACAATAGAAACAATAGAACACTATTCGATTCTTTTATCGATGGAGTGAATCGTATACCAAGACCTGCATTTGTATTGTTAATAATATTTTACTTTATACTATCTTATAAAAACCCTGAAGAATTTCAGGTTCTTAATTTAGGACTTCAAACTGTTCCAGAAAATATGTGGGTGGTTTTAGGTGTTATAATTACATTTTATTTTGGAGCCAGGGAGCTTAATAAACTTCATAATAAAAATGGAATGGCGATTGACCCTGAACAGTTTAATAAAATCCAACTCCAAATTCAGGAACTCAGACAATTCAAAAAAGACAATGAAGACCTAAAAGAATTTAGAGAAGAAACCGATAGGTTAGTTGAAGAAATTAATAATTCTTCCATAGAAGAATGGAAAAAGAATAAATAATAATAACCGGGATAATATCCCGGTTTGTTTTAAACAATATTACCCTGAAATTTAATGTTAAATCTTTGAATGGTTCCATCAACTGTCAAATCATCTTGTATTAAAACCTCTATATCTTCATCAGGACCAACCCTTATTACAGATCCAAGTTTTTCAAATGTTAGCCTACCTGAAAATCCATGAAGCCCTTGACCGGGATTTGTATCATCTAAATTATCCCAATCAAACATTTCTTTTTTCATGCTGATGTTATCCTTAAAATTAAATAAATTTTGATATGTTCCGTCAGCCCTTCTTATTAGCACGCCTTTTACAAGTGCGGCTATATCTCCAAAATCTGTTAAATTAATAGCTGTTTCTGTAATACATGATATCATCATTCTTGATATATCCGCTATAGCTTGTATCCCCGGGTCAGCACCTCTTAAGCTAAACACTTGTGTTGTGGTTGATCCGTCAACAGCCATATTTATAATTCCTGTTCCAACAGTGTCACCCACTGCAAAGTCAGAATCTAGCGGATTATCTAAACTTAGGATTGCTCCAGAAGGGGCGCCTGTTAAAAAACCTGTATAAAACCTATTTGTTGTAAGGCTAAATAACCCTAAATAATCACCATCGCTAATTCCCACAGGACTATCAACCGTTATTGATGTATCCCCTTGTGATGCTGCAACCGCAAGTGTGGTCGTGTTTGTTACCTGATTTGCATCTATAGAAATAGTTGGAGTCGCCTTTCTTTTTTCATTAGTTTCAAAAGACATTTTTCCAGGTGTATTTCCTGAAGCCCTAACCCAAATACCCACACCTACCAAAAAAGAATCAGGATCTCTATTTTTAAAGATTCTTCCTGTTTCAGATAATGCTGGTTGTGTTTCTGCTTCAACCATAACACAATCCCCTATAAGAGACTGTCCAAAATATAATCCCCCTGGGGTAAAACCAGGATTGTTTTCAGATGCCAATATATTTATAAATTCATTATTGGGAATATCATCTATTATCAATGTTCTTGTCATATAACCTCCCGTTTATATTTACCATGTATTATTATTTAAGACTAATAAAAACATCACTGTTTATAATCTGTTCTGTTTTGTCATTATTTGATAAACTGTCATTATCAGAGATTTTTTTTATTGCATCTGATTTAGAAACTCTTTGCCCTATAGCTTTAAATACAATTGCTTTAAAAGAAGCCTCATTTTCAAGGATAGAATCTATAAACAACTCTTTATCTTCTATTCCCTCATCAATCATAATATCTATATTTGGTGTTGGGTTAGAGCTATCTATTTTAAACAGCCTCGCCTCTACTATTTGTGTTTCCCATGAATCTATTTCTGTTTGTCCATAGTGGTCTTTTAAGTCTGATACAGCATTCTCAAGATTATTTTTAATTTCAATGAGTTTTTTATTTTTTAAAATATCAATATCAACAACCCATTCATGCTTTTCATCGTCCCAATCACAAGGAATAAACATACCACTGATACAAATATCATTAGGTTTTATATTTGTAAAATTTTCTCCAGGACTACTTTTTTTATCAATTCCCCAATCTTCTGTTCGGTAATAGTCCCCATTTGTGTTTCTTGTCTCTTTGTTATAGTATTTCATTTTTTATACCTCAAGTGTAAGATCTAGTTGGATAGGTATTGTTATTGTATCGGTTAGCCCCACAACGGGGGCAGCATCAAATATGTTTTGTTTTGCAAGTAGTAGGTCTTTAAAATAACCTATAAATAGATTTGTTCCACCACCATCTCTTACCATGTACATATTGCCGGTAAAGGTGTCAACATTCCAACTTGCCGAACTTGCGAATGCCTCTTGAACTCCGTTTATATATAAGCCTAGGTCACCCTGCTTACCAACCACACGTATGTCATACTCAACTCCAGCGGTTACCACAGTTGTACTTGTTAATGTAAACTGCACTGCCCCACCAGAAGCCATAGTGCAAACTATTGTATTGCTACTTGAAATATAAAGGGACCACCTGTTGCTACCGTCTTCAAAATGGTCAAAAAGATACCTAAAAGAACCTAATGTGTTAAGAGTGAACTTACCCCCGAAAACAAAATCAATTGCTTTAGATCCAAAGATATCCCACGAGGTACTGTCTTGACTTGAAAGTCCCTGTCCTCCGGTTGCAGCCACATAATATTGATATGTTTTTACAATGCTTATTTTGATACCTGCTGTTATACTAACACCTTGGAATTGATTATTATAAACTTTTTCATCTGGTGTAGAATCTACTAATGACGTACTCGATCCCATATAAAGTTCTCTACATGGAATTGAAAACATAAGCTCTTCGCAATACCATCGACCTCCGATATCTAAAGGGATTAATATAGAATTATCATGGTCGTATCTTAACAAAATCCATCCATTTGTATTAGTTTCTATCCCATAACCTAAACCGGATTTCCATATTTTTAAACCTGCAGACCCCGGCTTAATGATACATTTATAATCTGAATTGTTTCTAATCAAAAAGTGGGAACCATCCTCACCCGCTGTTAAAGTATCAAAGGTTAATGTTATGTTAGAGGAGGCAGAATTAACAACAATTGTTTCTCTTTTAGAGGTAGCTATTGTACTATTTATACTTACAGACTGTTTCTCGCCTGATTGAAGTTTTGCATCAAAAAAACCTATTAATTCGCTCGCATCTCCTAATGAATCATAACCTATAAATTTACCGGGAGTTCCCCCAATTAAAATTCCTAGACTATCATCTATTTTTTCTTGCAATGTAAATGGAGTTACGTTTTTCCTTGTTTCTGTTCCTGTGCTAACCTCTGAAGATGTAGCAACAATATTGCTACCCTTTGCCCAATATGTTTGGGGTGTATCAAGAGTAGGATCTTGAATTGTTGAGTCAGATCCGTTTTCCTGGACACATATATATATCAATGCGTCTGATCCTAATATCTCACTTCCGACAAGATATTTGGGTTCGCTTGATGTCCATACAAATTTACCGCCAGCTTGATAAAATATAGAAAATTTTGTAATTAAATTAAGGGCTCCGTTTATATCGTTCATCAACGGAGGAAGGCCACCAGAGGTAACTGGCTCTTTCATTATAGGGTCATAACCTAGTTCAACACTAAGCCTCCCCTCATTTTGTGGTGGTGCTGCATCAGGTATGCTGTTTATGTCTGCTGGGTCTGCATTATATGCTATAGCATTTATTAATCTTGGTGGTCTTTCAGCTGCCATTATCAAGTACTCCTATTGGTATATGGGTATTGGTCATAAGGTTTTAAGCCTGATCCTCTAAAGCCAAAAACATTTGCATCTGGAATTTCAAGTATATCAATGTTAACCCCTGTGGTTTTTGGAACAACTATTCCTTGTCTAAATAATGATTTTTCCCAATATGTTAAAAGAAATTCAAAAACATATCTCATTGTCATTCCACCAGTATCTAAAATATAAGCCCTACCCCTGCCTATAAATTTATTGGTTAGAAGCCTATTTATAGATCTGGCCGAACAATTTGTAATGTTTGTTGCTGCTTTAAACAAAAGAAAACTTCTATAATCTTCATCAGGAATATAAAATGTATCTGTATTTCCTGGAATTGGTTGAAGGTCTGGTGGTATCTCCACATATCTGCCTAATCCAATTATGTTTCCCCAAATATCTAGGCCCCATGTTTCAGCAGTGTCTATATTCCAAACAGCATTATAAAAATTTTCTATATCTGCCCTAGGGTCAATATCATCGTTCATATTCTGTATTAATTGCCCGATAATAGATGAGCTTCCATATTGACTTATTATTGTGCTTTCTACGTCTATCATGGTCCCGTCACCGTAATGTCTGCCCTTATTAGCGTTGGATACTCATCAATATTTAATTCTATAGAATCTCCAAAACTTCCAGCGCTTGTTTTTATTTGAATATCTGATATTTGTATTGGTCCAGTCAATGCCCCCGGTTGAGCCCCTGCATTTAAGATCGCTGTTGAATAATCAAAAGCAACTAATACAGCCCCAATTCTGGCGCTTGTCCTGAACCCAGGATTGTTAAATGCGTCCAATATAGCATCTTGTACAAGCTCCTCGTAATTAGACGGTGTTTGGGATGTAGAAATGACATCCACTGTAAATTGGATAGAGACATCCTCAGGACGTTTAAACAATATATCGTATTCTGGATAGGGAGGTTGATAGTTTTCATCGTCAACAACAACAACGGCAACATCTCCATTGTAATCACACCCTGTCCCCTTTCTAATCCAAATGGCGTTTGCAATATCAGCATCAATACCACCCTTAACACATACATATAGGCTATGTTCAATAAGTGAAACGCCCCTTTTAACAACTGTTGCCCCCGTGTCGTTTTCTTCTGTAAAAACATCAACAACATTCTCAACCTCAAGAACATTTGCCCTTATAGCTGGTAAACTTCCATTTGCATTTAGGGCAACTGAATTTTTTCTTCGTAATTCAAACTCCGCTCTGGTTTCTTCATCTCTTCCCACAATAGCGTCAGCAACATTATTTACAGTATCCCATCCTGTTATCTGAACATATATTTTATTCAATGTTCCTGCTGGAGCTTCAAGCGGGCCCCCATCTTGAGCCTGAAATGATATTGTTATTGATCCCCCTGCTGGAATAACTGCTGCAGTTGTGCTTACATATATGTCATTATTTTGACTTTGAATTTTTGAATTTAAAGGAATTGTAGTTCCTGGAACCCCAACACAAAGACAATCTGCAACTGTTGATCTTGATTGAATCCGTTGTAAGAGATAGATCCTTCCTATTGCATCTTGCATAACTCCGCTTGATGTATCCGGGTTTACATCTCTTATTAATTCAACAACAACATCGTCTTTATCAACAATTATCGAGGATTGAGATTGTGACATTTGGCCCTGTGGAGTGTCCAACTGTCTGGACATATCACCACCAAAAGCTGCGTCATAATCATCAAGTACAGCTTCGAGTACCACCTCAGGTTCAGGTGCAACAGGTCCGGTATCTGTAATTTCTATTTTTGGAACACTTGACATTTATAACCCCTTTATAGTGTAACCCCTGTTTCATTTCCTTCTATATCAATAATTTTTGTTTCTCCTGATACATCTCCTTCATCAGAATTTGTAAGAGATGTTATCGCATCAACAGCATCTTCAGCCCTTAGTGCCTGTTCTGTAAATTGTGCCTCTAATAACTGGCGGGGTACTGCATGCCCTAAAATTTCTGTGTCATATGGCATACCAAGGGTGTTATCAAAAACACACTCCCCTAAATACGTTCGCATTGCGCATGCTGAATCTTGAGCCACGGCATAAGGATTATTTACAATTCCAATATTATTTCCAGCATCCAAAAATAAATCCCATGTATCAATGTCTAATCCAAAACTTTTCATAATTAGTTATGCCCTGTACTTGGAGGTGTCCCTGTATTATCGTCAAGGTTCTGAAGCTCTGTGTAAATACCATATGCTATAGCTTGAACCATTGCTATGACAGCTGGATTTGTTTCTATTATTCCAGGGACTAAAGCCATTTCATCAAGTATTGCGTCTCTTATTGCATCTCCATCTGTTGCCATTATGTTTGTGTCCCCTTTATAGATGCTGTACCAATATGACCCAAACCTAATGGACATAAATCACCAGATAATACAACCTGTTGTATTGGATTTTCACCAAGTTCTATTAATGGAGAATCAACAACAGCTTTAGTATCAGCGATGACATTAACTTCGGGTGCTGTTATTGTGATATCGGTATCAGCGGTTAATTCAATATTTTCACCAGTAATCTTTACTTTTTCAACTCCTATGATTTCTATACCATCACCCTCAGAGTCAAATTTTATATATCTTGTTGGAACTGCATTTAATAACCCCCCAACATAAAGCCCATCTGACATTGACATAACTCTTTTTGATCCAGGTAATGCCGCATCTTTTGTTGCTTTAACTCTTGTTATATCACGATCACAAAATAAACACATGCCCAAATCACCGACTTCAGGGTCAATTATTATTGCATTGACGCCACCTTGCGCCCGTGTGTATGGAATACCATAAATTGTTCCGTGCTCTTGAGGTTCATTATTTCCGGTCATTTGGCTTACTAAAGGTTTTATATCAACTGTTCCTATTCCCATGTCTTCCTCGGATGGAGTAACAGCTATTACTTTTACAATAGTACAAGTATTTAAATCAATTATTTCCTGTTTTATTTGAAACGAAGTTGAATTAAATGAACTTGATTCTGTTTGTAAGTCTTTTTGACCTTTTACACTTTTTTCAACCATAAAAACCTCTAAACTGTAAATAGTGGATTGGCAATATATGAAATTTCTGAAATAGTAAACCATGCTCCGGTCGGATTTTCAGAAGAAATTTCATGTTTTAGAGATGTTACCCTAAAAGATCCACTAGCCCTCTTAATTTCACTTTGAACATTTATAAAATAACCGACTCTTATTGATGTGTTATACAATGATTTAACCGTTAGTCCAGAAGATGAAAAACCGGGATAACCAACTAATCCGGTTGACTTTGATAATAACGGAGCTAATTCTTTTTGTCCTAATGGTTCACCTTTTGGACTAATTAACATTGTATCATCGTCAAGAACCATATCTATTCCAACAGCTTCCGCAAGTTTTAGGGCTTGCTGATAGACTGTCCCTTTAAAATACGGATTTTCCATAGTTGCAACAACACCATTGTTTGTAAATGATACTTGCATTTGGTTTGCCATGCTTTCAAGCATTGCGGCAACATCTTGACCACCTTCCCCAGTAAAAGGAGGGATTGGCTCAACACTACTATACATTCCTGTTACAGCTTCAAATACAAAATTCACATCAGGCATGTTACTATAATCTCCAAATGCCTGTGATACATCCCCACGATAAGCAAGTGTAAGCTGCTCTACTCCGCTAACTTCCTCACCAGCCCATATTTCTACTAAGTTCCTACCAAGCTGCAAAGGTCTATAAGATAACGTTGTTAAGGCTTCAACATCCTGCTCAGACATTCCATAAACAACACCTTTTGCTTCATTTTTTGCAGGTATTCCAGGCTTATCAATAGTGATATCACACTTTAAACCTTTAACAATTTTGGTGGGTTCACCACTGTTAAAAGTTCCCGTTGCAAGTGTGAATCTTAATTCTATTATTTTTTTTGTGAAACTTCCCATGCCATCCTATTATATTGTTATTATTTGCAATTATCAACTATGTTATCTGGTAACTCTTCATCTTCTGAATAATATAAAAGAAAATATCTTGAATTAAATCCAGTGTAAATAGGATCTGTTAACCCTTCCAAGTCTCGAAATGTAAGAATACCTTTAAAATTCATATAGCAGAAAGGCTTTATATTTTGTCTGTCATAACATATATAATTGCTCCATACTTCTTCTCCATCAACAACCATTGACATATATGTATTATTAAGCCTATTCCTTAATTTTATTTCACAATTCTGTTCATCTAAAACAATATTAAATGATTGTGCTGGTTCAGCTATTAATAATATTTCTTCAGGCACTTAACCCCCTAATGATCCAAATGTATCAAATAACAATGATGTTCTAGGTTTTTGGGGTTGTTGCTTTCCCCTTCCTACAGATTTAGCTATTGAAGGAATTGTAGTTCCAGAAAAAGCTTGTGAAACTTCTCTTATTTCAACGGCGCTTATTGTAAATGATATTAATGTTACTCCATCTGATATTGTTCTTGGATAATCAAATGATTCCACATTTATATTTAAAATAGTTTTTTCCGGTGTAACAACATCATATAAGTTAAGATCTTTTTTTATTGATTCTAATCTTGATATAAAATCACTTAATTCTGAATATGTACCAGATTTTATCATTGTGATAATTACTTCGTCCGATTCCTGAACTTTATTGTAATTTGCATAAGATCCAGATTCTACCGGAAACCTTGCTATTTTTGAAGAAGATGATCTGTTAATATCAACAACTGTTGTCGGTTCCAGCGCTAATAGTCCTTGCTTGTCATATAGTCCCCACTTTTCAGAACTTGCAGCCTGTAAAATTCCTTGTAAATATGGAACCCTAAGAACAGCCGCACTAAAAACGTTTCCGGGCTCCAATAATGCAACTTTTGTATTTGTTCGTCCAACAGCTGGAACACCTGGGACATTTGGTATATTTGGAAAGAATCCCATTACATCATACCCCTCTCAGCTTGATTTACTAACGAAGCATTTCTTTTTATCTCAACTCCAAGATCTTTGGCAATTCCTGGGGCATCTGTTGCAGCTGTTTGAACTGTAACGTTTCCTATATTTTGTGTCATGTTGGATGTTTTTTGGTTTTGAGATGTTGAATTAATAGCTCCTGGTTTTCTACTGTTCACCGATGCTTTAACCATTTTTTCGTCTTCATCGTCACTAAATGGATTCAGAAAATCAACCGCACCAGATAACTTTCCAGTTATATCACTTGCAACGGAACTTACTTTATCACCGATATATCCAGTCATCTTATCAAATATGCCTGTTACATATTCATAATATCCCATCCATATTTCTTTGAGTCCTTCCATCATGCTAAGAATACTTGACTTTATTTTATCGGTATCTCCTGTAAAAATACCCACAACAAGATTCATTATGTTTTTTACAAGAGCTACAAAGCCTTCCCAAACTGGTTTTACAAATTCCCAAAATGCCATAACTACAGATTCCATACCCTTAAACGCACTGTCAAAGAATTTCCACACATCACTTAAGGCTGACTTTCCCCCATCTCTATAGGCGATAAAATCATCTATCAGCGCAGCAATAAAAGCAGATACCGCAACTATAACGGCACCTAATAATATGAAGGGCCATGTTGCAGCAAGAACAGCAATTGCCATTGAAATTAATGCGGGTAAAACAAGAACAGTAATTACCGTTGCAATTGTTGCAAAAAATGCCTTAACAATAGTTTCGTTCTTTCTCATCCATACAACAAGATCAGTTAGTTTTTCAGTGAACCATGTTATAGCAGGGGTTAGAACTCTGGCAATGGAAGCTCCTGAAGCATTCCATGCGATCTTTAAACTTGCCATTGCTTCGTTCATTTTTCTTGCAATCTTGGTATCATCTTTTGTGAGCATACCAAGTTCTTTTTGTTTGGCAAATAAAGCAGCTACACCTTTCTCTCCCTTTTGAAGTAGCTCGATAGTGCTTTGGTCTAACCCTAATTTTTCTCCTATATCGGCTTGTTTTGCCGCAGACAAACCTTCCATTTTCCCGGCAACTTCGGTTAAAATGGTTGTCATAGGTTTTATTTTATTGTTTGCATCGGTTGCACGAACCCCCATAGCTGCAAATGGGTTTACAGGGTAAAGACCTGTCATATCTTTATTTAGTCTTGCTATGGTTCCACGCATCTCTCCAACATTGCCACCAAGAACTTTGATAGAATTGTCAAGCGTTTGGACCTCACCAACTGCAAGCCCATTAAGATTTGCGAATCTTCCAATATCATCACCAGCGGAAACGAATTGTTCAACAGTGCTTTTAAGGAACTTAAACGCCACAGCAGCCGCAACTGTAAATTTTGCAACATTCAACATTGTTTTTTTTGATTTTTCTGCACCTTTATCAAGTCCAGATGAATCAAGCCCCAATGTTACCACTAATGCATCAACTATCGTTGCCATTCGCAATCCTTTCATTATGGTTTGTCACGATCATTATTTCATGCATTATGTAAGCATCCTCTAAGCTATAATATTCTTCTAAATCTTTTAAACTGGATAAATCTTTGGAAATTATGTCTCCGATGTACCCGGGAATATTTGCGTATTCTCCGTAGGTTCTTTTGTCTCTTTGTCCTCCGATTGGAGGGAGTTGGAGATTTTTCCAGCTATATCGAAACCCACATGTAATGTTATAACCTCTTTCCTTAGAGTTAGGATTGTTTTAACATCTTCAATATAAGTATCTATATTTTCAACAGTTAACATCTCTTTTGAAAGGTCACTTTGATAATACATGCAGCTTAACATTTCATCAAGAAGAGGTTCGAAAACATCATATTTCAACCCTTTTAACATTCCAGTCAAAAGAGCATTGGCTATTGATTTTGGATCTAATTTCATTAAACCCTCAATACCATCCGACTCATCAAGGCCAGGAATATCAATTCCTGTACTCAACAAAGCGACTATAGCTTTGGAAGCCCATTTTTCTGTTTTAAGGGCTCCCATTTCTTTAATATAAAATTTTCTTCCGTCATCACGTCCACCCTCAATTGTTATAGTTTTATCTTTTCTCATTTATGCTACTTCCTCCACTTCAACACTTTCAAATGTTATTTCCCATTCCGTAGGATCAAGAACTTTTTTACCAGCTGGCATTGGTGAAGAGTTTGACAAAAAGCCCTTTACGAATGTATACCTGCGCTTAATAGATGGAATGGTAAAGACAAGCTCACAGGTCTTTTTTTCTTTTGCAACTTCTTCGGCGCTATTCCATACCACTAAGTTTTCTTGAGTGGGACTATTTGCCTCTAAGTTTATTTTTAATATTTTCGGAACTGGAATATAACCAGCAGCCAATTTTCCATCTACACCCATTCTTGGTTCACTGGTTTTATATGCATCTAAGCTAACCGATGCATCAGTCGAAAAACCTTCTAGATTAATAGGAGCCGGGAAAACACCGGGAACGGTCAAAGCCCCTGTACTATTTGCACTTGAGATCGTATCTGTAAATGCCATGTTTTAAAGTCTCCTATCTAATAACGTTGGACTGCATTTCTATTTTCTGTATGCTACCACCATCAGTATACCAAAATTTCATTGGCGGTGATAATCTATTGCCTCTATCTTGTGCTGATGCATCAAGAATCTGAAGATAATAACCTCTTGAAACTATAATACCAGAGATATTAATTCCAGCATCTCTATTGACTCCAGCTGCTTGAGCTTCTGATAGTGCAACACCTATTCTTATCGATCCGAAGTTTAACGCTGCGTTAATTGGATCGGTTGCAGCTGCTCTAATTAAATCATAACCAGCTTGATTATAAGGTATTGATTGTGATCCCTGAAACAATGACATGAAAGCAAGTTGAAAAGCATTGTTTAAATAAATTGCATTTAAATGCGTATCAAGAAATTTATAGTCACCTGTTATTGTCCCGTTATAATACCAAATAAAACGATCGTTAGCGGTTGCGTAATCACCGTAAAAATTATACCCATTGGTAATCAATCCTAATGCATCAGTGTCGTTATCAACAGAAATTGCCAAACCACCTTGACGTTTAAATGCCATTGTTGCTCGACCTTCTGTTGAAGAAAATTTCAAACTTGCACCAAAGGCAAGAACAAAAGCCGCAAGTTCTTTAACATTATAATTAAGAACTGTTCCTACTAATGACAATTCACCGATTAAATATGCAAGGTTTGTAGTGCTAGCTGTATCTTTTGCTGTTGCTGATGAATCCCATGTTGAATAAACATATCTAACACCAAGGTTCTTTGAATTAGCCCACTGAGCAAACTCGATTTTTTCATCATTGGTCTGATCAAATATGTGCATAAATGTTGCCCAATTTTGTGTTAAATTGGTATATGCATCCATATTTTCGGAAATTGTTCTTTCATCAATACCGTCACTTTGAACCGCTCCATCGTCTTCAGCAAGTTTTAAAAATGGAATCAAATCACCCGATGCAGGAAAAGAAACCACTGATGTGGATCCAGTTGTTGGAGATGTAATTAAAAAAGCTTCAAAATCACTTTCATAAGTTACAGTAACCCCAGTTGCTCCAGATGTAATAAGATCAGCCTGAAGAACCGCAGCTATTTCACTAAAAGAGGTTTCTGCGGAAAAATCAACTCCTGTTAATGGGTAACTAACACCATCGATACTTATTGTTAATGTTCCTGCTGTTATAGCCTGAAGTTCTGCAAGGGTGTTATCTATTGCCGCACCTCTTAACCATGCTGCGGAATCTGCTCCAACGAATTGCCCAATGTATAATGTTGATGGTTTGGTGATTGAATTTATGTAACCGAGAAAATATATTTCAGCTAACGCAGCTTCATCACTGGTTGATCCAAAATAATCACTAACTGATTCCGGTGTTGCCCAACTTGTAACACCACCAGATGGGATAGTGCTCGAATTGGAAACTAACAATCCATTTAATTCAAGTGGTTGTCCCCCGGTTCCAATCACTCCGGGTATAATATTAACTATTTGTTTTGCACTAATTGACATTTTTTTTACTCCTCTTCTGGTGGATAGGTTGAATCTATTTCTATAAGTTCAGGTTCTTGAACATCTGTAAATGTTTCTGTGACAATTTCTAAATCTGCGATTCTTTGTAGTTCTGCCTGTACCATCCATCTATTACTATATTGTTCTTCTCCAAGTGCTACACCTGTTAAGTCTTTTGCTTCATCTGAAAATAAACAGGTAACACCTCTTGATTCTAAAAATTCAGTTCCTTTATAATCTCTTAAAATTGTCGAAATTATTGTTGCCCATGTAAGCGCCTGGGAACCAAAGCAATCAACTTGAACCGGCATCCTAACAGGCTGACTTGTTGTTTCAATTGATTCAACATATGTTTCACCATCATAAATATCCTCAATTTCATGAATATTTGTTGATTGCCTGGATTGATTCAAAATAAACATATACATAAAATCATCAACTTCAGGCGGTGGCGTTCTGTTCGGATTTGCTTTTAAAACAACATCGGGATCAGCACCAGTAAACTGAATGATTAATTCCCTTAATGCTTGATAAACTACTGATTCACTCATTATGGTACATCCGGTGCAGTTGCAAGTTTTTGTTGAATAACACGAACCCTTGTCCAGTTAGAACCTCTGGCCCATTTTTCAGGAATAGAATGAACAAGCCATTCAAAACCATCATAATAAATTAAATCACCTCCGGTTTCTTCTGCCCTGTTTAACGCATTCCAATTGCCCTCAATCCATAGATCCTCATACTTCTTTGCACTATTATAATTGTTTATATGCTCAAGGTCTGATGTTTGGATAGGTTGTATTTGTGCCATTTCTGGCTCTGGGGTTAACTCGTTTGGAACTTGCCCACCGTCAGCCGCAACTGTATAACCCTGTATTCTTACAATAACAATCGGTGTATCTGGATTAATAGATTGAATTCCCGATCTTATTATATTTCGAATATATATTGGCATTACTCAACAACCTCAAAACTTATAGATCTTAACATATCACCTTTATGAACAAGATTTTGATTCCCATAACCTTCAGCCATTTTTCTTTTATTAGTTGTCTCTTTATTTGGTGGGTCATTAGGCCACGATTGAATTGTGTCTTGAACATCTTTCGAAGCAATATCACCCACAACCTGAAGAGCGCTAATAAAATCAAAATCTCCTTTTATTAAATGGGCTATTTGTTTCACCCAATCTTTTGCCTTTGCGTTTGCAGTTGTTCTTAAAAATGGTTTTGGTGCTGCATGTTTCCAACCGTATTCTTGAAGCATTCCATAAAACGCTATCGAAACACCATCCGAGTTTGTAGCTCCTTCAAGTATTCCAATATTTAATCCGGCTTTTGAACCGGCTTTTTCTTGTAAATCGCTTAATATCTTATCAAGCTTTTCACCGCCTTGGATATCTACAGCCATAATTTACTCTTCCATTAATACCATTTACCATTCTTAATGAACGATATTTTAATGTGGCTTGCCAGTAAAGTGCACCCCATTGAGTTTGAAGAAAAAATTGTGAACTCGATGTGGTTGACATGTCCAAAGAAAAACTTACTGAACCCTCTGACCCTGATTGAGTGCGCCCAACAGCCCCGGCACCACGACCGTCTAATTCAGAAAGGTGAGCAACAAGTAGATTCAAAAGCTCTGCTCTTTCTTCAATTGGAGGATTTGCGGTTGGTGCATACGGGACCACGGACGCATCTGTATTGTTTAAAATGTTTTCCGAAAGTGTAAAATAAAGGCTTAACCTTGAATCTGGAACAGTCGAATATTCCGGGAAGGTTGCTTTAAATTCTGTCGGATCAAATACAACAATACTCATAGCCTACTCCTTGTCGGGTTTTGGCTGTGTCAACGTTTTAGTTGGGTCAATCTGTTCAAGACCACTTCTCAAATTAGCAAGTGATTTCTTTTTATGAATCAAAGCATCTTCATTGGGAACAGCAAACATAATTCTATTTGCAATAAATGGAATTTTTCCATAATTATTTGGGTTTATAATATATTCCCAATCTTCTGCTTTAACTCCATAGGTATCTCCATATTGATTTCCTTCTAATGGAACACCATTTGGACCAACAAATTTTGATTCAGGTCTTCCATTTACTCTCAATGTTCTTCCATCTGGTAAAGGAAAATCATGAGCATGAGGAAGAGCAGAACAAACAGTTACAAATTCAGGTTTTGAAATCGGCTTTGAGACGTTTTCTTCCTTAATAGCTGGAACATCGTTATGTTCCATATTATCTTCAGGAATTATCACCTCTTCCTTTATTTCTTCTTTTTTATCCTTTTTCTTAGCCATCGTTTATTACATCCCCCTCATTTGTTTAATTGCGGCAGGTCTTAAAATGTGTGCTCCTGATGTTCCTGAAGTCCACTTTTGCTTAAGACTTGAAAGCTCTGGAACTATTCTACCAGATTTTACTTTTACATGATAAACAAGTTCACCTGTTTGTTGTCCAAGAACCTCTTTTGCGATCATCTGCATTGTATTTCCGGTTGCTGTTGCATAATATTCAGGAGCAGTCACAATAGTAAGATTTGAGAAATACTTATCAAGCATATCTTGAGTACTTACATTGTATAAAGTTGCTTTTCCAAGCTCAACAGCTAAATCAGGAGCAAGTCCTAAAATTAAAGGCGTGTCTTTATCAACAAGTCCATCCATTTGAGAAACAAGCCCTTTGAACAATGTTAAAACATCCTGGTAGTTTTCCTGAGTTGTTCCAGCTGCCCATGTAGTACCACCAGCCGCTTTTGTTGAGGCTGTCAAAGATGCTGTAAGCCCTGGATCATTAAGAAGACCATAGACATTTAGACCTGAAACACCCTGAAAATAAAACTTATTTGCATCAATATCAATAATGTTTGCAGCTGCAATCTGCTTATCAGAAGCAAGATTAATTTTTGCAAGTGATGTTACAGCCTCTTCAAGATCACCATACTCAATTATTGTCTGGAAAAGATAGGTATCTCTTGGAATCCAGTTATAATTTTGACCTGATGTTCCAGTATTGGCAAAATCACCATAAGGTTGTGTGGTCCCTGTTACTTCCTGAGTTCTATACTTAAGTACAGGTGTTGTCCATTCGCCTTTTTTAACTTCATTATAAATTTGTGTTGCTGCTCTTTTACCTGTTAATATTTCAATCGCTTTTGGATCAAAATATGTTGCAAGCTCAATAGGTACGGCTGAGTTAGCAGCTGTAACCGGAGCATCCATGGCAAGCTTGTTCTTACTATCGTTAGTAATCCAGTGCTTTGCCTGACCTAAATCAAAACCATAAGCTTTAATTTGTTTAAAACTTGGCATTTTTCCCATTTAAATTCCCCTTCCTACGCTACCACTGCGCCATTATTAGAGATTACAACCCATGAAGTACCAACAAATTTCAGCGTTATAGAGTCGCCAACATCAGCGAATGTAATTGTTGTTCCTACAAGTAAGTTAGCAGGTGTTACAACTTGGTCGCCACCATCAACAGTCATAATCAATGTTTTAATCTGTCCCTCTGTTCCATCTGCTAGTGTTGCTGTTGATGCTCCTAAGGTTGAATCAAAGTATGAATACTGAGTCAGTAAACTAATTACACTTGTAACCGCTGTTATTGTTTCGGCATCAGCTATAACTGTTTCAGCAACTCCCCAGTTATCCATAATAAATGAATCACCAGCATCAGCCGCACTTCTTACAACAAAACTTGTTTCTGAATAATCAGCAATCAAAGTACCAGCTGCCGCAGTTTTTGAAATAAGCCCTGTATTTGATGCAAAAACCTTTTGTCCAACAACCGCCGCCGTATCTGCTATGTTCCAGAAATCTCCCTTTTTTGCAACTTCAACAGGGAATCCCTCAGGAATTAACATTGTTGCTTCGCTTGTTACATCATAGTTATAATATTTTTGAACTCTTTGCACGAATCCAAGAGGTGCACCAGTACCAACTACTTGTACTTGTGTTTCTGGATCTGTTCCAGGCCATGCAAATTTACCAGTTTCTACTTTTAATGAACCGCTACTATCTTCAGATAAAGGAGTATAGGAAAGATATTCAACATCATTATCAGATGCTTTATCACCTTGAATTCCTTTTGCTCTGAATCTTCCTACTTGTGCTTGAAAACCGCTCATAGTTTCCCCCTACCCTTATTTTATTTTAATATCATTTAATCCAGCAAAATTGCCTTCATATTCTTCAGTGCCGATGTGATCATTTGCCATAACCGGAGTATTTGAATTTTCTCTAAGAACATCAAACATTCCATGATAAGATGATTCAGGATGTTTTGAAATATCAACACCTTTAAGTTTCAAAGCTTCACCGTATATTTTATCAGCTGAATCAAAGCTCAATGCATCAATTTCACCAACAACTGGACGAACATCATTAGCAGCTTGTGTCAGTTTTTTGACGTTTGCCATGACAGAAGCTTCAATGTTTTTTGCATCATCAGCCTTTTTTTCTTCATCTTCGGCTTTTTCTTCTTCCTGGTCTTCAGCTTTTTCCTGATCGTCTGCTTTTTCTTCTTCCTGATCTTCGGCTTTTTCCTGGTCCTTTGCTTCTTCGTTTTCCTGATCTTCGGACTCTTCTTCACCGAACATATCTTTGCACATATCCATAACGCCTTTTAATTCGTCTTTGGACATTTTACCAAAAACTTCTTTTAATTTTTCTGGTCCCATATCTTCCTTTTCCTCTTCTTCAGGTTTTTTAAAATCTTCCTTAAACTCTTCAACCAGTTCCTCTGGTATTTCCATTGAATCAGAGGTTAAAGCTCCGGTCAATTTCCCTATCCATTTACCTATTTTATCCTTAACATTCAACTTTTCCCCCTTCAATTTTTGGTCATGAACCATAACATCACCACCGGCTCTACCCTCTTCAACTAATCCTAAGTGATTCCCTTTTATATTTGTCATCCTAATGTCGTATGCATCACCGGCAAAATTGCCTTTTTCTATAACTGGAACCCATCTGTAAGAACATGAAAGTTCATTTCTTTCATTATTTTCAATGGCATCAATTGCCGTCTGATCTGTAAATATTAATGAGTTATCAAGATAGGGATTCTCGAATTTTGCATCAGTCCCCATGTTTCCAACCCTGGATTCTTTTTGAGGTTCTTCGGCTGACTCTGGAAGGTGTCCCCATAAAATAGGAAGCCCGTTAAATGAATCAGCTGCTTTTTCAAGTTCATCAGCCGGTCGATAACAGTTGTAAACTTTTTTAGGATCAAGTTCTAATTCTTCCCATCCGGGAATCTCGTCACCCATATATGGGTTAACCGCTTCTTTTGAAATATGGCTCATTGCCACATGTAGAAACCCGTTTTCATCTTTTCGGCGTTTTGAATTTTTATCGAATGCAAGTTTCATTTTGCCCCTTGGAAACAGTTACAAGTTTACCACCATTTGCATCTCTAACTTTTTTTTCTTCACCTACTAAAAAGTTTTCGCTTACAGTGACAATGTGAATGTGTTGTTTTTTAATATTTTTTTCCATATACTTATCCTAACCCAAGAATTACAGGTTTAAAAGTACAATTGCAATTTATCTTTTCTCCAGGGAAGATCCATTCACCATCAATATACATACCTTTTTTTAAATTAAATGTTTTTCCATGGGCTTTCAGGTGTGGTTTTCTCGGAGTTTTTGAGCCGCTTCGATGCATCCAAATTCCTTCTTCAATGCCTAATGAGATATTCCTCTCCCGTGTTATATCTTCAGTGGCTTTGTTATTCTGATCTCTGGCAATTATTCGAGCTCTATTTTTTGTGACATTATAACGGTTACTTAGAGTTTCTGTCAAGCTTCCTAAGTCCCTCCCGGCTCGAACCGATTGCATGACTTGGGTGTTCAAATCGGTGTGGAACTTCTCCGGTATTGATTTTATCAATGAAACGTTCTCTGATATTAACGATGATAAAACGTCCTGAACCTCTTTCGTTGTTTTAAATTTTACAGTATTTTTTGTTGCATTTGCTAAACTTTTACCAAGTTTTCTTCGAGTGTTTGAATCTGATCGACCGATAAACCATTTTGCCAGCTTAACAGATTGTTGCGAAAATTTCCTTTTCCATTTCATCATGGTACTATTCAAAAGATCGGTTAATTCTTTTGACGGGCTTGCATCTTCTGTTATTTCAGATTCTCTTTTTTTGTAAAGTCCATGGATGTTTTTATCGATATCTTTATTCATATCATCGATAAGCTTTAATAGCTTTTTTCTATACTCAACTTCAAGACCTTTTTGGGGGAGTACAGCCTCCCCAGTTTTAACTGTGCGTTTTTTTTTCTTGTTATATCTCAGCATATTTTAGACTTTTTATTGTTTTATAATACTGTGCGTTTAATTTCCCTCTATTTTTACAACCTTATTTTCAGGAATATATACTCTTGGATTTCCGTTAATCCTCCGCTTCCCTCCCATGGATCATGAACCATTTTACCGTTTTTATATATTACACAATGCCCATATCCATGTAGCACTGTGCTTGCCGTAAGCCCACCAGCTATGACATACCCTTGTATATCGTTTAGTGTATTTACGTCACAGGCTATAATTGCCAATCCGTATGTTTCTCTTATGTGTTTTCGATATCGAGCAATCCACAATTTGTTTTCTAAAAGCTTTGGGAAGGTTCCTATTATGTCTTTATCTCCAAATAAAGAAGCTACACATGCTTCAACACAATTATAAGGAGTGTTTTGGAATATAGGTTTCATTTATATTTCCTCTTCATCAGGTTCAAAATCGTCCGGTGCTTCTGGAACATCATCAATATCTAATCCATCATAACCGCTATCAGGATCAAGTGTTAATCTCTTCCTAACCTCTTCCTGGCTCACTACACCTTTATCAATATATTTTGTGTCTGAGTCTGCTTTTTTATCGTTAATTTCTGCCTGTTCTGCGGCTGTCATTTCTTTTAATGGAACGAATTGAAAAACAACATCAGTATCCGGATCTTTTCCTTTTGATTTTTGGACTAATTCAGACAGGGTTTGAATATTTGATCGAAATCTTTTTTCCTGACATGTTTTAATGTGGCTGTTGAAATTTTGTAAATCTGATTCTCCGGTTGCGTTCATTCCTCCGGGTGATATTCCAAGAAACTTGACTATAGGTATTTTGTAGATCATTGCAGGAAATTCAAGTGTTTGCCTGACTATATCTGTTAATCCAGAAAGTGGTGTGTTCATTTGGTGAAGCTCTTCCATATTCTTATCAACAGCGACAACAGCATCGTTATCACGATATAGAGACATTATTTCCAGCCTCTTATCAAGCTCATTAGTCGTGCCACCCTGAAGAACCTGTGCCATATCTGTGCTAAGATATGTTAGTGAAAACTTTCTAATTAATCTTACAGCTGCCTCTCTGGACCCTGTGAACGATTCAATATATTCAAGAACCATTTGAACAGAGGGAATCCCAAAAAAGTTATAAGCTGGCTTTAATAGTACAGGTGCTTCATTTAGTGAAAAATATAATACCCTTGACCTATGAACTTCTTTCCCTAAAATCCACCATGTTTCCGGTTCATAATATTTATTTTTTAGAGGATTTACAGAATAATATTTTCCTGGATAACAATTAATAGGTTCGATAATTTTTAAGTATTTAATGCCTTTTTTGATCTGATCTCCTTTAAGTGGCATTTTTAACTCTGCATCATTTTCTTCTAATCCTGCCTTGTTCCATCCTATATAAACAAGACAACCGCCGTAAAATTGATTGTAAAACTCAGCAAGGTTGAATACCCCTTGAACATCAAGTCGTGTGAATTCATTTTCTATTTCAGATATAATTTCGCTTCCATCATTTTCATCGCTTTCCTCTTTAACATCCTCACCGGTGTATGTGAACTTAATCCATTTCCGTGTCATCTCATCGGCAATAACCTCAGGGCCTAGCCTCATTAACCCGTCTTGCATTAAATTTGATAGCGTTGCATATCCAAGGAAACAGGCAGATCCAAAGAACCCTAATGAACTATAAGAGCTATCCATGAAACCGGTTGAGGTCGCGTAAAAATCCATTGCTAATTGATCGCTTTTTACAAGATCTTTGTCTCTAGCTTTCAAATATGCTTCACGTCCGAGCGAGTCAGGCGGTCTATAAGAATCGGTTACTTCTTGAAAATCCGGTTCTGATTTTTCTCTTAAGCTGTCTAAAGCTGTAAGATTGATTTTCATAGGTGTTTTTTTTAATACATTCTTCTTTTGTTTCCTGATCTTCTTGTTACGTTTGCTCTCGCGCATTTGATAGCCTCATCTGAGATTTTCATTTTTAGGTTAGCCCTGGCTTTATCTTCAAGGGCATATCTTACCGCCGCAATTCCATCGTCTTTATAGTTAATAGGTTCATCAGTTCTATTTCCATGCTTATCCTCTTTGTAGCTATATGTTTGAACTTCTGCTAATAAACCGGGACATTGATCTGGATCAATATACCACTTAAAACCCTTTAAAAAATCTATTCCCCTACTTACGCTATCTTTGCCCTTGATAGCTCCTTTGGTTCTATATCCATGTTGTTGCCACTCTTTTATTCTTGCTGGCTCTGCACTATCAGCTGTACATACTTGTTTTTTTGAAAGAACATTTTCAGCTTCATTTATCTCAATAACTTCTTTGTTGGTTTTTTCTCTGAGGTAAAGCTCACTAAACGAATATAAGTCTCCATCTTTTATTCCAAGCCCCTCAAGTGCGAAGGGGTGATTATATCCAAAGTCTTTTCCATATAGAACTTCATCAAAATCATCAATGCTGTATGGACACTTCTTCGCTTCCCAGTTTGTAAAAATAATGTTACCAAAAACACCCCATCTACCTAAACAATAAACCTCATAGAATGTCTTGTCAATATTCTTGAGTCTTTCAAGCTCTTCTTTATAAGCAGAATCAATAAACCTATTGTCTAAATATGTTGTGTGATGAATAGTTGTTCTTTGCCGTTCTTCTGGCATGTCAAAGAAACGAGATTTAAGCCAATGCATTGACGATATAGGATTAAATGTCAATCTCATTTGAAAGGGAACTTTTGAAAGTCCTCTTAATCTTAGATTGAGTTGATTAAAATCAGTTTCTTTTGTTTCGCTTGCCTCTTCAATCCATATTCTTGATAGTGGGCCTGTTGTAAATGTTGTTGATTTTATTTTTTCTACATCATCTAAACCACCAAACCTTATCTCGTTATCGTTCAATAAACAACGAATTGTCATCTCTGTTTTATTAACATCAAATATCTGGTTTAATTTAAACTCTGCTATTACTTGCTTTATGAGTGGAAATGTTGAAGTTCTATTGCTTTTACTGGTCTGTCTTACTATTAAAAGATTTGTTCCTTTTTGAAAAACTTGCTTAAAAATTTCGTCCTGTGCTACAAAATGCGATTTCCCACTTCCAGAACCACCATAAACAACTTGAAATCTTTTCTTGTCGTTTACTAATGGAACATATGATTTATTAATACAATCGTAATATCGTGAAAAATCAATCTTCAATCTCATCCTCTGGTAATTCTGGTGGTACTAATTCTACATCAGTAAATGTGTGTTCTTTTTTATCTGAAAGTCCCAAATCTCTTGCTATAATATTAGGGTTTAAAAGGTCTGCTGCTGCTCCGGTGAATTTTTGGGTTTTAATAATTTTCTCTACTTGTGCTATGACTCGGGAAAAATCATTTTGCTTTCTATAGTCTCTCCAGGTTGATTCATCTATATCAAGAAAGATGTGTAAGCCTGATAATGTCATTGCTCGCATTTTTTCTAATGGTTCGTGGGTGATTTCTCCTTGGTAAGAAAACACCTTATCCTCCATTAAGGGGTTATCCTCTACCCATTGAAAATATTCACTTGCTGCCTCCCATAATATTTCAGGAGTTTGGAATATCTTATCCCTTCCATGTTTAGATCTTGCTTTCCAAAATTGATTCCCTTTAGGTGCTGCCATTGTTTATTCCTACATATTTTTTTTGAGCTTCCAATAAACCCCAACATTCATTACAAAAACTGTCTCCATCTTCCATGTGATAGTTATAAAATAGATCTGATTCACATGCTTTGCATTTATTTTCAGTAATATCCATCTTAAAATTAATTATGAAAGCTGCTATTTTTAAAAATAACATTCCTAGATTTAATCTAATTTTCAATGTTTTTGAGACAGTGACTTTTGCCGTAAGTCTTATTTTATTTATTTTGATATCTTTTATTGATGCCATTGTTTTAATTACCCTTTTCCACCACTCTTTTATAAAGATCATTGTATAGCATTTCTAATGCTCCAATTCTCTTGGAAACCTTATCTTGTGAGTTTTCCTCTTCTAAATGCTTCTTTATGTTTTCTGAGGTTCCACAAATGGATATTGATCCCTCTTTAATATATACCCAATCTTTATGTCCATTGATATCTTTAGGTTCTTCTTTGTCGATCTTTATAGAGTTAATAAAATATTTTACAATAAGTGTTATTAATTGATAAATTATAATTGCACATATAAGAGTTAGCGCATTTAGGCTGTTTATTTCCATTATCTTATCCTATGTTTTTTAAAGTGCTCTTTTAGGTCAATTGTAAAACCTATAGTCATTTTTCTTGGTTTAGGTGGTTCTAAAACCACATATTTTAGAGGTATATTATATATATGCGAGTCTTTCACCAATTTCATTAATTTCATTAAACTTTTCTTCAACACTTGGTTCTTCCCACCTATCAAGATAAACTTTCATAGATTTGGCAAGCTTAATAACATCGTCCATACCTGATCCAGATATTACTTTTTGGATTAGTTCTCTTGGATATATTCCAAAAGGGTTTATGTTTTCTAATACATCAAATACTGATTCAGTTATTATTTTTATACCAGAATCGTTATGTTTTATTTTTTCTGGAGCTTCCTGGAGCCTCATTATCATTTCTTTTTCAAATTTTTCATGAAGTGATTTTGTTATAGATTCCATCATATCAGCCTCAATAAATATGGTGTTAAACACCCGCATGCAAAACCTACAGCAATAAGAATTAATCTTTCTTCAACTTTTTTTCTTTTTATATGATCGTTAAGTTTTTTCTGAAAATCGGTTACCATGGATACCCCCTATTGTTTTTTAAATCCCTTCCATTCTGGAACTATCATTTTGATTACACTTTCAAGTTGTTTATTTTGGTTGTTTAGTTCTTTGGCAATTTTTAGAAGGGCATCGTATTTTGTTTCAATATCAATTGTTTCGTAAGGTTCATTGTGTATGGAAGATGATCCTGTATCCCAAAATTCTTCTGGTACTTTCGAACTTTTTGGAGTATCTACTATTGTGCTTGCTTTGATTTTTTTGTTCACGTTTTTATCCTTTGTTTGTTTTTATTTATGATCCCTCACATGTTCGTTAAATCTATTTTCAACCTTATTTGTTCTGTCTTTTATATTTCCAACTTCTTTTTTTATTCCTGATATGTCGTTTTGGTTTTGTTCTCTTTTTTCACTTTCTTTTTCGAACAAACCTCCTAACCTGACCATCTCTTCTTTTAATCCATCGATCATTATTTTTACAGTTTTTAGAAAATAGTTAGCCCCTATTCTTAAGACTAAAAGAAATATACCTAATATTAGAGATACGAAAAAAGTTACCACAATACCCGCTACGCGATCTGGTGTTAAAAAGTCCAATTCAAAAAATTCCCCTTGTATTATAGATATATTATATATTAAATTAACTTACTATGATACATTTCACTTTATTTTTTTTAAAAATATGTTATTTAAAATTTAATGCAGGAAGCTGATTTGTTTTTAGGGAGGTTTTCAGCTTCCTGCTTTTGGATGAACCTTCATCCGGTACAATGATAATTGCCAGTAACTTTGTTTTTTAATGTTTTGTTATCATTGTGTTTAATTTTTATTATATTTTTATTTTTATGTCAATATTTTTGAATTAAACAATTAAAATTATGAGGTTTTTTATGGCCGACTATCCAGCAGTTCAAACAGCATCAAAAAGAATACAAAAAATAGACGACTACTTAGCAAACTTAACATCCTTAACAGTAGATCAAGTTTTAGTTTATTACGGTGTTCAATCTCCACTTAAAATTACGAATTCGTCTGTTATGAGCGATATCGTAGACGTTTGTAGAGATGCGATGAATACAGAAAGAGCTATTTTAGTTCAAGAAATTAAAGATGATGCTGATTGCGTTTAATGAATTGATTTATTTTTTGAATTATAATTCATTAAAACCATCCAAATAAACAAATATATAAAATAACACGTTATATATGTTATCCGAATATCTGTTTTCTTAATGTCTGATATTATCCCAGGAAAAAATAAAAGCATAAATATTATTAATATTCCCAATGTTGTTTTAAATAGTTTTTTCATTCTTTCCCTTTTAAAAAACCCTTTAAGATATTATCAAAAAGGGTTTTTAACAGTTTTATTCTCTATTATTATTTTAAATTATTAACTTACAAGTCCCGATAACTTGTGTTAAATGAAATCTATGTATAAACATATTTTTTAACCTATAACTGGAATATCAATTTCAAGTTTCTCTTTGATGTAATTTTTAATACTTATAATTGCATCAAGTCTCCATTGTTTTCCATCAGCTTCAAAAATCCTGAATTGATCATCTTTAATTCTGAAAATAAATGTTGACCCAGGTTGTTCTACCTCTCTAAATGTTCGATATGGTGCAAGTTTTACCGGATTTGGAACAACTTCCATCATTGGCTGATGTCCTTTTTTTACAACAACTGTTTGAGAAAGTCCGTTATCCTGTTTTTTTTCTGTTGATTCTGTCATTACCGAACTGGAATATTTCAGTATTTTTTCTTTATCATCAGTATCAACAAAGTTTGAATTTAAAAATATGATAAAATCTTCCTGTTCTCTCCAATCGTGTAAAGTTGGTAGTCCGTAACTTATTGATGCGTTTGCAAGTATATCCCTTTTCCCATACTCAAAATTTATTGGAGAAAGAAAAGCAACGTTTTGTTGATCGATAACAGATATAACAAATCTATCTTTGGTTTCTTCTTCTACTCCAAACTTATTAACATACTCTGCAAGTCCATCAAGTGTTGATGTATTTATCCCTGGAATTTCCGGTGGTTCAATTACGGAATATCCTGATTTTTTATAATGCTTACCGTTAAGCTCAAAGTATTGTTTTTCTTTTTCCTGCAGGTCGCAAATTTTTTCAATTCCGTTTTTGATAATGTCATCCATTATTTATTAACCTCCAATTTTGTTATCCCTTCCATTTCAGGAATATTATATTGTTCGTTCATGTCAAGATGTGCAACGTCGTTTTCTTCAGTAGATGCATAAACACGAGTTGCCGCACCTTCTCTTTTTGCCAGTTTCTCTTCTGAAAAAACTTTAATATCAATACTTGCTCTATCTTTTGGAACAATATCAAAAACCAGAGTTATTTTTCTTTTTGCTGTGTCTTTTGTTCTGATATCAGCAATGTTTTCCATAACTTTTTTAAACGATTCCTGAAACTCTGTTAGTGCTGCACCGTTTGCGATATTGTTTAGATCCACTTCAATCGGTTCATCCATTCTTTTTTTCCTCCATTTCTTCAATGTATTTGTTTAAAAGCCTTCTTAAAAGAGCTCCTTTACCTTCAGTTGTATTTTCTTTATGTTTCTTAAGAAAAGCTAACTGTTCTTCTGATAAAAATATTGATCTTTGTTTTAGTCCCATATGAACACTTTAAATATATTATATGGTTATGTCAAGCTAATAATTCTCTTCCATTCCTATAATCATATTTGCATTGTAATAGTGAATTGAACACAGGAAATAATTACCTGCCATTACAAACCCATTGCATTTTGGAAACCTGCATTTTTTCTTTTTATATACTTTTTGTTTTCTTATTTCTGGCCTAACCTCTTTGAGATACTTCTCTTTTTTTTCTTCAACACATTTTCCGCAAAACGTCCTACTTCTTCCTTTTGCCTTTTCTGTAAAAACATTTCCGCATTTACATCGAATATGTTCTGTTTCTAAATCTGAATTATGTTTTAAACATCTTCGGTATTTATTATATAAATAATAATATCCTAGATATTTGCATCCACATTCAAATTCCCAATGAACAACTTTATTATAATTATATTTTGGAATATGTTTTCTCATGGTCACGTTATCCTGTTTTTAATTATATTCTTTTGTAAGCATGCCCTTTTGCCGAAAAATACATTGGACAAATATTGTTTAGTTTTGTTGTGTATATTTCGGGATGAGTATCACAGTGGGGTATATCTGATTTCTTATCAAAACAATGGATGCAATTTGAACACTCTTTACGAGATTGAGACTTAAAACTCCCTGGATTATCCATAATTCCAAAAACTGTCTCTGGTTTTGACATGGGAATTTTATATTCAACCTTAAAATCACCACCAGGATTATTGTTAACAACTTCCCAATCTGTTTTATTTTTTAGATATTTGTAGTAGTCTCCTGATTTAATCACGTTTGCCCTCCTGTGTTGTTTTAATCATTTCTTTTTATCCTCTGGTAATTTCATATTTTTAAACTCATGTTCCATTTTTTTTATTCCAATCTTTCGGAAAGTCGTTGTAGTCCATAAAACTTGTTGTTGGTCCGTCATATGTTGCTTTAACCATTCCAACTTCACCGTCCCTGGCTTTTGCCGCTATGATTTCTGTAAAAGGGTCTGGGTCTTTATGGTTATACTTAGAGTCGTTATAAAGAAAAAGAATTATGTCGGCGTCTTGCTCTATAGATCCAGAGTCTCTAAGGTCGGATAACATTGGTCTTTTATTGCTTCTTTCCTCAAGTTTTCTATTTAATTGAGCCAGCAAAACCACAGGTATATCAAGTTCGTTTGATAGGGAATTTAAGGCTCCGGTTATCTCACCAACTGCTAAATCATTCCTTTCGGCTTTTGGTTTAGGCATTTTTGTTAAATAGTCAATGATTATAATATCTAAACCTTTTTCTTTTTTCATTTTTAGAGCTTTTCTTCTAATCCCTGCTACGTTGCTTTTCCCCGTATCATCAATATCAATATTCATTTTTGAGTACTGATCTGCCGATGAATTTATTGATTTCCACTCTTGCTCCGTTAAAGGCTCCTCAGACCTAAATTTTTTTGAATTAATACCGGATATTTTTGATATCATCCTACCGGCTAACTTTTCTGCCGTTGTTTCATAACTAACCACATAAACCTGTTTTCCCATATATGAGTTTGTCATTGCTATGTTGTTTAGGGCGATGCTGGTTTTTCCACATGATGGCCTTGCAGCTATAATAACAAAGTCAGACGGTTGTAACTTCCCTAATAATAAATCAAGCTTTTCAATCCCTGTTGACAACCCAACGCATTCTCCATTTTTATTTCTTTCAAGCATGTCTAAAAAACCGTTAGCTACTTCTTGAGGCTTTTTAATAACGTCGTTTTTGAATGTTGAATTAGAGATATTTGTCATTTCACCCGTTGCAAAATCCAGAATATCAAAAGCTTTTTCATTATCAGCAAAACACTTCTCTGTTATCTGGCTTGATTTTTCAATCAACCCTCTTAGAATGGACTTTTCTTTAACGATATTGGAATAGTGAATTACATTAACCGCCATAGGTGCAGTGTCGATTATTTGCGATAAATATGTTGCACCTCCAACCTCTTCAAGCTGCTCCCCGGACTTGTTTAGTTTTTCAACAATGGTCACAAGGTCAACAGGTTGTTTATCCAAATAAAGACAATTCATTGCTCTAAAAATAATCTGGTGTGATTTTTTATAAAAATCTTCTGGTTTGATTATTGAGAACACATCCTCAAGACAACTATTATCAAGCATCATTGCGCTAATTATTGACTCTTCAGCGTCAAGATTTTGAGGTGGTATTTTGTTTAGAAATGGGTCTGATATCATTATTTAAACCTTTCTTCAATTATTTCAGATTTTCCCTTACCTGTGTTCCTTGATATCAAATCAAGCTTAAATAAAAACCAAGGGCTAAACCTTGAAGACCACATCTTTTTCTTTTCTTTTTTATAGGGTCCGCGAATGGACCCCTTTTTTACTCCTCTTTTTTCACTCATAAAGACCTTTTCTTAATAAACGTTATCATGTCACCAATTAAAGAGTCCATGTGTGCCACAAGAAATTGTTTTTTGCGATCATCACTTATGCTAAACATTTCACAGATTTGGTCACAATCCCAAAGGGTATCTAATAGCATAAGGCTATCAACCAATTTATCTTTTACCATTTGTTTTAAGTCGTCTGATGTTGTTGTCATGTTTAAAATCTCCTTGTTTGTTAGTGTTAAGTACATACTATCAGAGATTATTTAAAGTGTCAAGACTTTTTTAATATTATTTCAATAAATCTAGTGTCATGGTTTAAACTCCTCATATGCTCTACCTTGTAGGGCTGTTGGTTTCGGTCCTTGGTTGTTGTTATTATTTTTTTCCCAAGTTCTTATACAAGCCTTCCAACATTTAATTTTATTCTTTCCTCTCATCCAACCGTTAGTTTCATAGTGATCAATAAAAGATTGTGGATCTATTCCGTTTTTTCTTTCTTCACAATATTCTTTTACGAATTTTAGTTCTGGAGGAATTTTTTTTAGTCTTTTCTTTTTTTCCTCCTCTTCTTTTCTTATTCTTTTCTTATTCTTTTCTTCTTCTGTCTCGTCACTCTCCGTCACGGTGACGTCACTCTTTAATTTGTCCCTGTATTTTCGGGAACTTATCTTTGACACTTCTCTTGCTTTTTCTATTTTTGTTAGTTCTTGATGCTGATCAAAGTTTGTAATAAATAATTGTCCATTTTCCCAAATTTCAACCATTTTAAATTGTTCAAATGTTTTTAAACCTAATTTAACTGTGTTTAGTTTTATATCAAGTTCTATTGATAAAGTTTCAGGCGTAAATGGGATTCCATCACCAACCTCAATAACCCCAGGTTTCCCAGACTTCATGCCTAAACACAATAATCCTATCCACAGTATTATAATTGAGTCTCCGTCTGGCATTTTGCGAATTAGCTTAATTTTAGTATCGTTCATAATGTTTATATCTAATTTAAGGAAAGAAAGATTCATTATTTATCCTCTATTTTAAACCAATAAAAAAATCCAAATCTTAAAAGGTATGGGGTTGAGTCCCCCATGTAATCTAATGATATCCACTTCCCGGTGAAAATTTCATTAGACCTTTTAAAACTTGGATTAAGTTTATATTTCCGGGAAGTTAATTGTGTATCAGTTTCTCAAGCTGATAATTTATTTTATATTTATTATTGGGCTATGTCAATGTTTGATTGTTTTATAGCGATTTTTAAACCTTTAATCCAGTTTCTCAATTCTATCATTTGGGGGCAGAAAACCATTGACTCAACATATTTATAAAGTTTTGGGTAATCGTGTTGTTTTCTATCAATAAAAAACTGTGCGTCTGATTCTGTTAAACAGGTTTTTACAACTTCTCTAATCTTTTGCATCTCTATAAGTTCTATAGATTCAAAAGGAAGGTCATCAAAAAAATATTTAAGTTCAGGTAGTCCATACCACTCGTAATTAAATATTTTAAACTCGCTGTCGGCTTCATTTATTTTAAGGAACTCTTTAAACAATTCAGGGTTATCTATATATTCTTCATTTATATGTCTACAAAAATCAAAACTATCTTCAAAATTAAAATATTCATCACCATCGTAAAGAAGAATAATTATTTTATCACCTCTTCCATCGGCACATGTTAACCATTTATTATAACAAACTTGCCATATTGGCTCAGCAGTAGCATGGTTTTCCTGTGTATTTATTTGTTCTGACATTTCTAATAAAAAATCAGGTATTTCCATAGTGTTCATAATAATTATCCTTTACACGCATTGTTTTATTTAGTAATATTTACCTACACGTTTATCCTATTGTTTGGCCCCTGGTTTTTTACAGGGGCTTTTGTTTTTTAAAGTCAAACTAAAACTTCTAATTAAACCTGCCCACCAAACAAAGATCCTTAATCAAACATTTATTATCCTAAACTTACAAAATTAATAAAAGGTTCGATGAGCAGGTTTTTTATAAAATTCTGGAAATTAAAATACCTAAAACTACACCCGGAATTAATCCGTAAAAATAATATATTATAATCTTGTTTTCAAAACTCATGAAACCCATAAATCTTTAAACCTCTTTTAATAATTTCAAACTTCTTTCTTTATTTTTATTCTGGCAACTTGCACATAATGACAACTCAACATGTCTCCCATATCCAACCTCGGAACAAAGACATAATGTTTTGAAAGCATCTTTTGAATTACATTCTTCACACTTTGAATTTTTCATACTGCAGTCTCCTTAAGTTTATTTTTTAATAACTTCAATACCGTATTTGTTTGTTTGTTTTTTTAAATAACCTTTTTTAATAAGGCTGTTTATTGATCTTAAAAATGGCTTAAGCATACCAGGAGAATATTCTCTATTTATTTCAAGATTTAAGTAGATGTTTTTTTCATGATCGGTCATTGGTTTTTTTGGAAATGTTATTCCTGTTCTAACAGCGTATGTGTCGCTAACAATTCTCAAACCACTTTTTGTAGTTCTTTCAGATAATATTTCTTCATTCTTTTTAATATCATCTGCATCTTTTTTAGTCATTGTTCTGTAGTCTAGGTTTTCTGTTTCCATTGTTGCGAAGTTAAATTCTGTCATTGTTTATCTCCTTATTGTTTGTTTATGATTCATAATACTATATCAAAAAAGAGAATGCAAGCTATTTTATTCATATGAACAAGAAAATATTAAACAACCTATAAATAAATTAATAAATCCAACAGCTGCA